>Ga0070741_10020409_pt1 | contig 10443 bp, 7 predicted proteins | sample Coa_R1_4_FD_66440 | JGI IMG/M metagenome (GOLD analysis project Ga0070741, IMG submission 66440) | Surface soil microbial communities from Centralia Pennsylvania, which are recovering from an underground coalmine fire - Coalmine... | ecosystem: Environmental > Terrestrial > Soil > Unclassified ... | reverse complement strand
AACTTTTCCTGGGATGGGTCGAAGCCCTGGGGCACTCGATCGACCAGCAGAACGTAGAACTTGTCCTCCGGGTGAAGTGCGAGGTAAGAGTCGCAAAGCGTTCGCGCGTAGGGGAGGTAATTGAACGAAATAATTGTGCACGCTGCTCGAGTCATTCGGCGCTGCACCATTTTTGAGTTGCGAAGTCGAAGCGCTTGCGCACAGTTGCCGGGATCCCCCCTGCGATGGAAAATGGGGGAATAGAGCCCTGCACAACAGAATTGGCGCTGATCACTGATCCTTCGCCGATCGAAGACCCTGCCGTCACCACCACCCCGTCCGCCAACCAGACGTTGCGCCCGATGACGACGCTCCTATCATTGCTCAGAGGCCTCAGTGTGGGAGCCATATCCGGCGACGAGTGCAGTTGCGAGTAATGTCCATGATTGTGATCGGTGATCATGACCTTGCTTCCAATGAGCACATCATCCCCGATCTCAACCAGGTGAGTTGCGGTGATATGAACGTAGTGGCTGATGCGCACGTGATTTCCTACGATGATTTTAGGAGAGAACGTTTGGTCGTTGTAGCGCAAGATCGCGTCCAGCCATAGACCTTCCCCCGTCGCGAGATCTTCTCCCATCCGTACACAGCACAAGCCCCGCAGATAGGAACGCGGGCCGATCTTGATCCTCTTGACGCCAAATTTGCGGGCGAGAAGCGCGTTCCGCATCAGACCGACCGGGAGTTCGACAAGGCTTGCTCCCAGAACATACAGTCCGTTCTCGTGCCAGAACCGCTGCAATCGGCTCAAATTCGCCCACTCCTGCACAAGAGATAAATTGCTGAATCATGATTGTACCAACGGGTAGCCGTGTCCTTGGATGAGGGCAGGTTCGTTGCACTCCCCTGCCCTTCTTATTTAAAGTCTTTGCAGCGTTCACCAGAACCGACAGGCTCGAATCTTCGATGTCACCCTCCAACAAGTTCCAATCCAATTCTGCCAGCGTTTTGTCACTGGCCCGGCGACTAGCCAACAAGTGGCGATTGGTCTCTCAAGGCCGATTGCGATGCTTCGATCTGGCCTTGTCTTTGGTTGACGGGAAATCCGGAATTGAGATCGGCGGCCCCACAGACGTCTTTCGGCCCTGGCACGCGATTCCGCGGTACTACTACGGATTCAGTACTCCACTGCCCATCTATGACCGAGTTGGCTCTCTAGATAACTGCAACTTCTCCAGCCAGACGATGTGGGCGACCCATGACCATGCCTATCAATTCAGCTCGCGCAAAGCTCCGGGGAAAGTCATCATCGCGGAAGGCTCAGCGCTATCCACGGTCGCCGACGGTTCTTACGACTTCGTACTGTCGTCGCACAATCTTGAGCACTTCGCCAATCCGGTAAAAGCGTTGAAGGAATGGAAGCGCATCACTCGCCCGCGGGGAGCCCTGGTGCTGGTCCTTCCAGACTCCAGGAGGACGTTTGACCACCGGCGAACGCCGACTCCTGTGCAACACATGCTGGACGATTACACGAACCAGATGGGCGAAGACGATCTGACTCATCTGGAAGAAGTCCTGCAAGATCATGACGTTCTCCTCGATGGGACGCTCAAAACTCACACCTTCGAGGAACTCCGGGAGCGCTCGATCAATAATGTCCGTAATCGAGTCATGCACCATCACGTGTTCGACGAAAACAACAGCGCCGAACTGTTGAGGGAAGTGGGAGTGAATGTGATGGCCGTCGAGCGCGCTCTCCCTTATCACATCTTTCTTCTTGGCCGCTGGATCGATTAATTCGAAGAAGTTGCCGCTGTTTCACTCGAGTTCCAGAAACTCGGATAGAGCAGGATCGCGCCGCCGGACAACAACGTAATACTCAAGGCCGAAGCAAACAACCAAGGGGAGGCGGGCACGCCTCTCCAGGAGCGCACTGCGAGTAGAGCAAGTGGAATTGCAGAGAGTGCCGGCAGCCCGATCGCTGCCAGCACAAACGACCGGATGCTGACCAGAATCTCTCGGCGAGTGCGTGGCATGTTGTAGCAAAGATGCGCCAGCATGCCAACGACGGCGCCGATCAACGTTCCCGCGGCGACTCCCGTCGCGCCATACTTCAAGCCTAAGACAATGCTGAAAAGCAGGTTCGTTCCACCTTCCACCAGAGGGCTCACGGTCACCAGTCTCTGCTGGCCGGTTCCGACCAGAATGGAGGCATAGGGCGCTCCGATCAGCCTCACTACGTTGGCGATGACAAGGGTGCTGAGAATGACGCCACCGAGTTGTTGAAACTCCGCGCCGATCCATACGCGGATAATTGCAGTTGCAAATATGACGAGCGGTAAACCAGTCAACAACAGCAGAAGAAAACCGAGTACCGTACTTCGCACCAGCAACTTGCCGAGGGCGCGCGAATTTCCCTGCGCGTGCAAGACCGCGGAATGCGGCATGATCACACTTACAACCGCATTCTGTACCCCCGCCAGGAACGTAATCAGCGTCGCGGAGACGGCATACGGGGCTACCGCGCTGAATTGAAAACGGCCCACCAGGATCAGGTCCAGTCCGGTGACAAGAAGTGAGGAAAAGGACCAGACGGAAAGACTGAGGCAGTATCCCGATAGCTCTCGCACCAACGGAGGGCTGATCAGTTCACGGCGAAAGCGGACTTCTGGAGCAACGCGCCACAACAACGCATATTGCAGAACATAACTAAACACGTTCGCGGAAGCCATGATAATGGCCATGAAGACCAGCGACTGCCCCTTGACTGCAGCCCAGATCAAGCCCACTGCCGCGAGCAACTTCCCCGCGCTGGTGGTAATGGCGGGGATCTCATACCGCTGCAATCCAACGAAAACACCATTCCAGGCGGAAGCGGGCAAACCGAGCGCAACCGAGGCTCCCACAATCAGCATAGCTGTGCGCATGGGAGCTACTAAATTGACGGGTACATCCGGGAACAGTCGATGCGTGGCAATTCCCATTGCCATCAGGGCGAGCATACCGACGAATGCCGCGAGGGTGAGTCCGGCAAATGCGGTGCTGAAGATTCCGTCACGCCACGCTGCGTCTTTTTTCTCGTTCGCGAAGGCGATGTAGCGCCCAACCGCGGTCTGCAAACCAAAATCGAGGTAAGCCACATAGGCGACTACCTGGAGGGCCAGAACCCAGGCCGCATAGCCCGCTGGGCTCATATGGCGGATGAGGATCGGCGGCAGAAGCAGCGCGACCACGGCGGCCGCGCTTCCGCGTCCCAGATTCGCGATCGCATTCTTGGCCAACCGCCAATGAAGTCGCATGAGCTCCGCTTATTTTCCCATCTTTATAGCAGGCTGACGGTATTAGGGAGGGTTACACAAGGGACCTGGTTGGCAGTTGGGCCGGTTTGCGGCGCGCGTAGATCAGCCCCGCGGCTACCCCGAGAAGCTGCGCACAGCTTCTGAGGGCCAGCAAACCCGGAGAAAGCAGCCCTACGACCGGATCCTTCCGCATCGCGCGAACTGTAAAGGGCAATGTACTGGCCACGAAAGCGCCGAGTACCAGAGCTGACAGCGGTACCCGAGGCCTCACAGCCAGATCAAAAATAACGGCAGCTGCCAGCGCAGGCGGGAATAAGAGTTGCAGCTTCATCACTTGCGGCGTATGGCTGTCCTTCACCGCCTTGCCCGGATTCTTGCGCACGGCAAGCACTCGCCAGTAGGCGAATTTATATTTCTTGCGAAGGTAACTCGACAGAGTGTCCGGGTGCGTGTGATACACCACGGCGTTCGGCGCAAACTTCATTTTCCACCCGCGCCCCGACATTCGGTACGACAACTCCGCGTCCTCGGAACAGGCCACCGGAAATGAAGTATCGTATCCCTCCATTTCCAGGAAGCGGTCTCGACGGAATCCAGCCGAGTAGGTGTCGATGAAATCGATGTACTCGTGACGGGCCATCAGGCGATATCGGTCTTCGTAGTCGATCTGAACAAATCGCGCGGCGATCTGCCTCTGAAGCGTGCGATAAACTCCCTTGACCCCGACTATTTCCGGATCGTGGAACGGCTCCAGCATGGCGTCAAGCCAGTCGGGCATCGGCACACAGTCGTCATCGGTGAACAGAATGATGCTGCCACTGGCCTCGAGAGCTCCGCGATTTCGCGCAGCCGCGGGTCCAGCATTCAATTGAGTAATCAGGCGAACTTCAGGGTAGCGCCCCACAGCTTCCACGGTGTTATCCGGGGAACCATCATTGACCACCACGATTTCGATATTCCTGCCCTGAACCTGCGCAAGAAGCGAGTCCAGGCATTTTCCGATGCGAGACGCGCCCTGATAGGTTGGAATGATGATAGATACAGACTGGGAGCCAGCCATGCCGCCTAGTCTGTGCCTTGAGCGCTGGCAACAGGAGTGATGTTGTCATTCCTGTGGTCGGAAGAACCGTTTTCCTTTTCATGCTGGCTGCCGCGCAACAGATATTTTGACAGAGTCAAAAAGCCTTTCATATTGCGCTGCAATTCCCGGCGGTCCTTCATCGACTGCTTCAGCTTGTAGACCAGGTAAGAAGGGCTGAGATAAAAGCTGCGCCGCGCGCGGTCACAGAAACTCACCAACTGCTCGTGCGTGATGTTGGGTAGAGTGACCACGCTGTTGTGAAGGCCGTCTTTGGTCAACCAAGCGCCCCAATCCTCAATCTGAATGTATTTCCGCTTCTTAGCTTCTTCGTAGGCAGTCGTACCCGGGTACACCATGATGGGGAAAAACTGCGCGGTGTCGGGCTGCAGCTTCTTCGCGAAATTCAATGTCTTTTCCATGCTGGCGGGCGTTTCGTTCAGGTTGCCGACCATGAAACAGCCGTGCACCATGATGCCCGCCTCGCGGCATCGCTTCACGAAACGATGCGCCTCATCGTGATACTTGGCATCGCGGCGGTCATCGTTGTTCTTCTTCATCCCGTTGATGACTTCCACGTCCCCGCTCTCGAAACCTACGCAGAACAGCCGTGCGCCCGCTTTGTGCAGTGTGGAAAGCAACTCGCCTTCCGCGCCAATATCGGCCCGGCAGTTGGCGTCAAAGGGCAGCTTGTTTCCGCGGCGGATCAGTTCATTCGCCAACTCCATGGTTCGCGGCTTGCTGATGATGAACGTATCGTCCTCAAGCATGACGGTCTTGATTTCCGGCATCTCGCGGGAAACGAAGTCAAACTCATCGGCCACGTTGGACACCGACCGATAACGCATCCGGTGTCCGCTGAAAGTTTGCGGGTACACGCAGAACGAACAGTGATACGGACATCCGCGGCTGGTATCAAACACAACCAAGGGCCAAAGTGAATGGCCGTAGAAGTAATCTGGGGTGTGCAGGAAGCGTTTGTAAACTTCCGAGACAAACGGAAGATCATCCAGATTTTCAATCGGATCGCGCTGCTTATTGCTGATGATCTCGCCGCTTTTGCGGTCGCGCCATACCAGGCCGTCCACGCCGGAAAGATCAGCGCCGCAGGCCTTGGCTTCCAGCCAATCCCGCACCGTGTATTCGTACTCTCGTACCGCGACTGCCTCCAACGAATCGGAGGACGCAAGAGTCTCGCGAGGCAGCGAGGAAACGTGCCGCCCCACCATGAGGACGTGCAGCGAAGGTTTCGCCGCGATCAGGGCCTCCACTACCTTGATATCGTTGAGAATGCTTGGAGTGGAGGTATCGCAGACCACGGCATCGATATTCTTTGCCTGAATGCGATCGATGACAGCCTGCACGGATGCGTTGGCGGCTGGGGCGTCCACCAGATCAACGCCGTGTCCAACCTTGATCGCCACTCCCGCTGCGTGAGCTAACCACTTGGGATAGTAAAGTGTTCCGCTCTTGGTAACGGCAGGGCTTCGCTGCTCACGCGAAAAGCGAGGATGGAACGGAGGATTCAAAAACAAAACTTGCATCGTGCCGATAAGTATACCAAACCCCTATTGTGGGTAGCGGATTAGAAGGTCAGGTACGACACAGTACTTTCTGTGTTCCGGGCGGGAGTAGAAGCTATTAGCTACAACGTGCCAAACCCTCTAGAACTAGGAAGATGGAATAACTGCGTCTTTCTTATCTTTCCAATGATGCTTGATCGCATCCAGACGTTCACGGTTCTCGGCAATCTCGAAACTCCGAGCCAGATTCTTCCGCATCCATACCCAGAACACGGCAATCAGGAAGGCCAGGATGGGCGTGGCCACCAAAATCAGCACTCGGGGCGGCCATGAAATTTTGTCGGGCGGCACTGCCGGGTCTACCACTTGAATGATGGAGCCTTCCCGAGCTTCATCCAGTTTCGCAATCTCGAATTCTTTCGCCAGCAGTTCGAACACGGTCTCCTGATATTTCAAATCCCGATAGCGCCGGATGTATTCCATTCCGGCCTGTGTCACTCTGCCCTTCGACAGATTGATATCGGACCCTGTGTCCCCCTGCGACCCGGCGATTTTCTGCAGTTGCGCTTGCAGTGCGGCGAGCTCCTGCTTGGCAAGGACAAGATTGGGATTATCCTCTGCCGCAAACGATTTCATACCCTCAATCTGGACCTGCTTAGCGACTACCTGAGCGCGGAGGATTGCCGCCGACTCAATCAGGGCACGGGCCTGACTATCGATTTGCAGAACGCCGGTGGATTCCTGCGTCTTCGACATCGCGTCTTCTGCTTGCGTCAGCTTTTCTTTCGCTTCCTGGAGTTGCTGCTCAAAGAACAAGCGCCGCCTCGCGGCTTCAGTAATCGCAAGCGATGCGGAAAGCTTTCGGAACTCTTCGACGTAGGCGTTGGCCATTTCCGCTGCGCGCTTCGGGTCATGGTCTTCGACTGACAGGCGAATCAGTCCATCTTTCGAGCTCGCTACCACGCTGCTGCGACGTTCAAACGCCTTCCGCGTGTCTGACATGCGCTTCTTGCCGTATTCGCGCTGGAGTTCGAAACGCCGGATCATCGCGTCCTCCACCGTGCGACTGGTGAGGAAAGATACATACATGTCCGACTGATTTTTCAGGCCGAGGCTGCCGCCCGCCAACGAGGCCAGGGATCCGAGCGCTCCGAGATTTCCGAGTTGTCCCAGGAATGCAGAACCGATCGAGGAATTCTGGGAAGGAGGCAGCAACACAACTTGCGCTTCGTAACGCACCGGCCATAAGAACGCAACCATTATGGCCAGCAAGGTGGCTCCAAGAACAAATTTCAAAATGAAGCGCTTCTGCCCAACCAGAAGAACCGTCAAGTCCAGCAGCGAAATCTCCCGTTCAGTGTCCGGCACATGGCCGTTCGGACTGGCTTCACTGAGAATTGCTTCTGGTTGAATTTCGGTTCGAATCATCGGGTTCGGGCGATTTGCACTTCGACTTAGGAGCCTGGTTATGCTGATTCTAGCAGGCCATTCCTAGCCGTATCCTGCATCGTAAGGTAGTCTGAACGCAAGCAGGCGAACAGCACACCTATTTTTAGATGCTAATCCAGGTTCCCGCTACCTTTCCAACCCACTGGGGTTTTAAGCGAAAATACAGCGAGTGCTCATCATTGGTGTGAAGCAAACAGTCATAGACAAAGCACGCAATTCCTGTTACTTGGAAGCCATAGGGAAAAATGAAATCTAACGAAATCGTCATTCGGGTGGCGTACCGGGCGGGTGCCTTGTGCCGGATGACATGCTGGATCACGGCTGTGTTCGTCGTCTGTTCGAGCGTGGCATTTCCGCAATCTTCTCAGTCCCAAGCGGCCGATCAGAACCCACCCTCCTCCACGACCCGGGCCCCGGTGATCGATGTTGCCTCGCCCACGCTGAAATCTTTACCGCGCAATCTGTTCATGGACCAGAAAGATTTGTTTACGGCGCCTTTCCATTTGGACAAATCCCAATGGAAGTGGACGGTCCCGTTAGCCTTGGCCGGTACCGTTCTGCTGGCAAGTGACACAGCAATCGAGCAACACGCACCGAGCGATCCGAATACGATTTCGCGCGGGACCACTGCATCCAATGCTGGACTCGCTGCTTTCGCTGCCGCGGGCGCGGGCATGTTTTTGTGGGGTCACCTCAGCCACAACGATCAGCAGCGTGAAGCCGGACTGCTTAGCGGCGAAGCCGCAATCGATGCCGCCCTCGATACTGAGATTATCAAGTACGCGGCGGGACGCGACCGCCCCTTCGTTGGAGATGGCCGAGGACGTTTTTTTCAAGGCGGAGATTCTTTTCCCTCTTTTCATGCCTCGACCAGTTTTGCCATAGCCAGTGTGATCGCCCATGAATACTCCGGTCCGTTGACCCAAGTGCTGGCCTACGGTGTAGCGGGCGGCGTAGATGCCGCGCGCTTTGCCGGACGCAAACACTTCATGACAGACCTGGTGGTGGGCAGCGCTCTTGGCTGGTACCTCGGTCGCCAGGTTTATCGAACCCATTCCCGCTATTCCGATGCGGACATCGCGAAATTTGGGCGATTTAGCAAGGATGAAGGTGACACCATTCGCGATCCCGCCGACATGAGCTCAAGTTCTGTCGCTCTGGACAGCTGGATTTATCCGGCCCTGGAGCGTTTGCAGTCTCTCGGTTACATTCGATCGGGCTTCCTGGGGATGCGTCCGTGGACCCGCATGGAGTGCGCACGATTACTCGAAGAGGCGAATCTCCGCCTCCAGGAGGCGGAGCCCGATGAGAACACCGAGCGGGCCCAGAGGATCTACGCCGATCTGGCGGAGGAATTCACCGAGGAAACTGGCCGAATCAACGGCGGAAGCAATGTCGGCATCGCCGTTGATTCGCTTTATACACGGTTCACTCAGATCTCGGGCTTGCCTTTGCGGGACGGGCTGCATTTTGGACAAAGTATCGTCAACGATTATGGCCGTCCGTATGGTAGAGGCTTCAACAACGTCAGTGGATTCACCAGTCATGCCGAGGCAGGTCCGTTTTCATTTTATGTTCGCGGCGAATATCAGCACGCTGCCTCTCTGCCACCGCTTTCGGCGGAGGCGCGGCAGGTGATTGGGAACGTCGACGGGCTCCCCACACCGCCCGCCATTGGAACCCTTCCAGTAAATCGATTCGACCTGCTCGAAGGCTACGTGGGGCTGCAACTCAGCAATTGGCAGATCACGTTCGGCAAGCAAGCCTTATGGTGGGGGGAGGATGCGAGTGGGCCGATGCTCGCAAGCAACAACGCCGAACCAATCCTGATGTTGCAGATCAACCGAGTGAAGCCGTTCCGACTCCCCAGCGTTCTAAAAGTACTCGGACCCGTCAGGGCTTCTTATTTTGTGGGACGGCTCGACGGCTATCGTTGGCTCTTTGGTGAGAGCAGCGGGCTGATCGGTTCCTGGACTCAATCCCTGAACAATCAGCCATTCATCATTGGCGAGAAACTCAGCCTCAAGCCCTCCGACAATCTAGAACTGGGTTTCAGCGTGACCTCGCTTTCCGGCGGCACGGGCGTTCCCTTCACTCTGCACAAGATCGTGCAAGGATCTTTCTTGACCGGAAACGCCGCACCAGGAACGCCAGACGACCCCGGAGACAGGCGAGGCGCTTTCGACTTCGCCTACCGCATTCCCAAACTTCGAGACTGGCTCACGATCTATGGCGACGCCTTCACCGACGATCAGGCGAATCCCTGGCTGGCTTGGAATAAAGCAGCCGTAACTTCCGGATTTTATTTATCGCATTTTCCGAAAATTCCCAAGCTCGATCTCCGGGCGGAAGGGCTCTATACCGATCCCCCGGCGGGAACTCCGGTCGAGCAACACGGCTTCTTCTACATTAATGATCGCTTCAAGAGCGGATACACCAACGATGGAACTCTGATTGGAAGCTGGATCGGGCGCCAAGGGCAAGGTGCCGGGGCGTGGATGAACTACTGGTTCACTCCCAAGAACACGCTAAAGTTCTCTTTCAGGCACCAGAAAGTGAGCCCGAAATTCATTCCCGAAGGGGGATCACTGACCGACGTCGGAATTTCTTCCGATGTCTGGATAAGATCGAATTTTGGCGTGCGCGCGTCCGTGCAGTATGAACGCTGGCTGTTTCCTGTTATCCAGCCCGGCTCTTCCCGAAATGTGAGCGCGTCCATGGAGATCCTGTTTGCGCCAGGGAAGCTGCTGAGGCGCTCTGCCCCCGGCGGATCCGCGAATCAGCCTTGATGTGTGTCACTCCTTCGTGCCGAACCCTTCTCAGGCCCTAAATGCCGATGTTTCCCGCGGTTGATCACAAGGGACTCAGGTCTGGCCGAGGCTGCGGAGCGTAGACAGTACTCAGGGTATCAATGTTTTTTGATACCAAATGGGACATACTCGAAACGCTTGCGGTAAAGTACAAAGAACACTCTAAGGAAACTGGGCATGAGAAGCTGGTGCGAGTCTTACTCGCGGATGGATCTCGCCTGATGCGGGAGCCGCTCGCGCAGTACTCGTCGAGCACTCTGGTATTGGCAAGGTGGAGAACAATAATGCTCTTGCGGCCGCCA
>Ga0070741_10020408_pt1 | contig 10444 bp, 6 predicted proteins | sample Coa_R1_4_FD_66440 | JGI IMG/M metagenome (GOLD analysis project Ga0070741, IMG submission 66440) | Surface soil microbial communities from Centralia Pennsylvania, which are recovering from an underground coalmine fire - Coalmine... | ecosystem: Environmental > Terrestrial > Soil > Unclassified ... | reverse complement strand
AAGTCCAGCATCATCCGCCAAATGCTTTACCAGGTAGCCGCTCGCGGGGAAAGCGCTATCGTTTATGACCCCGCTTGTGAGTTCGTGAAGCAGTTCTACAACGACCGGCGCGGTGACATCGTGCTCAATCCCCTTGATGCCCGTATGCCATATTGGAATCCGTCAGAGGAGCTCCGTCGCAAAGCCGAAGCGAAGGCGCTGGCAGTCTCGCTATATCAGCCCGAGGGCGTGACCAACAAATTTTTTGTGGAAGCGCCGCAGAAAATTTTTGCCCATTTGATGACCTTTCTTCCGACTCCAGCTGAGCTTGTCGCATGGATGTCAAATCCGGCCGAAATCGATCGTCGGATCAAAGGGACTGAATATTGGATGTTGATCGACCCCAAAGCCCCACACCAGCGCACAGGCGTTCTCGGCTCGCTCAATATGACCGCAGATAGCTTTCGATTGCTCCCCGGCAAGGAGGACGTGACGGCAAAATGGACTGCCACGAAATGGGCCGAGACGCGCCAGGGATGGATCTTTATTACCTCACAGCCGACTATGCGCGAGGCGCTGCGTCCGCTTATTAGTTTGTGGATTGACCTCCTTGTGTTGCGACTTCTGAATGAGCCGATGCCGCAGCAAAAACCCGTGTGGTTCGTCATTGACGAACTCGCCAGCTTGCAACGTCTGCCGCAGTTGCATACTGCCATCACGGAGAATAGGAAATCCCAGAACCCAGTCATCCTCGGCTTTCAGGGCCGCAGCCAAATGGAGGCGCGATATGGCGATGATGCTGAGGCCATGCTGTCGCAGCCTGCAACGAAAATCTTCCTTCGGACCACCGAACCGCGCGCAGCCAAGTGGGTGAGCGAAGCCATTGGCGAGATTGAAATCGAGCGGCTGCGAGAAACGCACTATGAGGGCACACGGGCGGGAAAGAACTTCGCGCTGGACCGCCAAACCGAGCCCCTCGTGATGCCCTCAGAGATCTCCGGTCTGGATGATCTCCGAGGTTTCCTGAAATACGGCAACCACGTGGCACGATTCTCGTTTCCCTTCGTTGCCCTTGAAGAAAAGCACGCTGGATTCGCGGAGCGCCCCATGGATGACCTAATCGTTCCGAGGAAGCACGCACCACCGGAACCAACGCCTGAGCCAGCGCAGGCCCTCGTTCCTGAGCACGTCGCTGAAGACGCGGACTTAGGCTTTGATGAAACTGTGAATTAAACGCATGCTGACAATATCCAAGCCACTCTCGGCAGGACAAGCGCAGAGCTATCACAAGAAGGAATTCACCTCTGAACAACAAAGCTATTGGTCCCGAGGCAATACTGTTCAAGGTGAATGGCAAGGACGCCTGGTCGCTAAATATGGGCTGACCGGCGCGGTGAGCGAAGAGGAATTCACCAGGCTGAGCCAGGGCCAGCATCCGCACAATGGCGAACAGCTTGTCCGGCATCGATTGGCACATGAATACAAAGACGAAAATGGAAAGACGGTCACCTCAATGGAGCACCGGGCAGGCTGGGATGCGACATTCTCGGCGCCAAAATCTGTCTCACTAACGGCACTCGTGGGTGGCGACCATCGCATTCGAGCAGCGCACGGTGAGAGTGTCCGGGTGGCTTTGGACGAACTGGAGCGATACACGCAGGCGCGGATCGGCGGCAATCACCCAGCAGAGACCACGGGCAAGTTTATCGCCGCCAAATTTGAACACGACACCGCCCGTCCGGTGAATGGGTATGCCGCACCCCAACTGCACACCCATGCCGTCATCTTCAACATCACCGAACGTGAGAATGGAGAACCTCGTGCCATCCAACCGCACAGCCTTTTTCAGTCACAGCAGTTTGCGACCGCCATCTACCAATCGGAATTGACGTACCGTTTACGGCAACTTGGGTATGAAATTGAACGGGGTCGGAGCGGCGCCCCGGAGATTAAAGGCTACTCCCAGGAATATCTCGATGCGTCGAGCCCACGCAGTCAGCAGATTCGCGAGCACCTCGAAAAGATTGGACACAACAGCAAGGAAGCTGCCGAGATCGCGGCCCATTCCACCCGTGATCGAAAGGAAATTCTCAGCCCCCGCGAGGTGCTTGACGCTCACCGCCGGCTAGCAGAGGAATTCGGGAACCAACCGGACGCAGTCGTACGCGCTGCCCGTGAACGTGCTCAACACATCCAACTGCCAGGTAATCCTGCTCAACGCGCCCAAGAAGCTGTCACGTTTGCCCGCGATAAGAACTTCGAGCGCGAGGCCGTCGTTGATGAGCGCCTTCTCGTTCGGGATGCACTCCGGCGGGGCATGGGTGAGCCGAGATATCCCGAGATCCGAGCCAATCTAGAATCCCGCCATAAAGTGGGGGAATTCGTAACCGTCGAGCGGAGCCCTCATCAAACTGGACGCCTGTTCACAACCGCCAAGACGATTGCCGCCGAGCACGAAATCGTCCGGCGAATGCAACAGGGCCAGAATCAGTTGAAACCAGTATTGCCTCGGCAGACAGCGATCGCCGTGACCGACACGCACGCGGCTTTAAACATCGGGCAAAAGACTGTGATCGAAGATGTGCTCAGTTCTCGTGACCGAATCCTGGGAATTCAGGGCATCGCGGGCGCCGGTAAGACCACGGCTCTCGCCCAGATCCGCACGGCAGCCGAAACTCAGGGCTACCAAGTCGAAGGCTTTGCTCCAACCTCCCGCGCCGCAAAGGAACTGGAGCAGGCGGGTGTTCATTCCGGTACGCTTCAATCCTTTCTGGTGCGATCGCAAGAGTCCGACCAGCAACACCGAAAACTGTTTTTCATTGATGAATCGAGTCTGGCGAGTACGAATCAGGTCCGCGACTTTCTACGACGACTTGGGCCGGAAGACCGAGTTCTGCTCGTCGGTGACACGCGGCAGCACCAAGCTATTGAAGCCGGCCGTCCATTCCAACAGCTTCAAGAAGCGGGAATGAAAACTGCGAAACTCGACCAAATTGTGCGCCAAAAAGATCCGCTCCTGAAATCGGAGGTCGAAATGCTGGCGAAGGGTCAAATTACGACAGCCATTGAATCTCTCAAGAGTCGGGGCAGAGTAAACGAAATCGCTGATCCGAAGGAACGAGTCCGCGCGATTGCTCGGAACTACGTGAGCGCTCCAGCGCGCACTCTGATTGTCTCGCCTGATAACAAGTCCCGCCAAGAATTAAACGAAGCCGTTCGGCGGGAATTGAAAACGAACAATTTGCTAGGCATCGCCGATCACCAGTTCCGAGTCCTCGTGGCGCGGCAGGATATGACCGGAGCCGAGCGCGCATGGGCCAGGCGTTACGAAGCAGGGGATGTCGTCCGATTTTTGCGCGGCAGCAAGTCTGCCGGTATCGAAGCAGGAAGCTACGGGAAAGTCATGAGTGTCGATGCCGCGAAAAATCTCCTAACAATTGAGAAGCCCAATGGGAATCACGTCACCTACGATCCGAAGCGGCTTTCGGGAGTGACCGTGTATCACGCCGTCGAACGCGAATTCTCAGTCGGCGAACGGATTCAATTCACTTCGCCGCTAAAGCAACTCGGTGTTGCTAACCGAGAGATGGGAACTATCGAGAACATCGCTCACGACGGCACCGTCTCGTTGACCCTTGAGGATGGACGAAAAATCGAATTCAGCGGGACAGCACTTTCACACTTTGATCATGGCTACGCCGCCACCAGTCACAGTGCCCAGGGCCTGACAGCGGATCGCGTACTGATAAACGCGGACACCACCGTGCATCCTGAGCTTCTGAATGCGCGATTCGCTTACGTTAGCGTGTCGCGGGCTCGACTCGATGCGGAAATATACACAAATAACTCGGAAGGGCTGGCATCGCGGCTTAGCGCGGACCTAGGTAAGAGCTCTGCCCTTGAATTCTCTCAATCCGTGGGCATCGCAAAAGATCTCGGGGTAGCCCAGAGCATTTGAACGACTGTCGGCCGATAAGTGGGGCGTTCTTCAGCACTCTGGAAAATCGCACTTCTTTGTGGAAGATGTGCGCGAACAGTGTGCCTTTTGAGTGCGCCGTCACGCGCGAAGGCGACGGCCAACACGGACTCCTGAGCGGGCGGCCGTTAACGGCGCGCGGGGCCGATGCTGCGCCAGAGTGAACACGCAAGGAGAACGGGACAACAACCACAACAACAATGATGATGACCAGCACCAGCACCAGGCATGACCAGCAGCGTCATGAGGATGATCGACAGCAGCAGGAGCAGCAGGTTTACGGAATAGAATCGAGATTGCTGCTGCCTAAATGGGCTGCAGGCCGAGCATCCGCCGGAGGCGGCACTTGAGGACGATTTCCGCAGGCGTCCGGCCCTGCCGCTTCAGCCAGTTTTCGAAGTCCTTGATCCAGACCCTATGGGTCACTTCAGGCTGCCTGACCCTGACCGTAACTTCCGTCAGCCCTTTGCCGATTTCCCCGACCCACTCATGACCGCGCAGGGTGGACAGCGCCGCGGCGACGACCTCGTAAAGCGTGCCGGCGGTGACATCGAGCGAATGGGGAACGTCGTTAACGTCGTGGAGCGTAACCGTGCAGGCCCGCAAAGGCATTGAAGAACTTTACCATATTCGCCATTTATTCTCCGATATGCGCGCCTTGACTTAAGGTAAACGATAATTTACTTTATCTCTGTTAAGGTCCACTATAGTTGACCTTACAAGCGACGAATTGAGAGGCTGAAATGCTGAACTACCCGCTACCTGTGACGCGCGCCCTGCGCAAGCTTGGCCATGATATCAGGGACGCCCGGCGGCGGCGGCGGCTTCCCATGGCCATTGTGATGCAGCGCGCTTCCATCAGCAAACCGACACTCATCAAGATCGAGCGCGGCGATCCGACAGTCTCGATTGCGCACTACGCAACCGTGCTGTTCGTCATCGGCGTTGTAGACCGCCTGGCTGATCTTGTGGATGCGAAGAATGACGCCGTGGGCCTGCAACTCGAAGAGGAAAGCTTGCCGCAGCGGGTTCGCGGGGCCAGCAAGCGAAAAGCGCGGAAGGAAACATAATGCCCGACCGGGAAACCCTTGTTTACGTCGATCTGGACGGCAAGCCCCACCTCGTGGGGCGGCTGTGGGCCCGCGTCCATAAGAACAAGGAGAGCGCGAGTTTCGAGTACGACGACACCTGGCTGGAGAACCCGGTGCGCTTCTCGCTTGAGCCCGCGCTGCAGGTCGGACCGGGTGCGTTCCATACGCCCGCCGACACGCCGATGTTCGGTGCCATTGGGGATTCCGCGCCGGACCGCTGGGGGCGCGCACTCATGCGCCGCGCCGAGCGCAGGCGCGCCGAGCGCGCTGGCACCGCGCCGCGTTCTCTGCAGGAAATCGACTTCCTCTTATTAGTGGATGACGAAGCACGCCAGGGAGCGCTGCGCTTCGCCGAAAAGGAAGGCGGACCGTTTCTGCGGGAGGAGGGGGTCAAGCGCATTCCGCCGCTCCTAGAGTTGCCGGAACTACTCTCCGCTGCGGAGCATGTCGTAGAGGACAAGGACACTGAAGAGGATCTGCGGCTGCTCATCGCGCCAGGGTCGTCGCTCGGCGGCGCGCGGCCGAAGGCTTCCGTTATAGAAAAAGATGGCCAGCTCGCGATTGCGAAGTTTCCGCGGCGCGACGATGAATACAACACGGTCGTATGGGAAGCGATCGCTCTCGCACTCGCCTCAAAAGCCGGCATTCCCGTGCCCGAGTCGCGCATCGAGACGGTCTCGAACAAGCCCGTGATCCTGCTGCGCCGCTTCGACCGCGAGAAGGCCGTACGCATTCCCTTCCTCTCCGCCATGAGCATGCTGGGCGCGAAGGACAGGGACACGAGAAGTTATCTGGAGATTGTCGATGCCTTGCGCCAGCACGGCGCCGCGCCCAAAGAAGACATGGAACAGCTATGGCGCCGGATCGTCTTCAGTATTTTGATTTCGAATACGGACGATCACCTGCGCAACCATGGTTTCCTCTACGCAGGACAGGAAGGCTGGCGGCTCTCGCCGGCATACGACCTGAACCCCGTGCCCGCCGATATCAAGCCGCGCATTCTCACTACGGCCATCAACGAGGACGACGGCACCGCCTCGCTCGATCTGGCGGTGAGCGTTGCGGGTTATTTCGAGCTGGAGAATGACAAAGCCAGAGCCATAGCGAAGCAGGTAGGCAGGGCAGTCTCGACATGGCGGGACGAGGCGGCGAAGCATGGCATCGGCAAAACCGAAATCGACCGGATGTCGTCGGCTTTCGAGCACGACGATCTGAAGCAGGCGCTCAGCGCATAGACTTCAAAGATATGGCGAACGAGTGGAGTACATACCGGATCAGTTTCCCCGACACCCCAAATCGCAAATTCACGGAAGGTCGCCTGCTCGAAACCATCTACCACGTTGCTCACGTTCCGGGTGCGCGCCGCATACTGGAAGATGGACGTTTGAAAGCCCGTATTGTTTACGACGAAAGCAAACTTCGGAATTCTCGTATTGCTGTCACTTGGTTGTCCGCCAATTCGTGGGCCTGGGGCTCAATTTACGGGAATGTCGAGTTCTCCTTTTCGTGGAAGAAAATAGCAGCGAATAAGAATTTCTACTGGGTTGAGGACATGCGCTCATATCACCCGTGGGCGTACCGGACTTCACTGACCGATCGTGAGATCAATTCAAAATTCGTTCAGACCTACGATCCAGAGACCGACAAGGGACCACTACGGAAGAAGGATGGAGTTTGGTACTGGAATGGCGAATACACATCGGAGTTTATGCTCGAAAGAGATGTCTCCCTTGAAGAATGCACAACTTTCAATTTCGTCTCTCATCATCCTCAGTACTGCAATCTTAATGGATCAGGCTGCGAACATCTTGGATACGCGCCTCACCGCATCGCCGGACGCGTCATGGCAACGATACTGGGAAATGATCTCCATGCAATCGATCATGTACTGCTCTTCGCGGTGGAAACGCTTGAACCGGAAGTACTCAACAAATTACCTGATTTCAAGCGGCGTCTCGAGTGGTTCATTGACAATCGTCCGGACCTGACGGAGAACCTCGCCTGCATGCGAACCGAAGGAGAGGGCGAACGCCGGCTGCTCTCGATTGCCACGGCGGACCAACTGCGCGCGATTCTCAGATACATGCTCGATGAGAACGAATTCTTGTCGCCTTATGGAATTCGTGCAGTATCGCGATTTCATCGCGAGAATCCATACAAGCTGAACGTGAACGGCGCGGAGCACCGCGTCGATTATGAACCGGGCGAGTCTTCGACAGGCCTTTTCGGGGGGAATTCAAACTGGCGGGGGCCAATCTGGTTTCCAGTTAATTTCCTCCTTGTTGAGTCATTGCAGAAGTTCCATCACTACTTGGGAGACGAATTCAAGGTCGAATTCCCAACCGGATCAGGACGCATGCTGACTCTATGGGACATCGCCGCTGAACTGTCGCGTCGACTAACGGCCACGTTCCTTCGCGATGAGAACGGTCGCCGGCCGGTGTTCGGCAATCTAGAAAAGTTCCAGGCCGATCCACATTGGCGCGATCTGGTTCTGTTTCACGAATACTTCCACGGCGATACCGGCGCGGGAGTGGGGGCGAGCCACCAAACCGGCTGGACTGGAGTAGTTACAAAGCTCATGCAGCAGAGCGGAGAATCGGAGCAGAAGAAGCAATCGTCAGCGGCACGCGTCGCGGCGGACTGACAAACTAAACTCAGAGATTTTCTTAGCCATCTTTGCGAAACCTTAGCGACCTTTGCGGCTAAGAGCTTTTAACCGCAAAATGCGCAAAGAAAATCCGCAAAGGGCGCAAAGGCAAACAGGAGTGAACTTATGAAAGCAATCAGTGTATTTCCCGGCAAACCCGGCAGCGTGCATCTAGCGGACGCACCCAAACCGTCACTCGATCAGGTGCCGAACGGTAGAGGTGTTCTCGTGAAGGTGCTCCGAGTGGGGGTAGACGGTACCGACAAAGAAATCAACGCCGCAGAATACGGAGCCGCGCCCCCAGGATTCGACTACCTGATCATCGGACACGAGGGTTTTGGCCGAGTGGAAGCCGTGGGCCCGAACGTGACTGAGCTCAAGCCCGGAGACTACGTGGTCGCCACTGTGCGTCGGCCGGGCAAGAGCATTTACGACCTGATCGGCACGAACGACATGACCACCGACGACACCTACTACGAGCGCGGCATCAATCTGCGTCACGGATATCTCACCGAGTACTACGTGGATGATGCCGAGTTCATCGTGAAGATCCCTCAAGGCTTGAAGCAAGTCGGAGTTCTGCTCGAACCCACGACGGTCGTCGAAAAGGGTATTTACCAGGCATACGAGATTCAACGACGTTTAAAAGTCTGGCAGCCCCGGAAGGCGGCGGTCATGGGTGCCGGCACAATCGGCCTCTTAGCCACGCTTATCTTGCGATTAAGAGGCTTGGATGTAACGACCTTCGCGCGGACGCCGAAGCCATATCTCAATGCCGACCTGATAGAGGAACTTGGAGCGCGCTATGTTCCGACCAACAAAACGCCAATCAAAGAGGCGGCAGAGATGCACGGGCCTTTCGATCTGATTCTCGAAGCGACCGGGAACTGCGGCGTTGTCTTTGACAGCATGCAGACGCTCGGAAAGAACGGTGTTCTGGTTCTGACGAGTGTCACAGGCGGGGATCGCAAGATCGAGATTCCGGCGGATCGCATTAATCTCGATTTCGTGCTCGGCAACAAGGTAATGGTTGGCAGCGTGAACGCGAATCGAGAATACTTCGAACTCGGCGTTCGCGATCTGTCCCAAGCGGAACTGGAGTATCCTGGCTGGCTTGGAAAGCTGTTGACGGACCCAGTGAAGGGCTTGGAGAACTACGACGAACTATTCAAGAAGCTCACATCGGCGAATGGTTCTATCAAAGTTTTCTGTGAAGTGGCGGAAGTCTAAATAGATCCACCCGTTTTGCACCTATGCCGTGCCGAGCGCGGAATCGTCACTTTTGGGGACCGAGTGCGTCTGATGAGAGGGGCTGTCATGATTCAGTTCAAGAAACCGGCTTCTGGCGAACTTACGGAGGCGCTCTCGCGGGAGTGGCTTGAGACGAATGGGCTCGGTGGATTTGCATCGTCGACAATCATTGGCCTAAACACTCGGCGGTATCACGGATTGCTGGTTGCCGCGACCAAACCTCCGGTCGGCCGCTTGGTTCTGCTCTCGAAGTTGGAAGAGACCTTTTTCATCGAAAGCCAGGCACTTGACCTTTCATCAAACCGCTATCCTGGAGTCGTTCATCCGCAGGGATTTCGCTATCTGAAGCAGTTTCGGCTCGATCCATTCCCGGTGTTCACATATGAGATCGAGGGCATCGAGATCGAGAAATCGGTGTTCATGATCCATGGCGAGAACACGACGGTAATCCAATACGAGATGACGAAAAACAATCATCCGGAATCCCCGAAGAACTTGCGCCTCGAAGTGCGACCGCTTATCGCGTTTCGCGATTACCACGGCACGACACATGAGAATGGTGCGATCAACGCTGCCGTCGAGCAGCAAAACGGGGTTGTGAGCGTCACTCCGTATCAGGGTTTGCCTAGCCTATACCTCGCGCATAACGCTACGGAACTTCGCAAGACCGGCGATTGGTATCGCAATTTCGAATACGATGCCGAACGCGAACGAGGGCTGGATTTTCAGGAAGACCTGTTTAATCCGCTGGTGTTCAAATTTGACCTGCGGTTGCGGCGTCAGGCGACCATCATCGCTTCCACCGAGCAGCGCGACGCATCTCAGGCTGCCGTTTATGGCCAAAAAGAAATCGCGCGTCGGTCTAGGGTCTCCGCAACTTCGCCAGTGAACGACGTCTTTGCGCGAGCCCTCACTTCTGCCGCCGATCAGTACATCGTGTCTCGCAGCAAGGAAAAGACGGTCATTGCCGGGTACCACTGGTTCAGTGACTGGGGACGAGACACGATGATTGCGCTGCCAGGGCTCACGCTTCCCACTGGCAAGCACGAGGTGGCGAAAAGTATTCTCCGAACATTCGCACAGAACGTAAGCCAGGGTATGCTGCCCAATCGCTTTCCGGACGCCGGGGAGGCCCCTGAGTACAACACGGTTGATGCAACATTATGGTTTTTCGAAGCCGCGCGAGCTTATCTCGCCTACACAGGCGATGCGGAGTTCGTGCGCAACGAGTTGTATGCCGTATTCGCCGACATTATTGCGTGGCACGTGCGCGGCACACGGTACGGGATTAAGGTCGATCCGAGCGGCCTCCTCACCTCCGGAGAACCTGGCGTTCAGCTCACTTGGATGGACGCAAAGGTCGGCGACTGGGTGGTCACGCCGCGGCACGGCAAGCCGGTCGAGATTCAGGCGCTCTGGTATAACGCGCTGCGAATCATGGAGGACCTCGCGCAGCGTTTTGGCGATGATGCCGGACGAAAGTGCTATAGCAAAATG
>Ga0070741_10020407_pt1 | contig 10444 bp, 14 predicted proteins | sample Coa_R1_4_FD_66440 | JGI IMG/M metagenome (GOLD analysis project Ga0070741, IMG submission 66440) | Surface soil microbial communities from Centralia Pennsylvania, which are recovering from an underground coalmine fire - Coalmine... | ecosystem: Environmental > Terrestrial > Soil > Unclassified ... | reverse complement strand
CCAAGTGGCGAAAAGGATGCGAATGGAAAGATGTTTCACGACGAGTTCCTGAGGAAGGTGCAGGCAAGTGGGGCCGGCTGGGTCGATTACATGTTTCCGAAGCCGGGCCAGACCCAACTGTCTCACAAGTGGAGCTATGTCAAAGGGTTTAAAGCCGACGGAATGACAGGTTTGATCGGGGCCGGCTTCTTCGTGGACTAAGACACCTCGTTCGCAGATTAGGCCTTAGCATCATGCTTCAAAAGCCATTCGCCCCCGCCCAGCTTGTGAGGGCCGTATCGGCGGCAGCTCTTGTATCACGCTCGGCATGCTGATGCCGAAGCAGCCCGCTCGCCTCGCCGAGGCCGGGCTCGATTTCTACGCTCGCAACGTCGGCACCCCGCCGGACCTTGTACGGCAAGATCATCAGCACCCGCACCTTGCAGGACCGCATCGCCTTCGCGGGACACCGGATCGACGAGACTCCGCTGCCTTCGTCGAAGGCGAGCGAGCGGTTGCAGCCCGCTATGCAGCCGCTCGCAACAGGTTGCTAGGCCCGCGCCTCGAGCACCATGTTGAAGGGACCCTCGGTCGCCCGTCGGATCTGACGGAAGCCGCCCTCCTTCAAAACCTCGGTAAGCTTCGCTTGGCCAGCCTGCGCGCCGAAAAGCAGGTCGGCCAACTCCGTGCGCTGGAAGGCGACTCGCCGTCAATCGTTGCCGACGAGGAGCACGGCTTTGGAAACAAGCCAAGCAGGTAAACCTACCTGACGCTGGATGGCCCGATTTTGCGAATGCTGATAATCGCGACGACAAGTCCGCATGTCAGCACCCGCTGCCCCTATTTGGGTCATCGCACACGCCAGATAGAGCCTTGCATCGCTCGTCAAGCGGTCCATAGTACCGTTCCGGTGGCACGCGGGGCCGCCCTCGCTCCAAGCCGGTGGAGGCTGCCATGGAGCGCTTCATCCACAACGCCAACGTCGATCTCTATCGGCGACTGATCGCCGAGAGCGAGCGCGATCCTAAGCGCGACGAGGACCGGCACAAGATGTTGCTGACGTTGCTCGCCGAGGAAATAGACAAGGACAAGAAGCCGCTCGGTTAATCGCCCTGCGTTCAAATCAGGCGGCGATGGCGCAAGCACGAAGCGCTTGCTCGTGGTCTTCTTAGAAGCAAGAGCGGTTTCCCCCCAATCCCCAAGCCGCTTGACTATCGGATGCTCTTGATCAGCCCTCGGGAGCATCCGACCGTTCTTGCGATTGGCGCCCCTGAACCGAGACAGCGAGGTGAATGATGAGGTGCGTAGTATCTCTGAAGGACGGCGGTGCGATGGAAAGAGCGATGGGCGCGCTGGCGATACCACCATGAGCGCGAAATCGGATCCGAGATCGATGCCAATACACTGATTGTCGTCGATGAGACCGGCTTGGCCGGCGTGCGGGATCTCGAGATGGTCTTAAGCGTAGCTCATGACGCGCACGCGAAGGTGGTATGTCTCGGGGAGCGCCGTCAGCTCCAGGCCGTGCCTGGAGGCAGTGCGTTAAAAGCGATTGCCGACGTGATCAGGCGCGGTGCGGTTCTATCGCAAGTGCGTCGACAAACGGTGGAATGGCAGCGCGCGGCCTCGATAGTGATGGCTAGAGGTGATTCCGCCGCAGGTCTGCGCGCCCAGGCGGCCTGAACGAACAGGGCGCGCAGATAGCGATTGCCGCGTCTTGATATGCTGCCAAGGATGGTCCGGTCTCCGGTCGACATTTGCTTCGGGACCAGTCCGAGCCAGGCGCCGAAGTCACGGCCTTTGGAGGACACGTCGCCGGTGCCAATTGCGGCCACCATCGCGCTCGAGATGATGAGGCCGATGCCGGGGACCGTCATCAGCCGCTCGCAGTGCCGGTCTTGGCGGGCGAGCGTTTCGATCTCGTCGGTGAGGCCCTCAATGCGCGCATCCAGGTGGCGCCAGTCTCGGGACAAGGCTTCGATGACGCGCGACATGCGGGGCGACAGGACATCGGCGCGGGTCGCCAGGACGCCCGGCAGCTCGGCCCGCAGGAAACGCAGGCCTTGCCGTACTGCAATGCCTCGCTCCAGCAGGAAGGCGCGGATCTGATTGATGATGCCGGTACGCTGGCTGACCAAGCGCTCGCGGACACGGTGCAGGGCCTGCAGCTCAAGTTGGTCGGCCGTCTTGGTCGCAACGAACTTCATGGTCGGGCGTTGCAGCGCCTCGGCAATCGCCTCCGCGTCGCGGAAGTCGTTCTTCTGTCCCTTGCTATACGGCCGCACGTATTTGGCCGGCATCAGCCGCGCATCGTGGCCGACCAGCCGCAGCTTGCGGCTGAGATGATGCGCGCCGACGCAGGCCTCCATCCCGATCAGGCACGGCGGCAGGTTGGCAAGTCGCGCCTCGACCTGGCCACGCGACCATTTCTGCCGAAGAACGATCGCTCCACGTTGATCCTGCCCCACGACGTGGAACGAGTTCTTCTGATATCGATGCCGATCGCGGCGATTGTGCAATTGGACTGCTGAGACATGGCGTGCTTCTTGTCTTCGGTGCCCTACGCCAGCTTCTATCACTGGTCTGGTTCGGCCGGACCATCCCATTAGCGGATGTGGCCAGCCCTGCTGCGGACACCAGTCTCCAACCCCAAGCAGATGTCGAATTGGTTGATCGTCCCTACGATTCTACCGTGGTCCTGTCCTTTCAGAATTCTGATGGCCCGATAAGATGGCCTCCTTGACCTCGGAGGAAACTATGGCGCAATCAGCCAATGCGAGCGGTAAGAGCAGCGCGGCCGCAACGCTTAGGGCGAAACGTGCCAAGGGCCGCAGTTCGAACCTTTCACCGAAAAGCCCAAGCGACAGCAATCGGATCTCGCGAAGCAAATCTTCAATACCCGACTTGAAGAAGCTGATTGCGCATCAAGCGCGCGAGCTTCAAGAGGCACGGCAGCAGCAGGCAGCTTCCTCAGAAGTTTTGCAGATCATCAGCCAATCGACAGGCGCTGTTGCGCCAATTTTCCAAGCCATCGTAAAGAGCGCAGTTGAGCTGTGCCAAGCCCGCTTCGGCGCCGTCTTCAAGATGGAAGGCGATCTGTTGCACCTGGTGTCGGACTGCAACTTTGGCGCATCGCAACGGCAACTGCTGGGGGCAATGTACCCGATGGTTCCAAATCGCGGCCACATTTCTGGCCGCGCAATTCTGACCGGCTCGACCGTTCAAATCCCGGACATTTACGCTGACGAGGCATACAAGAGCGCCGAAGCGAAAAAGGCAGGCTTCCGCAGTCTGCTTGCAGCGCCGATGGTTCAGGGGAGCCGTGCTGTCGGCGCTATAGTCATCTACAGGACCGTGCCGGGGACGTTTTCGCCGCGACAGCTGACTTTGCTCCAAAACTTCGCCACTCAAGCCGTGATCGCCATCGAGAACACGCGGCTGTTCAACCAGGTCCAGGACAAGACGCGCGATCTTGAGGAGGCCCTGCAGCAGCAGACCGCGACGGCCGATGTGCTCAAGCTGATCAGCCGCTCAGCCTTCGATCTCGAGGTCGTGCTGGACACATTGCTGCGCTCAGCCGGTAAAATATGCGAGGCTGAGATGGGGGTCATCGCGCGACGACAAAAGGGTCGGTTTTATCGATCCGTCGCGTTCGGGTTACCGGACAATCTCCGCGACCTCATCCAGGAACAACCGGTTGAATTGAAACGCGATAGCGGCTCGGGCCGAGCCTTGTTGGAGGGCAGGGTCATACAAATTACCGACATTCAAGCCGACCCGGAATACACACACATTTCAAAGCGCACCGGCGCATTCCGGGCACTGCTGGGCGTTCCGATGATGCGGGAAGGCTCACCGGTAGGCGTGATGACGCTGATGCGAAAGCACGTACGACCGTTCACTGACAAGCAGGTCGCACTTGTTTCGGCGTTCGCCGACCAAGCAGCAATCGCCATTGAAAATGTACGCCTGTTTGATGAGGTGCGTGCCAAGAGCCGGGACCTCGAAGAGGCCCTGCAGCAGCAGACAGCCACCGCCGACGTGCTGAAAGTCATCAGTCGTTCGGCTTTCGACATTCAGATCGTCCTGAAGACGCTCGTCGAATCGGCGGCGAGGCTATGTCAGGCGGAAAATGCGCAGGTCTTCTTGCGCGACGGCAAATTTTACCGCCTTGTCGCCCATAATGGCTTCTCGCCGGAATATCAGGCCTACGTCGAAAAGAATCCGATCGCGCCGGGTCGAGGCACACTGGTGGCACGAACAGCGCTGGAGCTGGGGCCGGTCAACATCCCCGATGCTCTATGTGATCCGGAATACACCTTTCTTGAGGGCCGAAGACTCGCGGGGTACCGTGCGATGCTCGGTGTTCCGCTTCTTCGCAAGGGAAGCTGCGTTGGCGTCATGGCCATGACCAGAGCGATTCCGTTGCCTTTCACAGAAAGGCAGACCGAACTCGTTACCACTTTCGCCGATCAAGCCGTGATCGCCATTGAAAACGTGCGGCTGTTCAATGAAACGCAGGAGGCGTTGGAGCAGCAGACCGCGATATCGGATGTGTTGCGTGTCATCGGCGGTTCGCCGGGCGAGTTGCAGCCGGTGTTCGACGCGGTCTTGGAAAACGCCACTCGTATCTGCGAAGCCAGATGTGGAATCCTGTATCGGCGGTCGGGAGACGCGCTTCGAACCGTCGCGACCCATGGTGCGCCACTTGCCTTCGTCGAAGAGCGTCAGCGCAATCCGATTGTCAGGCCCGATCCAGATACGACGCTCGGACGCGCGCTGTCGACCAAACAGTCCACTCAGATTGCGGATATCTGGGAAGAAATCAAGGATTTGGATGATCGAGCCGCGCTGCTTCCAAGACTGGCTGGCGCCCGGACCGTTCTTGCCGTCCCAATGGTCAAGGAAAATGAGCTGTTGGGAGCTATCCTGATCTATCGCCAGGAAGTGCGCGCCTTTACCGGTAAGCAAATCGAGCTTGTCGAAAACTTTGCTGCGCAGTCTGTCATCGCCATAGAAAATACCCGCTTGCTCAACGAGCTGCGTGAATCACTGCAGCAACAGACGGCGACCGCCGACGTGCTAAAAGTCATCAGCCGCTCGGCGTTTGATTTGGAGCCAGTCTTCAGGACCATTGTTCAGACAGCCAGTCATCTTTGCGAAGCTGAATTCGCCCTGATCTATGAATTTCGTGGCGACTGCTACGAGATCGTGGCAGCCAACAACGCGGCTGAAGCTTTCGTCAAGCATGCGGCGGACCATCCCCTTCCTCCCGGCCGAGGGTCGCTGGTGGGGCGCACCGCGCTCGAACGGAAACCTGTTCACATTCCGGATTGCCTCGCCGACCGGGAATACTCTGCTCTGGACTACCAGTCGGCTGGCCATTATCGCACCATGCTCGGTGTCCCGCTGTTGCGCGAAGGCGTCCCGATCGGTGTCATCGGCCTGTTGCGGACGGATGTTCGCCCGTTCACGGAGAAGCAGATCGAGCTGGTGACGACCTTCGCCGATCAAGCCGTGATCGCGATCGAGAACGCGCGACTGTTCAAGGAAGTCCAGGCGAAAACACGCGACCTCGAGGAATCGCTGCAGCAGCAGACGGCAACGGCCGACGTGCTCAAGGTGATCAGCCGTTCGGCGTTCGATCTGCCAGCGGTCCTGCAAGCATTGGTGGAAACGGCTGTGCGGCTCTGTGGAGCGGACAAGGGCACGATCACCCGCCAGAAGGACGGGTCTTTTTATCGCGCCGAATCATGCGGATTCTCAGAGGAGTTTATGAATTTCGTGCGTACCGTTCCGGTGACGTTGGATCGCCATTCTGCCACAGGACGCGCGTTGCTCGAAGGTGTCGTCGTTCACATACCGGACATAGAAGCTGATCGCGAATACAAATTCGCCGGCCAGCAATTTGGAGACTACCGTTCGCTCCTTGGCGTGCCAATGCTTCGCGATGGGACAGCCGTGGGCGTCATTACCCTGACGCGAACGGAGCCGAGCGGATTCTCCGACAAGCAGATCGAACTGGCAACCACGTTCGCCGATCAGGCGGCGATCGCGATCGAGAATGTCCGATTGTTCGATGAAGTTCAAGCGCGCACAAAGGAGCTCGCAAAATCCCTGCATGACTTGCGGACTGCGCAGGACAGACTCATTCAAACTGAAAAGCTGGCCTCGCTCGGTCAGCTCACGGCGGGCATCGCCCATGAAATCAAGAACCCGCTCAATTTCGTCAACAACTTCTCTGCGCTTTCCGTCGAACTGACTGACGAACTCATGGATGCGCTGAAAAACGAGACGCTCACGGACAGGGGACGCCACGAGGTGAACGAGTTGACGGACCTTTTGCAACACAATCTCGACAAGGTGGTTCAGCACGGCAAGCGGGCTGACGCGATTGTCAGGAACATGCTATTGCACTCTCGTGAGGGTTCGAGCGAACGCCGGTCCGCCGAGATCAACGGGCTGGTCGAGGAGAGCCTCAACCTCGCCTATCATGGCGCTCGCGCCGAGCGATCCGACTTCAACATCACTCTTGAGCGGGATTTCGATCCGGACGCAGGCGCACTGGACGTGCATCCGCAGGAGTTAACCAGGGCGTTGCTCAACCTGATTTCAAACGGCTTCTACGCCGCGACCAGGCGCAAGAACGAATCCGGCCACGAAAGTCTCGGGGCGGTTCTCAGTGCTTCGACGAGGAACCTCGGTAGCACGGTCGAAATCCGCATTCGCGACAATGGTGCGGGTATTCCGCCCGAGATAAGGGCGAAGATGTTCAATCCATTCTTCACCACGAAGCCGACCGGAGAGGGAACAGGGCTGGGCCTATCGATGGCCCACGACATCATCGTCAAACAGCATGGCGGCCGGATCGATGTGGAAACCAAGCTCGGCGAGTTTACCGAGTTCATCATAGCCCTTCCGCGAGCCAACGTCGGCTCGCTCGGCGAAAAGCCGGAATGACGACTTCTGGACCGCACCATGTCCGCGTTCGCCAAAACGCGGTCACTTAACCGTGAATTGCCTACGACGGCCCTTGCATCTGAACAGGCCGGCGCGGTGCGTTTGCTTCTCACCGCCGATCTTCGCGACCTGAGCCGTCCCGCAATGCGGACATAAACTACTTTGATCGGAGTTAAAATTGGCAAGGCGCACCTTGGGCCACGATTTTGTTTACCCTCTCGATGCATGATGCGTCGGCTGGGCCGTTCTATTTTGTCATGAGGACGAGTTTGCAAGTGAATTATCGATGCGTGCTAGTACGAGCATTTGGTCGAGAAGCAGACCGCTTGCGCCGCGTGAAGTAGTCTCGGCCGAGCACGGAAAGTTCCCCGATTTTTTGCAGCTTAAGCCCTGCACAATAATGGAGCGAAACCTTCGCTTTGTTCCGTTCCAGAAACCTGCGCCATTCACGCTGGGCTAAGAAGGATCCGGCGGGGCAAGGGAGAAGGAAGCAGCGGGAAACGGAATGACGTTTGTTGACCAAGGCTTGTGGGGTGAGAGCAGCTGCCGAAGCCGTAGGAGGCTCGCGTATTCTGTTGCCAGATCTTCAGCGTTGATTTGAACGGCGGTTTGATATCGTCGGAGCTGATCGCGACGAGCACAGTCTGCATCAAAGGCTTTGGATCTGGTTTTCATGTTACATTACTCTGTTTGTTGACCGCCCATCCTTCTCTTCGAGGTCTGGATAATGCCTTGATGCAGCTCAACGGGGAGTACCGCGACCTCGATGCGACTAAGCGCGTGTGGCACGCCGATCACACCGCCTTAGCGGCCTGCTGGTCCTGCTTGTTGCACAGGCCCATAGAGAGCTTCATTTCGATGTTGCTGAGAGTGCGCGCTGCCTCTGTCGCGTAACTTGCATCCTCCATGCGGCGATAGAAGAAGTCTTTCAGCCAATCCTGATACAGCCTGACCTTATCGGTAGCCAGCATCGCGGCGTTTAGCTTGGCGACAAGGTCCGCCGCCTCCTGCCATTCAGTCTCAATCCGCTCGATGTAGTGCCGATTCACCTCGGCCAATGCTTCAGACATTTGCGATCTGTTCTTGATCGCCTCAGCTTGCGCCTGTTGGATTGAGCCCGTTGGGATGTTGATGATGAGCTTTTCGCCGTGGTCAAGCATGGTGCATCCTCCAATATCTTTTTATACATGCTGCTACTTTGCCGTGAGAGACGCAAATCAAATCCGGTGCAATACATTATCTGCCGTGACTCCGGAAACTTCCTAGAAAACAGCCCAAATTTCAGGGAACCGCCGGCTCTGGTACTTCGCAAACCGTAGTAACAGGAGGCGGTGAGATGATTGCGATTTCGCTGGCTTTGGTCAGTGCCGGTCTATTCGGCCTTCAACGTTTTGGAACTTTATCAGAACAGAACCCAGGTGCGCGTTTGATGAGGATCAACACCGCTGGCGGGTGGCTGCCCAATCGTTCTGCAATGAAATGGCAGCCCATAGTGACCGCGCCATACAACGTTGATCTCGAGTTGGCTGTGATCGACCACTTGGGCACGCACAGGCTCGTGTTTGCGTGCCGCCGAATTCCTACGGGCTGGCTCAAATCTGAGACCGATGAATGGGTCGAGGGCAGCCCTACGCATTGGCGACAGTGGGAACACTCAGAACGTCCCTTCTGACGCTGGGCCCAGCGGTACAATTCTGCTAGCCTTGGATGACTGTCCCCGCTTTTGGGAACAAGGTCATGCACAGGTTCGTCGCCCGCGCCAACGTCGATCATTACCTCAGTATCCTGAACTCCGATGTCATTCTAGGCGCGGAGAAGCGGGCGGCGATTGTTAAACTGTTGATCGAAGAAGAGGACAAGCTGAGCCATGATCTGGAGCAACTTGAGTTTGCTGAAACCAGAGCTGCGAACGGCCGTGAACGCCTGAAGCGCGTGCGCCGATTGCACGACGCTGCCGATCCCGCGCATCGCGCGAATGCCGAGCAGTTGGTTGCAAACATCGAGGCCATTAAGCCGCTGGAAGGCTTCTGTACGAACTCAGGGAAAGAGTGAACTCGCGACTGTAGGTCCGTTGTGGTCCTCGGTGTCACTCCTTTTCGGCGATCCAATCGAGAAGCTGTCGTGAGGAAATGACCCGTTTGGGTTTGTACGGATTTATCGTGCCCCCGATGGCACTCCAGCCGTTGCCGATTACCTCTAAAGCGAACTGCTTTGCCTCGGCTTCCGACCTGAAGCGTTGCGTCCCACGGGCTGGCAGTCGAGATTCGGGTCTAGTTCCGATTTTTGAGCGATACGAAATGTACCATATGTAAGGCCCAATTGAAGGTTTGACCCGGCTCTCGCAGCCAACTCCTTCGTTCTCTGACATCCGCCATTCCTCCGAGCGACGAATTCCCAGACCCGCAAGCTAACATTGCCTGGAGAGCTTGTTAATGCGCTTCCTTTAGGCGAGCATCATTTTATACATTCTTGAAGTTTGGATTCCACCGATGGCAGACGCCGGTGGCTCACCGACCGATGAATTTAAGGTCGGAGCACGTGTTAAGGTTAGCGAAGCAGCTGGCCCGCGGCTAGCGGGTAAGCATGGCGTTATTCTCGCGCGTGCCAGATACTACAATGCAGTGCGCGTAAAGCTCGATGACTCCAAATTTCCCGTGACCTTGCATAGGACACTTCTCAGTTTGGAAGCCGAGCCGTGACTTGGCACCGATGTTGCTCAGCTTGCGCTGCTGGGGGGATTTCAGGCCCAGCTATACGCAACGCCGTCCCGCCATGATACTCGGCGGGGCGGCGCTGTGCTGTTCTGGGTCAGAGCCCGGGAAATCTGGCTCCGAGCTGTGTAAGACGGGGGATTGCGGGCGTCGCTACAGGTCCGAGGGGCGGAGCGTGCTCCTCGCTGTGCGGACGCTGCTCCTGCCGCCATCCCCACAGGCTGAGGGCCACGGTTTTCGCGGGCTCAGCCGCCGGGGACAGCGGACGCTGATCCGCGCGCATCCACGCCGCCAGGGATCCACGTGCGCGCACGGATGTACACACAACACCTCCCGCTACGGGTCTTGCCCTCAATGTAAATGCTGATCGAAATTTGACCCCTCGATCAACCGCGCCTCAAGGAAAAAGCCTGATTTTGCAAATGTCGGAAGACTGACCGCGGTGCCGATCGGCGTCGGACCCCCGCGCCGATCCACAGCCAGCCGCGCTCAAGGCCGGCTCCGAGGCAGTCGCCAAGGCGATGGCGGCGCCGACCCAAACGCGGCGAGAGGCGGATTACATCGCAGCAATCGCCGCATTCTATCGCGACAGCGACAAGCTCAACCATCAGACTCGTGCAGTCGCCTATGAAAAGGCCATGGAGCAGGTGGCTGAGAGCTACCCGGGCGACCGCGAGAGCTATCGCTGAAAGTTGGTGACGGCGGGAATCGGAAAGGCGGCATATCGTGGGGGTGCTTGACGCCTCCACTTCTCCACCGAAGGAGCGATATGCCGTGTCCAAAGATAACATCAT
>Ga0070741_10020406_pt1 | contig 10444 bp, 10 predicted proteins | sample Coa_R1_4_FD_66440 | JGI IMG/M metagenome (GOLD analysis project Ga0070741, IMG submission 66440) | Surface soil microbial communities from Centralia Pennsylvania, which are recovering from an underground coalmine fire - Coalmine... | ecosystem: Environmental > Terrestrial > Soil > Unclassified ... | reverse complement strand
TGGTGCGCGGTAGAGGTTTCGAACCTCTGACCCCTACCGTGTCAAGGTAGTGCTCTACCACTGAGCTAACCGCGCGTTGAGCCAAACGTGATAAATGATCAGTGATAAGTGATCAGTCAAGACCAGCCAAAAACCCAATCACCGGTTCAGCGATGACTTCGACCACTTCGTGACTGGACAACTTCGATGCGTAAGGCGACTGTTCGCGTCTCGTGAGTACCCTGTTTTTCAAACAATTTTTGAAACGACCGTTTCAGATTGCGTCAATCGTTCCCAGTTCCAAGGCATTGGTGGAACGTGTCGCCAGCAAGATCGACTTTAGCCAGCCGCGCGTCATCGCCGAGTATGGGCCGGGCGAAGGAGTACATTCGCGCGAGATTGCACGACGGATGTGTCCGGATTCACATCTGCTTTTATTTGAATTGGACCCGACGTTCGCGCGCGATCTGGAGCGGCAGTTTTCTGGGGACCGGCGCGTGCAAGTAATCCACGGGGATGCAGCTTCATTGCCACACGAATTGACACATCGCGGCATCGATTGCTGCGACTACATTCTTTCGGGCATTCCGTTCAGCATTCTTAAAATTGAAAAGAAACGCGCGCTCTTGCAAAAGACATACGACGCGCTGGCGCCGGGTGGCAGTTTCATCATCTATCAAGTCACGAACGAATTGAAGCAGCACGCGACTCACTTCGAGCACGCCGAATCAGAGTACTTCCTGCAAAATATACCTCCAATGTTCATCACCGTTTTTCAGAAGAGGCATCCGCTTGATCACCACAAACGGAGAGCCCTTGAGCGGGCGAACTTCAGCGTTAGCGCACATCGTTCGGCATGACGCAGAAGCCGACCCGGACAGAAAAAGACTCGATGGGCGAAATGACGCTTCCGGCGTCTGCTCTCCATGGCGCATCGACTCACCGCGCAGTGCTGAATTTTCCGGTGAGCGGTTATCGGTTTTCACGGCCGTTCATTCGCGCTCTTGGCTTGATCAAATGGGCTGCCGCGCAAGCAAATCACGATCTCGGACTGCTCGATGCGGAGCGCTCCGCCCTGATCGTGCAGGCGGCTGAAGAAGTTGTTGAAGGAAAGCTAGACGACCATTTTCCACTCGACATTTTCCAGACCGGTTCAGGCACGAGCACAAACACCAACGCCAACGAAGTCATCGCTAACCGGTCTGCGCAACTTGCGGGCAAGCCGATCGGCTCGCGGGAGCATGTGCACCCCAACGACCACGTCAATATGGGCCAATCCAGTAACGACGTGATCCCGTCCGCCATTCACATTAGTGCAGCGGAACAACTGAAAGACTGCCTCATCCCGGCTCTCACAAAATTGCACACCGCACTTGAGAGCAAGGCGAAGGAATTCTGGAACGTCATAAAGACCGGCCGTACCCATTTGATGGATGCAACGCCGATCCGGCTGGGACAGGAATTCTCCGGTTACGCACAACAGGTTGCTTATGCCAAAGAACGCGCGCAGAAGTCGATCGAGGTCTTGCGTGAATTGCCGCTCGGCGGAACCGCAGTGGGCACCGGCCTAAATCGCCACCTTAATCTTCCAGGAAAGATGCTCCGGCATTTGGAGCAACGAACCGGCATTGCTTTTTACGAGGCAAAAAACCACTTTGAAGCGCAAGGTGGAAAGGATGCGGTCGTCGAAGTGAGCGGTCACCTGAAAACGATCGCGGTCAGTTTGTTTAAGATTGCAAACGACATCCGCTGGCTCGGGAGCGGTCCGCGATGCGGGATCGGCGAAATCCAATTGCCGGCGACCCAGCCTGGCAGTTCGATTATGCCAGGGAAAGTAAACCCGGTGATGTGCGAATCGGTAATGATGGTCTGTGCACAGGTGATCGGCAATGACACGGCCATTACCTGGGCGGGCGCAAATGGAAACTTCGAGCTCAACGTGATGATGCCAGTGATGGCGCACAATCTTCTTGAGTCGATCAGGCTGCTGGCAAACGTGGTCGACGTTTTCTGCGATAAGTGTGTCCGCGGCATCGTCGCGAATGCGGACCGATGCCGCGAATTGATCGAGCTATCCATGGCAATGGTGACGAGTCTGGCGCCCAAGATTGGCTACGATCGTGCGGCCGAAATCGCGAAAGAGAGCGCAAGAACGGGCCGCACCGTGCGCGAAATCGCCCGCGAGAGGAAAGTTTTGCCCGAGAGAGACCTGGAGCGGGCGCTGGATCCGGTCAAAATGACGGAACCGGCCGGCAAGGAAGGTTAGCTTTTACTGTTCCGGGGCAATGGTTGCAAAGCTCGAAGGCCCCCAATTCTCCGGCGGAGCAAACATCGCCATCAAATGCCCCAGCCACACGTATGACCAGACTGTCTCTTTCTATCGCGACACGCTTGGGCTGCCTTTAATCGAAGAAGAAAAGGACGGCTGCATTTTCCAATTCGGTCCGAACCGTCTCTGGATCGATAAGGTACCGAATCTGAGTCATCCGGATATCTGGCTGGAGTTGGAAACAAACGACACCGAAGCCGCTGGATCATTTCTGAAAGTGCATGGTGTAACTCGGTGCGACGAGGTGGAGCAACTAAGTGAGGACTTTAATGGCTTCTTCATCTCGGCGCCGAACGGAGTGATTCATCTGGTCATTGGTCCGGAGAGCTAGCGGATGTGTCGGTCAAAAGCTGTTGCAACGAGCACTGACCTCTGACGTTTTAGAAAGAGCACCCCTGCTTGAGGTTCCCTGGCCGCCCCGTGCAACCCTCATCTATCGACGACGCGGCAATCTGGGTTAACGGTCTTGTTGATGACGAAACAGGAAATCGCTGGCGCGCTGGAGCAAATCGCGACGCTGCTCGAATTAAAGAATGAAAACCCTTTTAAAATCCGGGCTTATACGAATGCTGCGCGTGTGATCGAAACATTCGGCGGGAATGTCACCAACTTTCAGGACGAAGAAGCGCTTTCGAAAATTCCAGGAATCGGAAAGAGCATCGCGCTTAAGATCAAGGAACTTGCGGCGACGGGATCGCTGAAATATCTGGAGGAATTAAGCGCGGAATTCCCGTCCGGAATTCTCGAGTTGTTCTCGCTGCCAGGGCTTGGCGCCAGGAAGATCAAAGCTCTTTACGACAAGCTTCAGATCAGTTCCGTCGAGCAGCTGCAAAAGGCATGCGAAACCGGGCGTGTCGCTGAATTGCCCGGTTTCGGCGAAACAACCCAGCAAAAGCTGTGTGACATCATTGCAAGACGTGCCGCGCATGCAGGTTCATTTCAATTCGGCCAGATCGCGACCGAAGCGGAAACACTCCGGTCCGATCTTGCAGCGCACAACGACGCTTTGCGGGTCGATCTGGCTGGAAGTTATCGGCGCCGAAAGGAAATCGTACATGATTTGGATCTTTTGGTGGCGACAAACAAGCCCGAGAACATCACGAAATTCTTTGTTTCCCATCCACTGGTGGACTCGGTTATCGCGCAAGGCCCCACCAAATCGAGCGTGCGACTGCGATCGGGAGTGCAGTGCGACCTGCGAGTAGTGAGTGCGACGGAGTATCCTTTCGCTCTCGCCTATTTCACCGGGAACAAGGAACACAACATCGAATTACGCAGCCGTGCGCTTCAGCGTGGCTGGACGCTTAACGAATATCGACTCGCTCCGCTCCCGGTGGATCCGAGGGCGAAAAAGAAAAGACCGATAAAGAAAATTCCAAAGGTGCAGGAGGAGACCGGCGTCTATCAAGCAGTTGATCTCGATTTTATTCCGCCGGAGTTACGGGAGAATTGGGGAGAATTCGAGGCCGCCGAGAACCATTCACTTCCGGAATTAATTGAGAAGGAAAACCTGCGCGGCGCATTTCACTGTCACACCGCCGCCAGCGACGGGCACAATTCCATCGAAGAGATGGCGGAAGCTGCGCAAGAGCTCGGACTTGAGTACCTCGGAATCGCAGACCATAGCCGCAGCTCGACTCAGGCGCATGGAATCGATGAAGCAAAGCTCCGCTACCAAATCGCCAGTATTCGGACGTTGAACAAAAAGCTGCGCGGCTTTCGCTTGTTTGCGGGTGTGGAATGCGACATTCTCCGCGACGGTTCGCTCGATTTTCCAAACGAAATCCTCTCAGAGCTCGATTATGTCGTTGGGTCCGTTCATTCTGTTTTCAATTTAAGTGAAGCCGACATGACCCGCCGCGTGATCCGGGCCATCGAGAATCCCTTTGTTACCATGCTGGCGCATCCAACCGGCCGATTGTTGCTGAAACGGGATCCCTATCAGATTGATATCCCGAAAATCCTCGACGCCGCAGCGCGTACAGGGACATGGATCGAGCTTAACGCTGCGCCGAAACGCCTCGATCTCGACTGGAGGTGGTGGCCATTAGCGAAACAAAAAGGCGTTAAGTGTGTGATTAATCCGGACGCGCATCGAACGGAGCGATTGCAGGATTTGTGGTTCGGAATCGGCATCGCGCGAAAGGGCTGGCTGACCAAATGGGACGTGGTGAATTGTCTGCCGCTTGGAAAGATCGAACGTGCGCTGCAAGCAAAGCGCGAATCGGTAGAGCGCGCTCGCTGAGTGCGCCGAAATTTCACGGAGGCCCGGCGGCCGGTCCCTGTCGTTTAACACCCTTCTCTCTGCGGCATAAACATGGTGAGGCATTTGCAGGCCCCGCCGGCTTTAATGAATTCGCTCATCGGCAATTCGTGGCAGCGATAGCCGCGGTCTTGCAGCGTCGCGACAAGCTGCGGCGCGCCCTCGGGCAGGACAATTTCTCGCTCGATGACGACCGCGTTACATGAAAAGTGCATTGCTTCCTCTGGCAAAACGTCGATCAGACCAGTGACATGTTCGCGAATTGCACGTTGGCCGTATTCGTCGAACGCGGATGGAAACCAAAACGCCGAACCGTCCGGCAGTGGGCAAAAACAGGTGTCCAGATGATAAAAACGCGGATCAACCAATTCCACTGAGATCACGAGACAGCCAAGGAGGTCCGCTATGGCGCGATGAGATTGAATGTCGGATCGAAATTTGTAACCGCAGAAGAGTGCATCGCCCCCAAAAAGTGCGTCGCCTTCGCCCTCGAAATAAAGATTCTCCGGCAGCCAATTCACTTCATAACCGTGTTGTTCCATCCATTTCGCAAAGAACGGCTGCTCGCCAGCGCGCTCTTTGTGCCGGAAATTGCTGGGGATAAATTTACGACCAACCGTCAATCCGGCGTTGGCCGTGAAAACCATGTCCGGAAGCCCGGGCTGAGGGGAAATCATATGAACTTCGCAATGGAGATTCGAGAGTTGTGCCTGCAATTGTTTCCACTGCTTTTGCGCCATCGCTGCCTCGGCGCCGCGAGCGCGACTCATCCAAGGATTGATCTCGTACTCGATGCCATAGTAATCGGGCGGACAGAGGAGCAGCTCGCGCATGGGACCCCAATTTACTCGCGAACACGGGGCTCACTAAGATAATCGGCGAGCTCTCGTAGAAACGGTTCGACGTCTGTGACCAGACCGAGTGATTGCAGGGGCTGGTGTTCGACCGCGCGCTCCACTGCAGCCGGATCAATATCGACGCATACTGTTTTTGCCGTAGGAGCGAGCATGCTGGCAACGGCCAGCGAATGCTGGACCGTCGCCAGCAGCATCACGTGGGTCACATCGGCAAGTTTTTGTCGCATGACTTTTTGAGCTTCGATCACGTCTGTCGTTACTCCGGGAATCGGGCCTTCGTCGCGAATCGCACCAGTCAACACGATATCGACATTGTGGCTGGCGCAGGCATGCATGACGCCGCGCGTGAGGATTTTCTTCCGAACGGCAGCGGAAATTCCGCCAGCCTCGCGAATGGAATTAATGGCCCGGAGATAGTTCTCGTGTCCACCTCGCGCAAAGGCAAGATCGGGATTTATTCCCAACGAGGTTCCGTACAGAGCGCGTTCCACGTCGTAGGCCGCAAAAGCGTTTCCAGCGAAAAGACGATTGACATAACCTGCTTCAACGAGGCGCACCAAATGGTGACCCGCGCCGGTTCGTATAATTGCAGGGCCGGCAACAACTGCGATTTTGCCTGCTGCAGTGTGCGCGCGCCGCAACTCCTCACCCAGTTCGTGAATAATGGCCGATTTTGGTTCGTCGGCGTCAACAATCGTGTTGATGAATTGAAAGATATCGGTGCGCGTCGTTGAACGCTGTACCGGCACAACGCGCACCCCTTGGTGGCCGATCACAATTTCGTCTCCCTTACTGACATCGAAGAACTTGACGGCACGGGCGGATTCTTTTTTTCGATCAAGCGCGATGGCGCTGTTGCTCATTGCAGGTCGTACCTCGATTTCCTTACCGGCGAGGCGGACAAACGTCTGTTGATTAGTTGTCACGTAGAAATCGCGGGGGAAAACCCCGTCTGCAGGCGCGCTGGCGAGTTGTACATTGGCACGCTCAATCACTTCGGCTCCGTGCTGGCGAAGGCGCAGCACCAGCTCGTCGAGCGCTTCGCTGGTTTTAGCAGACACTTCAATCCGCGCGAAACTCTGGTCCGCGCGTTTTTGCCCAATCTTGATTTCGCCGATCTTAAAATTCGCACCGTGGGTCAGAATCTGATCCAGAACCTTTGGCAAAATGAGGGAATCAATGATATGCCCATGTAACTCGATCGTTTCCGAAATCATTTCTAAAATCTAGCCGATCAGTGTGGCCTCGCCAGTTGCGCGAGAAAGTCGGCTCGCAATCGACGCTTTCCTGGTTCAATTTCCTTACCAACATGGAAAAACCAAGCGCACGCGGTCCCTCCCCGAGCCGCAAAGCACATCGCGCGCTGGGACGGATACTAAATCGAAAACCCAAACGCGCGCCATGCCTGCCTGCAAAAAAAATTGCCTCAACCGTGAACCTCTCCGCGAGCCGTTAGAACAGAATAGCCATGCAGGAGCATTTGCCAGCGCTAGCGACGAAGATCGCAAAGATGCTGTCAATCAGGCCCGAGTACCTGGTGACGCAGCCTGCGGAGTTGCGAATTCTGCGAGAAATGTCAGACGCAGACGTCAGAGAATTTGCAAAAAGTCACGGCTGGTGCGTAATACGCCGTCTCGGAGGGCGGCAAATCGAATTTTACAACGACGCGAGCCGGCGCGATCTGTAGCAACCGCTCTGTGGCCGTTCGGAATTTTCCGGCAGTGACTTTGACGCCCCACAGGCGCGTGACTACAGCCACGACTGGACAGCGCAACGCTGTTGGCTTACCAATGCGCCAGCGGTAATCAAATGGAAGCAGCGAAAATTTATTTTATTGTTTTCGGGGTTCTGACGATCGCCGGCGGCGTAGTCGGTTATGTCAAGGCGGGCAGCGCGGCGTCGATCATTGCCGGGTCAATCACTGGAATACTGCTGCTTGTAGCCGCATTTCTTCTTCCCGAACATCGCGCAATCGGGTTGGCAACTGCACTCATTATCTCGCTTTTACTCGCTGCTCAGTTCGTTCCAAAATTCATACGAACCGGAAGAGCCATGCCTGCGGGAATGATGTCGGCCCTAAGTGTGATCGGGGTCATCGCAGCGATTATCGCCTGGGTAAAAAAGTAATCGCGTGGGAAGAATTCGTCTGCGCACGTGGCGGCGGCTGGTGCTGGTGATATTCAGCGCGCTTTTCGCCGCGATTGTGTATCGGTGGATTTCGCTCGAACGCCTGCAGCACGTTGCGCCATTGGAAGTCATCGCGACACCGACGCCCACCCCGACGCGGCCACCTCTCATCAGTGGAAAACTCGACACCGCGAAATTGTTCAACGGCATCACGCTCCATTCAACAGTCGAAACGATACCTGGGGCCGATGCAACGACCGAGCGGGCCCAGGCAGACAGCTATGTGCTGGACCTTAAACTGCAGGCACGAATACCTTCGCCAAATAAGACTCTGGAAGAGTTGGCCAGAGTTACTCCTCAATTACCGACGCTATTGCCCGGGTTGGCAACGATGCTGCCATCCAATCCGGTTTCACCGCTTTACGCTGAGCTCTACGATACGAAAGCCAGAAAACTGCGTGAAAACCTCGCTCGCCTGGATTTGCTCCTTTCGCGGCATAACTTTTTCGATTGCCAAACCGTTTTGCAGCTTCAGCATCCCCAGACGCACCGAAAAGCCCTTTTGCTTCAGGCGGATATGGATGTCGATGCTGACGGTTCTGACGCAGACCGGATGCCCGTTGGCAGTGGCACCCCGGCAAATTTCAAACCGTTCACCAGTTATCGCTGGCCGAAGAAGACGCCCGCTCCTAATCCATATCTTGCGGCTACCGAAGCGGCATTGAAACATGCGGAAGTGGAGTTTGCGCTTTCTACAACCCCTCCCGCCCGCAAACGCGATCTGCGCAAGTTGATCGCGCAGTTGCACGCGGAAATCGGCACATTAAAAAAATACAGCTTCCTGATCGGCGCGACCGACCCCTTTATCGTGGTACCGGGTGCATTTATGCATGGCAGCGAGCCGATTAAACCCGGTGACTACGCACTTGTCATTTTCGGCAGCTCGATTTATCCCGCCCTCGTCGGTGATATCGGACCGAATGACAAAGTCGGAGAGGCATCGCTGCGCATTGCAAAAGAGATCAACGCGCTTTCAACGCCGTACAACCGCCCCGTAAGTGATCTCAAGGTAACCTACCTGATCTTTCCCGATACCGCTGACCAACCGGTTGGTCCTCCGGATTTGGAGAAACTTCAGACGCGTTGCGAAGCGCTCGTCAAAGAAATCGGCGGCGCAAGCGTCCCACTGCATCACTGGGAAAATGTCATCCCGCCTTCGCCTACGCCTAGTCCAGCGTCGAGTCTGCTCGCGTCGCCGAGTGCGACCGCGTCGCCTTCATCTGGTGCATCGGCGACAGGATCTGCTTCACCGTCACCGACCTTTGCATTTCCCGTGCCCAGTCCGGTAGCGACCGCCTCGGCTGATTCGGCACCTGCGTCGACGAAATCACCCGCTGCAAAGCGGAGCCCGACCAAGAAACGTAAGCCTTGAATTCTGAGTGCCGGCTGCTGTGTCTAACCTGTCCGTGACGCGAAAGAACTGTATCTCGTACGAAATGATCATCCGTGACGCTGTTGAGGCTGACCTTCCAGTCATCGTTGAGATTTATAATGTAACTGTGCCGACACGCATGGTGACAGCCGAGCTTGAGCCGACGACAGTCGACGCGCGGCTGGCGTGGTTCCGCGAACATTCGCCGCAGCAATATCCATTCTGGGTCGCAGAGTCGGAAGGTCGTGTGATTGGCTGGCTCGATTTCAAAAAATTCCAACCACGTGCTGCGTATCGTGGCACAGCCGAGATCAGTGTTTACGTCCATGAAGAATTCCGGCGTCGCGGTGTCGGGCATCGATTGTTAGAACAGGCGATCGCTCGCGCACCGTCGCTGGGCTTCATAGCGTTGGTCGGTCTCATCTTTGGGCATAACGAGCCGAGCTTGAAATTATTTCGACGTCTCGGCTTTGAACGCTGGGGATTTTTTCCTGGTGTCGCTAAGCTCGATGGCGTCGAGCGCGATCTCGTGGTGATGGGTCGACATTGTCCAGCGCGTTCGACTGCGCGCGCGAAAACGCAGGTTCAATCACCAAACAGCAACCAACTCAACGAGTGCTTGAACCTGATGCATACGCTTATGGAGTATCGGCAGGAGCCGATTCATTCAAAGCTGCTAAAAATCCGCGACAAATATTCGATGTTGCACTTGGACGTGCTGATTCTCATTTATCACTTCGCAGGAATTTGCTCCGGCAATATTCTCGAGATTGGTGCCTTCGTCGGCGGAGCCACGATTGCCGCAGCACTTGGCCTGCGCGATTCCGTAGCGCCAAAGAAGCTTATTGCCATCGAACCGGGTGGCAGCGTCAAGCACAAGCGGCTTGGTACGCGCAATATTTTCCGTGATTTGGAACGTAACCTTGCCAGGCAGCGTGTGTCGGCGTTGGTCACCACTATCAAGGGCCGTTCCTTTGACCCGGCAACAATCTCTGCAGTCAACGGGGCGCTGGGTACGGACAAAGTTGGTCTCTTGGTTCTTGACGCCGATGCTGCCAAACGACGCGACATCGAGTGCTACGGTGAGAGATTTGTAGACGGATGTTGGATGGTAATCGACGACTATTATGGAGCTGATACCAACGCAAAGATCACTCCGAGTCGAGCCGATGTGGATGCATTAACCACAGCCGGGTATTTGGAGCCGCTCGGCTTTTACGGCTGGAGCACATGGGTCGGACGATGGCGTGGCGCACAACCCTGAAGCTATTTGTTGAAAAACGTGAACGGTTAGCGCTTAAAGCCTGGGGCGGGCGAACGAGATCACTTACGGCCCAACCAGGCTCCAGCCGGCTGGAAGAGTGGGACCAGACGCCCAGCCGATGAAACTGTTGTTGTTGAGATAATATATCGCCGTTTGACGGGAGCCGGCGTTATACAGCAGATAGTCGGAGTTG
>Ga0070741_10020405_pt1 | contig 10444 bp, 8 predicted proteins | sample Coa_R1_4_FD_66440 | JGI IMG/M metagenome (GOLD analysis project Ga0070741, IMG submission 66440) | Surface soil microbial communities from Centralia Pennsylvania, which are recovering from an underground coalmine fire - Coalmine... | ecosystem: Environmental > Terrestrial > Soil > Unclassified ... | reverse complement strand
GAACTCACCGAAGCGGTCCGCAAAGCCGGGCGCGACGAGCCGGTGCTGATTCTCGGCGGCGGCAGCAACCTGGTGGTCGCCGACGAAGGGTTCCCCGGCACGGTCATCCAGGTCGCCACCAGGGGACTGGCCATCGACGGCGACACGGTCACGGTCGCGGCCGGCGAGCCGTGGGACCCGGTCGTCGAGCGCACGCTCGCCGCGGGCCTGCCCGGCCTCGAGTGCCTGTCCGGCATCCCCGGCCTGGCCGGCGCCACCCCGATCCAGAACGTCGGCGCCTACGGCTCGGAGGTCTCCGACACGATCGTCGGGGTCCGCGTCTTCGACCGCGAAACCCTCAAAACCTCTTTTGTGCGGAACGGCAAATGTGGCTTCGCCTACCGCACCAGCGTGTTCCGGGGGGACGACCGCTACGTGATCCTCGACGTCACGTTCCGCCTTGGCGTGCCCGCCCCCGTCCGGTACGCCGAGCTTTCCGCCGCGGCCGGCGCTGCCAGCGGGGCCGGCGGGGACCCCACCCCGGCCGAAGTCCGGAACGCCGTCCTCGCCCTGCGCCGCCGCAAGGGCATGGTGATCGACCCGGCCGACCCGGACACCCGCAGTGCGGGCTCGTTCTTCACCAACCCCGTCGTCCCCGCGGACCAGGCCCCCGACGGCGCCCCCCGCTACGACGCCGGTCCCGGCCTGGTCAAGATCCCCGCCGCGTGGCTGATCGAGCACGCCGGCTTCGCCCGCGGCTACGCCGCCCCCGGCGGCGCCCGGATCTCCACCAAGCACACCCTGGCCCTGGTCAACGACGGCGGCACCACCGCCGCCCTCCTAGCCCTGGCCCGCGAAATCCGCGACAGGGTAAAAGCCACCTACCACATCGACCTGCACCCCGAACCCCTCCTCCTAGGCACCACCCTCTAGCCCGCGCTCCAAGCCCCGCATCGAGCCCCCCGCCCCAGCCGTGCCATCCCCCCGCCTCGCGCGCCCACTAGCCCCGAAGCGCATATACGGATATGTCAGGATGCGTGCCCCTTGGACGCGGGCCGCGACGGGTTTGCTGGCCAGCGCGGGCATCGTATGCCGCCTGCGTGGTGGTGGCGGCGTGGTGAATGCGGCTACCGGGAGTTGTGAGACAGGTTTCGTGTGAGAAAAGTGCTTCATGCTGGAAAAGGCGCCGTGTTTGACACCTTTTTCGCCAGAGAGCCCTTTTCTGACATCTAAGCAAGCGTCGCAAAGGGGTATAGGGCGCAAATCGGGCAGCCGCGCGGGGCGCCCAGGCGGATCGGAAGAGGTGTAGCGGGGCAGAAAGGGATTGCGGGCGCCCGGCCTGGGGGTGGAAGGGGCGCCCGCAATCGGTCGGGGTCAGAACAGCAGGTCGAAGGTGTTGTCGGCGTCGTCTACGTAGTAAACGGCATGGTGGCCGGGCTTGACGGCCAGGCCGAACAGCGCACCGGCGCCCGGCGGGTTACCGGACTTGTCCAGCTGCCTGGTGGCGATCTGGGCGCCGAACGGCGTGGTCTCCACGAGCCAGCCGTTGCCGCCGTTGACGGTCAGGATGTCGCCGTTGGGGGCGACCGCCAGGCCCAGTTCACCCATCAGGTGGTGGCCCCTGGTGACGGTGAAGCCGGTCCCCGCGTCGTGGAAGCGGAACACCGCGTCCGGTATCGCCGCGATGCGGTTCGCCACCGTGTCGGCCACGTAGAGCGTGCCATTTCGGCCGAGGCCTACCCCGGTCGGGCCGATGACCAGCGCGTTCGGATCGGTCTTCTCGCCGAAGCCAGACCCGATCACCCGGGAGCCGACGATGAACGGCGAGCCGAACCGCGGCACGTCCACCACCAGCCGCAAGACCGTGCCGCCGTCAACAGTCTTGCCACCCGCCTTAACGGTGCCGTTCAGGACGTTGGTGACGAACAGCACGGCCTGGTTGCCGTAATCCGCCGCCGTCATGTCCCACGGCCCGTTGATCCCGTGGTGCGTGAACGTCTCACGGACGTTGCCGAACCGGTCCAGCACGATCAGGCAGCCGGATCCGCTGATGTTGCCGCCCTTGGTGGGCAGCGAGCCGACGATTACCCAGCCGCTCCGCAGCACGGTCAGCGCCGTGGTGAGTCCGACGCCCCCAGGGCAGCCCTTCAGGTGGGGGTTGATCCGCGAGAACAGCCAGTGATGGCCAGACGGCGTGACCTCGACGATGGTGGTGCCGGTGCCCTGCACGTTCTTGGCGTTGTTGAAGTTGCTGACGAGGATGTTGCCGGCGAACAGGTCACCGGCGGTGCGCGGCACGACCGCCACGCCATATGGGTTGACGTCGCCATTGAACGGCACGGTGGACGCCAGTTTCTTGGTGTGATGCAGAGGTCCCACGAAAGCCCGGAATCCCCCAGCGTTCGCCGGAACCGCAGCGGCAAGTACAGCCGCTGCGGTCAGCCCGGCGAGAGCAAGCCATCTAGAGTGTTTCATTCCAGCCCTGCTCCCTTCAGAGTGAAACTTCCTCCACTAGGGGCACGTACCGGAACGTCCGGCGGTTCAGGCCGGGGTCACTCCGATCGTTGTCTTCTCGCCAGCTGAGAATGTCAGCTCGACCGTGAGCGTCTCCGCCTTGAGGAACGCCTCGTGCGCACGGACCGCGGCGAGCGTGGCCTCGTCAGCGCCGATCGTGAGCCGGATCCGGTCGGAAACGTCCAGGCCGGCGTCGCGCCTGGCCTGCTGCACGAGCCGGACGACGTCGCGCGCGACGCCTTCGGCGGCCAACTCGGGGGTGACCTCGGTGTCCAGCGCGATCAGCCCGGCATTCCCGGGCAGCGCTGCGGTGGCCCCGCCGGCCGAGCCGGCGGTCAGCCGCACCTCGTATTCGTCCGGTCCCAGGTCGATGCCCGCAGCGGTGACGACGTCGCCGTTCTGCGTCCAGTCGCCTGCCTTGACCGCGCGGATCACGTCCTGCACCTTGGCGCCGAGCCGCGGTCCGAGCACGCGCGGGTTGACCGCCAGTTCGAACGTGCCCAGGCGCGCCGGGTCGGTGTCCAGCACCACGTCCTTGACGTTCACCTCGTCGCGCACCAGGTCCGCGAACTCGGCCAGGCTGCGCGCGTCCGGGTGCGCCACGGTGAGCGTGCTCAGCGGCAGCCGGACCCGCAGCTGCCTGGCCTTGCGCAGGCTCAGCGCCGCGCTGCACGTGGCCCGGACCAGGTCCATGGCGTCGGCGAGGCCGTCGTCCTTCCCGAAGCCGGCGACATCGGGCCAGTCCGCCAGGTGCACGCTGGGCGCACCGGTCAGGCCGCGCCAGATCGCCTCCGTGGTCAGCGGCAGCATCGGCGCCGCGGCCCGGCACGTGGTCTCCAGCACGGTGTACAGCGTGTCGAGGGCTTCCGTGTCGCCGGCCCAGAACCGCGCGCGAGAACGCCGGATGTACCAGTTCGTGAGTAGCTCCAGGTGCTCGCGCAGCACCTGGCAGGCGGCCGCGATGCCGTTGACGTCGAGCTGGGCACCGATCTCGGTCACCGCGGCGCGGGTCTTGGCCAAGATGTACCTGTCGAGCACGTTCTCGCTGCCGACCGACGACTTCGCCACGTAGTCCTCCGCGTTCGCGTACAGCGCGAAGAAGCAGTAGCTGTTCCACAGCGGCAGGATCGCCTGGCGCACCGAATCGCGGATGCCCTGCTCGGTGACGATCAGGTTGCCGCCGCGCAGCACCGGGCTGGACATCAGGAACCAGCGCATCGCGTCCGAGCCGTAGGTGTCGAACACCTCGGCCACGTCCGGGTAGTTGCGCAGGCTCTTGGACATCTTCTGGCCGTCGTCGCCGAGCACGATGCCGTGGCTCACGCAGGTGCGGAACGCGGGCCGGTCGAACAGCGCGGTCGCCAGCACGTGCAGCGTGTAGAACCAGCCGCGGGTCTGCCCGATGTACTCCACGATGAAGTCGCCGGGATAGTGGCTGTCGAACCATTCCCGGTTTTCGAACGGGTAGTGCACCTGAGCGTACGGCATCGAACCAGACTCGAACCAGCAGTCGAGCACCTCGGGAACCCGGCGCATGACGGACTTGCCGGTCGGATCGTCCGGGTTCGGCCGGGTCAGCTCGTCGATGGCGGGCCGGTGCAGGTCCGTCGGCCGCACGCCGAAATCCCGCTCCAGCTCGTCCAGCGAACCGTACACGTCCATCCTGGGGTACGCCGGGTCGTCGCTCACCCACACCGGGATCGGCGAGCCCCAGAACCGGTTCCTGCTGATCGACCAGTCCCGCGCGTTGCTCAGCCACTTGCCGAACTGCCCGTGCTTGATGTGCTCGGGCACCCAGGTGATCTGCTCGTTCAGCTCGACCATCCGGTCGCGGAACTTCGTCACCTCGACGAACCAGCTGGTCACCGCCTTGTAGATGAGCGGGTTACGGCACCGCCAGCAGTGCGGGTAGGAGTGCGTGTACGTCTGCGAGCGCACCAGCGAGCCGTCCTCGCGCAGCCGCGCGATGATCGGCTTGTTCGCGTCGAAGACGTGCTGTCCCGCGAAGTCGGGGACCATGCTCGTGAACCGGCCGTGGTCGTCCACGGTGAGCACGGTCGGGATCCCGGCCTCGGCGCACGCCGCCGCGTCCGCCTCGCCGTAGGCGGGCGCCATGTGCACCACGCCCGTGCCGTCCTCGGTGGTGACCTCGGGGGAGAGGATCACCCGGAACGCGTTGCTGGTGCCGGCGAGATACGGGAACAGCGGCAGGTAGCTCCGTCCGGCGAGTTCCGCCCCGGTCACCGTGCCCACCCTGGTGGCGTCGCCGAGCTCGGCGGCGTAGGCGGCCAGCCGGTCTTCGGCGAGGATGTAGCGCTCCGCATTACCAGGCCGCGCCACCACCGCGTACCTGATGTCCGCGCCGACCGCGACCGCGAGGTTGGACGGCAGCGTCCACGGCGTGGTGGTCCAGGCCAGCAGCCATTCCCCGGATTCGAGCTTGAAGCGCACAGTGACGGACGGGTCCTGGCGCTCGGCGTAGACGTCGTCGTCCATCCGCAGCTCGGTGTTGGACAGCGGGGTTTCGCACCGCCAGCAGTACGGCAGCACCTTGAAGCCCTGGTAGACGAGGCCCTTGTCGTGCAGTTGCTTGAACGCCCACATGACGCTCTCCATGTACGGGAGGTCGAGCGTCTTGTAGTCGTTCTCGAAGTCCACCCAGCGGGCCTGCCGGGTGACGTACTCCTCCCAGTCCTTGGTGTAGCGCAGCACCGATTCGCGGCAGGTCTGGTTGAACTTCTCGATGCCCATCGCGACGATGCCGGCCTTGCCGGAGATGCCGAGCAGGCGTTCGGCCTCGACCTCCGCGGGCAGGCCGTGGCAGTCCCAGCCGAACCGGCGGTCCACCTTCTGCCCGCGCATGGTGCGATAGCGCGGGATCAGGTCCTTGACATAGCCGGTGAGCAGGTGCCCGTAGTGCGGCAACCCGTTCGCGAACGGCGGGCCGTCGTAGAAGACGAACTCCCCGCCGGCGGACCGGGCGGCGACGGACTCGCGGAAGGTGTCGTTGTCCTTCCAGTACGCGAGCACATCTCGCTCCAGCTCAGGAAAGCTGGGCTGGGCGGGGACGCCCTCGTCGGCGGTGCCAACGGGGGGACGCGGGTAAACAGCCATCGGTGGTGGTCTCTTCGCGGTGCGGTTGGTGTACTGCCCTGCGAGGACGACGCGCCCGCTCCCGCGCGGGCGTACCGCGGTACCACCTCGCTTGCCGCCGGCACGGGCCGGCGGCCGCTCATGGTTCCGGCTGTGACGGGCCGGACCCGCCCGGTTCTACTGAGGCTGTGCCTGTTCTTCCGGGGGCTCCCCGGTGATGGCCGGATCGTCGCCTGTGTCTAGCGGTAATTCTATGTCAGTTCAGCACGGCGCGGGCGCCGGCGAGGAGCTCGGCCTGCCGCCGCCAGTCGCCGCCCGCGAACGTCACGACCACGCGGCTCGCGCCCTGCGCGCCCGCGTCGGCGAGCTGGGCGGCGACCTCGTCCCGGCCGCCCCGGACGACCGCGCCCCGGGCGTACTCGGCCGGCATGCCGAACATGCCGTCCACGTCGGTAAGGGCTCCGATCAGCGTTTCCTCGTCGGGCAGTGCCGGATCCTCGGTGCACGCGACCATCACCGACACGGTGACTTCCGGCACCGGGCGGTCGCGCGCCGCGGCGAGCTCTGTCAGGCGAGCGATGCCCGTCGGCACCATGCCCGCCGCCATCGCGTACCAGCCGTCCCCGTACTCCGCGGTCCGGACCAGCGCGGCCTCGGACATGCCGCCGACCAGGATAGGCGGGACCGCGGTGCCTGGCGCCAGCCGGACCGGCGGCCCTTCGTCTATCCGGGTGGGCTCCCCGGCGATCAGGCCGGGCAGCACCCGGAGCGCCGCATCGGTCCGGCGCCCGCGTTCGCGCCGGGGCACGCCGGCCGCGGCCCAGGACGCCTCATGCCGGTCGCCACCCGCGCCGACGCCCAGGATCACCCGGCCGCCGGACACGTGCTGGAGCGAGGCGACCTGCTTGGCGACCCACACGACAGGGTGCAGCGGCAGGATCATCACCCCGAATCCGAGCCGCACCCGGCTGGTCGCCCCGGCCGCGGCGGCCAGCGTGACCGTGCTGTCGATCAGCGGCGTGCCAGTGCCGGCGATGAGCTGGTCGACCGCCCACACCGACTCGAAGCCGAGGTCCTCGGCGTGCCGCGCGGCCGTCGCGACGTCGCCGGGCAGCTTCTCCGGGGAGGTCATGCTGGGAAGTACGACACCGACGTCTGGCGCTGGCATAGTCGCCACCCTAGTGGTAGCGCCGTGGCCGGGCAGGATGGGGTTACGCTTACAAATAGGACGCATTGGGAGGCGCCGGTGAACACAGGACCTGGAGGCCGGACGGCACCGGGTCACCTGCGGGCGTCCGATGCGGACCGGGACCGGGTTGTCGACGAGCTGAAGACCGCGTTCGCGCAGGGCCGCCTGGCCAAGGACGAGTTCGACAGGCGGCTGGGTCAGGCGCTCACCTCGCGTACCTATGCCGACCTGACGACTGTGGTCATCGCCATCCGCTCGGCGCCGCCAGCGCCACGGCCGCGGCTGACCCTCCCGGTGCTGCCGCCGCTGCCGCCCCGCAGGCCCGTCAGGGCCCGGCGACGGGTCAGCAAGAAGGTCGTCGCGAGCAGCGCCGCCGTCGTGCTGCTGCCCGGCGCCGCCGCCGCGTTCCTGACCTCCTGGGGCGGGTTCTTCGTCATCTTCTTGCTCGCGTTCGCCGCGATGGTGGTGATGGGTGGCCCTTCGGCGCCGTGCCGCCCGATCCCGGGCGCGGCACGTGCCCGTTTCCACCGTGGCTGAATGCCCTATCTGCGGAAATCGGGTTAATTGATCTTTTGTCGGTAGAAAGCGGTTTTTCTGCCCGTCCGCGGGGGGTAAAGTGCTGCCGTCAACGGCCAGACGCACACGGGATCGGGGCAAACGTGAGGATTGCAGTCTCGGCGATCATGGTTTTCTGCGCAGGCGCACTCGTGGCGACAAGTTCTCCAGCGTCGGCCTCGTCGGCGCCCGTTTATACCTACGCCCGGCACTATGTCGACGGGCAGGTAACCCATTACACCTACACCGAAGACAACAACGGGACAGCGGTCACCGCGGTGGCGCGGCTGCGGTCCTACATCCACGACGGCATCGGCGGCGAGCGGGTCAAGTGGATCTCGCTGACCTCCGACGGCCAGGATCTGAGCGCGCAGGCCAAGGCGTTCCCCGCGTACAACCTGTCGCTCGACCCGAATGACCCGAATGGTCTGGCCCTGCCACCTACGCAACCCGCGGCCCCGCTGCAGGGCCCGGTGGACGACCTGCTCACGTTTTACGTCGGCCTGAGCGATCATGTGGGGATCGGCCAGCTGCACCAGCCCGGCGATTCGTTCGTTGACCCCACGCTGCTGGCCGGGAATTTCGCCAACGCCACCACGCCGGTGGGGCAGGACCTGATCCAGCTGACCACGACGCTGACCAGCTTGACCGAACGGCAGGCCACGTTCAGCTCGTCCTATCAGCCGCCGCCCCAGGGTGGGCTCCAGCTCACCGCGCCGTTCATGAGCAGCCCGGTGTGCGGTTCGGTGCCGAACAATTTCGAGCTCGTCCAGACGGCGGGAACGCAGTTCGTCGCGCTGTGGGGATGCGAGTCGTTCACCGTCACCACCACGGTCGACCGGTACAGCGGGCAGATCATCTCGGTCCAGATGACCAATCCGCTTCAGCTTGACGGAATGCTGTGCCAGGACGAGGCGCTGACCCAGTGCACGCCGATCCCGCCCAGCACGATACAGCGGACCATCCAGCTCATCAGGGACTGAACCGAGCCGCGCGCGGGCTCGGCGAAGGCGCTCGGAAATCATTGCGGACACTTACCCCCCCGGATCGGGGGGGTAAGTGTCCGCAATCATCCGGCCCGCTCGGCCTGACGCCCGGAATCCGCCGATATGTCCAGGTTAGCGCCAGGCCGACTGCTCGTCACAGGCGCACAGCGCTACACGCCGTAAGCGCACGTTGTGCTGGAACCCTTACATCTGGCGCCTTTTCTACCGCAGGACGCCTTGTCAACGCGGGAGTTCCGCTCCAGCTGACCAAGGGCTTACAGGGACGCCCAGATGTCCTCGTCCTCGTAGAGCCAGGAGTAGCGCTCGCGGCGCCAGCGGGAGTAGTTGGGGTCGGTGAGCGGGTCCGAGGTCGCCCATTTCGCCGTCCACGCCCTGCCAGACGCCCGGGGCCCCGACGCCCGGGGCGCGGCGGTCAGGACGGCGGGAGGGCAGCCGGTACCGGACTGGTCGGCGGCTGGGTTGCTCGCTGTCATCACGCTTCCGTTCCCGATCTTCCCGCTCGGTGTGGCCGGCCGCGGCCGCCATTGGCAAGCAGGGACGCCAGCCGATCACGGGACCTCATGATCATCAATGGCGGCCGCTCGATGGCCACATTCAGGTTTACGTGTGCGGAGATGGCGATGGTTCAGCTTGGTTCGTCCCGTAATAAGTCGGAAAGAAATGAACCCCGCTGAAGCTCAGGCGGCCCAGGCCGCCTGAGCGTATTCGAGCAGGCCATGCAAGTCGCTGGCGGCGACAAGAGCGGACGCGCCCGCCACGATCACCAGCAGGGCGGCCGCCGACACCAGCAGCACGCGGGGCCGGGGCGGCGGGCGGAGCAGCGCCGCCATCCGGCGCGGCACTGGACCAGGGCTGCCGATCGCGTGCAGCGCCATGGCCGGGGGACGCACCGGCCCGCCGGCCGAGGCGAGTGCGGCGTGCGCGAGGGCGCGCGCGGCCAGCGGCCGGTCGCCGGTAGCGGTCGCGGCGCTTTCGTCCGCCCAGCGCTCCAGCGTGTAGCCGACGGCACCCGCCACCGGCCGCAGCAGCGGGTTCAGCGCGGCGGCCAGCCGCGAGGCGGTGCCGAACAGGTAATGCAGGCCGGACGCGTGCGCGCGCTCGTGGGCGAGCAAGACCCGGCGTTCGGCGTGGCTGAGGGCGACAAGCATGCCGGACGTGATCACGACTCGGCACGGCCAGCCCGGCAGCGTGTACGCGTCGGCGGCCGGATCCTGGACGATCACGACCTGCCGCCGGCCGGGCAGCCGCCGAGCCTCGCGGCCCGCCGCGACCAGGGCGCCGCCCCGTCGCCACAGCGCGAGGCCCGCCGCGGCCAGGGCCGCGGCCAGCAGCACCGCGGCGACGAGCGCGACCGGCAGCGACGCCGGATCGAGGCGGCGTATCACCGGCTCGGACATTCCGCCGGCGACATCGACCAGCGGGATGCGGATCACCGCGGTCAGCACCAGCAGGCAGAGCGCCGCGGTGCTGGCCCCGGCGAGCACCAGGGCGCCGCCGGCCAGTAGCCACGTGGCGAGTCTCGGCGGCAGCCGCTCGGCGAGCGGCCGGGCGGCCAGGCCGGCTACCAACGGCAGCGCGAGCGGCAGGTAGAGCGCGAACTCCATCAGGCGCCGCCCGAAGCAGTACCGCCGCCCGAAGCGGTGCCGTCGTCGGAAGCAGGGCCGTCGTCGTCGGCGGCCAGCATGCGGCGGAGCAGTTCCTCGTCGGTGGCCGACAGGCTGGACACGAAGCGGGCGAGCACCGCCTCCCGGTCTGGCTCGGCGTCCAGCAGCTGGGTGAGCCGGCGGGCGGCCAGGCCGGGCTCGTCGGCGACCGGCACGTACCGGTACGCCCGCCCGGCCTTGCTGCGGTCGAGCACGCCCTTGGCATGCAGCCGCGACAGGATCGTCACCACCGTGGTGTACGCGAGCTCGCCGTCCAGGCGCTCACGCACGTCGGCCGGGGACAGCGGCGAGTCACTGGCCTGGAGCACGGCCAGCACCGCGGCCTCGAGCTCGCCGGCCGCGCGCCGGTCCCCGCCGGTTTTGTCGCGCATGACGGACAGTGTGCCATCCCGCGGCACGCTGGAGCGAGCATTGTGCCCAGAGGTCGAGCCACCGGACGTTCC
>Ga0070741_10020404_pt1 | contig 10444 bp, 9 predicted proteins | sample Coa_R1_4_FD_66440 | JGI IMG/M metagenome (GOLD analysis project Ga0070741, IMG submission 66440) | Surface soil microbial communities from Centralia Pennsylvania, which are recovering from an underground coalmine fire - Coalmine... | ecosystem: Environmental > Terrestrial > Soil > Unclassified ... | reverse complement strand
CCGCAGATCTACAAGCAGCTGCTCGTGATCTCCGGCTTCGAGCGCTACTACCAGATCGCCCGCTGCTTCCGCGACGAGGACCTGCGCGCCGACCGGCTCCAGGAGCTGACGCAGCTCGACGTCGAGCTCGCGTTCCCCGAGTACGACACGATCCTCGGCCTCGCGGAGGAGGTGTTCGCCGCGGTCTGGCAGGACTGCCTCGGCGTCGACCTCGCGCCGCCGTTCCCGCGGCTTCGCTACGACGACGCGATGCGCCGCTACGGCTCCGACAAGCCGGATCTCCGGTACGAGCTCGAGATCGAGGACGTGACCGAGGCGACGCGCGGCTCCCAGTTCGGCGTCTTCGCGAACGCGCCCTGCGTGCGCTTCCTGCGGGCGCCGGCCGAGCTCTCGCGCGCGGAGCTGGGCGAGCTCGAGGCGTTCGCGCGCCAGTGGGGCGCGAAGGGCCTCGCCTACCTCGTGACCGGCGCCGACGGCGTGGTGCGCTCGCCGATCGCGAAGTTCCTGTCGGAGGCGGAGCTGGCCGCGATCGCCTCGCAGCCGGCGACGACGGTCCTGTTCGGCGCCGACGAGCCGCGGATGGTCGAGCGCGTGCTCGGCGCGCTCCGCTCCCACCTCGCCGCGCGGCTCGGGCTGATCGACGAGACGGCCTGGAAGTTCCTCTGGGTCACCGACTTCCCGCTGCTCGAGTGGGACGACGACGAGCAGCGCTGGAGCGCTGTCCACCACCCGTTCACGCGCCCGACCGACGAGTCGGTCGCGCTCCTCGACTCGAGCCCGGGCGACGCGCGCGCCGTCGCCTACGACCTCGTCGGCAACGGCAACGAGCTCGCGGGCGGCTCGTTCCGGATCCACGAGCCCGAGCTCCAGGCGCGCGTATTCGACCTGCTTCGCATCTCGCCCGAGGAGCAGCGCGCGAAGTTCGGCTTCCTCCTCGACGCGCTCGCGATGGGCGCGCCGCCGCACGGCGGGATCGCCGCCGGCATCGACCGGCTGATGATGACGCTGCTGGCGGAGCCGTCGATCCGAGAGACGATGGCGTTCCCGAAGAGCCAGGCGGGCATCGACCCGATGACGGGCGCGCCGACAGCCGTCACGCCGCAGCAGCTCGACGAGCTCGGCCTGCGCGTCGTGGTCCCGGAGGAAGCGCGTTAGGATCGGCGGAACCGGCACCGGCCGGTGGCGGCCGCAGACTGTCGGCGAGGAGGCGAGCGCGATGACCCACGAACCCGAGCGTCCAGCGCCGGCGCCGGCGCTGACGTCGCTGCCGCGCGTCGACGACCTGCCGATCGTCGAGAGCGGCGGCTACGACGTCCAGCGCGTCCGCGAGGCCTTCGACGCGTTCCGCCGGCACGCGCTCCAGCTCCAGGCCCAGCTCCGCGTGCTCCAGGCGGCCGCCGGAACCTCGCGCGTCGAGCCGACGGCGCACGCCGTGCGGATGGACGCGCTGCACCTGATCCGCGCGGCGGCGGAGTTCGCCGACCAGATCGAGCGCGACGCGCAGAACGCGTCGGCGGTGCAGATCGCGCGAGCCGAGGAGGAGATCCGCCGCCGAAACCACGAGCTGCAGCAGCGGCAGGCCGAGCTCGACCGGTTCCGCCAGGAGAGCGAGCGCCAGCGCGCGGAGCTCGTGAACGCCGCCCGCGCCGAGGCGCGCGAGATCATCGCCGGCGCCGAGCGCGACGCGAACCAGGAGCTCCGCGAGGCGGAGGCGCGCGCGACGCGCCTGCTCGAGCAGTCGCGCCACCAGGCGACCGAGCTGACGAACGCGGTGCGCGCGGAGGTCGACCAGATGCTCGAGTGGGCCCGCTCGCAGGGCGCCGCGATCATCGCCCGCGCGCAGCAGGGCGCCGAGCAGCTGCTCTCCGCCGCGGGTCTCGCGCCCGAGGAGCTGAGCCGCGTCGTCGAGGCGATCGTCGCCGCCGCGCGCGCCGAGCGCGGCGCCGCCCCGGGCGAGCAGGAGGGTAGGCCCGTCGGCGAGGCGGCGGACGAGACGCGCGAGCCGCCGCCGCGCGCCGAGCCGGCGCCGCCGCCCGCGGCGCGGATCGCCGGCGGACCGCCGCCGCCGGCCCCGCCTCCGGCGGCCCCGCCTGCTGCCGGGCCCGCTGGCGGGCCGGACCGGCCGCCGGAGGCCGCGGAGGACGAGCCGCCGGAGCCGACCGACGACGCCGGCGCACGCGGCGACGAGGGCGGCGAGCAGCCGAGTGACGACGGGCCCACGCGGGCCGGCTAGAGCCGGGGGCCCGCCCGGTCGTGCCTTCCGGGTCGTTCGCACCTCGCTTCCTGCTCGAGCTGGGCTTCCTGGCGGGGGTCGCGGCCGGAGCCGGGCTCGCCGACCTCCGCCCGCTCGTGATCGCGGCGCTGATGGGCGGCTGCTGGGTGCTCGTCTCGTTGATCGAGTGGGCGGTCTGGCGCGCGCAGGTGGCCGTCGTCCCGGCCCCGCTCCCGCTCGTCTACGAGGCCGAGGCTCGGGCCGCCGAGCCTGCAGCCGCGGACGAGCCCGAGCTCGAAGCGGAGGGCTACCCGCTCCGTCCCGACTCGGACTTCGAGCGCTCCGAGGAGGTGGAGGCCTACACCGGGCTGCTGCGCCGCGAGGAGGCGGAGGCCGAGCACGCGGCGCCGCCGGCGGCAGCCGAAGGGTCGGAGGAGGGTGCGGGCGGGCCGAGCGAGGGCCAGGCTCAGGGGGGCGAGCCGACCGGCAGCGCAGAATAGGGCGATGCTCGACCGGGGCACCCTCCGCTTCGTGCTCCAGGCCGCCTTCCTCGCGGGTGCCGCGGCGGTGGCGGGGCTGCTCCGGCTCGGGGTGCAGCCGATCGTGCTCGTGATGGCCGGGGCGATGGCGCTCGTCGTGGTCTCGGAGCTCCTCGCGGCGCGGCGGCCGCCGCAGAAGCCGCCGCCCGCGGTGGCGAAGCCCCCGGCCGAGCCCGCCGAGCCGGTCACGGAGGTCATCGAGGCTGCCGAGGCCGTCACCGAGGTCGCGGAGGTGGTCGAGCCCGACCGGAAGCCCGTCACGGGGATCGGCGCGGAGCCGGCCGCCGAGCCGGAGCCGGCCGCCGCGCCCGTCGCAGCCCCGGAGGCGGTCGCCGCCGGCTCGCGCGCCGAGGCAGCGCCTGCGCGGCGCGAGCCGCTGCTCCGCCCTCCGTCGGCGACCGTCGGCACGAGCGAGCAAGCGCCCGCTCCGCCTCCGCCGCCGGCAGCCGCTCCGCCTCCGCGGCCTGCTCCGACTCCGCCGCCCGCTGCGCCCCCGGCGCGCGCCACGCCGCCGCCGCCACCGCCGCCCGTTTTGCCGCTACCGCCGCGGGCCGAGCCTGTTCCGGCGCCTCCGCGGCCCGCTCCTCCCTCAGCGTCCGCTCCGCCTCCGCCTCCGGCCGAGCCGCCTTCGCCCTCGCCCGTCTCGCCGCCGCCGGCTCAGCCGGCTCCGCCGCCCTCGCCGCCGCCCGTCTCGCCGCCACCGCCGACGACCGAGCCCGCCCCGCCGCCTGCGCGGCCCGCTCCTCTCCCGGCGTCCGCTCCGCCTCAGCCTCCGCCGCCGGCGCCTGTCACGCCGCCACCGCCGCCCCCGCCGCCGCCGGCCGAGCCGGCTCCGCCGCCGCCCGTCTCGCCTCCGCCGCCTGCGCCGTCGCCGGTCGCGCCCCCGCCGCCCGCCCCGTCACCGGCCGCCACTCCGCCTCCGCCGCCCGCACCGCCCCCGCCTCCGCGCGTATCCGCGCCGCGCCAGTGGAACGTCTTCGAGCTCGAGGCGGGGGTCCGCGAGCTCGCGGGCCGCGACCCCGAGCGCGAGGAGGAGCTCTCGTTCCTCCTCCTCTACCTGCGCGAGTTCGCCGATGCGACCGGGAGCCTGCCGCTCGACTTCGACGGCTTCGTGCGCGAGTCGTTCCCCGAGGTCGTGGGCGAGCGGGTGTGAGAGCCGTTCTCGCGCAGCGGGTGCTCGCGGTCGCCGCGGCCGCCGTCCTCGCGGGCGTCGCCGCGGTCGCGATCGGCGCTCGCACGCGCACTGAGGCGCCGGCCGCGCGAGCGCTCCCCGAGCCGGCTGCGGCCGGCGCCTGGTACGAGGCGCTCGCGGGCGTCCGCACGCGCGGGCTGTCGGGCACGTCGCGCTGCGGGCTCCGGCTGTCGCCGGGCTCGCTCGGGATCACGCATCCCGTCCTGCCCTGCAACGCGAAGCTGTTCGTCGCGCTCGGCGACAAGGTCGTGCTGACGCAGGTGATCGACCGCGGCCCGGTGGCGGGCGGCCGCGCGTTCGACCTGACCCGGGCGCTCGCGGAGCGCCTCGGCCTCTCGGGCGTCCGCGTCGTCCGCTGGACGTTCGCGCGGCCCCGGTGACCGGTGCGGCCGCGGCGAGCCTCGGCTACGCTGCCGGCGGCCCGACCCTGTACGTGGTCTCGCCCCTCAATGTGAACCAACATCGATAGCGAGGGAGCCCGGGTCGGACAGGTTGCGCTCGGCGCGGCCGGGTCCGCACGGCACCCACCTGGTTCGTCCAGGTTCGCTAGGGGCGAGACATCACCGGCAGGGTGGAGCCTGTCGCGGGGGAACCGCACGGTTCCCCCGCGTGCTCCCTCGTCGGGCCTGCCGTTACGCTGGCTTCGTGCTCGAGATCGTCGGCGATGCGTCGCGCGGGAGCGACCTCGCGCTCGTCCGCCTGCGCGTGGACGGCGAGCGGATCGTCGAGGCCGACGCGGACGGGCTCTCGGAGCCGCTGGCGGGGCTGAGCCTGCTCGAGGCGGCCGCGGTCCCGGGCGAGCCGCTCGCGGTGGACGCGCTCGCGGCCGCGCTCGGCCCGATCTTCCGCGCGCGACGCGATCCCGAGCGGGTCGCGGTCGCCATGAGCGGCGGCGTCGACAGCGCGGTGGCGCTGCTCCGGGCCGGCGAGCGGGCGATCGGCGTCACGCTGCGGCTCTGGATCGACCCGGGCGCGCCGGACGCGGAGCGTGCGTGCTGCTCGCCTGCGGCGGTCGTCGCGGCGCGCGAGCTCTGCCACGCCCGCGGCCTGCCCCACGTCACGCTCGACCTGCGCGAGGAGTTCCGGCGCGCCGTCGTCGGGCCGTTCGTCCGCGCCTACGCCCGCGGCGACACGCCGAACCCCTGCACGCGGTGCAACGGCGCTTTCCGCTTCGCGGCCCTGCTCGCGTTCGCGCGCCGCGCGGGCGCGGCACGACTCGCGACCGGCCACTACGCCCGGCTCCGGCGCCACCGCGGGCGGCTCCTCCTCGCGCGGGCGCTCGACCGCGAGAAGGACCAATCGTACATGCTCGCGCGGCTCGACCCGCGCGTGCTCGACCGGCTCTGGTTTCCCCTCGGCGACCAGACGAAGGCGCAGACGCGCGCGGACGCGGAGGCGGCGGGGCTGGCGGCGGCGGGGCGGGCCGAGAGCCAGGAGGCCTGCTTTCTCGGCGGCGCCGACTACCGCGCGTTCCTCGAGCGGCACGGCGTCCGGCCGCGAGACGGGCGGATCGTCTCGGTCGACGGCCGCGACCTCGGCGCCCATAGCGGGCATTGGCGGTTCACGCCGGGCCAGCGGCGAGGCCTCGGCGTCTCCGCGCCGGAGCCGCTCTACGCGGTCGAGACGCGGCCGCGGTCGAACACCGTGGTCGTCGGCCCGCGGGCGGCGCTCGCGCGGCGGCGCGTGCGGGCGACGGGGAGGCTGTACGCCGACGTCGCCCACGTCGAGGCGAAGCTCCGGTACCGCGCGCCGGGCGTCCCCGCCGCGGTCGCGCGCTCGAGCGGCGGCTTCCGGCTCGAGCTCGACGAGCCGGTCTACGGTGTCGCGCGCGGCCAGACGGCGGTCCTCTACGAGGACGGCGTCGTCGTCGGCGCCGGCCTCGTCGCCGGGAGCGGGGAGTAGCCCGCCGCGGACTACGATCTCCTGCGGATGCCCCTCGCCTCGTTCACGTGGTCCGACCTCGCCGACCTGGCGCTCGCCGTCTTCCTGTTCATCGTCGGCTTCGGGCTCGCGTACGCCCTCTACCGGCTGGGCGCAACTCTCGGACGGGTTTCGTCGTTCATCAGAGGGACGGAGCGCGAGCTCCTGCCGGTGATCACGAAGGTCGGGGGGACCGTGGATCGGGTGAACGGCCAGCTGGACAAGGTCGACCACATGACGGACGCCGCCGTCGACGCGGTCGACAGCATCGACGAGGCGGTGCGCACCGTCGCCGCCGCGGTCAAGCGGCCGGTGCAGAAGCTCTCGGGCCTGACGTCCGGCATCCGGCACGGCGCGTCCAGCCTCCGCGTCCGGCGCGACTGGCGGGAGGCGGTGCGCATCGGCAGGGAGGAGGCGGAGCGGCGCGAGCGCGACCTCGAGGACGAGCTGCGCCGGGAGGGCCCGTGAGCGACGAGATCACGCTGACGCTCCCGCACGAGCGCGAGTTCTTCGACGTGGCGCACCTCGTCGTCGGCGGGCTCGCGGCGCGGCTCAACCTGACCCTCGAGCACCTCGAGGACCTGCAGACCGCGCTCGAGAGCGTGCTGCCGGCGCCCGCGCTGCAGGGGCGCGTGACCCTGACGCTGCACGTCCAGTCGGAGGCGGTGACCGCGACCGTCGGGCCGTTCGAGGAGGCCTCGCTCGAGGACGAGCTCGACGGGACCAACGACGGCGTCGGGCTCCGGCGCGTGCTCGACGCGGTGTCCGACGAGTGGCGGCGCGAGCATCGCGGGGGCGGCGCCTGGATCACGTTCACGAAGCGCGTGGAGCGCGCCTGATGCCGCACCCGAGCGACCGCGAGCTCCTCCGCCGCTACCACGAGCGCGGCGACCTCGCCGCGCGGGAGCACCTGATCGAGCGCTACATGTCCCTCGTACGCTCGCTCGCGCGGCGGTACTCGTACCGCGGCGAGCAGCTCGACGATCTCGTCCAGATCGGCGCGATCGGCCTGATCAAGGCGATCGACCGCTTCGACCTCGGGCGCGGCGTCGAGCTGACCACGTACGCGACGCCGAACATCATCGGCGAGATCAAGCGCCACTTCCGCGACCGCGGGTGGGCCGTCCGGGTGCCGCGCGGCCTGCAGGAGCTGAACGTGCAGCTGTCGCGCCTCGTCGAGCAGCTCACCGTCCAGCACGGGCGCTCGCCGACGATCCCGGAGCTGGCGAAGGCGGCGAACGTCGAGGAGGAGGAGGAGGTGCTGGAGGCGCTCGAGAGCGGCCGCGCCTACTCCTCGCTGTCGCTCTCGGTCGGCGCGAGCTCGGACGGCGAGGAGGAGATCGACCCGATGGAGTCGCTCGGCGTCGAGGAGCACCAGTACGAGGTGTCGGAGGACCGGGCGGTGCTCGCGCCCGGCTTCCGGGCGCTCGACGACCGCGAGCGCCACATCCTGCACCTGCGCTTCTTCGAGGGGCTGACGCAGTCGCAGATCGCGCAGCAGATCGGGATCTCGCAGATGCACGTCTCGCGGCTGATCCGCCGCTCGCTCGAGAAGATCCGCGAGGAGATCGCCTCTGACGCGGAGACGCCGTCCTCGCCGCGCGCGGCGGCCTCGTAGCCCCCTCCGGGGCGCCTGCCGCGGCCCCGGGTCGGCGCAGGGGCGCTCCCTACAATTCCGCCACGATGGCCGCCACACCGACGACGACCGCCGAGCTGCGCGAGGCGTTCCTCTCCTTCTTCGAGGAGAAGGGCCATCTGCGGCAGCCGTCGTGGTCGCTCGTCCCGCGCCCGGGCGACCGCTCGACGCTCTTGACGACGGCAGGCATGCAGCCGCAGATGCCGTTCTTTCTCGGCCTCGAGCCGCCGCCTGCGCCGCTGACGACGACGTGCCAGAAGTGCTTCCGCACGCCCGACATCGACGAGGTCGGGCTCGACACGTACCACCTGACCTTCTTCGAGATGCTCGGGAACTTCTCGTTCGGCCAGTACTTCAAGGAGGGCGCGATCGAGTACGCGACCGAGTTCGTGCGCGAGCGGCTCGGCCTCGACTGGGACCGCGTCTGGGTCAGCGTCCACGCCGGCGACCCGCAGCTCTCGCTCGGCCCCGACCAGGTGGCGATCGACCTCTGGGAGCGGATCGGGATGCCGCCGGAGCGGATCGTGCCGCTGCCCTCGTCCGAGAACTTCTGGTCGGTCGGGGGCCCGGGCCCGTGCGGCCCCGACTCGGAGATCTACTGGGACTGGGGCGAGGAGGCCGGCTGCGGCACGCCCGACTGCCTGCCCGGCTGCACGCGCTGCGAGCGCTTCCTCGAGTTCTGGAACCTCGTCTTCATGGAGTACGAGCTGCACCCGGACGGGAAGGTGACGCCGCTGCCGCAGCAGAACATCGACACCGGCCTCGGGCTCGAGCGGACGGCCCGGATCGTGCAGGGGGTGCCGTCCGTGTACGACACCGACGGCTACCAGCTGATCATGCGCTGGATCGCCGACGAGTCGGGTGTCGCGTACGGGGACTCGCCGGACGCGACGAAGGCCCACCGCGTCCTCGCCGACCACGGACGCGGGATGACGTTCCTCGTCGGCGACGGCGTAACGCCGTCGAACGAGGGCCGCGGCTACGTCCTGCGCCGGATCATCCGCCGCGCGGCGCAGCACGGGCTGCGGATCGGCATGCAGACGCCGTTCCTGCCCGGCCTCGCCTCGACCGTGATCGAGCAGATGCGCGACGCCTACCCGGAGCTCGAGGAGCAGCGCGAGCAGATCGGCCGGGTGCTCCGCGCCGAGGAGGAGCGCTTCGCGGAGACGCTCGAGCGCGGCATGAAGCTGTTCGAGGAGGCCGCGGCGGGCGGCGCAGTCGGCGGCGACGACGCGTTCACGCTCCAGGCGACGTACGGCTTCCCGATCGAGCTGACGGAGGAGCTGGCGCGGGAGCGCGGGATCCCGGTCGACCTCGACGGCTACCGGAGCAGGATGGAGGGCCATCGCGAGATCTCGCGCGCGGGCGCCGGCAAGGGCGAGACCGTCCGGCTCGCCGGCGGCCCGCGAACGGAGTTCGTCGGCTACGAGCAGACGGAGGTGCTGACGGCGATCACCGCGCTCGCCGAGCTCGGCGACGGGCTGTTCGAGGCGAAGCTCGAGTCGTCGCCCTTCTACCCCGAGGGAGGCGGCCAGGTGTCGGACGCTGGCTGGATCGAGAACGAGCGGACTGGCGCGCGGGCGGAGCTCGTCCGCGCGACACGCCTCGACGACGACCAGGTGCTCGTCTTCCGCGGGACGACCTCCCCCGGCGAGGCCTTCGCCGAGGGTGACCGCGTGCGGGCGGTCGTGCCGTGGACCGTGCGGTTCCCGACGCAGGCGAACCACACGGCGACGCATCTCCTGCACGCGGCGCTGCGCGAGGTGCTCGGCGAGCACGTGCACCAGGCGGGCTCGGCCGTGCGCCCCGACAAGCTCCGCTTCGACTTCACGCACCCGCAAGGGCTGACGCCCGAGGAGCGCCGCGCGGTCGAGCGGCGCGTGAACGAGGCCGTCTTCGCGAACCATCCCGTGCGCACCTTCGTGACGCCGATCGACGAGGCGCGGAAGCTCGGCGCGATGATGCTCTTCGGCGAGAAGTACGGCGACGAGGTCCGCGTCGTCGAGATCGACGGCGTCTCGCGCGAGCTCTGCGGCGGCACGCACGTCCGGGCGACCGCCGAGATCGGGCCGTTCGTGATCCTCTCCGAGAGCTCCGCCGCAGCCGGCGTGCGGCGGATCGAGGCGGTCACGGCCGGCGAGGCGTTCGCGCTGCTCGAGAGCCGCGCGCTCGAGGCCGACCAGCTGCGCGCCGAGGTCGAGCGGCTGCGCAAGGAGGCGAAGCGCCGGCCGGCGGCGGCGCAGCCGGCGGGGGCGCGCGACGAGCCGGCGGCGGAGGTCAAGGTCGTCGCCGGCATCCACGTGATCACCCAGGCGGTCGACGGGCTCGACGCGGACGCGCTCCTCGACCTCTCGGACCGGTTCAAGCAGCGCAACGCGCCCGCGGCGGTCGTCCTCGGCACGCGCGACGACGGCCGCGTCCACCTCGTCGCGAACTTCGACCAGACGGTCGCGGAACGGCTGTCGGCCTCGGACGTCGTCCGCGCGGCCGCGTCGATCGTCGGCGGCGGCGGCGGCGGGCGCCCGACGATGGCGCGCGCGGGCGGCAGGCAGCCCGAGAAGCTGCCGGAGGCGCTCGCCGAGGCGGAGCGGCTGATCACGGCCGCGCTCGCGTGAGGTGAGGGTCCTCGCGCTCGACTACGGAGCCGCGCGCACCGGGGTCGCGGTCTCCGACCCGACCGGCACCGTCGCCCGCCCGCTCTGCGTCGTCGAGCGGGCGGCGAGCGACGCGGGGATCGCGAGGATCCGGGAGCTGACCCGCGAGCAGGGCGCGGAGCGGATCGTCGTCGGCCTGCCGCTGACGCTCCGCGGCGAGCGTGGCGAGCAGGCGCGCGAGACGGAGGCGTTCGTCGAGCGGCTGCGCGCCGCGGTCGACGTCCCGGTCGAGGGCTTCGACGAGCGCTTCACGACCGACCTGGCGGCACGCGCGGGAGGGCGCGCGCCCGA
>Ga0070741_10020403_pt1 | contig 10445 bp, 9 predicted proteins | sample Coa_R1_4_FD_66440 | JGI IMG/M metagenome (GOLD analysis project Ga0070741, IMG submission 66440) | Surface soil microbial communities from Centralia Pennsylvania, which are recovering from an underground coalmine fire - Coalmine... | ecosystem: Environmental > Terrestrial > Soil > Unclassified ... | reverse complement strand
TTGTGCAGGTCCACTCCCAGGTATAACTTCTCCATAGGGGGCCCTCCTTTCGAACCTAAGATTTAGTCTTCCAACAACCAAATCCTACTCGATCGGAGCCGCCCCCTTCATGGCATCAGACCTTTCGGTTCAGGTCTGCCCCATCTGTCGCGTAACTGTCCGCATCGGAGCGCAGCCGGCACGCGCGCATGAAGCAGGATGATTTCCCCTGGCCATCGTGGCGCGACCTGACAATGGCGGCGAAGGTGACGGTGCTGCGACGCGTTCTATGCCTCTGCCTGCGCCCCTTGGCGGGAGTGGCGAAAGGGTGGCCGAGGCCCATCACGCCGCGCAATCTCGTGACCGGCCTGTCAGGGCACTCTCTCTGCTTTTCTGTTTGCGTCCACGTCGATTTGTGGTGAAATGGACCCACGCTGTGCGCGTGCCTCGCTTTGCATGCCTCGCGTCCAATATACAATCTAAGGGAGGAGCGGATGGGATTCATATCTCGAACGTGGAGGCCCTTGGCTTGCTCTTTTCTCGCCGTCCTGGTGGTGGTGGTCTGCGGGAGCCCGGGCGCTCGTGCACAGGCGACAGCGCAGTCCTCGGCCGCCTCGACGCCAGAGTTTGCCCCGGCAATCTGGCGTTTCGCCGTTTCCGGCGACTCGCGGAACTGTGGCCATGTCGTGATGCCTGCCATTGCCGAAGGCGCGCGCAAGAGCGGGGCGGAGTTTTACTGGCACCTGGGCGATTTCCGTAAGATCTATGATTTTGACGAAGACATGCAGCACGAACCCGAGCACCGGGGAAAACCGATGTCGATCATCGATTACGAAAACGCCGCATGGAACGACTTCATTAAATACCAGCTTGCTCCATTCGGTGCGATGCCGGTGTTTCTGGGGATCGGAAACCACGAGACGATCCCGCCCAAGACACGGGAAGAATACATCGCACAGTTCGGCGACTGGCTCGCGTCTCCCAGCCTCCAGCGGCAGCGTCAGATTGATGACCCGGCCGACCGGCGCTTGAGAACCTATTTTCATTGGGTCGAGCGGGGAGTGAGTTTTATCTATCTGGATAATGCCACTTCTGACCAGTTCGATGGCGCACAAGTTAACTGGTTCGAAAAGGTTTTGGCGAAGGACGTTCAAGACTCCTCCGTCACGGACGTCGTGGTCGGCATGCACCAGGCCCTTCCCGATAGTCTCGCCGCGGACCACAGCATGAGCGCTTCTCCGGCGGGTGAGGTGAGCGGCCGCCGGGTCTATCAGGACCTGCTGAAGGCTCAGGGGGAAGGCCGCAAGCGCGTCTTCGTGCTGGCCAGCCATTCCCACTTCTACATGGATGGGGTGTACAACTCCGACTACTGGCGCAGCCACGGCGGCGTGCTGCCCGGCTGGATTATTGGCACAGCCGGGGCGGTTCGCTACCCGCTGCCCGCCGACGCGCACCAGGCCAGGGCCGCCAAGACCAACGTCTACGGATTCCTGCTGGCCACGGTGAATCCGGGGAGAGGCAACGAGGGAGGGATCCGGTTTGATTTCGTGGAACTCCAGGAATCCGATGTTCCCCCGACGGTCGTCAACCGGTTCACGCCGGAGTTTGTGCACTGGTGCTTCACCCAGAACCGTGAAGGCGCCCATTGAGCGGGTCAAGCCGCATCCTGCTTCAATCTGGCGCCTTGGCGGACGAGGGAGAATCGGCGTCAACCGCGGTATTGCTCACCCGCGGGCCGTCGGGGCTGCGAGCCGGCTCAAGGCCGCCCAGCCGGGAGTGCGCATCCTGATCGAAAAACTGCTGGCCTCCTCGCTTGCGGACTGTAATGCCGTCCGGGATGCCGCCCGGAAGCGCGGGCGCAGGATCGGCACCGTGGCCCAACGGCGCTTCTCCGCTCTTTCCGTGAGTCCAATCTTGTCCGACCCCTTGGACCAGCTCCGTCTTGCCAAATCTGGACTATAATAGGCGGATAGGGCGCCTGAGATTGGCTTCGGATGGTGCTTGCGCGTCAGCCCGAAGCGATGCCGGCATGACGGGAAAAGGAATTCGGTCGGATTGAAGGTTAACGGGGGAAATCTGGTGAGGCAAAACTTTGCTCGGATTGCACCCATCATCTTGCTGATTGCGCTCGCAGAGCCGGCGGTCTCACCTGCCCAAAGTGACACTCAGCAGCCGCCCAAGGACCAAGGCCAGGCTCAACAGGGCCAGCAGGGTCAAGGTCAAGCGGCGCCGGAGAGCACGGCCCCCGCGCCGAGAGACCAGACTTCGAAGGATGCCGTGCCCCGGCCGGGCGCTCGGCAACTTCTGCCTCCGGTCAAGTCTGAAGATATTGTTTTCACGCCGCGCGACCAGCAATTGATCCGCCAGTGGTTTCTGATGAATGGTACGGATGTAACGCTGGGTCTGGCAAAACTGGACGGCGGGCTGCCCCCGGCCGTCGAACAGCAACTCAAGCGGAACAGCATCGTCCCCTTCGAATTGCGAAAGCAGATCAATGTGTTTCCGCCCAACCTCGCCCGGCAAATGTCCTCGATACCCAAGGAGTACTTCCGCGGGACTCTCGGCATATATGCCTTGATCCTCGACCGGAATTTCAAGATCATGGACTTGATGCGTTTCCGCTGAGCCCTGTGCGCCCTGTCGCACCTGAAAGGTTGCTCGTCCGCCATCCAACCCCCGGCAGGGATTTGCATCGAAATCTGTGTTGGGTTGGCGGCTGCGGCTGATTTTGTTTTTGACGGATTCTGCTGATTAGTGGTCAAATGAAGGGTCACCCTTGTTCCGGGCAAGCAATAAGGGAAGGCCGGATTCTAGGAGATTGCGCATGAAGCGAACAGTAGCCATCGCACTGGCCGTCTTCTGGCTCGCGGCCGCATTGCCATCGTTTTCCGCCGCGCAGCAGGACAGCACGGAGTCTACGGGCGATGAACTGACGATCCCGGAGGGCACGGAGTTCAAGCTCCAGTTGCACACCACGATCAACTCCAAGACATCGAAAGCCGGCGACCGCGTGCTGACCACTTTGATCGACCCGGTTTCGGTCGAAGACCGTGACGTGCTCCCCAAAGGCCTGCGGATCGACGGGCATATTGGAGAAGTCAAACCGGCCGGGCGACGAGGCAAAGGCGGTTACCTCACGATTGTCTTCGACACCGTCGAACTGCCGAACGGCGAAAAGCTGGCCATCCTGGGGTCGCTGACCGAGGTCTTTTCAAGTGAGGGGGGCGGGGATCCCAACGTGGGGGCCGAAGGCGAGTTGAAAGGGGGCGGGGCTTCGCGCAAGGCGCAACTCGCCATCGTAGGACTTTCCACCGCCGCCGGGGCGGCGGGTGGCCTCGGCCCGGGCATTGCCGCCGCCGCGGGGGGAACGGTCGCGGCCCTGATTCTCCCGCGAGGAAAGCAAGCCAGCCTGGTGGCGGGTTCCCTGATCGGGATGCGGCTTGATCGCGACGTCACCGTCACGCTTCCTCCCGAGTCAAAGTAGCCTCGCGCCCTGCCCCATCTTCCGGGGGTGTGACCCTCAGACTGCACGCTCCAAAACGCGGGCGTGCAATTTCCGACCCCTCCAAACTCCCCCCTCCGCTTGTTCCGGGAACCCCCGGCCCTATCGACCCGCCGGCCGGGACGGGGAGAGATGCGCCACCTCGGGCAGGCGGACCATCTCCGACACAGGAACGAGGCGGATGTTGTCGCTCTCCAGGCGTGGCAGAAATTCTTCCAGTGCGGCGAGGGTAGTGGGATGAGGATGCCCGATGGCGAGCGCCACACCTTGTTGCTCGACCACGCGCTGGAACCTGCGCAACTCTTCAAGGGTGTAGTCCACCGTCTCGTGGTCATCCAGGAAAACGGAGCGGTAGAAGGCTGCGACGCCCGCCCGCCGGGCTTCCTCCAGGGCAACGCTCGCGGCGGTCGTTCGGCTGTCAACAAAGAAGAGCCCCCGCTCCGCGAGAACCCGCATGGTCGCCGCCATCAAGCGCGCGTCCGTCGTGGCCCGGGAACCCATGTGGTTATTGGCCCCGGCCACGTAGGGGATGGCGTCAATGTCGCGAAGCACCGTTCTCTCCACTTCGTTCGGGCTCATTCCTTTGCGAACTTCGCCGCGCCCCGGCGAGATCAATGAGCCCGGTTCGGGCTCCATGGGCAGGTGCAACATCACCTCGCGTCCGGCGCGGTGGGCCGCCTCGGCAATTTCTGTGCTGTGGCGCAGGTACGGGAGAACGGAGAGCGTCAGCGGGTAAGGAAGCCGCATCAGCCTGCGTCCCACCTCCAGATCTTCGCCCAGATCGTCAATAATGATCGCCGCGCAGTAAAGGCGCCTGACCGGGATCAGCCGCCAGCGGCCCACCAGCCGGCTGTTGTGGAGGAGCCGGGTTTCAACCGTCTTTCCCTTGCCCGGCGAACCGGCCTGCCTTGCAATGCACACGAGCCCGGCGGTCTTTGCCTCCTGCCGGATCGCGGACAGCACGGCATCGATTGCCCCATCGGCCACCACCACCTCCGTCGCGGTGTCGGCCCTCTCAGGTGGGAAAGGCGCGCCGGGGTGAATCTTCACCCAGACCCTTGGCCCGCCGGCTGCTTCGATCCGGTCGCGAATCCTGAGCTCGATTTCGCGGCGGTTGACGTGGGCGGCTCGCTTCGGCGCGAACCACGAGCAGGCGTTGAGCAGGAAGGCAGTCCCGACCAGAAGGAAGCCGAAGGCCCGGCGCACGAAAGGTGGGAACGGGTTCAACCGGGAGATGCGTGTGCGGCGTTTCTTCCTTCGGATCAGGAGAGGCTGAGAGGGGTGCAGAATTGGCAAAGGCAAGCAGCTCGCGAAGGGGATTGAGTCGGGGGCCTTCCCCGTCAACATCCGGGCCAGGACAGGCGGCCCCGAAGGCTTGTTAACTACTTAGTTAACACCCGTCAATTCTCTTCGTCATCCGCCTTTGATTGCCGACCCACAATGAACGGCGCGCCTCAAGCCGGTTTGGGAGGAGCGGACTTCAGAACTTCGATGGCCTTCTGGAGTTGCTGGTCGTCCTTGCCGCCGAAGTGCTCGGGCTCCTCGGTCTCGCCCTGGTCGTCCGCGTTCTCATCCGTTCCTGCGGCCTGCACCACGCTGGGGGTCACGCCGTTATCATGGATGGCCTTCCCGTCCGGCCCGTAGTACTTGGCCACCGAGAGCAGCAGCGCCGAGCCGTCGCCCACCTGGATCATCTTCTGAACCACGCCCACGCCGAAGCTGCGCGTGCCCACCACCTCCGCGCGCTTGTTGCCAAGCAGGGCGGAGGCGACGATTTCCGCCGGCCCCGCGGTCGATTGGTTAATCAATACGGCCAGCGGCAGCCTGCACAGCGCTCCCACCGGCTTGGCATTGACATCCTCCCGCGGATACCGCTGCCCCTGCACGTAGGTGATCAGGCCTTTGTCCATGAAGAGGTCCACCGTGTTTTCGGCCTCTTCCACTTCGCCGCCGGCGCAATTTCGCAGGTCCAGGACGATCTTGCTTGCGCCTTCGCTTGTCAGTTCCTTCAGCTTCGCACCGATTTCGCCGGCCTTTCCTTTGTTGAATGTTGCAACGCGAATGTATCCCGTGCCGTCATCGACAAGTTTCGCCACCGGCGGGGGATAAGTCAGGATGGCGCGGGTAATGGTAATCTTCTGCGGCTTATCGGGGGCTTCCCGGACCACCGCCAGGGTCACCGTGCTTTCGGGCGCGCCGGCCAACAGGCGCTGGATCTGCACCACCGAAAGCTCGCGCGTGCCCGTATTCTCGATGCGATCGATCAGGTCTCCGGGCTTCACTCCCGCCTTCTCCGCCGGGCCGCCCGGCAAAACGGAAACCACGGTGGCAAATCCCATCCGCTTCGAAACGAATAAGCCGACCGTCGCCGGCCCGGGGTCAGGATGCGCCAGGTAGTCCTGGTATTCCTGCGGGCTCAGGTAAGTGCTGTACGGGTCGAGCGCCTCGATCAGTCCCCGGATGGCACCGTCGGTCACTTTTTTGAGGTTCGGCTCCGTCACGTAGTCCTGCTTGATGCGGGTCAGCACTTCACTGTAAACGCCCAGGTCGCGGTACGCCTTCTCGCTGCTCGAGTCACTCCGGCCCAGCAGCCCGCCGAGCACAATGTAGGCCAGCAGAAAAGAGGAAACCGTAATCAGCGAGAATCGTATTCGGTTGGTCATTCTTAAATGATCTCCTTGCGTAACGGGCCGCCCATTCACAGACCTGCCAGCAGTATATCACGCCCCGTCGACACCGTACATCGGGTTCCAATCCTGCCGGTTCCCCCAGGATGGCCGGGTGACTGGTCCACCCTGAAATGGGATGGACAGCCTCGCTCACGAGTTGTCCGCCGCTTACTCCCCTCTGCTGCCGAATGAATGCCCAGGGAATCACAGCTTAACCTGTTTATTTTCAATAAGATTCTGGCAATAACAGCTAACACTTTTATTATCAATAACATTCTGGCTTTCAGGTCGTCTCTTCTTTTATTTTCAACAGATTCTGGCTTCGTATCTCGATTTATGTTTTCGTTCGTCCCAGCGCCCCGAAGCCTGAAATCTGGTGTCTCACACACGGCCCTGTGCCCTTGCTCCGCCCTTGACCGAGGGTCACGACCCACCCTTCTCGTCAGCGCCTCCGGCAGGGTAAAGTTACATTTCTAGCCTATAGAAGGCGGCGCTTCTTGTCAAGCCCGCGCTCAAGCATCCGTCGGCGGCTCTCGGAGGACCCAATACCGGCGATCAGTGTCCGCTGCTACGGCGGCTTGCACGATGAAGCTATGGACCGTGAGATTGTCGAGCCCCCACGGGCTAAGCTGTGATTCCGCGTAACTGATTCGCGCGTCGGATGTACTCTATGAGGGGTCGCTGCGCCGGGTCAGGGGGAAGGAAGACCATCCCTAGTGGAGCGCGGAAGGCATCTAAGCCGCCTTCCAGGTTCATCTGCCGCAGCCTATCAAGCTGTCGCAGGTTCAGTTGCATCCGGTAATTCTCATCAAGATAAATCAGTCCGTTGTCGAACGCACGATGGTAGGTCGGGGCCAGCGCGATACCGTTCTGTACCCGGTCCGAGCTCTGTGGTGCACCGACTGGTAGTATGTGGGCTGCATCCACTAGTCGTAGCTGCACTCGGGTGACAGCGCAACGATTACCATAAGCAAACAACACCTGTTGTCGAAAGGAACTCAGCCGAGAAAGCCTGCTCAAGGCCTGCACGATGCGTTGTCTTTCCGTGGACAGTGCTGCGATCTCCGGCGGTCTGATTTGCTCTTGTTGGGTCGCCTTCGTCAGGAGGTGGAGGATATTACCCTCGCGACCGTAGCGATGAAGGCTATCCGCGTTGAGCGCGTAACTCACGAGCATGTCGGGCCGAATGCCAACGGCAATCTCGTCGTTGCTTTTGCGGTGGAAGCTCAACCCCTCTGTTTCTGCCCTCCTCAATGCTTCGATGTCAATTTGAATTGACGGTGACCCGATTGTAAAGGTCCGATGCCTACTCAGATCGAATCCGGCAAAAAGTCTCAAGTTGGGTTCGTATCCCAAAAGTACTGTAGGGCCGTCGTCCGCCATCGAGAGCGGCGAAGTTACCGACGTCATTTGAATCCGGTACTCGTTTGCCAGCTGCGGTCTACCACCAAAAGTGAGGGTCCAGACGTAAACGGAGAGCACACAATGCATCCCTTCCGGGCTCACTATCGAAAACCTACGCGGGTGCCTGCGGGGCGGCGAAATTAGCACGCCGGCATACCCAGATTCCTGTATCGCCCGCAAGATTGCGTCTATGAGGTCACTTTGGGGAACCGCAGGCATTTAGCCTTTCACAGGGCGGAGTGTCCGCCTCCTACCTCCGTCTTCGGGAAGCGGCTCTTCTCTGCTGCCATTCCAAAGCTTCGCTGGATGAAAGATCTTGTACCAACCCAGATCGGAACTTCCCTTTCCATGGAAGAGATTTTCTTGTTCAGGAATCTCAGGCCTTTCGAAACGACCGAGTGCGCCCTTAAGGTAATCTTCAAAAATTTCGACGCAAGTCCAATTGCGCCGCAAGCGCTCGCATACTTCGCCTGTCACGCAGCTGCCTGCGAAAGGGTCCAGGACAGTGTCACTGGCGTTAGTGAGCATCCTCACGAAGAACTCGGGAAGCGCTGCAGGATAACGCGCGGGGTGCGGCTCTATAGAATGCTGCTTGCAGTACCGTAGGTAATACGAATTGCTTTCGGTGTTCGGGATCGCAATAAGATTTGGCGGAATCGCCGCTCCGTTGTCGGTGGTGAATTTGCCGCTGATGTCGTGGCCGCTCGGCCGAAGCTTGGGGCGATATCCATTGCGTAGCAAATCCCGCATTGCGTCACTATAAGGCGCGAGAATGCGCCGGTTGCTGGCTCTAGGCCACGGCGTTGGGGAGAACCACCACACGCAGTCTACTGCGTCCTTAGCTCTAATTCGACGGACTGTCACCCACTCGGCGGGGGTGGGGAGCTTCGACGGATTCCACCAGAAGAATTCCTGCGCCAAGTGGAAGCCCACTTCACGATTAAGCATTATGGCAAGCTCGTAATGGTAAAGGCTTCTGGTTGGCTGGCCGGGGATCCACGCTCCGCCAATGTCGATGACCAATGACCCTGCGGGTTTGAGGATGCGTTTGAATTCTTGTCCGAAAGGCTTGAACCATTCTATATATTCATGCGCGTCAACGTTGCCATACTTCTTTTTCCGAACAAGGCCGAAGGGGGGACTGGTGACGATGAGGTCAACCGACGCGTCCTTTATCGATTCTTTCATATACGCGAGCGAATCTCCGAGGACGATCGTTCCGTAACGCGTCTTGTGGTAAACGGAGGTGGTTTGCAGTCCTTCACGCATCGGTGGCGTAATTTTACCCCATTCGTCTCTTAATACGTACGAAATCGTGGCTGCGCCGACGGCCGTGCATGGCACGGAGATCCAAGAGAAACCAGCCCGCATCAGTTCGAGTGGTGGGCAGAGGTGGCACGGCCATCCTGGCCGTGGACTGGTTTCACGGGCCGGACGCCCGTGCCACCGACCACAAGAAGGGCGCGGACACCGGCATCAACGCCTGCATTGATCTTTCCGCAAGCTCCGGACGACGAGCGAAGAGCGAGGCGCTGCTTCGCAAACAAGCGCAGGAGACAGCGGCAGAAGTCTCCCGGAACTGACCTCTGCGCACCGACAGCTTGGCTGGCAGTATAGGGCCCCGCATCAGGGTCCTGCATTGACCGGAAGACAGCGCATTTTTCACTTGCCTATTCGCCTTTTATTCGCCTATAATTCTGGACGCGTCCCCTGAGGGGAGATGCATCACCAATCAGCGAGGGCAAGGCCATGGCTCTGACACGCCGGCAAAAGCAGGTCCTGGATTTCCTGGTGGGTTTCATCAATCGCAAGGGTTACTCGCCGAGTTTCGAGGAGATTGGAGCGGGGCTTGAAGTCTCCTCGCTCGCCACCGTACACAAACACCTTCAGACGCTCGAAAAGAAGGGTTTCATCCGGCGGGGCTACAACCAGAGCCGCTCCGTTGAGGTGGTTGCCTTGCCGGGCTCGGTGCCCTTCATCAAGACCGCCGTCAAGGCTTTTGGAAGAAGGAAGGAAGGAGGGGAGGAAAGCGACAGGGCCCGAAGGGAAGCCGTGCCCGTGAATCAAATTCCGCCCCCCGTGCTCGGCAACATGGAGTTCCCCCTGCTCGGTCGGATTGCGGCCGGTCAGCCGGTGGAGGCCATTCCCAACCCCGAGACTTTCTCCTTTGGCGACTTTACGGGCGGCAAGAGCGGCGTGTTTGTGCTGCGCGTCAAAGGCGATTCCATGATCGACGACCACATCTGCGACGGCGACTATATCCTGGTGGAGGGCGCGCAGACCGCCGCCAACGGCGAGATCGTGGTGGCCCTCATCGAAGGTACCGATGCCACGTTGAAGCGCTTCTTCCGCGAGGGCAACGGCAATGTACGGTTGCAGCCCGCCAATGCTCAGATGGACGCGATCGTCCTTCCGGCACGCGATGTGAAGATTCAGGGGCGCGTCATCGGCGTGCTGCGAAAATACTGAGCCTCGCTGAACCCGACCCCGGCAGCCCCGGGCGCGGGCAGCCGTCGCTATGACTGTCCGCCAAAGCCAGCCTCGCGACCAAACACCGAAGCCCGGTGTATTTGCCCAGATGGTCAGGGCCATACCCGTAAAGTCTCATCTCTAAGGCGAATCAGTTGCAATGTAGTTGCATCTATGCTAAGGAGCCACACCGCTAAGTTATTCTTCCTGAGTGAATCGTTGACAGCCCGGCCTTAGTCCTTCTATCATCGGTAGGCAGGCAAGTTGCAAATAGCAAGCCGCTTTCAGCTTGGAGGCCGGCGAGATGTTTCAATCGTTGGTGGTCACGCTCCGGGAGGGAGTCGAAGCTGCCCTCATCGTTGGGATCGTTCTGGGCTGGCTCGAGAAAACCGGGCGCGAGGCCTGGCGCCGGATCGTTTACT
>Ga0070741_10020402_pt1 | contig 10445 bp, 9 predicted proteins | sample Coa_R1_4_FD_66440 | JGI IMG/M metagenome (GOLD analysis project Ga0070741, IMG submission 66440) | Surface soil microbial communities from Centralia Pennsylvania, which are recovering from an underground coalmine fire - Coalmine... | ecosystem: Environmental > Terrestrial > Soil > Unclassified ... | reverse complement strand
TAGGCGGTAGTTGCAGGTCGAACACGGCGGCTGGCGGGATCTGGCTCCCGGCAGCCGCCGTGAGACGTCTGCGCCCTCCGCCGGCTGCGGCGGCCGGCTACTCCTCGCTCGTGAGCTCCAGCTCTTCCGGGCCCGTTGCGTCGCCCGCGTCGTCGCCGCCGCCCTCGTCGCCCTCGCCATCGTCCGGCACGACGCGGGCCACGGCCGTGATCAGGTCGCCGTCCTCGAGATTCATCAGCTTCACGCCCTGCGTGTTCCGGCCAGCGACGCGCACGTCCTTGACGGGCGAGCGGATGATCTGTCCGGTGCGCGTGATGAGCATGATCTCGTCCTCGGGCAGCACCTCGAGCAACGCGACGACGTCGCCCGTCTTTTCCGTGCGATTGACGGTCTTGATGCCTTTCCCGCCGCGCTTTTGCACGCGGTACTCGTCAATGTGCGAGCATTTCCCGAGCGCGTGCTCGGTCACGACCATCAGCGTGGCTTCACGCTTGATCACGACCATCCCGATGACGGCGTCGCCCGCGCCGAGCGCAATCCCTTTCACGCCCGTCGTGTCGCGCCCCATCGGCCGCACGTCCTGCTCGTGGAAGCGCACGCTCATGCCGTGGCGCGTCGCGAGCACGATGTCGTTCGTGCCGCTCGTCACCTGGACAGCGATGAGCTCGTCGCCGTCCTCGATCTTGATCCCCTTCACGCCGGTCGAACGCACGTTCGAGTATTCCGATAGCGCGGTCTTCTTGATCGTCCCGTTCCGCGTGCAGAACAGCAGGAACTCGTCCTCCGTGAACTTCTTCACGGGCACCATCGCCTTGATCTGCGTGTCCGGCGTGACGTTGATGAGGTTGACGATCGGCTTGCCCTTCGCCGCGCGCCCCGCCTGCGGGATCTCGTGCACCTTCAGCCAGAAGCACCGGCCGTCCTGCGTGAAGCACAGGATGTAATCGTGCGTCGAGGCCACGAAGAGATGCTCGACGAAGTCCTCGGCCTTGAAGTCGGCGCCGACGATGCCCTTGCCGCCCCGGCGCTGCCGACGGTACGTCGAAATGGACGTCCGCTTGATGTAGCCGGTGTGCGTGATCGTGACGACCATCTCCTCATTGGCGATCAGGTCCTCGACGGTGAGCTCGCCCTGGTCGCTGGTGATCTCCGTGCGGCGCGCGTCGCCGTAGGTGTCCGCGAGCTTCGCCAGCTCCTCCTTCATCACGTTCATCCGCGCCGGCTTCGAGTCGAGCAGCGCCGCGAGGTCCTTGATCAACGCGCGGACCTCCGTCAGCTCCTCCTCGAGCTTCTCGATCTCGAGGCCCGTCAGCTTCGCCAGGCGCATGTTGAGGATCGCCTCGGCCTGCTTGTCGCTCAGCTTGAAGCGCTTCTGCAGCTCCGCCGACGCCTTCTCGGTATCCTGGGCGCCACGGATCACCTTGATCACGGCGTCAATGTTGTCCACCGCGATCTTCAGGCCGTCGAGGATGTGCTCGCGTTCCCTCGCGCGGTCCAAGTCGTACTGCGTCCGCCGGACGATGACCTCGTGACGATGGTGGATGAAGTGCAGAAGCGCCTCGCGCATCCCCATCACGCGCGGCACGAGCCGCCGCGTCTGGGGATCCGGCACCAGCGCGAGCATGATCACGCCGAACGTGCTCTGCATCGCGGTGTGTTTGTAGAGCTGATTGAGCACCACGCGGGGGATTGCGTCACGCTTCAGCTCGATCACGATGCGCGTCTCCGCCGTGGACTCGTCACGCAGATCGCTGATGCCTTCGAGCTTCTTGTCGCGCACCAGAGCGGCAATGTGCTCCACGAGCGACGCGCGGTTCGTCTGATACGGCAGCTCTGTGACGACGATCTGTGCCTTGCTGCCCTTCTCGTTCTCCTCGATCACCGCGCGCGCGCGCATCACGATCCGGCCGCGACCGGTCTCGATGTAGTCCTTGATGCCCGCCGTGCCGTACACGTACGCGCCCGTCGGAAAGTCGGGACCCTTGATGTGCCGCCGGATGGCGTCGGCGCCGAGCGACGGATCGTCAATCAGCGCCGTGATCGCCGCGACCACCTCCTTCAGGTTGTGTGGCGGGATGTTCGTCGCCATGCCCACGGCGATACCGCTCGACCCGTTCACCACCAGGTTCGGCAGACCACTCGGCAGCACCGTCGGCTCCTCCAGACGGTCGTCGAAATTCGGCGCGTAGTCCACCGTGTTCTTCTCGATGTCCGCCAGCATCTCCGTCGCGATGCGCGTGAGCCGCGCCTCGGTGTAGCGGTAGGCCGCGGCGCTGTCGCCGTCCATCGAGCCGAAGTTCCCCTGTCCGTCCACCAGCGGATAACGCAGCGAAAAATCCTGCACCATGCGCACCATCGCGTCGTACACCGCGCTGTCGCCGTGCGGGTGGTACTTGCCGAGCACGTCGCCCACCACCGTCGCCGACTTCTTGTACGGCCGGCCCGGCACCAGACCAAGCTCGTTCATCGCGTAGAGAATCCGCCGGTGGACGGGTTTCAAGCCGTCGCGCACGTCGGGCAGCGCGCGGCTCACGATGACGCTCATCGAGTAGTTGATGAACGACTCTTTGATCTCGTCGTCAATGAGACGCGGAAGGATCCGTTCGCGATTGTTGGGGGCGGTCATTTCGGGGGCCGAAAAGTGGGATTTGGGCCGCTTCGCGAGAACGTGGAAATCTACCGGTCCGTGCCCCGTAATACAATGCCCGGAGCCACTCGTAAGCCATTGCCAGACAGCGGCTTATGACGGGTCGGTCAGGCCCTCGGACGCCTCTTCCGTCTCCACTTCGCGCGCAATCGCGTCGCGTTCGGCCTTGTACCGTTCGTACCAGCCACGCGTGACCTCGCCGGCCAGGTCGCGGTTCCCGAGCCCGAAGGCCAGCGCCGCCGCCAGCGCCACGGCGCCAAAGATGATCGCAAACGCCGTGGTCACGATGTTCGTCGCCACGCCAAGCTCCTGCAACGACATGAACACCGCCAGCAGCACCACCCCCGCCTTGCCCGCCCGGGCGAGCGTCGGCCCGCCGTGCAGCGTGTGCGTGCTCGCCATGATCAGCCCGCCCACGAAGTCGCCCAACACGAGTCCGAGAATCACGATCACGATCGCCGCGATCACGCTGGGCACGTACCCCACCAGTTCCGAGAACACCGGCGCAAGCGAGTCAATGCCGAGCGCCGTCGCCGCGATCAGCATCGCGGTGAACATCACCACCCAGAACACGAGGTGGGCGATGACGCGCACCGGATTGTAGTGCGCCGCCGGACTGTCCACGGCGCTCATCACGCCGAGCTTGCGCAGGCCGTCGTTGACGCGCAGCCGCCGCAGCAGCCGGGCGGCGCCCTTCTGCACCAGCTTGGCCAGCACGTAGCCAACGAACAGGACGATGCCCGCGCCAAGGAGGCCGGGCAGAAATTCCCAGAGCAGCGAAAGACTCTGCTGCAGCCGGTCGGTGAAGTTCACGATGGGGGCACCATACGGGGTGCCCCGAATCTAGAACCGAATCGTCGCCAGCGTGTAGGCACCCGGCGCCCGCGAGGCCGCGGCCACGATCCCGACCGGGTTGAACTGGATCGCTCCCAGGCGCCGCGTGCCGTCGGCCGCGGGCGCCAGGTAGTACTGCGCCCAGGCCAGGCCCGCGGCTGCGCCCCCGGTCGTAAGCGCCGCGGTCGTGGTGTTCCAGCGCGATGCAGAGCCGCCCGTGAGCGCCGCCACCCCCGCCCCCATCAGACCACCGGCAATGCCACCGCCGATCATCAGAGTCGCGTCGCCTTCCGTGTGGTCATATCGCCGCGTCAACAGCCGGTCGCCCGCGACGAGGCCCGCGAGCCCGCCGAACGTCAGCGCGCCGGCAACCTGGCGCTGCGTGGGCGCGTTGTCGTGCGCAATCACCGTGAGTCCGGCGAGCATCCCCACTCCGGCCGTCGCCGTCATCGCCAGCAGATCGCCGCGGGTCACGTGGTACGGAACGAGTGCGGCGTACGCATGGCCGAGCGGAGCACCGAGGAGCATGCCCCCAAGCGACGCCGCCAGACGGCCCTTGTTGGCGCGGCCGCGATCGGTGAGTCCCGCGAACGTCGCGATGCCATAACCCGCCAGTCCGCCCACGTCCGCACCGGCGAGCGTCGCCGATGCCTCGTCGAGGTTCATCTCCTGCCCGCGCCAGAGGCCGAGTGCCGTGCCACCGAGCGAACCGGCAAGCACAGCCGCCGCCGTCGCCTTCTGGTCGCCATCCACAAGGGCGCCAAACATGGAGCCGGCGACCGCCCCGTGCACCGGCAGCCACGTCGCCAGCCGCTGCATCGGGTCGGTGACCTTCAGCTCGCGGGACAGTTCCGCCGCCGCGATGTACGACCCGCCGGCGACAAGGAGGTAGCTCGCGCCCCACGCCACGCCGTTGGTCGCCACCGTCGTGGCGAACGCCGGGGCGTAAATGCCGAGGCCGAGGACGGCCTGGTTGCGAACGAAGTCGGCGCGCAGCTCGCCGGTCGTGGGTGACGGTGGCCGGACTCCGCCCGCCGGATCCCGGACGGCCCCAGGCGTGGCGACCAGCGTCGCGGCACCAGACCCCGGGGTGGAGCGCGTTACGCCCGCCGCGCCCGGCGCCGCGGAAGCACCGCGCGGGCCGGGACCGGCAATGGCGGCAGCTGGGGCGGCCGTCCCGCTCCGGGCGACGCGCGCGGAATCCGCGAGTTCAAGGCGCGGTTTGGCCGCACCCTCCTGAGCGACGGCCGGAACGGCGAACAGCAGCGCGCCGCATGCGGCGGCGACGACGGGCCACGCGGCGTGAACACGACTCGGCACGGCTGGCAGAACCTCCCCCGGAATGGCGTTGCATGATCCTACCCCTCTGACGAGCCAGCGTGCGCACGCGTATCGCAAGCGATCCGCCGTCCGCGCCGCGCCCGCGGGGCACGAGGTCGCGAGGGGCGCGCTAGTTGCGCGTACCGCGCCGGATGTCGAACAGTGCACTGCGGCGGCAGTGCGGGCAGATAAGCCACTCGCGGCGCCTGGCGTAGCCGAGGCCGAAGCTCCCACCGCCGATTTTGCGCTCGGTCATGGCCGCGTCACAGCGGGGGCAGCGCGGCGACTCGCCGCGAGCCACGGCCTCGCGCATTGCCCGCAACTCGGCGGGAGCGAACTGGGTCTCAGCTCGCCGCTCGCCGGCGTCCTCACGGCTCATCAGTGTCCCGCATCGTGAGCACGACTTTCCCGAACTGCCGTCCGCTCGCCAGGCGCTCGAACGCCTCGCGCCCGCGTACGAGAGGAAACGCCGAATCCACCGGCATGGTGAGCCGCCCAGCAACGAACTCGTCCATCACGGCGGTGAATTCGGCCTCGTTCGACATCGTCGAGCCCATGAGGGTCCATTGATTCCAGAATAGCCGGCGTACGTCCACCTCGACGATGGGCCCCGTGGTGCCGCCGCAGGCGACCAGCCGTCCGCGACGGCCGAGCGCGCCCAGCGAGCCAGGCCAGCTCGCGCGGCCAGCGCTGTCAATCACGACGTCCACGCCGCGCTTGCCGGTACGCGCCCTCACTTCCTTCGCGACGTCCTGCGTGCGGTAGTTGATGGTCTCGCTCGCACCGAGCGAGCGCGCCCGGGCGAGCTTCTCGTCGCTCGACGACGTGACCCACACCTCGGCCCCTCGGAGCCGCGCGATCTGCAGGGCCGCGATGGACACGGCGCTGCCGATGCCCTGCACGAGCACCCGATCGCCGGGACCGACACGCGCCTTGCCGACCACCATTCGCCAGGCGGTGAGGCCAGCGAGCGGGAATGCCGCCGCGACGTCGTCCGGAATGGAGGCCGGGACTTCGCGGACGTGCGTGGCCGGAACCACGACATAGTCGGCAAACGATCCTGGTCGGTGCTCGCCGAGCACGGCAAAGCGCCGGCAGAGCGGCGCCTCGCCATCGCGGCAGTACTCGCATGTGCCGCACCCGATGCCCGGGTTGAGGACGACGCGCGTCCCGTTCGCGACGGACCGCACAGCCGGTCCGATATCGTCAACTACGCCGACGGCGTCGGATCCCAGAATCCACGGTGGCGTGATGGCCAGGCCCGGAAGCCCGCCGACGACGAAAAGATCCAGATGGTTGAGCGAGGCGGCGTGCACGCGCACCCGGACGTCGCCCGGCGCGCTGATCGCGGGCACGGGCAGGTCGTCGCGCACGCGGAGGCGATCCAGGGTGCCGTGTTCGTCAATGGTCAGGGCGCGCACGCGTGCCTCTTTCTACTCTCGCCTTTCATCTCGCATTATGTTCGTGCATGGTCTCGATCAAGGTTCCTCCGCTCGGCGAATCCATCACCGAGGCCACCGTCTCGCGGTGGTTGAAGAAAGAGGGCGAGGCGGTCGCGGCCGGCGAGACGATCGTCGAGCTGGAGACCGACAAGATCACGGTCGAGGTCCCCGCGCTCAAGGCTGGCGTGCTGGCGCGGCGCGCGCGCGCCGAGGGGGACGTGGTCGGCGTGAACGATGAGCTCGGGCAACTCGACGACTCGGCGTCGGGGGGCGCCGAACGAACCCCGGTAGCGGCGCCACCGATCGCCGCCCAGGCGCCGCCTGGGGCAGCGTCCGCGCCGTCCGCGCCCGCGTCCCCCGTCTTCCGCGCCGCGCCGTCCGCTCGCAAGCTGGCGGAAGAATCCGGTGTGGATCTCGGCACCGTCGCGGGCACCGGGCGGGGTGGCGTGGTGAGCCGGGCGGACGTCATCGCGGCCGGCGCGCCGCCGGGTTCACCCTTGGCATCCGCCGCTCCTGCGGCGGCGGCTCCCGCCACATCAACGGCGCCCGCGACTCGCGCTGGCGCCCCGGCGCCCCCCGCCGCGCCTGGCGGCGGCACGCCCGCCACCGACCCCAACGTCGTCCCCACACAGTTTGCGCTCCAGCGGCCCGCCTCCGAGACGCTTCGCGAGGAGCGCGAGAAGATGACGACGCGCCGGAAGCGTATCGCCGAAAACCTCCTCGCCGCCCAGCGAAACACCGCAAGCCTGACGACATTCAACGAGATTGACATGTCGGCCGTGTCCACGCTGCGCGAGCGGATGAAGGAGCGCGTGGAGCAGACGCACGGCGTCAAACTCACGTTCATGGCGTTCTTTGCCCGGGCCGCGGTCATCGCGCTCGAGCAGTTCCGCGCGGTGAATGCGAGCGTGGACGGCGACACCATCGTCTATCACAATTTCGTGAACCTCGGCATCGCCGTGGCCAGTGACGCCGGCCTCGTGGTGCCGAACCTGAAGGACGCGCACCGGATGGGCGTGCTGGCGCTGGCGAAGGAAATCGCCGAAACGGCAAAGCGTGCCCGCGACGGCAAGCTCACCATTGACGACCTGACCGGCGGCACGTTCACCATCACCAACGGCGGCGTGTTCGGATCGCTCCTTTCGACGCCGATCATCAACTACCCTCAAGCCGGCATTCTCGGCCTGCACAAGATCCAGGACCGCGCCGTGGTCGTGGACGGCCAGGTGGTGGTGCGCCCGATGATGTACGTCGCGCTCTCGTACGACCACCGGATCATTGACGGCCAGCAGGCCGTGCTCTTCCTCGTCCGCGTCAAGGAACTGATGGAAGACCCGGAGTCCATGCTCATCTCGTGACCGTCCCGCCCCAGCCCGCCGACGTCGTGGTGATTGGCGGTGGCCCCGGCGGCTACGTCGCCGCGATCCGCGCCGCCCAGCTCGGCCTTTCCACCGTGTGCGTCGAGATGGACCGGACGCTGGGGGGCACCTGCGTCAACGTCGGCTGCATCCCGAGCAAGGCGCTGCTGCAGTCGTCGGAGCAATTCGAGTTCGCGCGCGCCCACGCCGCCGAGCACGGCATCGTGGTGGGCGAGGTGACCCTCGACCTCGCGACGATGATGCGGCGGAAGGAGGCCGTCGTCGCCGCCAACACGAAAGGCGTCGAGTTCCTCTTCCGGAAGAACAAGGTGACGTGGGCAAAGGGCGAGGGACGCCTGCTCCCGGGTAACGTCGTCGAGGTGCGCGGTGGCGACGGCGCCCCCTCGGCGTACGCGGCGCGCAGCGTGATCGTCGCCACCGGCAGCGTGCCGTCGGCCCTCCCGTTCCTGCCCTTCGACGAGGAACGGGTTCTCTCGAACGTCGGCGCCCTGGCGATTCCCGAAGTGCCGCGCCACCTCATCGTCATCGGCGGCGGCGTGATCGGCCTCGAGCTCGGCTCCGTGTGGCGGCGGCTCGGCGCGAAGGTCACCGTCGTCGAGTTCATGCCGACCATCCTCCCCGGCAACGACGAGGACGTCGTGAGGGAGATGGATCGGGTGCTGCGCAAGCAGGGCCTGGCCATCCACACCGGCACGAAAGTCGTCGGCGGACGCCGCGAAGGGGCTCGCGTGTTCGTGGACGTGGAGCAGGGGGCGTCGCGGCTCACACTCGATGGCGACTATGTGCTCGTGTCCATCGGCCGGAAGCCCGCCCTGCGCGGGGTGGACGCCGCGGCGCTCGGCATGGCCACCGGGGCGCGCGGCGAGATCCTCGTGGACGCGCAGATGCGGACGTCCGTGCCGCACGTGTACGCCATCGGCGACGTCGTGGGCGGCAAGCTCCTCGCCCACAAGGCCGAGGAGGAAGGCGTCGTCGCCGCCGAAGTGATCGCCGGCCACCGCGCCGCGATGCACTACCACAACATGCCGTCCGTCGTGTACACGTGGCCCGAGGTCGCCACCGCCGGGCTCGCCGAGCACGAGGTCAGGGCAAGCGGGCGGCCGTACGTGGCAGGCAAGTTCCCCTTCAGCGCCAACGGCCGGGCGCGCACGATGGGCGATGCGTCGGGATTCGTGAAGTTCGTGTGCGACGCCGAAACCCACGAAGTGCTCGGCTGTCACATGGTCGGACCCAACGTGAGCGAACTCATCGCATCCGTCGTGGTCGCGATGGAATTCCGCGCGTCGGCCGAGGACATTGGCGAGGCGGTGCATGCGCACCCGACGCTCTCGGAGGCCGTGAAGGAAGCCGCGCTCGCCGCGCTGGGGCGCGTCATCCACACCTGATCGCGGCCCGGGCGGGCGTCACGCCATCGGACGCCGTCCTGCTCGCCGAGGAACGACGCCCCGCGGAGGTGCACACGCGGACGGGCGCTGGAGGCTGCTGACGCCGCGCGCTCGGTGCGGTCAGGCCAGGTAACGCTCGCGGAAGAGCTTGTGGTGGTGCAGCTCGTGGCCCGCGATGATGTACGCCAGGGCCCGCGCGGAAAGCGTCACGCCGCTCGCCGTTCCGCGACGCGCCCACGCCGCCGGCTCGATGCCCTCGACGAGCTGCACCGTGGCCGCCCGCACGGCGGCGTACTCGAGCAGGAGGCTCGCCATGCCGCGCCCCGCGGCCCCGCTGTTCGGCACCCAGGTGTCCTGGTCGAAGCCGGGCAGCGGCGTGGCGTCGCCACGGGCGATGCGCAACATCCGGTAGGAGAAGACCCGCTCCGCGTCCATCACGTGGATGAGCGACTCCTTGAGCGTCCACTTGCCCGGCGCGTAGCCGCGCGAGGCGCGCGCCTCGTCCACGCCCGAGAGGAGCGCGATGGTCTCGTGCTGCTGGCGGCGCAGGTGGTCGCGCACGTCGCCGTCAGGAACGAGCGACGTGTAGTTGGTGAAGTAGGACGAGACTTCGTCGGCGGCGGGGCGCTGCAGCATGGGACGGCTCCGGGAAAGCGAAAGGGCGAGGGAGAATCGTATTCTCCCCCGCCCCGCCAGCCAAGCAGGCGCCCGTCAGGCGTCCTTGCGGATCGCCTCCATGATGGCGCCCGCGACCGGCGTCGGCGTGCGCATGCGGCGGCGGCGGTCGGCCTCGGCCTGCACGCGACGCCACAATTCGTACTCGCCGGCGGCCTGCAGTTCCGCCTGGTCCACCGGCTCGCCGTCGAGCCACTGGTGCACGACGGGCGGCATCGCCGCCACCGGAACCTCGCGGTCGGCCTGCGCTTCGTCTTCGCCACGCTGCGCGGCGGGTTCGATCCGACCGGCGACGTGCGGGTCAAGGTTGTCGTGCATCATGCGGCGCGTTCCTCCAACAGCCTTTGCAGCGCCTCGCGGGCGCGGTGGACTCTCATCTTCAGGGCACCAACGGTCGTCTCGAGCAGCACGGCCATGTCCTCGTACGAGCGGCCCTCCACATGCTTCATCACGAAGGCCTCCCGCAGCGACGCCGGCAACGCCGCCAGCGCCCGGTCCAGATCGCCCCGGAGCTCGCCACGGTCCAGCTCTTCGTCCGGCGTCTCATATCCAGACGGTTGATCGTCCTCTTCGTAACTGAGATGCGTCCGCCGGATGTTCTTGAGCCAGTCCTTGCACCCGTTGGCGACGATCCGGAACAACCAGGCGTCGAACCGGCCGCGCACCTCGCCGAGGTGCTGGAAGGCCTTGATGAACGAGTTCTGGAGGATGTCCGCGGCGTCGTCCGGGCTGCCGATCATGCCCACGGCATGCCGGTAGAGCG
>Ga0070741_10020401_pt1 | contig 10446 bp, 6 predicted proteins | sample Coa_R1_4_FD_66440 | JGI IMG/M metagenome (GOLD analysis project Ga0070741, IMG submission 66440) | Surface soil microbial communities from Centralia Pennsylvania, which are recovering from an underground coalmine fire - Coalmine... | ecosystem: Environmental > Terrestrial > Soil > Unclassified ... | reverse complement strand
CGACCGCTACCGGAGCTGCGTTTTGATGGCTGGTTTGATCCTGGTTCTCGGCGGTTGGTAGCAACAGCCTGAGAACGTGGCGGGCGGGCGCAAGCTCGCCCGTCATGTTTTTTGGCGGCAAGTCCGGTCCCGGCGATGCGGCGAATGCGAAAGCGGACGTCGGTTCACGCAACACTTCACTAGGCAAGCTCGGTAATCGCAGCGTTTCCGCACGTTGCCGTGGATTTTCTCGGCCAAGGGCCGACACCGTTCTTGACCCAGCGCAAACGGCTATAACGTGCGGCGGCCTAGGTATTGCGGCCTGACTTCACTCGCTGGGAGCACTTCGGTGTCCACCTACCGCCTGGACAACCTCCTCGCCCCAAGGGCCGTGGCGGTCGTTGGGGCAAGCCCGCGTCCCGACTCCCTCGGTCGGGCCATTGTGACCAATTTGAAAGCCGGTGGATTCCGCAGGCCGATCCATATCGTCAACCCGAACCATGGGGAGATCGACGGCATGGTCTGCCTGCCGGCGATCAAAGCGCTTCCACTGGACGTGGATCTGGCGATCGTTGCCACGCCGCCGGCCGCCGTCCCGGGCCTCGTTGCCGAGGCTGGCGAACATGGCATCCCGACGGCCGTGGTCCTTACCGCGGGCCTCGGCCACGGCCCCGGATCGCTGTGCGAAGCCGCCGCCAAGGCCGCGCGGCGCTTCGGCCTGCGGCTGGTCGGCCCCAATTGCCTCGGGGTGATCGCTCCTTTTGCTGATCTCAATGCAAGTTTCGCCGCGGCGATGCCCGAGCGCGGCGATCTCGCCCTCATTTCACAATCGGGCGCGATTGCCGCCGGCCTCGTCGAATGGGCGGCCCGTCGCGGGGTCGGATTTTCCGCTGTCGTTTCCATTGGCGACAGCGCTGACGTCGATGCCGGCGACCTTCTCGATTTCTTCGCCGTCGATCGCAACACGCGGGCGATCCTGCTCTATCTTGAAGCGGTCACTCATCCGCGCAAGTTCATGTCCGCCGCGCGCGCGGCCGCGCGCGTCAAGCCGGTCGTCGTGATCAAATCCGGGCGTAATCCACGCGGCGCGAAGGCCGCTTCGACCCATACCGGCGCCTTGGCCGGTTCCGATGCCGTCTATGACGCCGCATTTCGCCGCGCCGGGCTGTTGCGCGTTTTCGATCTCGACGAGCTGTTCGACGCGGCCGAAACGCTTGGACGCATCCAGCCGTTTCCCGGAAGACGCCTCGCCATTTTGACCAACGGCGGCGGCATCGGCGTATTGGCAACCGATCGCCTGGTCGAGCTCGGTGGCACCCCGGCGGAGATTTCGCCGCAGACGATAAAGCAGCTCGATGCCATCCTGCCGTCGACCTGGTCCAAGTCCAACCCGGTAGACATTATCGGCGACGCTGATGCCCGGCGCTATTCGGCTGCGCTTGAAGCACTTTTAGGCGATCCCGAGAACGACGCGGTTCTTGTGCTCAACGTAACGACAGCCATGGCTGCCGCGACCGAGACTGCAAAGGCTATCGCCGCCACGATCGAGAACGCAGATGCGGCGTCGCTCGGCCGCAAACCGGTCTTCGCCGTCTGGCTCGGCGAAAACCACGCGCTCGCGGAGACTTTCGCCAAAGCCCGCATCCCGCATTTTACAACCGAGAGCGATGCGGTCCGCGGGTTCATGCATGTCGTGCGTTATTGCGAGGCGCGCGACGACTTGCTGCAAACGCCGCCAAGCCTGCCTGAAGACTTCTCCCCGAGCCCCGAGGCCGCGCGGAGCGTTGTGCAGGCCGCCCTCGCCGAACGGCGGTCCTGGCTCGATCCCATCGAGGCAGACAGATTGTTGCAAGCTTACGCCATACCGCACGCGCCGGTACTTCTCGCCAAAACAGCGGAAGATGCCGCGGCTGCGAGCCGGCCGTTCTTGAAGGCCGGTCAGAATGTCGCGGTGAAAATCGCGTCGAAGGAGATCCAGCATAAATTCGACGTCGGTGGCGTGCGGCTCGATCTTGCGAACGAAAGCGCGGTGCGGCAGGCAGCGGCTGATATCCTCGCGCAGGCGCGGCAAGCAAGGCCCGAAGCTCGGATTGACGGCCTCCTGGTGCAGCCCATGATCGCGCGCGCCGACGCGCGCGAGCTTATCGTCGGCCTTGCGGACGATGCGACCTTTGGTCCGGTGATCTTGTTCGGCCACGGCGGCACTGCGGTGGAAGTCATCAATGACAAGGCGTTGGCGCTACCGCCGCTCGATCTCAAGCTATCGCATGATCTGATCGGCCGCACGCGCGTTTCGCGGCTGCTCAAGGCCTACCGCAATATTCCCGCCGCCGACGAACGCGCCATCGCCCTGGTGCTAGTCAAGGTCGCCCAGCTCGCCGCCGATATTCCGGAAATTCGAGAGATCGACATCAATCCGCTGCTCGCGGATGCAGCGGGAGTCATCGCCGTCGATGCACGGGTGCGCGTGGCGCCGATCGAGACCGACCATAAGGGCGGTCATCCGCGCTTTGCGCTGCGGCCTTATCCGAAGGAATGGGAGCGGGAACTGCGACTGAACGACGGCACAACCGTCCGCGCGCGGCCGGTCCGTCCGGAAGACGAGCCAATGTTTCACCAGTTTCTCAAGCGTGTCACAACCGCCGATCTGCGCTTGCGTTTTTTCGCACCGATCAAGGAATTGAGCCATGCCTTCGTAGCCCGGCTGACGCAGCTCGACTACGGGCGGGCGATCGCTTTCGTCGCGCTCGACGAGCGCGGCGGAATGCTCGGGGTCGTGCGGTTGCACGCCGATGCCAATTACGAAAACGGGGAATATGCGATCCTGGTGCGTTCCGATCTCAAAGGCCGCGGCCTCGGCTGGGCGCTGATGCAGCTCATTATCGATTATGCACGACAGGAAGGATTGAAGCGGATCGAGGGCCAAGTCCTTAGCGAAAACACCGTGATGCTGGACATGTGCGGGGAGCTCGGATTCCGCATCGAAGCAAATCCGGACGATCCGCAATTAAGGACCGTATCGCTCGCGTTGCGGCCCTAGGCGCGCACGTTGCGGCAGCCGAACTATCTCCGCTTGGTTTCGGGGAGCGCCGAGGCGACGATGGAGGCATCGAGCGCCTCGTAATCGCCATAGCCGAGCGTGCTGTAAAGCTCGGCACGGGTCTGCATGTCGTCGATCATCTTTTGCGTGCCGCCATCGCGCTTGATCGCCGCATAGAGCCGCGCCTGCGCTTTGTTGGCGACGCGCAAGGAACTCACCGGCCAAATGATCATCTTGTACCCCATGTCCTCGAACTCGCGCGCGGTGAAGAACGGAGTCATGCCGAATTCGGTCATGTTGGCGAGAAGCGGCACGCCAGGCAGCCGCCGGGCGAATTCTCGAAACATCTCGGCGCTGGTCAGGGCTTCCGGAAAAATGGCATCGGCGCCCGCCGCCACATAGGACTTTGCCCGCGCCACTGCCCCGTCCATGCCTTCGGACGCCACGGCGTCCGTGCGCGCGATGATGTAGAGGTGCGTTCGCGCGCGCGCCGCCGCCGCGATCTTCGCCGCCATGTCGCGGCTGTCGGCCAAGCGCTTGTCGTTCAGATGGCCGCATTTCTTGGGTAGAAGCTGATCTTCGATATGCACGGCGGCAGCGCCGTTGTCTTCAAAGGCGCGCACCATATGCATGACGTTGAGCACTTCGCCATAGCCGGTATCGCCGTCGACTAGCACAGGCAAGCCGCTGGCCCGGCTGACTTGGCGGATGAAAAAGCACACTTCATCGACCGTGATGACACCGAGGTCGGGCAGGCCCATACTGGCGCTCATCGCCGCGCCGGAAAGATAAAGCGCTTTGAAGCCGGCGGCTTTCGCCTGCAAGGCCGCCATCCCGTTATGCGCGCCGGGGATTTGCAGGATCGCGCGCTGCTCGAGAAGAGCGCGGAACCGTTCCCCGGCGGGACGCTCGGGAAGATCGGACGCCGACAAATAGGTCATCCCCTGCCCTTTCAGCTATGCGCCGCCTGCTTGGCGTCTGCGACGCGTTGCTTCAGCGGTACGAACTTCCTCGGCTCCGGCCCGACATAATTCGCCGTCGGACGGATGATCTTGTTGTCGATTCGCTGCTCAATGATATGAGCGCACCATCCGGAGGTGCGCGCAATGACGAACAGCGGCGTAAACATGGCGGCCGGGACGCCGAGCAGATGGTACGAGACGGCGCTGAACCAGTCGAGATTGGCGAACATCTTTTTTACTTCCGCCATGACCCGCTCGATGCGATCGGCGATTTCGAAAAGCGTTTCCTCATTCTTCTCTTTGGCGAGCCTCCGCGCGACATCTTTAATGATCCGGTTGCGGGGGTCGGCAATCGTGTAGACCGGATGCCCGAATCCGATGATCAATTCCTTGGCTTGCAGCCGCCGCCTTATGTCGGCCTCCGCGTCGTCGGCATTGCGATAGCGCCGCTGAATCTCGAACGCCACTTCGTTGGCGCCGCCGTGCTTGGGTCCGCGCAAGGCGCCGATCGCGCCAGTCACCGCGGAATAGACGTCGGAGCCGGTGCCGGCGATGGTCCGCGCCGTGAAGGTTGAGGCATTGAATTCGTGCTCGGCATATAAAATCAGCGACGTGTGCATCGCGCGCACGGCCTCGGCGTCGGGCGGTTCACCGTGCAGCAGGTGCAAGAAATGGCCGCCAATGCTGTCGTCATCGGTTTCGACGTCAATGGTGCGGCCGCCATGCGTGTAGTGGTACCAATACAGCAGCATCGAGCCGAGCGACGCCATCAGCCGGTCGCCGATATAGCGGGCGCCGTCTTGATTATGATCCGGCGCCTCCGGCAGCAGGCAGCCCAGCACCGAAACCGCCGTGCGCATGACGTCCATTGGATGCGCTGTCCGCGGCAGCAATTCCAGTGCCCGCCGCATCGCGGGCGGCAGCGCCCGGAGCGATTTCAGCTTGGCTTTGTAAGCGGCAAGCTGCGCTTCAGTCGGCAACGTGCCGTGGACCAGAAGATGCGCGATCTCCTCGAATTCGCATTGCTCGGCGATGTCGAGGATATCATAGCCGCGATAATGCAGGTCGTTGCCGCTGCGGCCGACCGTGCACAGGGTGGTGTTGCCGGCGACAATGCCCGACAACGCAACCGATTTTTTTGCCGGTGCCTGCGCGACCTTGTTCATTGCCGATCCCTCCCCGGCCAGCGCCTAGGCCTATTCCGCAATCACGCCGGGTAATCAAAGATGCCTGCCGCTACCGGCTTGCCGAGCTGCGCCGGCTCGACGGTCAAGGTCAGTCCCGCCAGATCGTCGCCCCTGAGCTCCGGCAATTTCGTCACCAATTCCAGAAAGCGATCCTGTTCCTTCGCCGCCACAACGTCCCCGGCGAGCTCACGAAACTTGGCGACATAGTTCTCCCGCGCGAAAGGGCGCGCCCCAAGTGGATGCGCGTCGGCAAAAGCTATTTCATCCTCCAGCACGCGGCCATCGTCAAAAGTGATTATAACGCGGCCGCCAAAGGCCTTCTCGTTTGGATCCTGGCTGTGATAGCGGCGCGTCCATTCCGGATCTTCGACGGTGCGGATCTTGTGCCATAGCGCCACGGTCTCGGGCCGCGCCGCACGCTGCGGCGCATAGGAGCGCTCGTGGTGCCAGGCGGCATCCTGCAACGCGACCGCGAAGATGTACATGATGGAATGGTCGAGGGTTTCCCGGCTCGCCTTCGGGTCCATCTTTTGCGGATCGTTGGCGCCGGTACCGATGACGAAATGGGTGTGATGACTGGTCAGGATGGTAATGTCGCGGATGCGCGACGTGTCGCCAACGGACGGAGAAAGCCGCCGCGCGAGATCGATCAGCGCCTGACTCTGATATTCCGCCGAATGCTCCTTGGTGTATGTCTGGAGAATGCCGCGCCTCGGTTCGCCGGGCTCGGGCAGCGGAATTTCGTATTCGGCATCGGGGCCGCCGAGCATCCAGGCGATGAAGCCGTCCTCGCCTTCATAGATCGGCGACGGCGAAGCTTCGCCGCGCATGGCGCGATCGACGGCCTCGACCGCCATCTTGCCGGCAAAGGCGGGCGCATAAGCTTTCCAGCTGGAAATGTCTCCTTTGCGCGATTGGCGCGTCGTCGTCGTCACATGCAGGGCCTGCTGTATGGCCTGGTAGGTCTGCTCGACCGGAAGCCCCAGCGCGGCGCCGATGCCGCCGGCAGCGGAAGGGCCAAGATGGGCGATGTGATCAATCTTGTGCGCGTGCAGGCACATCCCCGTGGTCAGCGCGACTTGGATTTCGTAGCCCGCGGCGATGCCGCGGAGCAGGTCGGCGCCGGAACGCCGGCAGTGCTGCGCGACGGCGAGAATTGGCGGAATGTTGTCTGCCGGATGCGAATAGTCCGCGGCGAGAAAAGTGTCGTGGTAATCAAGCTCGCGCACAGCGACGCCGTTCGCCCAGGCCGCCCATTCCGGCGAAACACGCTGCGCCTGCGGCAATCCGAAAACGGTCGCTCCCGGTTGCAGCACATGGATGCGCGCTTGCGCCCGCGCCCGGGCTACCGGATCGCGGGCCAGCGAAGCGGCTGCCACAGCCGCGTTGTCGATCATGCGATTTTCTATCATTTCCACGACGCCGCCGGCGAGCGGCGCAGGATCGCAGGCGACGGCGGCTAGCTTCCAGGCGAGTTGCTCCTTGCGCGGCAGCGTCTCGGCAGATTTGTAACTGCGTACCTTGTGGATTTTCACAGCAGTCTCCGCGGCGGGCGAATCTAGGAAGCCGCTTCGTCGATCATGGTCATCGCTCGTTCCGGCGGCAAGCTCAGCACGACGGAGGCGCCGACCGGATAGTCATATTCGCGGCGCGCCCGGTGGCGCACCCGAAGTTCCTGTCCTTTCACTGCGATGAGATAATCAATCACCTCGCCGAGAAAAACCCGCGCGCCGACGGTGCCCGGCACACCTTCGCCGTCGGCCGCCAGGCCGATATCCTCGGGCCGAATGGAGACGATGGCGCGTGCACCTGCCGTCAGCGGCGCGGCAAATGTCGTGGCGAACACTCCCTGTTGGGTTTCCACTTCGCCCACCGCGCCAACCGCGGCAGCCTTACGCACCGTGCCGCGCAGGAAGTTCGTCGACCCGATAAAATCGGCCACAAACTCGGAATTCGGATGACGATAAATCTCCAGAGGCGTGCCGCGCTGGACAATATGCCCCTGATTGAACACGGCGATCTCGTCCGATAGCGCCAGCGCCTCGGCCTGATCGTGGGTGACATAGACAGCCGTCAAATCGAGTTTCATTTGCAGGCGCTTAAGTTCGAAGCGCATCTGCTCGCGCAATTTCGCGTCGAGGTTGGAAAGCGGCTCGTCCAGAAGAATAAGACGCGGCTCGGCCACCAGACCGCGCGCCAAGGCAAGCCGCTGCTGTTGCCCGCCGGAAAGCTGCGTTGCACGCCGCTCCTCGAAGCCGCCGAGCCGCACGGTTTCCAGCGCCGTCTTCACCCGCTGCGCAATGTCGCTTCTGCTGTAGCGGTGCAGACGCGAAACCCGCAGCGGAAAGGCAACGTTCTCGAATACGCTCATGTGCGGCCAAATGGCGTAGGACTGGAACACCATGCCGATCCCACGCTCGGCAGGCGGCACGAAAACGCCCGTTTCCGAATCGAATACCACCCGACCGCCAAGCACGATGCGCCCGCGATCCGGACGCTCCAAACCCGCGATGCACCGAAGCGTTGTCGTCTTTCCGCAACCCGAAGGTCCGAGAAGCGTGAGGAGACGCCCCTCCGGCACGCTCAGGGCGACGTCGCGAACCGCAGCGATGCGGGCGCTGCCCACGCCCGCGAATTCCTTGCCGAGATCCTCAACCTGCAACATAAAATTCCCTCAGCGGCCAACGCCGACACGTTCCTCGAGCCGGCGCATGACCATGACAATCGCGACCAGTGGAACGATCTGCACGATGCCCATGGCGCAGACCGCGCCATAACTGCCGCCTTCCTCCCACATCGTCAGGGTAAGCGGCCCCAGTACGAAGGTTCCCGGTCCCGACAGGAAGATGGACGCGGCAAGTTCGCGCACCGCCAGCACGAAGACATAAAGCCATCCGGCGACAAGAACCGGCGCCAGCAGGGGCAGCAGCACGCGCCGAAAAATCTGCAGCGGCGAGGCGCCGGCGACTTCCGCTACTTCCTCCAATTCCCGATGGATCTGCACCATGCCGCCGGAGGCAAAGCGCATCCCATAGGGCAGATACATGGTCACATAGGCGATCAGCAGGATCCAGATTGTGTTGTAAACAGGAATCGGGATGATCAGATAGGCGAACAAGATACTGGCGCCGACGATCACGCTGGGAATGGCAATGGGAATGAAGGCCAGCGAATCAAGAATCCAGCCGTAGCGCTTCGCGGCGCGCTGCGCGATCCAGGCCATGACGAATGTCAGCGCGACAACGACGGTTGCCGCCATGGCGCCCAGGACCACGCTGTTTCGAACCGCGCTGAGAAAAATCGGATAGCCGAATATATATCGGTAGGAATCGGCGCTCATCATTGGCAAGGCCGCAACGGACGGGGCGGTCGCATTATGAAAGAGCGACTGCCAGGCCAGCGTGAACAACGGCAGGCCGAGCGCTATGACGAACAGCAGCGTCGTCAACAGCGCCACCGGCCAGCGCCAGACCCCGAGCCGCTGCGGCGTCGGCATATAGCCTTTTCCGGTCACCGTGGCGAAAGCTTCCGCATGCGCCGTGGCGCGACGATAGAGATAGACGCCGGCCACGCAAACGACGAGCAGCGTCATCCCCAGCGCCGCCGCGATGCCGAAATGCGGCGGACTATCTCTGGTCGCGTTCTGGATTTCGCTGGTAAAGACGTGGATATGCGCGGGGACGCCGATGAGCCGCGGCACTTCGAAGGATTCAAGTCCGCGCACGAACAGCAGCAGGACCGTCGAGAGGATCGCCGGCCGCAGCAGCGGGAACGTGACACGCGCCGCCACCTGCCAAGTCCGGGCGCCGGCGATGATCGCCGCCTCCTCCATGCGGATGTCCAGCACGCGAAAGGCCGGCCCCATCAACAGGTATGCCAAAGGGAAATAATGGGTGGACAGTGCCCAGATCATGCCCGGCATGCTGTAGATATTGAACGGCGCCGCCGACAGACCGAACAAGGACCTCAGCGCACCATTCAGCCAGCCGATATTGGGACTGAGGATCAGCATCCAGGCCATTGTGGTCAGAAGGCCGGGCAAAGCGAAGGATAGCAGCGCCAAGGTGTGGAATAGTTCGCGCAAGGGGGCATCGGTCCGTTCCACAACCCAGGCAACCAGCGCCCCCAAAAGAAGGGTCATCACCGCCGTGCCGACGGCGAACACCGCAGAATTGTACAGCAGCAACGGGATGTGGTTTTCGACATAGGCGTCGATGAAGTTGCCGAGGGTTGCGGCGCCCGGGCCGAAAGGGGTGTCTTCGGCGAAAGCCGTGTAGAAGAGCGCCGCCAAAGGCACAAAGACAAGCCAAGCCGCCAGCAGCACACAGCCCGCAAGCAGCAACCGCCAGGGCTGCAGCCAATCGAACAGCACCGACCGCAGCGGAATGCGGGATAGGCTCCCGGCGCTCGCCACGGCTAGGATCTCGCCTGCGCGGGCGGGACGCCGCGCGGCCGGCCGAAGTCGGGCCGGCCACGCCGCTTTCCCCTGCGTATCCTCAACACCGGCCAACCGTGACTAGCGAGGCTGTTCGAACAATTGCTTGAAGCGTTTCAACCACTGCTGGTCTTCGGCGGAAGACATCTGCGACACGACGATTTTCTTTCCGGCGAAAGCTTTCAGTACGCCGGGTGGATTGGTCTCTACGTCCGGCCGAGTCGGAATGCGGCCTTTGGTTGTCAATTGCTTTTGGCCTTCCTGACTCAGGACAAAATTGGCGAATAGCCGGGCCGCGTTGGGATGCGGCGCCGTCTTGTTGACGCCGATCTGCCCGAAGAATACCAGCACCGGATCCAGGGCCCAGAAATCGGTCGGAGCGCCGCCGAGCTTCACGTTGACGATCAGGTTCGTGTAGTTGTTGAGCTCGATCGCGTATTCGCCGGCGCCGACCGATCGCGCCAAGGCCAAATGTCCCTCCGCGGTCGAGACTTTGAGGGTCTTGATCAGATTCTTGACGAGCTCCTCGCCTTTCGCCTCGCCATAGCGCTCGTACATCGCCCGCAGCCATTCGCGGTCGCTGAAATCGATAGCAACTTTGCCCGCCCACTCGCTGTGCTTGAGAAAATCCTCGTAGGTCTTGGGCAGATCGGCAGCTTTCACCAGATTGGTGTTGTAGCCGGGCGAATTGTAATTCGCATAGACGCCATACCACAGGTGATTGCCGCCGCGCGCTTCGGGCATGATGTGCTGCGCTTCCGGCGGATCGATCGCGGCGAAGAACTCCGGCGCCATCTTGCTGACTGTGGTGGTCTGCAGGACGTCCCATTCCTGCTTGCCGGC
>Ga0070741_10020400_pt1 | contig 10446 bp, 10 predicted proteins | sample Coa_R1_4_FD_66440 | JGI IMG/M metagenome (GOLD analysis project Ga0070741, IMG submission 66440) | Surface soil microbial communities from Centralia Pennsylvania, which are recovering from an underground coalmine fire - Coalmine... | ecosystem: Environmental > Terrestrial > Soil > Unclassified ... | reverse complement strand
AAGCCGAGGCCGAAAGCGAACAGCTTGTTCACGCCGCCTCCCGCAACCATTCGCTCCTCACATCAGCGTCGGGATCGGCCGCGCCCAGCGGGCGCAGGGCCGCGAAGCGACCTGGCGCAAGACGCGACAAGGCCCACACCGCCATGGCCCGCACGAGCGGAGAGGCATCATCGAGCCGCGCTTCGACGAGAGGAACGAGCGCCGCATCGGCGGAATTGCCGGCGGCGATCAGCACGTTGCGCAGGAACCGGTCGCGGCCCGTGCGCTTGATCGGCGTGCCGCGGAAGCGCGCGCGAAAGGCTTGATCGTCAAGGACGAGAAGCTCGGCGAGCGGGGGATTGTCGCTTCCTTCCTTCACAGCGAGCGCGCTATTGCGTGCGGCTTGCGCGAACTTGTTCCACGGGCAGACCGCGAGGCAATCGTCGCAGCCGAAGATGCGGTTTCCCATCGCGGTACGGTAGTGCGGCGCGATGTGGCCCTTGTGCTCGATGGTCAGGTAGGAGATGCAGGCCCTCGGGTCGAGTCGATAGGGCGCGGTGAAAGCGTTCGTCGGGCAGATGTCGAGGCAACGCCGGCAGGCCCCGCAATGATCCTCCTCCGGCGCGTCGGGTTCGATCTCGGCGCTGGTGAAGATCTCGGCGAGGAACAGCCACGAGCCGAACTCGCGCGAGACGAGATTGGTGTGTTTGCCTTGCCAGCCGAGGCCCGCGCGCGCGGCAAGCGGCTTCTCCATTACCGGCGCGGTATCGACGAAGATCTTCACATCGCCTCCAGTCAGCGCCTGCACGCGGGCAGCGAGCTGCTTCAGCTTCGCCTTGAGGATGTCGTGGTAATCCTCGCCTTGCGCGTAGATCGAGATCGCGCCGCGCGACGTCTCGTTCAAAATCGCGAGCGGATCGCCGCCGCGCCCGTAGTTGAGCCCGAGCAGGATGACGCTCCGCGCCTCGGGCCAGAGCGCAAGCGGGCTCTTGCGCCGCCCACTCGTGTCTGCGAGCCACCCCATGTCGCCGTGGCGCCCCTCGGCGAGGAAGGCGGCAAGGGCGGCTCCGGCACCCTCGACAGGGTCGGCCGACGCGAAGCGGACGGCATCGAAGCCAAGCGCCTTGGCCTCGGCCGCGATCCGGTCCTTTAGCGTCTCCGCCATAGGCCCGATTTGGCCCTTTGATCATTCCGGCGCAAGCCGGAATCCGGCTGGCGGAGGGTCAAAAATCGAGATCGGCATAGGTGCCCGACGGAATAAAGCCTGCCAGCCGGTCTTGCAGCAAAGGCCTGAATGACGGCCTCGACTTGAGGAGGGCGTACCAGTTCTTGGCCGCCTCGTGCTCTTCCCACGGAACCTCGCCGAGATAGTCGAGCGTCGAGAGGTGCGCCGCGGCGGCGAGATCGGCGAAGCTCATGGCGTCGCCCGCGAGCCAGCTTCGGCTTTCGGCGAGATGGCCGATATAGGACAGGTGATAGCGCAGGTTCTCGTGACCGGCGCGCATCGCCTCCATGTCGGGTGAGGAGCTCTGCGGCCCGAACCTGCGAAACACCTTTTCCTCGACGAGATAGGCGGTTACCTCGTCGTGGAATTTGCGATGGAACCAGTCGACCAGCCGCCGCGCCTCCGCCCGCGACCGCGCATCGCCCGGGAACAGGCGGAAGCCCGGCGTCTCGTTGCCATCCCGGCCCGCCATGACGTCGCTGAGATACTCGGAGATGGCGTAGGCGCCAACGATGGGCCCGTGCTCGTCGGCGATGAGCACCGGCAGGTTGCCGGCCGGGTTGATCGCGAGGAATTCCTGCCGCCACTCCCAGGGCTTTTCCTCGACAAGCTCCACCTCGACCCCGCACTCGGAAAGGGCGAGGCGGATCGACCGGGAAAGGGCATCGAGAGGATAGTGCAGGAGTTTCGCCATCGACCCGTTCGGTGGCTGGACGTTGAAAAGCTCTAGAAAATGAATCGCGCGGGCTAAGACCTCGGTATAGAACCTGCACGCGCTGGGAACAAGCGGGGCGAGGGGATGTCGATAGAGCAGATTATCGTGCTCGCGGTGGTGCAGGGCATCACCGAGTTCCTGCCCATTTCCTCGTCAGGCCACCTGATCCTGGTCCCGCAGATCATGCATTGGCAGGACCAGGGCATCGTTGTCGACGTCATGACGCATCTCGGCACGCTTCTCGCCGTTCTCATTTATTTCTGGCGCGATGTGTGGCGGCTGATCGTGGGCGCCCTCAACCTGCTGAGGGGCAGGGTCACAGACGACGGACGCCTCGCCATCTATATCGTGCTCGCTACCATTCCCGCCGTCGCCTTCGGCGTATTCCTCAAGAAATTCGGCTACACCGATCTCGAGCGGAACGTCGCCATCGTCGCCTGGAACACCATCCTCTACGGCATCCTGATGATGATCGCCGACATGGTGGGCCCGCAGGAGCGCACCATCGCCAACATGACGCTCGGCAGCGCGCTGATCATCGGCGTGGCTCAGGCGCTTGCGCTCATTCCGGGGACGAGCCGCTCCGGCGTCACCATGACGGCAGGCCGCTTCCTCGGCTTCACGCGGCCCGATTCGGCGCGCTTCTCCTTCCTCCTCGCCATTCCGGCCACGGCGGGAGCGATCGTCTTCACTGTCGGCGACGCGGTTGCGAGCGGCGAGGGTGTGACCATGGACGCGGTCTACTGCGCGGCGCTCACCTTCGTCGCCGGCATCCTCGCCATCGCCTTCCTCATGAACCTGGTCCGCCGCGTGAGCTTCCTGCCCTTCGTGCTCTACCGCATGGTGCTCGGCGGTTTTCTGCTGGTGATGCTCTACACCTGAAATCGTCTCTCCGCGCAGGGAAAGGGAGCCTCAAGGCTCCGGGCGGTAGACCGAGAACTGGCCGCGTGGGCGGTATTGCTCGAGATAGTCCGGCACAACGCTTTCGATCGCGACCGGCTCGATGCCGAGCCCTTCGAGCGTGCGGCCCGCGCGTTTTGCCTCCTCGCTCACTACGTTGTCCGTTTCCAACATGCGGACTTGGTCGACGGTGAGGAGCGGCTTCGGCAGCCATTGCAACAAGGCGCCTTGCAGCTTCGCGATGAAGAATGGTTCGCTCAGGAGGAGCCGCTTCCGCATGGTGTAGGCGAGCACGCGCCGGATGATCTCTTTCATGGTAAGCACCTCGGGCCCGCCAAGCTCGTAAGGGTCATGCCCTTCCGTCTTGCCGGTCAGCCCGGCGATGACCGCCTTGGCCACGTCGCCCGCAAACACGGGCTGGATTTTGGTCTTGCCGCCGCCAATCAGGGGAAGAACGGGGAAGATGCGGGCCATCGCCGCGAAGCGGTTGAAGAAATCGTCCCCGGGCCCGAACACGATCGAAGGCCGCAGGATCACCGCACCGGGAAACGTCTCCCTGACGGCCTCTTCTCCGGCGGCTTTGCTGCGCGCGTAGTAGGAGGGCGCGGTGGGGCTCGCGCCGATCGCCGAGATATGCACAAACGTGCGCGCCCCTTGCGCCCGGGCCGCTTCCGCGACGTTCCGCGCCCCCTCGTCCATCACCGCTTTGAAGGTCTGCTTCCCCGAGGGGAACAGGATGCCGACGAGATTGACCACCGCGTCGGCGTCTTGCGCGGCTGCCAAGAGCGAGTCGGGGTAGCGCACGTTGGCCTGGACGGCGTTGATCTGGCCCACATCCCCGAGGGGCTGGAGGAAGCCCGCCAATTCGGGACGCCTCACCGCGATGCGCATGCGTGCCCCGGTCTTGGCGATTGCGCGCACCACGTGCCGCCCGATGAAGCCCGAGCCGCCATAGATCGTGATCAGCGCCTTGTTGTTGAGACTGATCGCCACCGGAGCTTCCTTCCTCCAAGCCTTGCCCGTTCGCGGGAGCGCGCCGAAGCAATACACGACCGGAATAAAGGCTTGAAGCCGCTCTCCGGCAATTGACTTTGATCAAGGCCGATCGTACGTCCTGGCGTTCAAGCCCAGGTGGCGGAACTGGTAGACGCGCTAGATTCAGGTTCTAGTGCCCGAAAGGGCGTGGAAGTTCGAGTCTTCTCCTGGGCACCATTCCCGCTTTCTTAAGCGGTCGCATCCATAATGCGACCGCCGAGGAGCCGTGAACCGAGCTTGAGCCAGCCGCATCCGCCAGAGCTATATCAAGGCGACCTTCCCCAAGGGCGCTTCGCGGGCGCCCGCGTCATCGCCATCGACACCGAGACGCTGGGCTTGAACCCCTACCGCGACCGGCTCTGCCTGGTGCAGCTTTCGGCCGGGGACGGCCGCGCCGCTTTGGTCCAGTTCCAGGGCCGCTACGACGCGCCCGAACTGAAGCGCCTGCTCGCCGACGAGAACGTGCTCAAGCTGTTTCATTTCGGCCGCTTCGACATGGCCGTGCTCAAGCACTTTTTCGGCGTGATGCCCCGCCCGGTCTACTGCACCAAGGTGGCCTCCAAGCTCGCCCGCACCTTCACCGACCGCCACGGGCTCAAGGACCTTTGCCGCGAACTGCTCGGCATCGAGCTGTCAAAACAGCAGCAATCTTCCGACTGGGGGGCCCCGGTGCTCACTCAGGACCAGCTCAATTATGCCGCGAGCGACGTGTTGCATCTGCACGCGCTAAGAGAGAAACTTGACGCCATGCTGAAGCGCGAGGGGCGCGACGGGCTCGCGAGGGCCTGCTTCGAGTTCCTGCCGGTGCGGGCCGAGCTCGATTTGCGCGGCTGGTCCGAGATCGATCCCTTCGCGCATTAGGCTTGCGCGGGCTCTTCGGACGGTCGAGGCATATGAACCTCGGGCCGAAACCCGTCGCAATGTGATCAAAGTCCTGCGGCTAGCTGTCGTGACCGGCGATTTGCCGGGTTGCAGGGGTCTCGGGCCTTAGTCCTGGGCGGAGAAATGACGACTGTCGAAGCGACGCTCACGGCTGGCCAGCGCTACCGCGTGCGCACGGTGGCGGAGAACGAGCGCGCCCTCCGCAAGGCCGAGCAGCACAGCAGGCACGTGGCGCTGCTGCGCAAGGTGCTCCCCGCCTTTGCCGTGGCCGTGCTCGCGGGCTATTTCATCTCCTCACGCATGAGCGTCACCGTCGGCGACGTGACCGCGAGCGTCTCCGGCTTCGAGGTGAACAATGGCGCGTTGCGCATGACCAACCCCAAATTCCAGGGCACCGACAAGAAGAACGGCGCCTACGTGATCGCCGCCGAATATGCCGATCAAGACCTCAAGAATCCGAAGATCATCAAGCTTCACGCCATCAAAGCTGACCTCAATACGCCCTCCGGCAGCTGGTCGCGCATGCAAGCTGTGCGGGGCGTGTACAACAGCAGCGCCGACCGGCTCGTGATGCTCGACAAGATCACCATAGCCACGAGCTCGGGCGTGACCGGCGAGCTCACCTATGCGAGCCTCGACACCAAGACTCAGACCCTCCGCGCGCATCAGCGGGTGCATTTCGAGTTGACCAACGGCACGGTCAAGGCCAACGCTCTCACCTACCGCTCGGGCGATCACGTGCTGATTTTCAGGGGCAACGTTCGGGTTCATGTCGTCAAGCCCGAGCAGAACGTCGCCACCGATGGAGCGAAGGCGAACAAGACGCAAAGCGCCGAGCCGCAAGCGGCACAGCCGGCGCCCGGGACGGCCGGCGCCGCGGCGACCGACGCGACGGCCGGCGCCACGGCCCAAGCGGTGTCGCCGCAATGATCAAATACCCGAATCTCGGTTCAACCGCGCGCCTACGGCTCGGCCTTGCCGCCATCGCGATGACCGGCTTGTTGTTCGCGACTCCGCTCGCAGCGCAGACCCTGACCAATAGTTTCGGAGGTCTGTCGAAGAACTCGAACGAGCCGATCGACATCGAGTCCGACGTGCTCGTCGTCCACGACCAGCAGAAATACGCGACCTTCACCGGCAACGTTAAAGCCGTGCAGGGCACGACGACGCTGCGCGCCGAACAGCTTGACGTTCACTATGTCGGCGGCGGCGATAAACTCGCCACCGGCGAAACGAAGCCGGCGCCCGCTGCCGGCCCGGCTCCTGCGGGCGATAAGCCGGCCGACGCATCGCAAGGCCAGCAAGCCCAGATCACCAAGATCGAGGCCAAGGGCAACGTCATCATCACGAGCGAACAGGACCAGACCACGACCAGCGACTGGGCGCTTTACGACGTGCCCGCGCAGCTCGTCACGGTCGGCGGCAATGTGGTGTTAACCCAAGGTCAGAATGTGCTAAAGGGTGACCGGCTCGTCATCGATCTGAAGACGGGCGAAAGCCGATTTGAAAATCCTGGCACCAACGCGGCCGGGGGCCGTATTCGTGCACTGTTCGTTCCGAAGGCTGATGACGAGAAGGCGAGCGGGAAATCGGGCGATGCCAACTCCGGCGCGGCGAAGTCCTCCGCTGCGGCGACCGAGTCAGGCGAGGCGGCGGGCACTGAGGAGCCCGACGCAGGTGCTGCGGCGAGCGGAAACGGCGAAGCGGCACCTCAGCCAAGCAAACCTGCCGCTGAGGGCGAGCCGTGGTCCCTCATCCCCGGCGTGGCCCGGTAATCGGGCGTCAGTGCTCCATCCGGCGCTGACCGGCCGCGCTTGAACCGAGTGAGCGAAAGGCCAGTGGGCAAATTGCTGTCATTCCCCGGCGGCGAGACCAAGGCGACGCAAACGCCCGCGCAAGGCGAAAAGCGCCCGGCTGCCCCTGCCGCGCCGGCCGTCAAACAGGCGCGCGGCGCGCCGGCCACGCCGCCGCCCGAGCAGCGCGCCAAACCGGACGGCAAGCCCGCTCCCGGAATTCAGGCGGAGGCCGCGACCGGCTGGCTGACCGTGCGCGATGTGGTCAAGAGCTTCAAGAAGCGTACCGTGGTAAGGGGCGTGAGCCTCGACGTGCGGCGCGGCGAGGCGGTCGGGCTGCTCGGTCCGAACGGCGCGGGCAAGACCACCGTGTTTTACATGATTACCGGCCTCATCCCCGCCGACGAAGGCTCGATCAAGATCGACGGCTACGATGTCACCAAGCTGCCGATGTACCGCCGGGCGCGATTGGGCATCGGCTATCTGCCGCAGGAAGCCTCGATCTTCCGCGGCTTGACCGTGGAGGAGAACATCCTCGCCGTGCTCGAGATGGTCGAGCCCAGCAAGGCCGAGCGGCAGGCCCAGCTCGACGCCCTGCTCGACGAGTTCCGTATCACGCGGCTCAGGACATCGCCCGCGATGCGGCTGTCGGGCGGCGAGCGGCGTCGTGTCGAGATTGCCCGGGCGCTTGCTTCCCGCCCCTCCTTCATGCTGCTCGACGAGCCCTTCGCAGGTATCGACCCCATCGCGGTGGGCGACATCCGCGCGCTGGTGCGCCATTTGACTCAGCGCGGCATCGGCGTCTTGATCACCGACCACAACGTGCGCGAGACGCTCGACCTCGTCAGTCGAGCATATATTATCCATGATGGCATGGTTCTCACCCATGGCACCGCGCATGAGATTATAAACAACGAGGACGTTCGGCGGGTCTATCTCGGCGACCAATTCAAGATCTGAGCCGGCTGATCGCGAGTGAGTTCGATAAATGGCGATCAACACAAAGCTCGAGCTTCGTCAGACCCACAGTCTGGTCATGACGCCGCAGCTGCAGCAGGCGATCAAGCTGCTGCAACTCTCCAATCTTGATCTGGCGAGCTTTGTCGAGACCGAGCTCGAGCGCAACCCTCTGCTCGAGCGGGCCGAGTCTGACGAACCGCCTGAGTCTCAAATCCACAACGGCAACGTCGAGGATCAGGGCGAGACGGCGTCCGGGTCGGACGAGGCATCCGACGGCGAGCCGTCCGAGGCCGAGGCTTTTGTCGATCTCGAAGCTCCCGGTCCGGCCGGGACCGACGCGATGGATGCCGAGCCCCAGGATGTCTTTCCCGACGGGGACGTGTTTTCGCCCGGAGCGCTCAAAGACTCCGGCTGGAGCACGCTTGGGCAGGGCCCGCGCGTCGACGGCGACGAGGAATCGAATCTCGAGGCCTATGTCGCCGAGGAGCGCACGCTGCGCGATCATCTCGCCGAGCAACTGATGCTCGCCTTCCAGGATCCCGCACGCCGTCTCATCGGCCAGCATCTCATCGACATGACCGACGAGGCAGGCTATCTGCGCGGTGATCTCGATGCGCTCGCCGAGCTTCTCGGCGCGCCGCTCGATCTCATCGAGGAAGTCTTGACCGTGATGCAGGGTTTCGAACCGTGCGGCGTGTTCGCCCGCGACTTGCGCGAATGTCTCATGCTCCAGCTCAAGGAGCGGGACCGCTACGACCCGGCTATGGCCGGGCTCGTCGAGAATTTGCACCTCTTGGCCGCTCATGACCTCGTGGCCCTCAAGCGCGCGGCGCGCGTGTCCGACGAGGACCTATGCGACATGATCCAGGAAGTGAAGCGACTGAACCCGAAGCCCGGGCTGAAATACGGCTCGAGCCCCACCCAGCCGATCGTTCCCGACGTGCTCGTGCGCGCGCTGCCCGACGGCAGCTTCCATGTCGAGCTGAACAGCGACACGCTGCCCCGCGTCCTGATCAACCAGTCCTATTACGCCACGGTCTCCAAATCGGCGATCAGCAAAGAGGACAAGAGCTATCTCGTCGATTGCCTCCAAACGGCGAACTGGCTGGTGAAAAGTCTCGATCAGCGCGCGCGCACCATTCTCAAGGTGGCGCAGGAGATCGTGCGCCAGCAGGACGCGTTTCTGACCTATGGCGTCAGGCATCTGCGGCCGCTCAATCTGAAGACGGTGGCCGACGCCATTTCGATGCACGAATCGACGGTGAGCCGCGTGACCGCCAACAAGTACATGGCAACCAATCGCGGACTGTTCGAGCTCAAATATTTCTTCACCTCGGCGATCGCCGCGACCTCGGAGGGCGATGCGCAGCACTCCTCGGAGGCGGTGCGTCACCGCATCCGCGAGATGATCGAGGCCGAGCCCGCGAGCGACGTCCTGTCCGACGACAAGATCGTCGAGCGGCTCAAGGACGACGGCATCGACATCGCCCGCCGCACCGTCGCGAAATATCGCGAAGCGCTCAGAATCCCCTCTTCGGTCCAGCGGCGGCGCCTCAAGCGGATCGCCCTTGGAGCGGGACCCGACCCCTTGCCTAAGGCCTTGGCAAGACACAACTAAGCTGTAAAGAGGCGGCTTCGAAATAGTTGGTTTGACACCTTGGGGTGAGCGGTCTAGCTTCCGGGCCCTTGGGTGGAGACCGAACAAGGTGGGCTCTTTGGCGTTAATGGGCCAGAGCAAGATCGGCTCCCGGAACAGCGGCAAAAATCCTGGGAAGCTTGGGGTTAAGGGCTCATCGAAAAGTCTTCCCTAGGGCGATGGCGATACAAGTTACCGGAAAGAATTTGGACGTCGGAGACGCGCTGCGGAGCTACGTCCAGGAGCGGATTGCGCACAGCGTCGAGAAGTTCATCGGGCGCGAGCCCACGGGACATGTGCGCATCGAGAAGGAGCACGGGGACTTTCGGACCAATTGCACCATCCATTTGTGGCAGGGCATGAGTCTCGAGGCCCACGGCGTCGCGTCCGACGCCTACCAGAGCGCCGATCGCGCTTGCGAGCGGCTCGAGAAGCGTATCCGCCGCTACAAGGCGCGGCTCAAGCGACACGGCGCGGGCGAGACCCCGCGCAAGCAGACCGAAGCCGCCTCTTATGTGATCCAGGCCTCGCGAGAGGAGCAGGAGGAGCGCGATGAGGACAATCCGATCATCATTGCCGAAGCGACGACCCCGGTACACGAGATGGCGGTTGCCGACGCCGTGATGCAGATGGACCTTTCCGACCGGCCCTTCATTCTGTTCCGCAATGCAAGCCATGGTGAGATCAACGTGGTTTACCGGCGCGAGGACGGCAATATCGGTTGGATCGACCCTGCGATGCCGTCGCGCGCGATGCGCGGGACAGCGGTGCGTGAAAAGAGCGCGCGCTCGAGCAAAGTCGCCGAGGCGCGTCCGCAAGCCCGAAAGGCACGCGGTCAGCGCTGAAGCGGCGAGACCTTCAATTCGTTTCCCCTATGGATGGGCAAGACCATGCGTCTAGGTGATTTCATCGCACCCGAGGCCGTTATTCCCTCGCTCAAGGCGAAGAACAAGAAGCAGCTCCTGCAGGACCTGTCGGCGCGCGCCGCCGTCCTCACCGGGCTCGAGGAGCGCTACATCTTCGACGTACTGCTGCAGCGCGAGCGGCTGGGCTCGACCGGGCTCGGCCAGGGCATTGCCATTCCGCACGGCAAGTTCGCCGGGCTCAAGCGTATCGTCGGGCTTTTTGCCAGGCTGGCCGAACCGATCGATTTCGAGGCCGTGGACGGCGAGCCGGTCGATATCGTGTTCCTTCTGCTTGCGCCCGAGGGCGCCGGCGCCGATCACCTGAAGGCGCTCGCGCGCATCTCGCGCCTGTTGCGCGAGGGAAGCGCCGTCGAGAAGCTCAGGGCCTCCAAGGACGCCGCGGCGCTGTATGCCGT
>Ga0070741_10020399_pt1 | contig 10446 bp, 6 predicted proteins | sample Coa_R1_4_FD_66440 | JGI IMG/M metagenome (GOLD analysis project Ga0070741, IMG submission 66440) | Surface soil microbial communities from Centralia Pennsylvania, which are recovering from an underground coalmine fire - Coalmine... | ecosystem: Environmental > Terrestrial > Soil > Unclassified ... | reverse complement strand
AGAAACATGGCAGCATCCATGAGCGAATGTCCCTGCTCGCATAGTTCTGCGAACTCGCAAAAACCGATTCCCTCTTCCGAGACGAGAACGTTCAGCGGAATGAAATCGTTTAGGATAGCCGAGGACCGCAGTACCTTCTTCTGACGCGAGAGCGCACTCCGTGCTTTGCCGAGGATGACTTCAGTTGACTCCGGAGGGAGGCCATCCTTCTGCGCCCGCGCGCACAATTTCTCCATGTCGGCCAGGACGCTTGCGCCGTCGAGCGGCATGGCCATCGACGCCGAAGCCTTATGAAACCGCTGCAGCCACTCGCCGGCTTGCCGTGCCGCCGTCTCCAGCAGCTCGTGGTTGCCGTCTGCGGGCAGCAGGGCCGCTTTCATGATGATGCTCTGCAAAGGCAGACCGTTCACCTTGGTGCTCACCACCGCGCCAAGCTGTGCGAAGTCGCCAATGGGACGGGGAACGCCATTCACTGCGCGGTGTTCCGCAGTCTCGTGAGCAAACTGCAGATTTTGCGCCTCGCGCAGCGCCGCGTCTTGCGGCGTCCGCCCGCCACTCTTGCCGCGATAGATTTTCGCGTTGACCCGCTCGCTGCCGTCTGGAAAGTCCAGAACAATCTCGTAAGTGTAATGGTCGGGCTTTGGCGTATGTCCTACTACGCGAGCCATTTTCACGTCGCTGTGTTGCGGGAAGTACTTGGAACCGGAGTTCCGCAAATCATCCACAATCTGATCTAGAGCGGTTTCTGACATGCCCTCTCCAAAACGATTTCGTGCCGGGAACTTCAGCCTCGGCAGGCGCACAGAGAGTGAGATGCAGATTACGGCCTGCTTAGCAGGACGGATCGGCGTACATGACGCGAATATCCCTGTAAGTTCTTCACTATGAAAATGGTTGCCTGGCATCGGGGCGTTTCCGGCGAGCCTCGGGCGATTGCGCCACTCAAGGCGGGGCAAGCGCTGGATGGATGTGAATGGCCAGTCTAAGCCGTGCCGTGGACGCGCTCAGTAGAACAGGTACTTCTGCCATTTCGCGTCGGAGCGGCCCATCATCCGCATGATATGGCGGCTGGTATGCAGGTTGAAGGCGCGGGGCTCCCGCAGCAGCTTCATGCCGGACTCGTGCGGCAGCAGATTTCCCTTCTTGCGATTGCACGAGTGACAACAGGCCACCAGGTTCTCCCAGGTGGAGGCGCCGCCGCGCGAGCGGGGGATGACGTGGTCGAGGGTGAGTTCACCAGCCGCCAGCCCTTTGCCGCAATACTGGCAGGTATTACGGTCGCGCAGCAGGATGTTCTTGCGCGAGAGAGCGCGCGTCTGGTGCGGAATACGGCGATACTCCAGCAGCCGGATGACCGAGGGTACACGCATGGCCACTCGCGCCGCATGGAGAACGTGGCTGTTAGCCTCTTCCATCATGGCCACGCCCTTCAGCACCAGGATGATGGCCCGTCGCGCGGCGCACACGTTGATCGGCTCATACGAGGCGTTCAGCACCAGCACGGGCGCGTGCATGGACCCCCAGTGCGGCGGCTCGTCGCCCGCCACCCGGGCGTGGTGCATGCAACCGGCAAGCGACTTTCCGTATCGCGACGCTGCGCTGTGGCCCGACATGGACATAATCTATATCGAAGCAGGTACTGCTGCCGCTTCGAGCTCCCCCTGTTCGCCGTCATCGGCAGCTTCGGCAAGGTCCGCACCGTGGAAGGCGCGGGCCACTGTGGCTGCCCAAACATTTTCCGCTCCTGCACGCTTCAGCACGCGGGCGCACTCGGACAATGTGGTGCCGGTGGTCATCACATCATCCACCACGATCACGGTGCGGCCCTTTACCCGGCCGGCGTCAGCGACGCGGAACGCTCCCCGCATATTTTCGATGCGTTCTTCGCGACTAAGCCCGACCTGCGAGATGGTTTCCCGCTGGCGCACAAGCACGCCGGGGGCGAAGTCCAGCGCCGGCAGTCGCTTCACGGCGGCTTTGGCGATCAGCTCCGCCTGATTAAATCCGCGCGATCGCCTGCGGCTGCGGTGCAGCGGCACGGGAAGCAGCACGACCTTGCCATCGCTAGTGGGCAGCAACTCTGCCACCGCCTCCGCCAGCATCCGCCCGAGCGGCGCTTGTACCGGCATCACGCTCTCATACTTCAGCAGGTGGATGAGCCGTCGCAGCCCGTCCCGGTATTCCGCGAACGAAACGGCTCGCTCAAACTCAGGACGACGCTGCCGGCAATTGACGCAGAGGCCATCGCCCATCAGCAATTGGGCGCTCATCAGGCGATCGCCGCAAACCAGGCACTGCGGCGCGCGCAAGGGCTTGATCTCCGCAAGGCACTCCGCGCAAACGGGAACTCTGGAGATGTTGTCCAGGGGAGTCGAACAGATTCTGCAGTCGGAGGGGAAGAGAACGGAAAAGATGCTCTGCAGCAGGACGCGAGGAACCGCAACAACCGGAGCCTGTACCGAGGCTCGGGAGTTTCGTCGCTTTCGTCTTAGCGTGTCACGACTGCTGAAGACGACCCTCCAAAATCCGGGGTGCACCACACCTGATGCACGTCCTTCTAGTATAGGAGCAACTTCGACCGGCTGCAATGGCGGACAGGGTGCGGGCGGGATGATTCACGCGGATTTCATGTGCCGCCGCCTGACGAGCGCTGTGTACGTCAAGAGTCCCTCAAAAGGGAAATTGTCATCACGAGCGCAGGGAGGGATCTGCCCGTCCGCCCGCGGGAGAAGAATGCTTCCCCCCGGAACGAAAGCATATCCCTGGCTTCGCTCGTGATGACGATTTTCTGAGGCGCACAGCGATGCTTTGCTACAACAACGATGCCCGCCCGAGGAGCACTCCTACGCTCGCGCCTGCGCCTTCGACTGCAGCACGTCATCGATGGTCATAATGTCGACCATGCCATTGACGCCGTAAATCGCCGGCAGCACGCGCTCGGCTGGATACTGGCGCCGCATTGTCGCGACCTTCTCCGTCCCCGCGCGATATGCCGGCAGATACATTCTTCCCAGCAGCGGGTGCCGTCCCCACGCTCCCGAAAGCTTGTCAGCGCGCTCTTCGCTGACCAGGAAGTCCTGGCGCAGCTTCTTGGCGATCTCCGGCTGCGGCTTGCCCTCGCCCCATGTCAGGTATGACGACTGGTTCTTGGCGTCGTCCTGCAGCAGCGCCAGCAGCGCGCCGATCTGCATGTCCTCATCGGGCAACTGGCTGAGCTCGGTGACGCCGTGCGCGATCAGGATGGCATTGTTGGCCAGGCCCTCAAACAGCGTCGCCGCGCGCGTGTTCATCGTCAGCACCGTTGCCTCAAAGCCCGCCTGCCCGCGCGCGTACAGGTTCTGCAGATACGCAAACGTGGTCACATGGCCGGGTACAACTTCGTGGGACACGAGCTGCTGGAACTCGGGAAAGCTGATTTCGAGCGAAGCATTGATCTCGTAGCTGGCCTCGTATTGCGGCGAGCCGTCGGCGTTGCGCTTGCGGCCCAGGTAGTTCATCGAGCCGGAGAACCACGCGTCCTTGATAGGGAGGAACTCGATGTTGGCGCGCGGGACGTTTGCCAGCTCCCGCGGAAGGTACGGCAGCATGTTGGCCGCGCTGAGCTGATCGAAGTAGGCAATCACCGCCGCGCCCAGCGCCTTCACCGAGCCCATGGGCGTGATGCGCTCGCGCCGCCAGGCGTCGACTGCGCCCAGCAGGCCGCCGTTTTTCGCGGGATAGCCAGCGCGGCTCAGCAGCTCGGCCACACGCTCGCGCTTTGCCTCAGGTTTGGATGGTTCGGGCGGCTTGCCGGTTGACGCCTCGACCGCGCGCGTGTACGGAACAGCAGGGCCGTTGCCGAGGATCTCCATTGCGAGGTCCCACATCACTTGCAGTGAGTTGGTCATGCCGGTGAGGTACTGGCCGCGCAGGCTGCTGATCTGGGCGGCGCTCTGGCGCACTCCGGTGATCGCGGCGGGCAGATCGATGTCGCGCAGATAGGCTTCGACCGCGGCGCGATCGACGGTCTTGCCGCCGACCCCTCCGGTCTCCCGCACCTTCGCGGCGGATGGCGTGGTGTACGCCGCAGGCAGCGGCTCGTCCGAATACCACGAGTCGGCGATAAAGCGTCCCGTGCCCGACGGGCACATCACATCGCCGCCCCAAAGCGTGTCAATGCCGAGAACGGCGTCAGCTACATAGCGTGATAGTGCGTCCATATGAAAACTCCCTTCTTACGAATCTAACAGCGCGCGAATCTAACAGCGCGTTTAACTGTCAGCTTTGTAACAGGGCACGACTTCAGTCGTGCCGAATCGAGACCAAAAATATTCCAGAGCGGGCTTCAGCCCGCGACACATCTGGCGCCGGCTAAAAGCCGGCTCAGGACCATAAGGTGATCTTCATCGGCACGGCTGAAGCCGTGCCCTGATACGAACCTTGACGCGGCGCTGAAGCGTCGCACTAGCTTACGTCGCAGCGCCACCCGGCGCTGAAAGCCTGCCCTGAGCGTAGTCGAAGGGCGCCGCACTACCTTAATCCTCTGCAACACACGGGACGACGCACTACTACCCACCTCTTTTCCTCTTACCGCTCTGCGGCCGCTGAACGGCGGCCGGGTTGGGATACTTCACTTCACGCAGCCAAAAGGAGAAAATCACGCCCCAAATTGCCAGCATGAGCAGGGTGAAGATGCTAGCCTCCGGACCAAACCCACCGCCGGTCAGCAGTGGGTGGCCGTGAAAGGTGGCGTTCAACAGATGGCCGTTGGCGCGGTAACCGCTGTCTGGCACGCCGTAGAAGTAAATCTCACCCCAAGCCCATGCCGAGTGGATTCCCAGCGGCATCCACAGGTCTCCGGTCCTGCGCAAAACCAGAACGGTCACCAGGCAATACATGGTTGCAGACACCGGCCCCAGTCCGTGACCGCCGGGATTGAAATAGTGGGTTCCACCCATGAGCAAGGATGTAACCACTGCGGCCGGCCAGAAGCGGATCCCCGTCGTCAGCGTGAACAGCAGGTATCCGCGATAGAAGAAGTCCTCAAGCAACGCGCCCAGGAATCCCAGAACACCCCACGCGGCAGCGTACTTCCATACATCGAACCCGTGCAACGCAAATACACCGAAAGAGAAAACGCCGGCCAGGCGCATCACTAACAGCAGAACCGTAAATGAAGCGAAGCTGAAACCGGCTCCCTGCCAGAATTGCCGGCCAAAGGCTCGCCGCCATGGCAAGCCGTAATCGGCGAGGGTGCGGCGTTCAATTCGCCCCATAATCCAGGTTGCGATCAGCAGAGGAAGAACAAGCCAGTCCAGCGAAAGGATCTCGTCTAGTGGCGTCGAGTGATCCGCATGCATGGGGCGGAGCAGAGCATCGACGCTGCGACTCACACCGTAACTGAGCGGAACGAGGATGGCGACAAAGATGAGCAGCCGCCAGCCCGCGCGCAGGCTATTCGGTCCTTTCAAAATGCCATAGCGAGGCATCGGCGGCACCGACATGGTTTCAAAAACATCGCTCATAACAGGATGGCATGTGATAAATCGAGATCGATCGTGACGGCACGGCTGAAGCCGTGCCTTTTCAAAGCGCGACCAAACGCAAAGCGAAACTACGACGCCTCCTTCCCTTTCACGGAGCTGATCCACACATACACGCACAGCGCGATGAAGAAGATCGCTGAGACCGTCTGCGAGATCGGCTCGTTTGTATAGAACGGCGTCTGGATCATCTCTTCCTTGTAGCTGGGCAGCAGGCGCAAACCCGCGCCAAACACCCCGCCCAGCGCGCCGCCCGCCATCAGGCCCCCGGCGACGATCACCCCGCGCTCCGTGATGCTGCGACCACGTTCGCCGCCCGTTTTCTCCGCGCGCTTGTTGACGAAGTGCGACAAGAAACCGCCCGCCAGAATCGGAGTTGTTAGCTGCAGCGGCAGGTAGATGCCCAGTGCGAAGACCATCGACGAGACCTTCAGCATCTCCAGCACCACGGTAATAAGCGCGCCGATACCGAACAGCACATAGGGCGCGGGCTGCCCGCTCATAAAGCCCTCGACGATGGCCTTCATCGCCGAGGCTTGCGGCGCCACCAGCACCTGGCGCAGGTCGCCGGGCGCAGCTTCGCCGAACTGGAAGGCCTTGGCCAGCAACACAATCGTCAGCCCGGCGGTAATGGCCGCGGCGGCTACGCCGATGAACTTCACCTTCTCCTGCGCCGCCGGCGTCGAGCCGATCCAGTAGCCCGCCTTCAGGTCGGTGATGAACTGGCCGGAGACGCACAGCGCCACGCACACCATCGCGGCCAGCGCCATGGCAAAGAACATGCCGGTCGCGCCGGAGAGGCCGAACTTCAGCAGCACCACCGCCGAGATAATTACGGTCAGCAGCGTCATGCCAGAGGCGGGATTGTTGGCCGTCGCGGCAATCGCGTTCGCCGCTACCGTGGTGAAGAAGAACGAGAACAGCAGCGTCAGCGCGAGTCCGACAATCACGATCGTCCAGCCAACGTGCAGTTGGCCGTAAAACACCGCCACCGCAATCGAGCTGACGATCACGCCCAGCAGTATCGCGATGATGGGAATGTCGCGGTCGGTGCGCTCCATGTGCGGCGCCTCACCGTGACGGAAGGCGTGCAGCGCGATGCCGAACGAGCCTACGACGACGCGCAGGGACTTGATGATCCCGACCAGTCCAGCCGCGGCGATCGCGCCCACGCCGATGTAGCGCACGTAATAGCGATAGATCTCCGCGGCCGTCATGTGCGAGATGGGGATGGTGGCGGGGCCGACCGTCACGTTGCCCATGTGGCTGCCGACGAACCAGGTCAGCGGCACGAGGACGAAGTTCACCAGCACGCCGCCGGCGCAGAAGATGAGCGCGATGCGCAGCCCCATCACGTAGCCCAGGCCGAGGATGAAGCCGATGGCATCGAAGTTGAACACCATGCGATTTTGGTCGGCCAGCGACTTCATCATGGGCACGAACTGGAAGTTCAGGTACTCCTTCCACACGTGAAAGGTGGTAACGAAGAAGTCGTATACCGCGGCGACGCAGGTGGCCTGCAACAACAGCTTGGCCTGCGAGCCGCCCTTCTCGCCGGTGACCAGGACTTCAGTGATGGCGGTGGCTTCGGGGAACGGCAGCTTGCCATGCTGCTCGGCCACGAAGTAGCGGCGCAGCGGGATGAGGAACAGCAAGCCGAGACAGCCGCCCGCGAGGCAGATGAAGATGGTCTGCACGGGATGCGGGTCGAGGTGCAGGATGTAGAGCGCAGGAATGGTGAACACCGCGCCCGCCACCACGCTGCCCGAGGCCGCGCCGATGCCGGTGAGAATGACGTTCTCCAGCACGGTGGAGCGGCGGCGGTAGAGGCGCGCCAGTCCGATGGCGAGGATGGAGATGGGAATCGCCGCCTCCATGCCCTGGCCGACCTTCAGCGCCGAGTACGCCGACGCCACGCTGAAGACGACGCACAGCAGCGTGCCCCAGAAGATCGCACGCAGCGTGACCTCAGGCGCGCTGGATGTGGTGGGCACCAGCGGGTTGTACGTCTCGCCCTCTTTCAGCGGCGTATAGGCATTCGCAGGCAGCGACTTGGTTTCAACTTCCGCAGCGGCAGTAGCCATGGGGGTGGGTCTCCGGCGATTAGCGAGCCGCAGGCATTGTAAATGGCTGGGTCAAGAATGGATGTGATCGGCCCCCGGCTACTTCGCTCCGTTCTGCTTTTCCGGATTGTAGGTGATGCCTTTAGGTTCGAACAGCGTGGGCGAAAGCGCCACGTTATAACTTGCCGCGGTAATGAAGCGCTGCCCGCTCATCTCGCCATTCCGGTATTGCACGATGCTGTACGGCGTCTGGACACCCTGCACCGGTTTGTAGTTGCTATAGACCACCGCCCCTTCATCGAATTGCCGGTCCACCGGATCACGCCAGCTGTAGCTCACCTTCACCGGCAGGTGGGTCGTGCCGTCGATGGAGAGGGTGACGCTGTCGTTATCCGCGTTCAGCACGGTGACCTGATCGGCCAGGTTGCGCTCCACCATCGCCGTGCCGCTATACAGGATGGTGGCGCCCTGCGACGGCAGCCATTTGCGGACCACCCACTCCAGCGAGTGCTCGCGGCGGCGCAGAGATTGCTCCAGGTCCTTCGGGTCCTGGGTCGACGTACCTTTGTAGGTGATCTCGTAGCCTTTGTCGCCGACCAGCAACTCGACAATGTCTCGCTTCTTCCCAACTTCGAGGCGCTCTTTGTCGGGCCACTCCCAGAAGCGCCAGAATAGGATGCTGAGGCTGTTGGGCTGGCCGTGATAAAAGCTGTAGGCACGGCCTTCGCTGGTCATGGTTTGCACGTTCAGCCAGGCGTCGCCGCCGAGAGTGCGCAGCATCTGGTTGAGGACGTCATAGGCCTTGTGCACGCTTGGATCTTTGGAGGCAGCGAACTGCGCCGTTGGCCAGTTGGACGGAGCGGCCGCCGAGGCCTGGGGCGCCTGCGCGGCGCCAGCGGAGGCCATGAGGCCGAGGGCTAAGAGGTAGACAGAGACCCTGCGCATATCGACCATTTTACTTCGGGATCCACGCCGAGCCTTCTCTTCGTCGGCGGTGTCCTAAAGTTGCATTGAAAGGACACGCCTTCAGGCATGCCGCAAATGGCTGTGGAGGACCACCTTCCATCGTGGCACCTTAACGGCACGGCTGAACCCCGCACCACTTCACGCAACTCCAGAACACTATCCGTCTGCCGAGCATGGGAAGCAGGGTGGTGGCTTCGCGCTGGTTCCGTGCCTCAGTGCTTCCGTGGCGGACGGCCCTTTTGCCTGGCGCGTGACGGCCGCTCCTCCTCGACCACCGCAAACTGGATGCGGTGCTGCGTGCGGTCGAGTCGATCCACAAGGACGCGGATGGCGTCACCCAGCGAGTAGGTCTTGCGGCTCCGCTGGCCAATGATCTGCCTTGTGTTCTCGTGGTACACGTAGCGGTCGTCGGTGAGCGAGCCCAGCGGGACGAGACCTTCGATGAACATATCGTTGAGCTCCACGAACATGCCGAACTTCGTGACGCTCACGATCAAGCCGTCGAACTCGTCGCCTAGCCGCTGCTCCATGAACTTCATCTTCTTCCACTCCATCAGCTCGCGCTCAGCCTCGTCGGCGCGGCGCTCCGACTGGCTGGACTCGGCGGCGATATCGTGAAGCTCGTCTTCGGGAATGGGCGCTTGTGCCGTCGCTGGCGCGACTCGGGACCGATGGAGGTCGTCAACCCTGGGCTCACGCCCGGAGCTACGTTTGTGCCGCCCTTCGGGCTGAGCTATCGCAGAAACTCGTTCTGTGTGGGCTGACTGAGCGGTTTCCTGCGGCGATCCCTTTCCTGAAGTTCGTTTCGACCAGGGTGATTGCACTTCACCTACTCGCGCGGTTTCTCCGACTCCCACACCCACGCCGTGCTCTTCGCGCTCGGCCGACTCGCGCAAAACCTCTTTCAGAATGCGGTGCACGATCAGGTCGGGATAGCGGCGGATGGGCGAGGTGAAGTGTGTGTAGGTCGGCGCAGCCAGCGCGAAGTGGCCTTCATTCTTCTCCGAGTAGCGCGCCTGTTTCAGCGAGCGCAACATCAGGTACGACACGATGCGCTCCTCCGGCTTGCCTGCAATCTTCTGCGTCAGCTTCTGATACATGCGCGGCGTGATGTGAATGTCTTCGGGGATCTCGATGGTCTTGGCCGCGCGTCCTGTGCCGTAGCGCTCGCGGCGCTCCCCCTTGAACTGCACGCGTTTTACCGGCAGCGCTCCCACACCCAGCGAGTAGCCGAACTTCGCCGCGATGGTCTCGAACTCCATCACTCGCTTCGGATCGGGCTTCTCATGGATGCGGTACAGCGAAGGAACGCCCTTGCGCTCGAGATAACCGGCGACGCATTCATTGGCCGCCAGCATGAACTCCTCGATGATGCGATTGGCAATATTGCGTTCTGAACGCGTGATGCTGCGCATCAGACCGAACTCGTCGAACTCGATCACCGGCTCCGGCAGGTCGAAATCGATGGAGCCACGGCGCACGCGCTTGCGGGTCAGCACCATTGCCAGCTCTCGCATTAACTCGAAGATGTCGACCAAGCTGTGATAGCGCTCGCGCAAGCCGCGGTCGCCTTCGAGGATGAGGTTGACATTGGTGTAGGTCATGCGCTCGGCGGAGCGAATGACGCCTTCGTTCAGCCTGTAGCCCAGAATTTCGCCCTGGGGGTCGATCTCCATGACGCACGAGAGCACCATGCGATCGACCTGCGGACGCAGGCTGCACAGGTCGGTCGAAAGCTCGATGGGCAGCATGGGCACGGCGCGATCGGGAAAGTAAACCGAGGTACCGCGCAATCGAGCCTCCAGGTCGATGGCGGAGCCTTCGCGCACGTAATGCGCGGCGTCGGCAATATGCACCTGCAGTTCGAAGTTACCGCTGGAGGTGCGGCGGACGCT
>Ga0070741_10020398_pt1 | contig 10447 bp, 6 predicted proteins | sample Coa_R1_4_FD_66440 | JGI IMG/M metagenome (GOLD analysis project Ga0070741, IMG submission 66440) | Surface soil microbial communities from Centralia Pennsylvania, which are recovering from an underground coalmine fire - Coalmine... | ecosystem: Environmental > Terrestrial > Soil > Unclassified ... | reverse complement strand
CCCGTGAGCACGACCGCCAGGACGCCTGGGCCATAGGCGGCTGCCACGGAGCGAAACAGTACATCGACGGCGGGACGGCAGGAATTTTCTGGTGGTCCTTGATGCAGCATCAAACGAACCGATTGGAGGTCTCGCACTACGGCCATATGGTAATTGCCCGGCGCCAGCCAAACCTTGCCCGGTCGAATAGCCTCCCCCGCAGTTCCCTCTGCCACAGTGAGCGAGGATTTACTTGCTAATCGATCCGCGAGCAAACGGGTAAAGACCGGCGGCATGTGCTGGACAATCACCGTCGGGACAGGGAAATCAGCCGGCAATTGGGGCAACAACTCGGCCAATGCATTGGGCCCCCCCGTGGACACACCGATGGCCAGGATCTCCACGCGCTGAAGACCAGGCGGCTGAGTCAACGGACGCTGCGGCCGTGGTTGAATCCGAGTTGCAGACACGCGGACAGGATGCTTCGACTCCTTTTGCAGTATACTGCACAATTGCTTGATCTTGGGGATCAATTCAGTGCGGATACGCTGCATGGCAATGGTCATGCCGCCAAAACTGGAAGGCTTGGCAACATAGTCGTTGGCACCAAGGGCCAGGGCCTCCAAGGTCGCCGATGCACAACGTTCCGACAGAGTGCTGAACATGACAATGGGCAGCCGAGGGTAGTCTTTGCGGATAGCGGCTAAAGTCTGGAGGCCGTCCATTTCCTCCATTTCCACATCAAGAGTAATCAGGTCGGGGTTGACCTGAGGAATCTTGGCCAGCGCAATGCGGCCGTTGGCAGCCGTGCCCACGACTTCTAAATCAGGGTCGGCAGAGAGCACGTCGCTGAGCATACGTCGCACAACGACTGCGTCATCCACCACCAAAATGCGGGTTTTGCCCATACGTTCAATCCACTACAAGCCCTAATTGGCCAACCTGAACGATGACATCCGAAACATTGCCAAGGAAGTATGGAGAAATCGATAATGGTAGTGCCTCAGATGCTCGATTACTGTAATCGAATCTGGTTCAGGTACCAGCGTCTGTATTTCACAGCGGGGCAATTGGTTTTGTTGTTAGCTCAGACCACTCATGGTCGACCGGCATCTGCTGCTTAGTTCCCTTCCCCCTGCCAACAATTCCGATGGAGAAGATGTAGTCGGTTGTTTGTTTGTTTGGAGTTGATCTGTCTCCAAGGTGAGCTGCTCCACAAGTTGTTGCAAGTCAGCAGCCATTCGGGCAAGTTCCTCGCCTGCTTTCTGCGTATTGCTCGTTCCCAGGGTGGTATTGCGAGCGGCCTGGGCAACAGCCGTAATATTATGCGCAATCTCGGTTGTTCCCTTGGCCGCCTCAGCTACGTTTCGACCGATCTCATTAGTGGTCGCCGTTTGTTGATCGACAGCGCTGGCAATGGAGTTGGAAAGATCGTTAATTTGTTTAATGATCGAACTAATCTGGGCGATTGCTTCGACTGCTCCCTTAGTAGAAATCTGGATCGCCTCAATTTTCTGGCTGATGTCTTCAGTGGCCTTAGCCGTCTCCTTGGCAAGTTCCTTGACCTCATTGGCGACGACGGCAAAACCCTTGCCCGCCTCACCAGCGCGAGCCGCCTCAATGGTAGCATTCAGAGCAAGTAAGTTGGTTTGCTGGGCAATCGACGTAATCACTTTAATAACCTTGCCAATCTCGGCGCTACACTCACCAAGCTTGGCGATGGTGGCATTGGTAGCTTCGGCTACCTTGACAGCAGTCGTGGCCACTCGGGCAGAATCACTGGCATTCTTGGCAATCTCACGAATGCTGGCGCTCATCTCCTCGATTCCTGTCGCCACCGTCTGGACGTTCTTGCTGACCTGCTCGGACGCCGCAGATACAACATTAGCCTGAGCAGCAGTTTCCTCGGCATTGACGTTCATCTGCTGACTGATTGAAGTTAATTCTTCCGAGGCAGTGGCCAGGGTCGTAGCGTTTTGCGCCAGACTGGCAATACACGCACGAAGCTCAGTTGCTCGCTGTCGTTCGCGCTCGACTGCCTCAACCTGCTCGTGGACTTTGCGAATCCGCTCAATGGCCGATGCAACGAGGTTGCCAACACAGCGCAAAACATCCAGCCGCTCCTTTGTGGGGTTGGTAGCCTCCCGACAGAAGAAATCGATTGTTCCAGACACTTGACCTTGCACGAGAATTGGGAAACAAAAGCCAGACTTTAGTCCAGCTCGATGTGCTGCCTGGGCCCGGCAGCAATCCGTTAGCTGCTCAAGTTCTGGGACAATGAAAAGGTCGTTTCGTGTCCAGGTGCGACCGATAAAACCCTCATTTGCATGGAAACGAGATGTCTGAGAAACACGTCGAAAATCTTCATCGATGTACCCGGATTCAGCCGTTAGCTTCAGAGACAAATCCTGCTGATCGAGTTGCCAGTAGGAAGCATATGTCCAGCGGAAAGCCGATCGCACTGCATCCAGCATGGCCTTGACAACATCAGTGACAGTTGACATCCGCATCATGGCTTCCACGACCTGGATCAGTGCATGCAAATTGGCCTGCGCATCTTCAAAGCCTTGTTGCAGATGTTCAAGTGTATCGAAAGTAGTCGAAGCAATGGACGATTTCACAGTGTGTGCACGGCGGTGACGTGTTGCAACATTCTTCATGAGAATTGCCTTTCGATCATTGTTAGTGCGATCCAAGTCTAACAGCGTGTTGAGTGAGAACAAGTGTGTTCTAGGTTAGTTTGGATGAGTGGAAATATTGACAGTTTGTTCGATATCCAGTGCAAGAAGCAGTTGATCTTTGAGCTTAAAGGCACCACGTATTAAATTCCTCGCTACACCTTTCAGTGTTTCGGGAGACCGCTCAAATAAGTTCTCGTCTATTTCCAGTACATCACCTATTTCATCAACCAGGAGACTTATTGGACCCTCCTCTGTGCGGACGACCACATTCATGGGGTATTGGTCGGTTGGCCGACTGCGTAATTCCAAGCGATGGCGCAAATCAATGGCTGCGACAATTTGACCACGTAAATTAATCAATCCTTGGACAGCACGTGAAGCTAGTGGGATGCGAGTCATTTCCTGATAGCAAATCACTTCCTGAACATTCTGAACTTCCACACCAAAGAACAGTCCATCGAGAAAGAACGTACAGTATTGCAATGAAGCGGACATAAGAGTACCTCGTTATGATATGTTCTCGTTTTGTTAAGGCTGGATTAACGTATCCTTGGACTATACGTGGTTTGGCGCTGCAACATCGCACGTGTCAAAGAAACCAGGATCGAACGTACGGATAATACCTTGTATGTCTAGCAGGTCAGTTACACGTTGCTGAATAATTGCTGAACCAAGGATGCCATGCTGACGCGTTGAAGGCTTCAAATCGAGTGTTGTTTCGACGATGTCGATAATGTGGTCAGCCACCAATCCGAAGCTGCGGCCATTTGCCGTATAGACGACGACTTGCAATTTGTCTTGGTCAGCAATTGCGTCATTGCATTGGAGTAATTGTGAGAGACGTATCAAAGGCATGATCTGGCCTCGAAATTGTACGACTTCTTGGCCATCAGCTACCTCAACGCAGGAAGTCGGAATTTCTTCTAGACGTGCAACGAAGGACAAGGGAATGGCGATGCGCCCGGTTAGACCAAGTCCAGCAAGGAGCAGAGTATGAATTGTATTCTGGCGATCTTGAATTTTGGCAGCTAATTCGGAGAGGGAACGGTCACGTACTTCCGAAACGACGCCAGCGTGTTGGGCTATGCCCAAAACATCAAGAATCAGTGCAACACGCCCATCCCCCATGATGGTTGCGCCGGCAAAAACCATTATGCCTTTTAGTAGTTTGCCAAGCGGTTTGACAACAATTTCTTCCGTGTCGCATATGCCTTCCACGATTAGTCCGAATTGCCGATCATCTGCTTGCAACACAACAATGTTTAATGCGTCAACTACACACTCATGACGATGATTTTCTACCTGCAGTTCCTTGTTTAAATAAACAAGCGGTAACAGATTGCCACGCAGGCGATAGACAGGAACCCCATGGATCAACTCGATTTCTTGTCGTACCTGATCTCCCTCTAAACGAACCAGCTCAAGCAGGCTGACCTGTGGAATTGCGTATCGGTCGCCGCCGCAGGTCACAATGAGCGCAGGGATGATTGCCAGCGTAAGTGGGATCTTGATTTTGAGTGTGGTGCCTTTCCCGGGTTGGCACTGGATGTCAACAGTGCCTCCAATTCTTTCGATGTTGGTTTTTACGACATCCATGCCCACGCCTCGACCTGAGACATTAGTAACTGATTCTGCCGTTGAAAAACCAGGCAGGAAAATGAGATGCATGCAATCACGATCGCTCAGACGCTCCGCTTGGTCGCGTGTTATCAAGCCACGTTCCAATGCTTTGCGTTTCACGTTTTCTGCGTTAATGCCTGCACCATCATCAGTAATTTCTATGTTGACTTGTCCACCCTCATGATAAGCCCGCAGGTACAAGCAACCTTCTGCTGGTTTTCCCTTGGCCAAGCGCACCTCCGGCGGTTCGATGCCGTGATCGACGGAGTTGCGGACAATGTGTGTTAGCGGGTCTTTTATGGCCTCAATAATGGTCTTGTCGAGTTCGGTTTCCTTCCCTTCCATTTCAATGCGGACCTGCTTACGGCAGCTCGTAGCCAGATCACGCACCACCCGAGGGAAACGGTTCCAGATATTGCCAATGGGCTGCATGCGTGTCTTCATCACACTTTCTTGCAGTTCCGTCGTGATGAGGTTTAGGCGCTGGGAAGTGCTTATGAAAGCCGTATCCTTTTGCGAGGAGGTGAATTGAAGTATTTGATTTCGTGCTAATACCAACTCACCAACCAGATTCATGAGCTTGTCCAGCAGCCTGACATCGACACGAATGCTGCTTTCACATACACCAGTAGATGTTGTATCCTGCGTCGCCTTGGGAGACTGTGAAAACGAAGTAACTGATTCACTGTTCGGTTCAGCATGCGGAGTGAGATCAGCTTGCTGTTGATTGCAAGGCAGTCCTTCATCTGCCTGTAAGAGGCCCGAGGGATTCACGACAGTTGACTCGTCGGCCATCTCACTGATCTGTACTTGCTCAGCAAGCGCCTGATCACGAAGTGAAAGGTTTTCTTCCACCTCAGCCAGCAGAATCTGTGGGGCTTCTTGCAGACGTGTTAGTGTTGCAATCAACTGGGCGTAGTTACCATCTCCTTCCTGACCGGTACTTTCGATCCGCGTTAGCATCTCGCGCACGGCATCCATCAGTGCGAGCAGGGCGCTTGTGATCTCCGGATTCAGAAACAGCAAGCCATCGCGCAATCGGCTGAGGAGATTCTCACCGACATGCGTGACAGATTCTAGTTTGCTGAATCCGAGAAACCCGCAAGTTCCCTTGATCGTATGTATCGTTCGAAAGATACTGGCTAGGCGTTGAGGATTCCGCGGGTCTTTCTCCAATGTGACCAGGTCACGATCCAATTGGTCGAGATTTTCATAGCTTTCGACAAGAAACTCGCTGATGATGCCATCCAGTTCACTCATCGCGTTTCCTTCCAGACACGTGCAACATCATGAATCACGGAAAGTAATTCGACTGTTGACAATCTGCGTTTGCCAATCTGTATCCACATCGCATCAGATCTTGATCATTCGAATCACTACTCAGGTTCCGGGCTTACGAAACAGATGACTGCCAGTCTTCGCTACACCGAGTTTGTACCAAAAGCAGCCTTCTTTGCTTTCAAATCCTTGCATGATCTCAGGAGTGCTGGCCGGCAAATACATCTCAATGTTTTGACCACGCATCAACGTCGGCAGGGACATCTGGGCCTTATTGCCCATCGCATGGAGACGAGCAACAATATCTCCAGCCAGGACATTGACCAGTTCTCCGATAGCGTCACCCATCTCGGCACTTTCGAACGGGATATCAAAGCCTGCAAATTCCCGGACGATGCTAGTAGCTATCGACTCCGGCAAGATGAGGTTGAATACCCAGGTCCAGTCACCTACGAATGAAATGATTCCTGTCACACAAGTGGACGAGGACTGTGTCGTATTATGTCGGTCGATCAGCTTGCCTCCGCTTAACGTGCTGAAGTAGCTGTCAACAGCTTGGAGGACAGCTTCAGCGATTGGCGCTGGAAACATCGTTTCGCAGCTTACGTGTTGAACGCTCATCAACCACCTTTTTTTACTTGATGAACGATTCTCCGGGATCCTCAAAACCACCAATGTTTTAACTAAAGAGTTTGCCGAAAATTCCGCTATGTCCCTCCTCACTTTGCTCCACTTGCTCACGACGTTGCCGTGCCCTTCTCAAGGCAGCCACGGAAACCTTTTCGATGACTTTTTTCAATTTGTGTTGCAGCTCTTCTACTGTAAATGGCTTGGTGATAAATGCGTCGGCACCAGCTTCGTCCAGCGCCTCCTGGATTTTGCCCATGGTCTTTTCGCTGGTAACCATGACAAGCCCCACATGGCTCGTGTCTTCAAGCTCACGAATCTTCCGTACCAGGTCGATACCAGTCATGTTGGGCATGTTCCAGTCGATGAACGCGATATGGAATTCATTCGGATCGAACTTGGTAAGTGCATCTGCCCCATCTACGGCTTCGACAAAGTCAAACAACGCCAGCTGTGAATCCGCTAAAGACTTCATGACCATCTTCCGCATCACACCAGAATCATCGATGACGAGCGCCTTCAGCTTCACGTTCATGTTGAGTTACTCTCAATTGTTAAGGTTCGAGAAATATTTATTGCTTTAAAGAGAGGCTGTTTTGTCTCTAGGCGTGTGTTTGCTCAATCATAGGTTAGGCATGCATCTGAACTATGCTGGCCACAAGTTTCTCATTTGTTCTGCATCAACATTCCCTGTTCCAATCCCTACAATTTGTACAACTACAATTTCATGTGCGATTACTGCAATCCGCAGTTCCATTTGTCAGTGCTACCAGGTTATCCATCAGATGCATGGCCCAACTATAGTTCAGGAAAAACGGTCCCAGTGTAGAATGTGCAATTTGCATTCTGCGTGAAACTTTTTCGTTCCCAGCACCTGAGTGTCTGTGTGCTATCCCATTCCCCACATCCGCCTTTGGCCTGGTCGAAATTATTCGATGGAAACGCAAGTTGTGTTCCGATTATTGGGAAAATTCGATTTATTCTTCGGATGTCTGGCAAGTCCACGGCAAAACACTCGATAAGGGTAGATGTAAAGGAATTGTTAGCACGGACGACTCGATCATTCCCACCCGACTCACCCGCCGAGACAGAGGAGCAGAACGATGTCTTTGTTCGTCAACACGAACCTGCCTTCGCTGGTCGCTCAGAACAACCTCAATGCTACGCAGAACTCCTTGCAAACCTCTCTGGAGCGATTGTCCACTGGTTTAAAGATCAATCGTGGCGCCGACGGCCCTGCTGCACTGGTGATCTCCGAAAACATGCGTGCACAAATTGCCAGCCTCAATCAGGGCATACAGAACACGGATAAAGCTGTGTCTTTCGTGCAGACCTCTGAAGGTGCGCTGGACAAGATCAATCAGCTGCTTGTCAAGGCTCGCACATTGGCCTTGGACTCGGCGAACGGCCCAGTTGACGATCAGAACTCTCGCAATGCCAATGATTCTGAGTTGCAGAACATCATCAACACGATCAATAGCATCGCCAGTAATACTAAGTTCAACGGTTCTGCTCCTCTGAGCACGAATGCTACGTACACATTTCAAATTGGACCGAACAGCGGTGATACGGCGTCCATCGCATTCTCCCAGATCACCTTCAGCGGACTGGCTGCGTCGGGTGTGAGCGTCTCCTCGGTTGCTGGCGCCACTGCTGCCATAACGGCCCTGGACAGTGCGATCAGTTCGTTGACTTCTTATCGTGGAACGCTCGGGGCCTTCCAGGCCAACACTCTCCAGGCCTACCAGGACAACCTGCGTGTTACACTTCAGAACACGACGGCTGCTGAGGCGACGATTCGTGACACGGACTACTCCACGGAAATCGCCAACTTCACGCAGTTGCAGGTGCGACTGCAAGCCGGTGGCAGCGTGCTTGGAAATGCCAACCAGATTTCCCAGTTGGCCGTGCAGTTGCTGCGTGGCTAAGCGGAAGGTTTCGAGACCTGGACCCCATTGGGGGCGATGAGGGCATTCCCCTGGCGTTTAACACATGGGGGTGGCATCAACAGACGCCGGCGTGGGAAGGGGGACGGGCGCCCCTTTCCCGCCCGGCGTTTCGGGCCGTATACTTCCCCCAACAAACGTTGTCACATTTCGGAATAGGAGAATAGGTCATGTCCACACTCAGCTCCATCGGAAGCAGTTCCGTGGGCTCGAGCCTGAGTGGCAGTGCCAGCGGCATCAGCTTTACGGGCCTGGCCAGCAATCTCGACACCAATGAGATCATCCAGGGTTTGCTCAAGCTCCAGCAAGCCAATGTCGATCAGTTGCACAGCCAGGAAGATGCTGTTGCAGCGCAGCAGAAGGCTTTTCAGGACATCGAAACGAAACTGCTGGCGTTCCAGGGTACTGTTGATAAGCTTAACAAATCCTTCAATGGCGTATTTGATGCGCGGACGGCCGCATCCAGCAACACTAACCTCGTGACGGCTGCTGCATCCAGTAGTGCAGCTCCTGGGGTGTATTCTTTTCGAGTTACCAGTTTGGCCCAAGCACAGCAACTCGCCTCGCAAGGTTTCCAGAGCCTGACCAGCACGATCAATCAAGGCACGTTCACATTCAAGGTTGGCACTGGTACAGCGACGACGATCACGATTGATTCCAGCAATAACACACTGCAGGGGTTGGCCAGTGCGATTAACCAGGCTAACGGTGATGTCACTGCAGCCATAATCAACGATGGTTCGGACTCACGTGGTACACCTTACCGACTGGTGTTGACGTCGAAAAAAAGCGGTGCAGCCAACTCCATCGCCATCACGAACAATCTCACTACGGGCAGCGCCATTCAACCGAACTTCGCAACCAATACGGTAACTGCAGCGCTGTCTGGTATCAACAATACCAGCACCTCCATTGTGACTAGCGGTGTTTCCGGGACGTTCACTGGTGGCAACAACACTTATACGATTGTCGTGGACCAGGGTGGCAACGTCGGCACCGACACGATCAATCTTCATATCACTGACCAAACGAGTGCCAATCTCGGATCTTTTACACTGGCTGCCGGCTATGCTGGTACTACGGTCACGGTACCGGGCAATTCGGGCCTCACTTTGGCTTTTGGCTCGGGGTCCCTCCATACGGGCGATTCCTTCACGGTCAAGGGATACACCTCCAACTTGCGGAGTGCCACGGACGCTTCCGTGACTGTGGGAAGTGGTCCCGGCGCACTCACGGTGACCAGTGCAACGAACCAGGTCAATGGCCTGTTCAGTGGTGTGACCTTGAATTTGCAAGGGGCTGACGCGAACACCACGGTTAATCTCACAGTTGCGAATGATACGGCTGCCGCGAAGAGCGCGCTCACGGATTTCGTCAACTCTTACAACGACCTTGTCGGCTACATTCATAGCAACAGTCAGTTCAACGAAAGTACCCAAAAGGGCGGAATCCTGCTGGGTAACGATACGGCAGCCAGCATTGAGGGCCAGCTGAGCAGTACACTGAATGCTGCAATCGGCAACCTCAATCCCGTAGTCAATCATTTGTCAGCCATTGGTATCAGTCCCGACGAAACAGGCAAGCTGACCATTGATTCTGGCAAGCTGGATCAGGTACTCAATGGTCAGGTTGCTGGTGTTTCGTATACGGACCTACGGGCACTTTTCGCACCTGAGGGTGTGTCGACCAATAGTGGTATCCAGTTCAGTGCTCTGACAGACAAAACACTTGCTTCCGGGGCAAGTCCCTACACGGTGACAATCACTCAGCCTGCCACTCAGGGCTCTATCCTCGGCACGAATGCCCTATCAGGCACAATCACCATTACCACTTCGAACAATACATTTAATATTACCGTTAATGGCCAAACTGCCAGCATCACAATAAGTCCTGGAACTTATACGCCTTACTCTTTGGCCCAGGCTCTGCAATCGGCCATCAACTCCAATACGGCACTGGCAGGCAATCAGGTGGCCGTAAGTCTGGATAATCTGAATCGAATCCAAATTACCTCGCTGCTATATGGCTCGGGCTCCACTATCAGCGGCCTGGGGGGGACGGCCTTGAACGCGCTGGGCTTCACGGGTAGCGAATCGGGCGTGGCTGGGCAAGATGTAGCCGGCTCGTTTGTGGTCAATGGAGTCACCGAAGCAGCCACCGGCAGTGGTCAAGTGTTGACAGGCAATGCTGGGAACGCTCACACGGATGGTCTACAATTACTCGTGACGATGAACGCACCCGGTAGTGGCAGTCTGACTGTGACACGCGGCATCGCTTCGCAACTGGAACAGGTGATCAATCGCTTCCTCGATCCTG
>Ga0070741_10020397_pt1 | contig 10447 bp, 7 predicted proteins | sample Coa_R1_4_FD_66440 | JGI IMG/M metagenome (GOLD analysis project Ga0070741, IMG submission 66440) | Surface soil microbial communities from Centralia Pennsylvania, which are recovering from an underground coalmine fire - Coalmine... | ecosystem: Environmental > Terrestrial > Soil > Unclassified ... | reverse complement strand
GGTGCTGAGGCGCTCGCACAACACGAGCGGACGCCCGAGTTCGCACTCGTGCGCGCGCTCGCGATCGAGGCGTACTACAGCGACTTCATCGCACCGGGCCGCGACGCGCCGGGCGCGTACGCCGACATCGACTTCAACTCGCCGCTCGCGCGCCGGATCAACAAGGACTGGTCCTTCATGGGAATCTCGTGAAGGATTCGTTCGACGTCGTCGTCGTCGGCTCGGGCGCCGGGGGCGGCGTCGTCGCCGGCGAGCTGGCCGGGCGCGGCCGCGACGTGCTGCTGCTCGAGCTCGGATCGCACTACACCGCCGCGAGCTTCACGCGCTGGGAGTCGCGGGCCGCGCGAGAGCTGATGTGGCCGCTCCGCTTCGCGTTCACCGCGGGCGGCGACGTCATCGCCTTCCTCGCCGGCCGCTGCGTCGGCGGCACGACCACGATCAACACGAAGGTCGCACTGCGCGCGCACGAGCGCGACGTCGCCAAGTGGCATTCCGCGAGCGGCCTCACGAGTGACGGCTCGACGCCGTTCGCCGCCGGCGACCTCGCTCCGTACTACGAGCGCGTGGAGAGGCTCCTCGGCGTGCGCGAGCGCAGCGACTGGTCCGCTTCCGTCCGCACGGTGGAGCCGGCCTTCCGCGCGCTCGGCGCGCCGCTCGAGGCGGTGACCTCGTACACCGATGCGAACTGCAGCAAGTGCGGCTCATGCATCCAGGGCTGCCCGACGAACGCGGGCAAGTCGACGATGAACACGTACATCGCCGACGCGCTCGCGCGCGGACCGCTCGAGCTGCGTGCCGATTCCCGGGTCGAGCGCGTCCTCGTCGAGGACGGCGACGCAGTCGGGGTCGAGTACGTCGGCGCCGACGGCGCGCGTCACGTCGTGCACGCCGGCGCGGTCGTCGTCGCGTGCGGCGCGCTCAACACGCCGCAACTGCTCCTCCGCTCCGGCCTGACGAACCCGACGATCGGGCGCAATCTCGGCCTCCATCCGGTGCGGCTCGTCTACGGCCTCTTCGATGAGATCCAGGACGCGCACATGGTCTATCCGATCACCGCGCACTCGATGGCGCACCAGCACGACGAGGACGGCGGCTTCGTGATCGAGGCCACGACGGTGCAGGACCCCATCGGCTTCGCGACGACGCTGAGCGACGAGACCGGCCCGCTCTGGGGCCGCCCGCTCGTCGAGGCCGTGCGGCGTTACCGCTACTGGAACGGCGTGCTCGCGATGGTCACCGACGAGAACACGTCCGCCGTGGTGGTCGACGAGAGCGGCGGGGAGCGCTTCGACGTCGCCTGGAACGAGAACGAGCGGCAGCGGCTCGACGCGGCGCTCGCCTTCAGCCGCGAGGTGCTGCAACGCGCAGGTGCGCGGCAGGTCTGCTGGAGCGGCATCGCCTCGACGCACGTCCAGGGCAGCTGCCGCATGGGCGACGACCCGCAACGCTCGGCGGTCGACCGCAACGGCGAGTCGCACGAGGTGCGGCGGCTGTTCGTCGGCGACGCCTCGGTCGTGCCGCGGACGCTCTCCGTCAATCCGTCGCTGACGATCATGGCGCTCGCGACGCGACTGGCCGAGCATCTCGACGTCGACGCGAGCGGATATCTCGCCAGGCCCGGGGGTGCGCGCGCCGCCGCGTGAAGGCCGCGCTGCTCACGGAGTACCACCGTCCGCTCGAGCTCGTCGAGCGGCCCGAGCCGGAGCCGATGGGATGGCGCGACGTCGTCGTCCGCGTCGCCGGCGCCGGCGTGTGCGCGACCGACCTGCACGCGATCGACGGATTGATGGAGCCGTCCGGACTGCGCAGGCCGGTCGTGCTCGGCCACGAGAACGCAGGCTGGGTACACGCCGTCGGGCCGGGAGTCACCGCTGCACAGGTCGGCGATGCCGTTCTCGTCTATCCGCCGTACGCCTGCGGCCTCTGCGTCCCCTGCCGCCGGGGCAACGATCTCCACTGCGTCCGCCACGGCTTCACCGGCCTGACGCGGGACGGCGGCTTCGCCGAGTACGTCCTCGTCGACGAGCGCTCGCTGCTGCTCCTCCCGGCCGGCCTCGAGCCGGCTGCGGTGGCGCCGCACGCGGACGCGGGCGTGACCGCCTACCACGCCGTGCGCAGGCTCGCCCCGCATCTCGTCCCCGGGAGCACGGCCGCGGTCATCGGCGTCGGCGGCGTCGGCCACATCGCCCTACAGCTCCTGCGCGTGCTCGGCGCCGGCCGGGTGGTCGCGATCGACACGGACGAGCGGCGGCGGGCGCTCGCGCGCGAGCTGGGTGCCGACGAGGTGCTCGGCGGCGAGGCGGACGTTCCGGACGCAGTGCGCCAGCTCACCGGCGGCACCGGTGCGGACGTCGTCCTCGACGTCGTCGGTACGGACGCGACGCACGCGCTCGGCCAGTCGATGCTCGCCCACCGCGGCCTCCTCTCGTTCGTCGGCTACGGCGGCACCGTCTCCGTCCCCTCGACCGACCTCGTCGTCGGCGAGACCACCTACTGCGGCAACCTCGTCGGCACCTGGATCGACCTCTGGGAGCTGCTGCAGCTGCACGTCCAGGGAAAGGTCGTGCTCCGAGCCGAGATGCACCCGCTCGACGACGTCAACGACGTCCTCGACAAGCTGCGCTCGGGTGAGGTCACGGGACGCGCAGTACTCGTGCCTTAGGGCAGTCGTTTCGTGCAGCGCGGCGTCCGACCGGTCGATCTCGCCTCATTCTCTCCGAGTGATGGGAATGCGGTCGCTGTTCGCTGCGAGCCAGGTGTCGAAGTTCTGAAGCTCGGGGTTCAGCGAGCCTGCGAGATCGAGGTCGCGCGCGCCGAGGTACTCGGCCTCGAAGTCGCGCTTGAACTCGCACCGACGACCGCGATCACCATTGCGTCACTCATACGTATCTCTCTCTCCTGGTTCAGGGCGAGACCATCACCTTGATCGTCGCCGCCTTGTCGCACTGCAGCTCGAAGGCGGACGGCAGGTCGGCGAGCTTCGCGCGGTGAGTGACGAGCGACTCGCCGACGGCGTTTCCGGACCGGAGCAGCTCGAGCGAGTCGGCGAAGTCCTCCGGCGTCACCATCGCGCCGCCGACGATCGTCGCCTCCTTGTGCAGCAGCACCATCGGATCGATGGTCGCCGTCGTGTCGTAGAGCGCGACGACGGTCACGGTCCCTCGCGGACGGACGAGCTCGAGCGAGGCCTGGATCAACGACGGCACCCCCGTGCACTCGAAGACGTGGTCGAGCTCCCGTCCGGCAAGCGCCGACTGCGCCTCGCCAGCGTCGGCGAGCGCGACCACGCCGAGCTCCTCCGCCTTTCGCCGTCGCAGCTCGCTCAGGTCGACGCCGAGCACCGGCTCCACCCCGCGCGCCCGCAGCACCTGCGCGACATGCAGGCCGATCGTCCCCAGCCCGAAGACGAACGCGGTCTGGCCTGCCCGCGCTCCCGACCGGCGGACGCAATGGACGGCGACGGCGAGCGGCTCGACCGACGCGCCGTCCTCGAACGAGAGCTCTGCCGGCAGCGGATGGACGTTGACGCCGACCGTCGCTTCCGGGATCCGCACGCGCTCCGCGAAGGCGCCCTGGATGCCGAAGCCGATGCCGCGCTCGTGCATGTGCTCGCAGAGATGGCCGAGCCCCTCGCCGCAGCGGCGACACTCGCCGCACGGCTGGATGGGGATGCCGGTGACGCGGTCGCCGACCGCGATCCCGCGCACCTCGCCGCCGACCTCGACCACCTCGCCGGCGAACTCGTGCCCGAGGACCTGGCCCGGCTGGACCAGCGCGCCCTCGAGATATGTATGCAAGTCGGAGCCGCAGATCCCGCATGCCCGGACCTCGAGAACGAGGTCGGATCGGCCTGCAACCGGCTCGGGTGCGTCCTCGACCGCGATCGTGCGGAGGCCGCGGTAGACGCCGACGAGCATGCGCCGAGCCTACCGCGTGCATGCAAATCCAGACTAGGATCGAGCGCAGCGTGCTCGCCGTTCCGGAGCTGGGACAGGTCCTCTGGGAGCCGCCCGCGGACGTGCGCGAGCGCTCCGTCGCCGGGCGCTTCCTGACCTGGCTGGAGCGGAACCGCGGCCTCTCGTTCGCCGGCTACGACGAGCTGCACCGCTGGTCGATCCACGACCTCGAAGGCTTCTGGTCCGCGATCTGGGACTTCTTCGAGATTCGCGCCGAGACGCCCTACGACCGTGTGCTCGCCTCCGACACCATGCCGGGCGCCGAGTGGTTCCCCGGCGCGCGGCTGAGCTACGCCGCGCACATGGTCGGCCGCGACGAGGACCTCGACACGGTCGCCGTCGTCGCGGTCTCGCAGTCGCGGGAGCCGTTCGAGCTGACCTTCCGCGACCTGCGCGAGCAGGTCGGGCGCGCCCGAGCAGGCCTGCAGCGCCTCGGCGTCGGCCCGGGCGACCGCGTCGTCGCCTACCTCCCGAACATCCCGGAGACGCTCGTCGCCTTCCTCGCCACTGCCAGCCTGGGCGCAGTCTGGGCAACCTGCCCACCGGAGTTCGGGCCGCGCAGCGTGCTCGACCGCCTCGGCCAGCTCGAGCCGACCATCCTTCTCGCCGTCGGCGGCTACGTCTGGGGCGACCGGCTCGTCGACCGGCAGGACCAGGTCGCGGCGGTGCGCGCCGGCCTGCCGTCGCTGCACACGGTGGTCGACGTCCACTACGCCGGCGACCCGCTTCCGGACGCGGTGCCCTGGGACGAGCTCGTGGCCGAGGAGGCTCCGCTCGAGTTCGACCCGGTCCCGTTCGCGCACCCGCTGTGCGTGCTCTTCTCCTCCGGCACCACCGGGCTGCCGAAGGCGATCGTGCACGGCCACGGCGGCCTCCTCCTCGAGCACCTCAAGAACCACGCGCTCAGCTGGGACCTCGGCGCCGGCGACCGTCTCTTCTGGTTCACGACGACCGCCTGGATGATGTGGAACGCGCTCGTCTCGGTTCTGCTCACGCGCGCCTCGATCGTCATGATCGACGGCAACCCCGCTCATCCCGATCTCTCGTTCCAGTGGCGGCTGGTCGAGCAGACCCGTTCGACGTTCTTCGGTCTCAGCCCGGCCTTCACGATGGCCTGCCGCAAGGCCGGTCTGACCCCGGGCCGCGACCTCGATCTCTCGTCGGTGCGGACGGTGTGCGAGGCCGGCTCACCGCTGCCGCTCGAGGGCTACGCGTGGTTGTACGAGCAGTTCGGCCGGGAGATGTTCCTCAACGTCGGCAGCGGCGGGACCGACGTCTGCACCGGCATCGTCCAGGGTTATCCGCTGCTGCCCGTCTGGGCGGGCGAGATGTCGGCGCCGTGTCTCGGCGTCGACGCGGTCGCGTACGACGCGGACGGGAACGAGGTCGTCGGCGAGCTCGGCGAGCTCGTGATCCGGCGGCCGATGCCGTCGATGCCGGTGAAGTTCTGGAACGACCCGGACGGCTCGCGGCTGCGCGCCGCCTACTTCGAGCACTACCCCGGCGTCTGGCGGCACGGTGATTGGATCCTGTTCACCGAACGCGGCAGCTCGTTGATCACGGGTCGTTCCGACGCGACGCTCAACCGCGGCGGCGTTCGGCTCGGCACGAGCGAGCTGTACGGCGTCGTCGAGGAGTTCGACGAGGTGCTCGACAGCCTCGTCGTCCACCTCGAGGCGAGCGACGAGCTGCTGCTCTTCGTCGTCCTGCGCGAGGGGCTCGAGCTGGACGACGAGCTGAAGGCGAGCATCTCCGACGCGCTGCGCAGCGCCCTCTCGCCGCGGCACCGGCCCGACGACGTCGTCGCTGTGCCCGCGATCCCGCGCACGATGACCGGCAAGAAGCTCGAGCTGCCGGTGAAGCGCATCCTCACCGGCACGCCGGTCGCGGACGTCGTCAGCCGGGACGCTCTCGTGGACCCGGCTGCGATCGAGGCCTTCGCCGCCTACGCCGGCCGGCGCAGCGCGGCGCCGACCTCGAGCTGACCGGGACCTACGCGGCCCGGGCGGCGAACCCGCGCGCATCGCGCCGGAACTCGCGCGGCGAGCAGCCGTACGCGCCGCGGAAGGCGCGGCTGAAGTGCTGCGCGCCCGGCAGTCCCCAGCGAGACGCGATCGCAAGGATCGTCTGGTGCGCGAGTGCGGGATCGCGCAGGTCGTCGCGGCAGCGCTCGAGGCGGGACGCTCTGATCCACCGGCAGACCGTCGTGCCCTCGGCCTCGAACAGCTTGTGCAGGTAGCGCGGCGAGATGTAGGTCGCGCGCGCGATAGAGGCGGGCTTGAGCGCCGGATCGCCGAGGTTGTCGGCGATGTACGACTCGACGTTGAGCAGGATCCCCGCACGCGAGCGAAGCCGCTGCGGCTCGCGCACCGGCCGCGAGCCGCAGTAGAGGCTGCGGACGAGATCGACGACGCGGCCGACGGCCGTCGGAGTCTCTTCTGCGCCGATCGTCCCGGCGTCGAGGCCCGCTGCGAGCCGTTGGAAGAATGCAGCCGCCGCGCCCGGCAGCGGCTGGCTGCCCGGGAGGGTGATCGCGGTCAGGTCGCTGATCCGCGCCGCCTCCGGACCGAGCAGGCTCTTGGGCACGCGCACGATGAGCGACTCGAAGGGGCGGTCGGCGCGAAAGACGGCGGGATGCGAGGTCTCGTAGCTGATGACGTCGCCGCTGCGGGCGATGCCGGTGCGGCCCTCCTGCGCGGCGTTCATCTGTCCGCGCCGGATCACCTCGAGGTGGAGGCACTCCGGGTCACCGCTCGCGATCGCGCGGGAGGTGCGGATCATCGTGTTCGCGGCGGCGACGATTCGGAAGATGCTGACCGGCCCGAGCTCATAGCCCCACATCCGCGCCCAGAAACGGTCGGGCTCCGGGCTGCGGATCTGCACCGGGTGATACGCGTCGCGCGACGACTCCGACCAGAAGTCCAAACGCTCCGGTGGCGGAACGACAGCCGTGTCGATCAGCAGCGTCACGGGGACGCGGCAGATTTTCCCGGTTGCAACGCCTCATCGCAAGCGGGCGCTCACCCCTCCTTCCCGCCGAGCGCGACCGCTGCCCGTCCGGGGTCACGCGGGCCGGCGCGTCTGCGTTTCAGCTGCCGCTTCCGGTAGGTAGCGCCGGCGACGCCGTCCGGGTTCTGGAAGAGCGTCACGATCAGCGCGACGCCGCCGAACAGGAGCGCCCAGTTGCCGGAGATCCCGAACCACTTCTCGAGCGCGTAAGGGATCAGCGCCTCGACCGAGATCAGCCCGGCGACGACGGCGCCCGAGACCATCGTGATCCCGCCGACGTAGGCAAAGGCGATCAGGCTGAGCGCGGTGAGAGCGGAGAAGCGCCCCACGGTCACCGAGCTGAAGTTGTAGCCGTAGAGCGCGCCGCCGATGCCCGCGATGAACGAGCTGACCCCGAAGGCCGCGAGCTTGACGTTGCGGACGTTGATCCCTATCGCCGCCGCCGCCCGCTCGTTCGAGCGCACTGCGAGCATCCGCTGCCCAAGGTTCGAACGCCGCAGGTTGGCGACGAGCAGGCCGAGCAGGACCGCGATGCCGACGACGAAGAACCCGAAGACCGGGCTCGGCACCTTGCCGTCGACACCCTTGAACGGTCCATACGGACCGAGGTCGAAGCCGCCGATCTTCGGCTCGGGCACCGGCGAGCTCGAGCTGCCTCCGCCCCACGTCGTGTTCAGGAAGACGAACTGCTCGATCGCGACGGCTGCCGCGAGCGTGACGACGGCGAGGCTGACGCCGCGCACCCGCAGCGCCGACACGGCCGTCAGCAGCCCGCAGACGGTCGCACCGCACGCGCCGATCAGCATCCCCCACGGGAAGCCGACGCCGTGGTCGGTTGCGAGGTGGGAGAGGATGAAGCCGGAGACGCCGGCGAGCGCGAGCTGCACCACCGAGATCTGCCCGACGAAACCGGTGATGACGACGAGCGACAAGCACATCACGGTCGCAAGCAGTGAGGTGATGAGCGCCTGCCGGAAGTCGTACGGGAGCACGATCAGCGCAACTACGGCGACTGCGGCCGCGATCGTCGCAGTCCGCAGGAGGCGGTGCGCGCGCGGTGCGAGCGGCAGGCGCCGCTCTACGAGCTCGCCCCGCGTCGGCAGGTTCGTGCCGCGGACGAACATCGCAACCACCATCAGCACGAAGACGAAGAGCGGCTGCACGCCCGGCAGCGCCACGCCGTGGTCGGTGGGGAACCAGGAGAAGGTCTGGAAGTAGTAGAGGATGTTCTCGAGCATCCCGATCCCGAGCCCGACGAGCGCCGCGATCCAGAACGAGGTGAAGTTCGCGAACAGCGCCGCGGTGAGGGCCGGCACGACCTGAAGCGGCAGCGCCGTCGGGTCCAGCTCGGTGATCGAAGCCGCGAGCACGCCGAGCCCTCCGGCGGCGATCGTCGCGAGCAGTGTGTTCGCGAGCGCAAGCTGGTTCGGCGAGAGCCCGATCAGCATCGCACCCACTTCGTTCTCCGAGGCGGCGCGCGTCGCGAGACCGAAGCGGCTGAGCCGGAAGAGGAGTGACAGCACGAGCGTGGCGAAGAGGACGATCCCCGGCAGGATCAGCCGGTCGACCGGGACGGTCGCTCCGAGCAGCGTCACCACGCCGCGCGGGAGCACCGGCGGCTGCGGCTGCGATCCGATCCCGAACGCGAGCGAGACGGCGGCCTGGGCGACGAGCAGCACTCCGAGCGAGGCCGCGAGCTTCGCGAGCGGTGAGGCGGTCCTGAGCGGCCGGAAGGCGACCATCTCGATCAGCACCCCGAGCGCGAGCAGCACGAGCAGGGTGATCGTCAGCCCGGCCCAGGTCGGTGCATGCCAGCCGTACTCGCCCGACGTCAGCGACCAGAAGGAATAGCCGGCGAGCATGGCCACGGCGCCGGTGGAGAGATTGATGATGCCCGAGCCGCGATACGTGAGGACGACGCCGATCGAGATCCCTGCGATCAGCGAGCCGGCCCCGAGACCCAGGAGCGCGAACAGGAGAATTTGCGTCCAGTCCATGCGGCCGTCGAACCGTACGAGAGGGACGGGGCCGCTGTCGCGGCCCCGTCCCCCACCGGGAGGGAGAGAGGGTCTAGCCCTCGGGGGTGAAGTTGCTCGGAGGCCGCAGCCAGCCGGTGAGCCGTTTGAAGACGCCCTTGCCCATGTACTGGAAGAACTGCGTCTGGTCGTTGCACGCAGCCGGCTCCGTCTTGTACTTCCCGCAGTGGAGGCTCGGCGCGCCGAGCGCCTGCGGGCCCTTGAAGTTCCGAAGCGCCGTGGTCATCTTCGCAGGCGTGATGTTCGCGACGCCGAGCTTGTTCATCTCCTTGACCGTGGTCAGGAGCTGGCCCCACGAGACGATCACCCACGCGTCCTGCGCGAGCGCCGCCTGGTGGAGCTGGGTCATCGCCTTCACGTACGGCGCGGCGGCGGGGTCCGACTTGTCGCCGGCGAGCGTCGAGGCGATGCCGTAAACCCACTGGGCGAGGTCGCCCCCGAGCCCGGCGGCCACCTGGCCGCTGAGACAGAGCGGGTTGGAGACGATCTTCGAGCCGGGTACGCCGAGCTGCTGGAGCGTCTTCGCGACGTTGACGCAGTCGGCCGCGTCGCTCTGCGGCACGACGATGTCCGCCGTCTGCGCGCCGGCCGCCGTCAGCGGACCGGTCAAGTCGGTGGAGCTGGGATCGAAGCCGACGAGCTTCGTGGAGATGCCTGCGTCGGTGAGGCTCGTCTTCTCGACCTTTGCTCCGACGTCGATGCCCGGAACCTGCGGGTAGATCACCGCCGCCGTCTTCGCGTGCAGCTGCGTCTTCGCAAACGTGCCCCACGGTCCGAGCACGGAGTCGTTCGTGCCGAAGAGGGCGAACTCGTTCTTCTGCGTCGCATCGACCGGCAACAGCGCGACGCCGCTGACGACCGGCTTCTTGCCGCCGAGCGCCGCGTAGAACGACTGGTTACCGACGGCGACCGCGCCGAACAGGACGACCGAGATGCGCTTGTCGTTCGCGAACTGCTGTCCGCACTTCGTTCCTTCTTCCTCGGCTGACGTCGTATTGCACGTGACGAGCTTGATCGGGTGGCCCTGCACGCCGCCGAGGTACGTGTTGACGTACTGCGTCGCCAGCTGGACGCCCTTCGTCCAGTTCGGGCCGACGAGCACCTGGCCGCCCTGCGTGTTGATCGTGCCGATGTAGATCGGCGAGAGCTTCGAATTCGCCTTGCCGGCCTTGCCGCCGACGTAGGTGAGGTAGTTCGTGACCGGCCCGCCGGCGGCGTTGCGTCCCAGTGCACCCGGGACCGCGGTGACCGCGCAGACGACGGCGAGGACTCCGACGACGGCGGCGAGGCGTCCAAGAGGGGCTCGTCTTGCTGACCTCATGCCCGTTCAGCCTCCTTCCTGCTTCGTTTGTCGCGCTCGGCCGCTCGTTCGTCCGAGCGGGATCCAGCGACCGCTTCCGTCGCGTCCGGGCGGCCGGTAATCGCGAATCTTCGCGCGCGTGCCGA
>Ga0070741_10020396_pt1 | contig 10447 bp, 12 predicted proteins | sample Coa_R1_4_FD_66440 | JGI IMG/M metagenome (GOLD analysis project Ga0070741, IMG submission 66440) | Surface soil microbial communities from Centralia Pennsylvania, which are recovering from an underground coalmine fire - Coalmine... | ecosystem: Environmental > Terrestrial > Soil > Unclassified ... | reverse complement strand
GGCGCTGGGAGATCATGCGGCACGGTTCCGCGGGGGATCGCCGGGCGTGCTGCAGGGTACCTATTCTTACGTGCTGCAGGACTCCGGGGGGCAGATTGCGCTGACCCATTCGGTGTCGGCGGGGCTGGATTATCCATCGATCGGGCCGGAGCATGCGGCGTTGCGCGACGCGGGACGGGCGGAGTACGTGCCCGCATCGGATGCGGAGGCGCTGGAAGCAACGACTGTGCTGGCTCGGACCGAGGGTATTATTCCCGCGCTGGAGTCGGCGCATGCGGTGGCTGAGGTCATCAAACGCGCGCCGGGCATGAAGAAATCCGACATCGTGATAGTGAACGTGTCGGGACGGGGCGATAAAGACATGGGGATCCTGAGAGAGAACCTGAACCTGATGGAACAAGAAGTAAGAAGAAGTAAGAAGTAAGAAGTAAGAAGTAAGAAGTAAGAAGTAAGAAGTAAGAAGTAAGAAGTAAGAAGTAAGAAGTAAGAAGTGCGGCTCTCAGAAGGAAGAAGCTTATTCATTCTGCAATCTAACTTCTGAAATCTAACTTCTGAAATCTGACTTCTGAAATCTGACTTTGAAATCTGACTTCTAAAATCTGACTTCTGAAATTGTCTGACTTCTGACATCGCGTTCTGCATTCATTTATGCCGCTAACTTTCTACAAAAAGCCGGCGCTGGTGGCGTACGTGACTTGCGGGGATCCGGAGCTCGCGGCAACGCGGGAGATCGTGCTGGCTGCGATTGGGGCGGGCGCGGACGTGATCGAACTGGGAGTGCCTTTTAGCGACCCCGTGGCCGACGGACCTGTGATCCAGCGGGCCAGTGAGAGGGCGTTGAAGCAGGGGACGTCGCTGGCGCAAGTTCTCACTTTGGCGGCCGAGGTTCGGGAGCAAGCGCAGTCGACCGGGTTGATTATCTTTTCGTATTTGAATCCCATTTTGCGCATGGGAATGGAGAAGTTCTGCAAGGTCGCGCGGGCGGCTGGGGTGGATGGCGTTTTGGTGACCGATCTGCCGGTAGAAGAGTCGGGCGAGTATCTGGCGGCGATGCGGTATTACGATTTGTCTCCGGTGTTTCTGGCGGCGCCGACCAGTCCCGACGTGCGGTTGAAGCGGATTGCGGAAGCTTCGCGGGGTTTTGTGTACGCCGTTTCGCGCACCGGCGTGACGGGACAGCGGCAGCAACTGGCGGAGGATGCTCGAAAACTGGTGAAGCGGCTACGGCGGGTGACGAAGTTGCCCATCGCTTTGGGATTTGGGATTTCTACTCGGGCACAGTTTGCGGAAGTGGGTGAGTTTGCCGATGCCGTGGTGGTTGGAAGCGCGATCGTGGAGACGATTGAGCGGAATCAAGGGCGGGAGGCGGCAGCGGTGGGAGAGTTTGTTAGAGGGTTGCTGGGAGTCGAGAAACACATGGCTATTCCGGTGGGGTAGAGTGGAATCCCACTTCTCCCAAATGCGGGGAGAAGTGGGGCACCCTGGAAATTTATGGATATTGAGGATTGGCGAAAGAAGATCGATGAGTTGGACCGCAAGCTGGTGGCGCTATTGAGCGACCGGGCCCGTGCGGCGGTGGAGATCGGAAAACTCAAGCGTAATACTTCTTTGCCTATCTACGAGCCGGACCGGGAGCGGACTGTTTTCGAGAATGTGCAGGCGGCGAATCCGGGGCCGCTGCCGGGCCGGGACCTGGTGCGGATTTATGAGCGCATCATCGACGTAATGCGCAATATTCAAAAGGAAGAGATCGTGCCGCACCCGGAGCCCGCAGAGACGGAACTGGAATCGGACGTGAACGACTGAATAATGAGCGGTGAGCCGTGAGCAATGAGCTGTGAGCAACGACGGAGCCGCGGGTTTTGCTCATTGCTCGCCGCTCATAGCTCATTGCTAGAGGATTTCTATGATTGTTGCCATGCAAGAACGCGCTGACGAGGCGCAGATACAGCAGGTGATCGAACACCTGGTGAAGATGGGGTTCGAGGTACACCGTTCGACCGGGGCGCGGATGACTGTGCTGGGGGCGGTGGGAGCGAACATCGATTTCGACATTCGCATCCTGGAGTTGCTGCCCGGGGTGCAGGAGGTGCACCGCATCAGTTCGCCCTACAAGCTGGCGGGGCGAAGCTTCCGCCCGGAAGGCACCGTGGTGAAGTTGCGCAACGGTATTGGCGTTGGCGGCAATGAAGTAGTGGTCATGGCAGGGCCATGTTCAGTGGAATCGCGAGAACAGCTGTTCGCGACCGCGGAGGCCGTCGCGAAGGCCGGTGCGAAAGTGTTGCGGGGCGGGGCGTTCAAGCCGCGGAGCTCACCCTATTCTTTTCAGGGGCATGGGGAAGAGGCGTTGAGGCTGCTGCAGGAGGCGGGAGAAAAATTCGGACTGCTGGTGATCAGCGAGGTGATGGAGATTTCGCAGATTCCGATGATGCTGCCCTATGTGGACATCCTGCAGATCGGGGCGCGCAACATGCAGAATTTCAATCTGCTGCGCGAACTGGGCAAGGTGCGCAAGCCGGTGCTGCTGAAACGCGGGATTGCAGCGACATTTGAAGAGCTGCTGCTGTCGGCGGAGTACGTCATGTCGGGGGGAAATTATGACGTGATCTTATGCGAGCGCGGCATTCGCACATTCGAGACTTACACGCGGAATACGATGGACATATCTGCAATCCCGATTATTCACAAGCTGTCGCACTTGCCGATGACAGCCGATCCATCGCATGGGACCGGACGCCGCGATAAAGTGGCCCCAATGGCGCGGGCGTCGGTGGCCGCGGGAGCGGATGCGCTGCTGATCGAAGTACACTGCACACCGGACCAGGCGCTGTCGGATGGAGCGCAGTCGCTGTTCCCCGAGCAGTTTACGAAATTGATGGATGAGTTGCGGATCATCGCGCCAGCAGTGGGAAGGAAGATTGGGTAATTGGGAAATCTGGAAATTGAGTAATTGAAATTCTCGGCCTGTCTTGTTTTCAAATTACCCAATTCCTAAATTACCCAATTGCTCAATTTCTTATGTCTATCCGGCAAATCACGATTATCGGCACCGGCCTGATCGGCGGGTCGCTGGCGCTGGCGTTGCGCAAGAACCGGTTTGCGGGAAAGATTGTTGGGTGTGATCGCGAGGCGGCGCTCGAGAAGGCGCGCGCGCGGGGAGCCATCAATGAGGGGACGATTCATCCCGGGGATGCGGTCCGGGGCAGCGATGTGGTGGTGCTGGCAACCCCGGTGCTGGCGATTGTCGACCTGATCGGGCGGCTCGGACCGGCCCTGCCTTCCAAGACTCTGCTGACCGATGTGGGGAGCACGAAGCAGGCCGTGCTGGAGTGCGCGCAGAAAGTTTTTGGAAAGAAGGCCGGCTCTCGCTTCCTGGCGGGGCATCCCATGGCGGGCAAGGAGATGAGCGGGGTCGACTATGCGGATGCGGATTTGTTTCAGAGGGCGGTTTGGTTCTTCACTCCCATGCAAGGACAGAACCTGAACCAGGGACTCTTCGCGGAGTTTGCGGGATGGATCGACCAGATCGGGGCGCGGGTGGCGATGATGCCGGCGGACGAGCATGACCGGTTATGCGCCTGGATCAGCCACGTGCCGCAAATGATGTCCACCGCATTGGCGGCCGCGCTGGTGGAAGAGTTTGGAGAGGACGCTCCGCTGCTGCCGGCCGGGGGACGGGCGCTGCAGGAGATGACGCGCATTGCGGCGAGTCCGTATTCCATGTGGCGGGATGTGGCTATCAGCAATAAGAAGAATCTGGCGGATGCGCTGTGGAAGGTGGAGCAGAGGTTAGCGCACATCCGGGAGAATCTGGCGACGCGGCAGCTGGCGGAGGAGTTTGAGCAGGCGCACGCGCTGCGGAAGAGCGCCTCTGCCAAAAAGGCGCGGGCCGATTGAATCCGCCTAATCTGAGGCAGCTGCTTTTGACTCATCCAAATCCAAAATTCATTTAGAATTCCTCGCTATGAACAAAGTTGTGGCCAACGCGGATGAGGCCATCCGCGACGTGTTTGACGGAGCGACCATCATGATCGGGGGCTTTGGGTTGTGCGGGATGCCCGAGAACCTGATTCGGGCGCTGGTGCGCAAGGGCAGTAAGAACCTGCACACGATCAGCAACAATGTTGGGATCGATGGCGTGGGCAACGGGCTGCTGCTGGCCGCGGGGCAGATCGTGCATCACATCGGAACTTACGTCGGCGAAAACAAGTTGCTGGAAGAGATGGTGTTGAGCGGGAAGATCAAGCTGGAGTTGGTTCCGCAGGGAACATTTTCGGAGCGGATTCGCGCGGGGGGCGCAGGCATACCGGCATTCTTTACTCCCACCGGAGTGGGAACGATTGTGGCCGACGGCAAGGAAACCCGGGAATTCGACGGCAGGCCGTATTTAATGGAACGCGGATTGACCGCGGATTTTGCTTTTGTGAAGGCCTGGAAGGGAGATCGCGCCGGGAATCTGATTTACCGCAAGACAGCACGGAACTTCAATCCGATGATGGCGACGGCGGCGAAGATTACGATTGCTGAGGTCGAGCACCTGGTCGATGTAGGCGAGATTGATGGAGATGCGGTCCATACTCCCTCAATATATGTGCAACGGATTTTTCAAGGCGAGTTATACGAGCGCAGGATTGAGCGCAGGACGGTACGTAAGGCAGCCGCGAGTGCCTAACGGGAGAATTAAAACGCAAGGTCCTTCGACTCCGGTTTTGCTTCGCGTTCCGCGTAGCAAAATCCTCGCTCAGGATGACAGACGACAAAAATGAACAAGCCTGGCAAAGATGTCGATAAGCGGGAACGCATTGTGAAGCGGATTGCGCGCGAGTTGCGCGATGGGTTCTACGTGAACCTGGGGATTGGGATGCCTACGCTGATTGCCAATCATGTGCCGAAGGGCATCGAGGTCACGCTGCAGTCGGAGAACGGGATGCTTGGGATTGGTCCTTATCCCGTCGAAGGCACGGAGGATCCTGACCTGATCAATGCAGGGAAGGAGACGGTCAGCGAAATGCCTGGGACATCCTATTTTTCGAGCGCCGATTCGTTTGCCATGATTCGCGGCGGCCATATTGATTTGAGCGTTCTCGGCGCCATGGAAGTGGACGAGACCGGAAGCATTGCGAACTGGATGATCCCGGGAAAAATGGTGAAGGGGATGGGCGGAGCCATGGACCTGGTGGCAGGGGCCCGGCGGGTGGTCGTCGCCATGGAACATACGACGCGGGAAGGAGCGCCGAAAATCCTGCAAAAATGCACGCTGCCGCTTACGGGAGTGCGCGTGGTCGATACGATCGCCACGGAGATGGCCTACATTCGGGTGACAAAGGACGGCCTGGTGCTCGAGGAAGTGGCGGAGGGATTAAGCGCGGAGGACGTGCAGAAGGCTACCGGGGCGCGGCTGATTGTGAGTCCCAAACTCAAGGTGATGGAGAGCTAGGGACGTCGTGCGCGATTGCCCGCATATGAGTCTAAGTTCCGGGTGCCCCACTCTTCCCGCGTTTTGTGCGGGAGGGTGGGGATCTTGACGTCAGAATTTGATTTCGAAGACCTTTTTGGTGGCATCACGCAGCCGCGATTCTTCGGATCAGATCTTCTTGTTCTTGCTTGTTTTCGGCGCCTATAGTGAATGCATCCAGCAGGCCTAGCGACAACGCATATTTGATGCCCTCATCCTGTCGGTTGCGAAGCGTGCCTTGCCCCAGGATCTTCATTCCTACCACCGCCTTCCCGGCCGACTTCATTTCCTTCAGCACACTGACGACGGTAGCGGGATCGGCATCCATGTAGGCTCCTACCGGGTTGATGCGGGCGAGATCGATCTCTACCCACGGAGATTTGGCGGCGGCGCGCAGGGCTTCGATGCTGTGGCACGAACAGCCATGGGCCCGAATGGTGCCCTTCTGCTTGGCTTCCGACAAGACATCCATCACGCCGCGGTAACGGTCGGTCCAATCGGCTTCGGTCACGCAGTGCATCAGGCAGACGTCGAGGTAGTCGGTGCCGAGTTCTTTACGGAAGCGGTCAAGATCGGCGCGAGCGGTGGCGGGATCGCGCGCCCACGTCTTGGTGAGCACGGTGACCTTGTCTCGCGGCACGTGCTTCAAGGCTTCGGCGACGTGCGGGTGGCTTCCGTAGGAGTCGGCGGCATCAAAGAAGCGCAGGCCATGATCGTAGCCGTTCAGCAACAGATCGGAGAGGCCCTTCACGCCGAGCGCGGTCTGGTTGGAGTGGTGGCCGGAGCCAACGGTGCCGGTGCCCATGGCGAGGCGGCTGGTCTTGATGCCCGTGCCGCCTAATGTGACGGTGTCGGAGGCGGAGAATTTGCCTCCGAGCGATTGCTCGGCTAAGGCGTGAAGGATGGACTGGGATGAGAGCCATGCTGCTCCCGCGGCGGTGGCGGAGCGAACGAGGAATTCGCGGCGACGCATTGCGTCCTCCTGAAGACCGTGGCGTTCTTACGAGGCTACACTAATTCGCGCGCTTCGGGAAAGGCCGGTGTCAAAACAGGGTTGCGTCAAAACAGGGGTGGCGTCAAATCCCCATCAAAACTCGGGACTTCAAAATCCCACCCTCCCGCATAAAACGCGGGAAGGGTGGGGCACTCTCGGGTGCTCCGCAAGATCAGATTCGGAAGGGGGCGGCCAGCAGGCGGAAGGGTAACGTGATGCCTAGAAAAATAATTTCAAGCACGCCGTGCACGGCTACTCCCAGGATGCGGAACGGGAGCAACAGCAGCCACACGAACGGGTAGGCGACCAGGGCCAACAAGGCCAGGGGCCAGCAGATCACAAAGAGGATGCACCATAGCAGGAACGTGAACACGGGGTGAGACCTCCGGCTCTAGGTGATTGTACGGCGGCAGCCGGGCGAAAGTTCCGTGATCCGGATCAAGCCTTGCGCGTCATTCGAATTGCTTGCGGAATGCGGCGAGTTGCTGTTGGATATCGCCGAGCTCGGCCCGCAGGCGGGAAACTTCTTCTTCCAGAGCCTTGATACGGTCAGGGTCCGCAGGCCCGCTGGCAGACGCGGACGAGGGCGCCGGCGCCGCATATGCCTGCTCGGGCGGTTCTCCCGATAGCAGGTGTGTGTAGCGCGACTCCTTCGTGCCCGGTTGGCGCGGGAGAACCCGGACAAGCGGAGGCTGGCGCTGCGCCATGCGCTCCAGCGTGGAGGTTACGTCATCCAGGGCTTCGAAGTGGTACATGCGATCGCTGCGGCTTCGCAGTTCCCCTGGAGTTTGCGGGCCGCGCAGCAGGAGCACGCAGAGGATGGCGGTCTCGCGGCGGTCAAAGTTGAAGACTTCCTGAAGGCGGTGTTCGTACTTTGTGACGCGGCTGTCAGCGCCGCTTGCTGGGCCTGCCAGGCGCTGCTCCTGGAGCGTGGCGAGCGCTTCGCGGACGGCGGCTTCGTCCAGGGTCATCACCGGATCGCGATTATTTTTCTGGTTGCAGGCGTTGACCAGGGCGTTCAGGGATAGCGGGTAGTAATCCGGGGTGGTGATGTCTTTTTCGATCAGTGAGCCCAGGACTCGGGTTTCTGTGGGGGTCAGGTCCATTGTGTGACTCTTGGTGTGTGATTTTAATTGAAAGGAAGTCAAAGTCCCCACCCTCCCGCACACTGCGCGGGAAGGGTGGGGCACCCCTCTTTAACTTTCCCTCTTTATTCCACCTTTTTCGACTTTCTAGAACAGGGCTGTGGGACGGCGCTGCCACGCCTTACCCTTTCCCTTGGCGATGTTCTCCATGTCGGCTACGTAGGCGCCGGCCTGGGTCAAGACGTGATGCAGGTCGTTGCCTATGCTGATGAAGGTGAATCCCTTCTCCAGGAACTCGCCTACTCGCGACGTTCCGAACAAAAACAAGCCGAGGATTACATTATTCTTGCGGGCGTGCTCGACGAGTTTTTTGGTGGCCGCGTCGAGTTCGGGCGAAGTGTACATGTGGGGGAACTCGTATTTGTTATACAGGCCCATCGACATGCAAAGATCGTTCTGACCGAGGAAGAGGATATCTACTCCTGGGACGGCGGCGATCTCGGCAATGTTCTCGATGCAGGAGGCGGTCTCGACCTGCAGGGCGACGATGCCCTCGTTGTTCCAGTTGCCGGCGTATCCCAGCAGGCCGTTGCGGTTCATGCTGCGCTGCGGGAAATAGACCGAGCGGGTGCCGACGGTAGGATATTTCGTGCAACTCACCGCCTGGCGCGCTTCTTCCGCGGTGTTGATGTAGGGGATGAGAATGCCGTCGGCGCCCATATCGAGGGCCTGCTGGATGCCGGGGCGGTCGTCGTAGCCGCCGACTCGCACCAGCGACTTCGCGCCGCCGTTGGAGATGCCGCTTAGCATGGCGGAAAGTTTCTCGTAACCCATGGGGCCGTGCTGGGTATCGACCAGGAGCCAATCGTATCCGCTGTGCGCCAGTTGCTCGGCGACGGTGGGGCTGTGCGCGTTCAGGAACAGCCCCATCTTGGGCTGTCCGGCGCGCAGTTGTTTCTTGAACTCTGATCCGCTGATGGCGGTGTCTGGCATTCTTCCTCCTTGAATTGAATTGCGTAGTGTAACGTATGGGGCGCTTTTCGATGGCAGCGCGGGTGAATTTTTCTGGGATGTGACCGGGGGACAGGGTTCGACGAGCTCACGGAACTTCCTACAGCTTCGCCATTTTTGGAAAGCGAATGGGAAACAGTTCTCCAAAAATCCTTATTCTCGGAACGCGAACGGGAGTCAACTTCCCCACCCTTCCGCATACAGCGCGGGAATGGTGAGCACCCTGGGATTCCAATGACAATTGGGGGGAGTGCGAATATATTGTGAGCAGAAGCGGGAGAGTGCGATGCGACTGCTTTTGAATTGGGTGTTGAGCGCGCTGGCGGTTTGGATTGTGTCGAAGATCGTGCCGGGAGTCTACGTGAGCGGAGCCGGGTCCGCCCTAATTGCTGCGCTGGCCATCGGGTTCATCAACGCGACGATCGGGTTCGTGCTCAAGATCGTGACCTTTCCATTGACCCTGCTGACGCTTGGCATTTTCTGGTTCGTGATCAACGCGCTCATGCTGGAATTGGCTTCGGCGTTGCTGCGCCCGGGATTTCAGGTGAGCAGTTTCTCCGCCGCATTTCTCGGCGCGATTGTGCTCAGCCTGGTGAATCTGTTGCTGAGGGCTATCGTGATGCCCAAAGCCGACCGGCGTTAACCAGGCAGAATGCGAAGGCCGTCAGTTCTTCTTTTTGGGTTTGATGGCCTGCCAGTCTTCCTCTTTCAAAATCCTTCCCAGATTGCTGAATTCTCCGGCGCCCTGCAGGAATTCGCCGCCGTCCATGCGGATGACTTCGCCGTTAATGTAGCCGGAACCGGGGCTCACCAGGAAGGCAGCAAGATTGGCCAGTTCTTCAACCGTGCCGAAGCGGCGAAGCGGGTTCCGCTCGAGCGCGATCTTCTCCAGCCCGGGATGGGGAAGCACGCGAGAGAATGCGCCCTGCGTCGGGATGGGGCCGGGGGCGATGGCATTCATCCGGATGCCGCGGTTGCCCCACTCGACGGCGAGACTGCGGGTGAGGGCTTCGACGCCAGCCTTGGAAATGGCGGAAGGCACGACGTATGCCGAACCCACCGGGGCGTAGGTGGCCGAGATGCTCAGCACGGTTCCGGGTTGAGAAGACTTCAGCCAGCGGCGTCCGCAGGCCATGGTGCAGTGCAGCGTGCCCATCAGTACGATGTTTATTACGGATTCGAAGGCGCGGGGGGACAGGTCTTCGGTGCGGGCGATGAAATTGCCGGCGGCATTGTTCACAAGAATGTCGAGAGGGCCGTCTGACCAGATGGTCTCGATCATCTGCTCGACGGCTGCGAGATTGCGGATGTCGCAGGGGAGTGCATGAATGGCGCGCTGGCTCGCGGATGCGAGTTCCGCAGCGGTTTCCTGCAAGACTTCCTGCCGGCGGCCGCAGATGTAAACAGTGGCCCCCAGTTCCAGGAAACGTTGCGCCATGCCTTTGCCGAGGCCGGTGCCTCCGCCGGTGATGAGGATGCGCTTGTTCCTTAGGAGATCGGGATCAAACATGGAAATTGGGTAATTGTGTAATTTGGCAATTGAGCAAATTAAAAGTCCGACGCCAGAGATTCTAAATTACGCAATTACCAAATTTCTCAATTACTCAATCGCAGGCGATGCGGAAGCCGTAATCGGCGTACTGGAAGTGCGGGGGAATGCTGGAGCGAGCGGAGCAGCGGCTGACTTTGACATGGTGACGCCAGGAGCCACCGCGGGAGGACTTGCGCGCAGGCTGCAGCGAACTTCGCTCGGGCCCCCGCGGGTTCCGGTCGGGAGAGGTCGCATAATAATTCGGATCGTACCAGTCGCTACACCATTCGTGGACATTGTCGCAAATGTCATACAGGCCGAACGCATTGGGAGCGTACTGCGCCACCGGCTCGGGACCTTTTTGCCAGCGG
>Ga0070741_10020395_pt1 | contig 10447 bp, 8 predicted proteins | sample Coa_R1_4_FD_66440 | JGI IMG/M metagenome (GOLD analysis project Ga0070741, IMG submission 66440) | Surface soil microbial communities from Centralia Pennsylvania, which are recovering from an underground coalmine fire - Coalmine... | ecosystem: Environmental > Terrestrial > Soil > Unclassified ... | reverse complement strand
GCGGCGGGCTCCCAGCGAGCCTGGACCATCGCGATCGTGTAGAGCGCCCGGTTGAGCTGGCGGTTGCCGCCGCGGTTGAGCCGGTGCCGCTGCGTGCGCCCGCTCGGGGCGGGGACGGGTGCGGTGCCGACGTGGGCGGCGAAGGCGGCCGAGCTGCGGAAGCGGCCGATGCCGCGCGTCTCGCCGAGGATCGTGGCCGCGACGATCGGGCCGAGACCGCGGATCGCGAGCAGGTGCGTGCAGCCGCGCGCCTCGAGCAGCTGGCTGATTTCCTTCTCGAGCCTACGCGCGTCGCGTTCGAGCTCGATCATTCGCGTCAGCGCGGCGACCGCGAGACGGCCGCGCAGGGGGTCATTGGCGACGGCGCGGCGAGCAACGGCCTGGGCGCGTCGCACCGCACCGGCCGAGGCCAGCGCACCCGTCCGTGCCTGGTAGCCGGGAGCCGCGACACGCAGCAGCGCATCGGCGCGGTTGCGCCAGCGGCTCGCCTCGACGATCAGCTGGTCTCGTGCGTCGGCGAGCAGCTTCAGCTCGTCGTCGAGCACGGTCGCGTCCAGACGCGGCAGACGCTCCTGGTCGCGCAGCGCGACCCGAGCGATGATCAGCGCATCGCCTTCGTCGTGCTTGCCGCGTTGGCCACTCTGACGGCGACCCTTCGCCGTCAGAGTGGCAGGGACGTCGACGAGCTCCTCGCCGGCGACGAGCAGCCGCCGCACCAGCGCCAGGCCATAGCCGCGAGCGTTCTCGACGGCGACAAGGCGCGGCCGCTCGAACCGTGCGAGCCACTCGCACAGCTGCTCGAGCCCAACCGGGCCGGCCGCGACCTCGATCGATCCGAGTAGCCGCCCCTGCTCGTCGATCGCTGCCGCCACATGCGCGCGCGAGTGCGCGTCGATCCCAACGATGATCACCCACCCCTCCCTGATCGAGCCTCCTACGATCTGGCGGGGCGTCTCGGACAGACCTACGTTCGGTTTCCACGCCGCTATCGGGTCACAAGGCGCCCCAGCAGGAGCCGCGGGGACTGGCCCCAACAGAGTCAGAGCAGCGAAAGCTCGACAGAAGGCTTCCGACTCACCCATGGCTCCCGACGCGGCAGAAACACCGCATCACCCGAGAGAAGAACACGCAGAAAGATGCCGACGACGTCAGTGCGGCGGCCGATCTCGCGGTTGAGCCGCTCGAGCGGGTTGTTGCTCCACAGCTGCCGCCAGTGCTCCTTCGGAAAGGCGGTGAAGGCGAGCAGGTCAGCGGCGGCCTCGTCCAAGAGCGCCGCCGCGTCGGGGAAGCGCTGCTCGAGCTGGTCGATGACCCGGGCGTGCTGCTCGTGCACGGTCTGCGCGTCCGGCTGGGCGAAGATCGTCCGCACCATCGTCGCCACGAACGACTGCGCGCTCTTCGGGACGCGTGTGAGCAGGTTGCGCATCGCGTGCGTGCGACAGCGCTGCCCGCCGGCGCCGGCCAGCGTCGCGGCGATCGCGTCGACCAAGCCGGGATGGGCGTTGCTGGTCACGAGCCGGACACCGCTCAGGCCGCGGGCGACAAGCGAGCGCAGGAAGGCGAGCCAGGCCGCCCCGTCCTCGGCCGTGACGATGTCCAGGCCGAGCGACTCGCGGACGCCGTCCCGGTTGACAGCGACCGCGTGCACAACGCAGACATTGACCGTGCGACCGCCCTCGCGACACTTGACAACCAGCGCGTCCAAGGTCACGTAGGCGTACGGAGCGCCGTCGAGCGGGCGGGTGCGGAAGTCCTCGACGATCTGGTCGAGGCTCTTCGCCAGCCTCGAGAGCTGGCTCTTCGACATCCGCTCGACGCCGAGCTGCTGCACCAGCTTCTCCACCCGCCGCGTCGACACGCCGGCGAGGTAGGCATCGGCGATCACCGACACGAGCGCTTGCTCCGCGCGCCGGCGCGGCTGCAGCAGCCAGTCCCGGCAAGTAGCTCCCCTCCCGCAGCTTCGGCACCGCCAGCTCGATCGACCCCACCCGCGTGTCCCAATCACGCTCGCGGTAACCGTTGCGGCGATTGACCCGCTCCGGGCTCCGCTCGCCGTAATCGGCCCCGCAGAGCGCGTCGACCTCGGCGCCCATCAGCACCTCGGCGAAATCCCTTCACCATGCCCGCAGCAGATCCGGGTGCGCCTGCTCGAGCCGCTTGCGCAACCACTCACCGACATTCATCGTGGTCTCGACCACCGTGTCCCTCCTCGTTCGTCTTGGATCGACGTCACGAGGATGATGCGATGGTCAACTCTCGGAGCGCTCAGCGCGGGCCCCGCGGGCCCGCCGTCGCCGTCTCGCCCGCTTCATCGAGGAGCAGCTGTCGACGGAGCTCGAGCCAAGGCGCTCGTACACCACCAGCGGGGACGCTACTGCCGAAACCCTAGGAGCAGAGCGGCGTGCGCCTACCTATCGACCCACGGAAACGTTAGGACCGCCCTATATTCCTAGTCGCGGAGCGGAGCTTGAGCAACCAACGGAGGACTCGAGAGTACCCGCGGTTCGACGAACTCATCCCTGGGGCGGAGGCCCGATCGATCCCTTGTGGGACGGAAACGCCCACCGGCGGCGAGTCCTGCCCCGGAGTGTCGACCCCTGTTGACCCTGACCAGCAGTTCCGTCTCGAAGACCGTGTGTGTGTCGAATCCTTCCTGAGCAAGCACCTTGAGCGATGGGCCGGGAAGGACTCGAACCTTCGACCTTGGGATTAAAAGTCCAGCCAGACGAGGCGCGGCAAGCTGCGACTGACTGAAAAGCGCTGCAAATGACGCAACCTTCCGCTGCGACGAGCTGCAGCCAACCGAGGTGTGCAGAGACCAGAGTTTACGCGCACCGTACGCGCGGCGATTGTCAATCTCGCCAACAAAGAGGGCAGCAGACTCGGCTCGGTAACGACCTGATCGAACGAGACGATGTCCGGAAGGACTGCGAGCTCGAGCCCGAGTTCCTGGACGAATGATCCTCGACGGTAGGCCGTCGACGATGCCGACGTGTCCATTCTTTGAACTGTGATCCTGTCATCTTCCTGCTCGCTGTCGACGTCGGCCTGCAAGGGTGTCAAGGGGCGAGGGTCTCGCCACCGGTAGTGGCGGGTCGCGGTAGGCGCTCTTTAAGCCGGATCGCCTGTCGACGCGGTTGGCTCGAATGAGCCACTACCTCGCGGCGTTCACCGGCGGCGGCTGGGTCGCGCGACGCGAGTCCGCGGCTGACCGCCGTCGCTCGTGAACGCGGAGAGCTGAACCAGCTCGTCGTTGACGGCGAGTCCTGATGCGACGACGGCCGTGCCAGCGAGCCGAAGGTCATCGCCAAGACCGGCGGATGGTGAACGCCGCATCGGTGCTGCGGTCATGCGAGCGACGAACTCGTGGAGCCGTTCAGTGCTCGCCGGCTCCGCGTTGAGGTGCTCCAGGGCGTCGAGCAGGTAGCCGTCCAGGAGCTTCGGATAGAGGCGCGTGAACGCTCCTGGGCGGGAGACGTAGTCAAGGCAAAGCTGCGCGTCGCCGAGCGCGAGCAGCGCGCCCGACTGGCCCGCCATGAGCGGGAACGCCTTCCGGAGACACTTGAGCTCGAACTCGCGGCTTGCGTAGATGTCGGCTGCCGCTCCGGTGGGTGAGTGGACGCCGTAGCGCCCCGCTTTCGCGGCGACCTCGTCCCACACGACGGCCTGTGCTACGCCGCGCGCAAATGGCTCTACGCTGAGCTGCTCGGCCTTACGACGGCGCAGCTCCGGATACGCGGTGTGGCGCGCGGCAGCGAAGCTTGCGCTGCGGGCATGCCACCGCCCCTGCTCGACGCACGAGACGGGGATTCGTGTCTCGGTCTTCGCGGCGAGGAGGACGGTGACGTTGAGGATTCGATTCTGCTTCGCGCCGAGTAGCTCTTCGCCGTCGTAGAGGAGGACGGGCGTATCCAGCGGGTTGAAGGCAAGGAGCTCTGGCACTGCGCCGGCCGCGTCGACTTCGGTGATCCGCAATCCGAGCGGTAGCGCCTCCTCCAACGTCACGTACTGCGCCTTCGGGTTCTGCCGCGGGAACAGCGGCGCGATGACCACCCCGCGATACTCCACCGGATCTCCGAGTTGGATGTCGTCGAGAATCATGTGGACTCCTTTCGTCGACAGAGAGTCCACGTGCTCGGTGCGACTTCTTACGGCTTCGGCGCCTCCTAAAGGCAAGCGGTTGTTCTGACGAAGATGATTGGGCTGTGGCGGTCGGGGTCCAACACGAGCAGCACGAGCGCGGACATCGGCGGCTGGTATCTCCGCCGCGTGAAGAACTCGCGCGGTTGAAGACACCGCTAGACGATTCCGAGCGGCGCGTCTTCGACTTCTTCGACAGCCGCCTTGGCCCCGATTGGGAGATCTACGTGCAGCCGCACCTCAATGGGTTGCGCCCCGACTTCGTCCTCCTCAACCCGAGGGTCGGCATCGCCGTTTTCGAGGTGAAGGGATGGGATCTCGACAGCGGGCTCTATTCGATCGCGCCGACGAACGGCGGCCCGCCGCGGCTCCTCGTGAAGACACGCGACGGCAGGCGGCAGCCGATCGAGAACCCTGTCGAGAAGCTCCACCTCTACCGTTCGGAGATCGCGCAGCTCTACTGCCCCGGCCTCGGCCAACGTGCCGGTCTCGCTGCGGTGACGGCTGGCATCCTCGTTCCGACCGCCTCGCAGAAGGCTGTGACGGCGGTACTCGGCCCCGCGCTCGACTACCGCGTGCAAGATCGTGCGGTCCTTCCGTACTTCCGCCTCGTGGGCGCGGAGCTGCTCGAGAACGGGGCGCTCGCGGACGTCTTCCCCGATGCTCAGCGGAGGTCGTCGCAGGTTATGACGTCCGAGATCGCGGACGACCTTCGCCACTGGCTCGTCGAGCCGGACCTCGCGGCAGAGCAGCGTGACGCGCCGTTCCTGAACCGCCAGCAGCTCATGCTGGTGAACACGCGCACCGAGAACGGCTACCGCCGTATCCGGGGCCCCGCCGGGTCCGGAAGACGATGGTTCTGGCAGGGCGCGCGGCGGCGCTCGAGCGGGAGGGCAAGGACGTGCTCGTCGTCGCCTACAACCACACGCTGCTCAACTACCTCCGCGACACGGCGGTTCGCTTCGGCTGCGACAGCCGCCGCGTCACCTGGCTCACCTTCCACAGCTGGTGCAAGCGGGTGATGACGGAGTCGGGCCGAAGCGGGGAGTACGACGCGCTCTTCCACGGGTACAGCGATCAGGACGAGGATGCGCGCGAAGCCATCCTCGCGACCGCGATTCCGGCACTGGTCGAGCAGACGCTTCGCAACTCGATTGCCGCTGTCGCGCGCTACGACGCTGTCCTCGTCGACGAAGCGCAGGACATGCTCCCGGAGTGGTGGGCGGCGCTGAGACAGATCGTGAAGCCCCGCGGCGAGATGATCCTCGTCGCGGACGTTGCCCAGGACGTATACGACCGGCGCACGCGATGGACGGAGCGGGCGATGACGGGAGCCGGTTTCACCGGCAAGTGGGTCGACCTCGACTACAGCTACCGAATGCCGACGCGGCTGACCGAGCTCGCTCGCCGGTTCGCCGAGACGTACCTTCCAGAATCCGATTCGCCGCTTCCGAAGGCGCCTGCCCAGCAGGAGCTGGACGTCGACGTCTCGCGGCTTCGCTGGATCCAGGTGTCCCCGGCGACACTCCCCGAGGCCTGCGCAGATGCGATCGCCGACATGGTCGTCGAGTCGCGAAGCGACGGCACGGACTGGACACTCGCCTTCGCAGATGTCGTATTCCTCTGCGACAGGATCGCGGACGGGCGGAAGGTTTCGAGACTCCTCCGCGAACGTGGCATCAAGATCGCCGGGACCTACGCTGACGACGAACGCGAGCGGACACGGCAGAAGCGGCACTTCTTCAAGGGTGACGCCCGGGTGAAGGGGACGACGATCCACAGCTTCAAAGGCTGGGAAGGGCGCTCGCTCGTTCTCGGCATTCACGCGGCCGACAGCGATCGTGCGAAGAGCCTCGTTTACTCGGGGATGACGCGGTTGAAGGCCCACCCGCGCGGCAGCTACCTCACCGTCGTCTGTGCGGCCCCCGAACTCGCGGCCTTCGGCGCACAGTGGCCGGAGAGGGAGCGGCGACCGTAGATTGCCGCCCGTCCGAGCCGGCGGAGAGAGCTTCGGTAAGATCGAGCCGTGGCTCAGGAGACTCTTCCTTCGATGCATGATGCTCGCGACGCTGAAGACCAGCGGTTACTCGACGCTGGCGAGCACAAGCTCCTTCTCGCCGGGTACTTCACGCCCGTTCGGGACCGCTGCTTCCTGCGCCTTGGAACCCGCGAGGCAGGCGACGAGGCAGCCCAGCGGGTCTTTCTCAGACTCTGGAGCGAGCTGCGTGGCGGGAAGACCTACCCCGTCCCTTTTCGCGTCGCGGTGTGGATGGTCACAGAATGGACACTTCGCGGGGCCTTCTCGGGCGCGCGCGAAGCCTAACTGCCCGACGATTGGGATGCACCGGACGCCGACGCCTTCGCGGAGTGGGAGGCCGACTACGACTTGGCGACCTTGTTCGTAGATCTGCCCGCGCGGCAGCGCCAGGTACTCGACTTGCGGTACCGCCTAGGTCTCGCGCCTGCAGAGATAGCGGAGCGGTTGGGAATCCAGCCGAACGCCGTGTACCAGGCGCTTCACAACGGTCACGCGAAGCTGAGGGAGAAGCTCGGTGTCTGAACGCTCCTTCGAGCTGTTCGACGAGTACGCGGCTGCCTACGCTCGGGGCGACCGCCCGGACACGGAGGCATATCTCGAGAGGGCAGGCTCCGACCGCAACGAACTCGCGAAGCTTCTTGATGCGTTCCTGCGGGGCGCACCGGCTCCGCTCCCGAATGAAGATGACAGGCGCCTACTCGGTCTGATGATTGCCGAGGAGCCTCCGCTTCTCGCCCTTCGTGTGGCTCGTGGCCTGAGGGTTGACGACATGGTTGAAGCTGTGGTCGGCCGACTCGGCCTCGACCGCGCGAAGAGGAGCAAGGTGAAGCGCTACTACCAGCGGCTCGAAGGCGGCTTCCTGGATCCGGAAGGCCTGAGCGAGCACCTCCGCGCCGTGCTCACGGACATCCTCGGCTCGGGTGCCGAGGTGGCGATGGCCTGGACGGCGCCACCGCCGGAGGCCGCTGCCCCGGCCTTCCTCCGACGAGCGGATTACCTCGAGATTGCACCGACGGCAGCGGAGCCGGCGGTCGAGGCCGAAGACGAGATCGACCGTCTCTTCACGGGGGGAAGCTGATGCTGCTCAGCCAGGCGTATCGTCCCCCGTTGAAAGCCAGGCGAGATGGGACGACAATTGGCGACATGCCTGGACCCGTCACGGACGTGCGGGCGGGGGCCTTGCGGCGGCGGTATCAGCAGCAGTTCGGCGGCCCGGAACTCCCCGTCCCTGTCGAAGCGATCGCTGAGGATCTCTGCGGTCTGACGGTCGAGGAGGTGCCCGCTCTCGAGGTCTCCGGGATGTTGATTCCGGTTGAGCGACGGATCTACCTCAACGGCTCAGAGTCGCCGGAGCGCCGGCGGTTCACCCTCGCACACGAGCTCGGCCACTGGGTCTGCCAGTACCTCGAGGGCGTCGAGGCAACGCGATTCTGCAGAGCCGAGGAGGTCGGGCTCGATGCCACCGCGAAGGCGCTCGAGCGCGAGGCGAACGTTTTTGCGGCGGAGCTCCTCATGCCGGAGCCGGAGGTGCGAAGCGAGTTCTCTGCGACCGGCCAGCTCGCCGAGCGGTTCGGCGTCTCCGACGAGGCAATGCGCTGGCGCCTTTACAACTTCGGGCTGGTCGATGAGCACCCATGAGACCCTACGCGTCGAGCACCTTCGGACTGGTGCGCGAGGCACGGTCATCGGGCACAACGGGCGCGGCAGGGCGACGACATGCACGGTCGAGTTCGACCACGGGACGGAGGAGGTTCCCAAGCAGCTGCTGCGACCGCTCTGGGAGCCCTTCGGTCTGCTTGCGGAATCGCGGAAGTCATACCCGTACTGGCGCTGGCTCCAGCGCGAGCGGTTCCGGCTGCTCGACGCGTACCGCAACGACATGGCGCTCGGGCTCTCCAATTCTCGCGTCGATCCTCAGCTCCACCAGGTTTCGGTGGCGCTCCGCGCGCTCGAGAAGTCGCAGCCGCGACTGATCCTCGCCGACGAAGTCGGCCTCGGTAAGACGATCGAAGCTGGGCTGATCCTCAAGGAGCTGCGCGCTCGAATGGGTTCGGATCTTGCGCGCGTCCTGATCATCGTCCCGGCAAGTCTGGTTAGCCAGTGGCGGTTCGAGCTCCAGTCGAAGTTCAACGAGCGCTTCGTGTTCCTGGACGGCGCCGAAGTCGCACGGATCCGCGGCGAGCGTCCGAACGACAACCCGTGGGCGATCGAGCCAAACGTGATCTGCTCGCTTCAGCTTGCGCGGATGGACAAGCACGCGGCCGACATCGCCGCCGCCCCCTGGGACCTCGTGATCGTCGACGAGGCGCACCATGCTCGGCGGACTCTGGCCTGACCAACGAGATGGCGTCGCTGATCGATTTCGTGAAGAAACTATGGCGCCGGCCTGAGGAGCAGGTCCGCCCCGCGCGCCCCGAAGCGAGTACCGCCGGCGCGCAGGGGGAGTTGCCGGCCGCCTCGGAGGCACCGCCTTCGGGCGGCAGCATGGCGCCCGCGGCTCCTGCGACACCGGCTTCCGTTGCATCCTCCAGCCAACCTCGGGCGCCGGCTTTCCGAACGATTCCGCGTCCTGTGCCCACGGCGAAGCCGCAGCCGAGACCAAAGCGACCAATCCCGCCGAAACCGGCACCCCCATCGAGCCCGAAGCCGCCGGCCGCTCCCGTTGTCGATGTGGAGGCGCTGCTTCGCCGTCCGCCGAGCCTCGTTCGTGCGCGCTCACGCCGGAGCGAGGATCCTGAGTCGCGGGCGAACGACGGCTACCAACTGCTGGAAGCACTTCGCGACAAGGTCGGCGGCATGCTTCTGCTCACCGCGACCCCGATGCAGCTCCACGAGTTCGAGCTCTACTCGATGGTGGAGCTCGTCGAGCCTGGCCTCTTCAACGGATACGTCGACTTCGAGGCGTCTCGACACGAGATCGCAACGATCAACCGTGCCGTGGCGGCGTTGCGGAGAGAGCGGGCGCAGCCGGCCGAGATCAGCGACGCACGCGATCTGCTCGAGCAGTACGCAGCGCCGCGGGACCTAGTCGCCGCGCTCGACGGTGATAAGGCGAACCGACTCGCCGCGGCCGAGTGGCTCGCGCGGTGCCACCGCTTGTCGCTCGCCCTGGTCCGCAACAGGAAGGCTGAGATCGGCGGCTTCACGTCGCGTATCGCTCGCCGGGTCGAGGTCGTGCCGGGCGACGCGGAGTTGAAGCTGCAGGCCGACCTCCTCGACTACATCCGCGGTCGCTACTCGTCGGCCTCGCCGAACAAGCGGACGGCTGTCGGGCTCGTCCTCGTCGCCTTCCAGAAGATGCTCTGCAGTTCGTCACAAGCGCTCGCCGGCTCGCTCGAGTCGCGCCGCGCCCGTCTCCAGAACGAGCTCGACGGTGAGCACGGAGCCGCATCCGATGATCCCGATCTCATCGAGGAGGAGCGGCGGCTGCACGCGCTTCCTGCCGAGGACGTGGCCGCTGAGATCGACACGCTCGGCAACCTCGCACGCCGGGCGCGCCGGCTCGAGGACGCGAAGCTCCGGGCGCTCGAGCAGCTCGTCGACGAGATCCTCGAGCGCGATCCCTCCGAGAAGGTGCTGATCTTCAGTCAGTTCCTCGGTTCGATCGAGATGATCCGCTCGCGCCTCGCCCAACGACACTCCGTGCGCACTTTCCACGGCGGCATGTCGCGCGAGGAGAAGGACGCTGCGCACGAGGCGTTCCGCCATGGCGTCCAGGTTCTGATCTCATCGGAGGCTGGAGGCGAGGGACGGAACTTCCAGTTCTGCCACATCGTCGTCAACTACGACCTGCCCTGGAATCCGATGAAGATCGAGCAGCGGATCGGGCGCGTCGACCGCGTCGGGCAGAAGCGCGACGTCGAGATCTACAACTTCGCCGTCCGCGGGATGCTCGACGAGCGCATCCTCGACGTCCTCGAACACCGCATCCAGGTCTTCACCGAGACGGTCGGTGCTCTCGATCCGATCCTCGAGTCGTTCGAGGAGGAGGTTGGTCGTATCGCTCTGGGCGAGAAGGGCGACACCGAGAAGGCGTTCGCGCGCCTCGACGCGACCCTCGACGACCAGATCAGGCAGGCACGCGAGCTCGAGGAGCGCCGGCGCGACTTCGTCCTCGACTGGCGCAGCCTCCAGCGCGACCAGGCGGCGCGGATGCTCGGGCGGAAGCCGCGAGCAACACGGCAAGACCTGGAGCATTTCTGTCGCGTCGCGATCGGTCGCTTCCCGGTCGGCGGCGTCGAACCGCATGAGGATGGCGGGCTCTTTGTG
>Ga0070741_10020394_pt1 | contig 10448 bp, 4 predicted proteins | sample Coa_R1_4_FD_66440 | JGI IMG/M metagenome (GOLD analysis project Ga0070741, IMG submission 66440) | Surface soil microbial communities from Centralia Pennsylvania, which are recovering from an underground coalmine fire - Coalmine... | ecosystem: Environmental > Terrestrial > Soil > Unclassified ... | reverse complement strand
GCACCCGCACAAGCCTTGAATGTCGAGCAATTGCTGCACCTCCATACCCTGACCAAGGATGTCGCCAAGGTCTGCCAGAAGCAGCTCCGCGGCTACCTCGATGCCATGGCCTTGCTCTTCCGGCCCCGCCGCATCCTCGGCGACTATATGGAAGGCGCGGAGAAGGAGTCCGTCGGCGGCTCCGACCGCACTCTCGCCGAGCTCCGCGAGCTCTATCGCAAGGTCGCCCTGCGCCCCTTCGACCTCCGGCCCGAGCTGAGCCTGCCGCTCGAGTCCGTCTCCACCCAACTCCAGCTCTATGACTGGGAATACCTGCACCAGGTCAAGACCGATCGCGGCTACCGCAGCATCAAGGTCACATCGCCGCTCACCTGGGTGCTGGCGTACTCATCCACCTATTCGCTTTCGATTCTCCGCCAGGCCCTCGCCGGCCAGGAGGAGCGCGATTCCGAAGCCGTCCGCGCCTTCGTCCTGCGCGCCTGCCTGATGCATCTCCACTTTCAGAAGTTTCCCGCGCTCGCCGACCTGTTCGCCGGCCTGCGCTATCGCATTGAGGTCCGCCAATCGCAGGAAACCGGCGACCTGCCCCTCGTCACGGTATCGGCGCCGTTTGCCACCATGCGCCCGCCCGATAGCCTCGTCACCGTCGCCAGCGGCCTCGCCGGAGGCGCCAGCTTCTCTGAAGTCATCGACCTCTCCACCGTGCAGCAGCTCAAGGACCCGCTGCGCGAGCAGGTCGCCGCCATCTTCCACAATCATGGTCAGGAGCTGTAGCCAGCCATGAAAAACCGGCACCGCGTCGTCTGGACCAAGGGCATGTTCCTCAACCCCCAGCAATTCCAGACGCAGGATCAGTTCTTCGAGGACAACCTCCAGTTTCGATTGGCCGCTTCGCACTTTGCCAACTGGGGGGTGACCGGGCTCGAGATCGATTCCGAGGCCCTCGGCAATGGCACGTTCCGGCTCGCGCGCTGTGCCGGCATCATGCCCGATGGTGAGCCCTTCGATATGCCGGATACCGACGAGCTGCCCGCCTCGCGTGCTGTCGCCGATCATTTCCCGCCCAACCGCGAGTCGCTCGATGTCTTTCTGGGAATCCCGGAAACTCGTCCGCGCGCGCGCAACGTCAGCATTCCGGGGTCGGTGCCCGACGAACCCAATGGCGCCCCTCCCACCACTCGCTATCTGGCCGAAACCCGCATGTTCACCGATGAGAACACGGGCAACGAGGAGAAGCCCGTCCAGGTCGCGCGCCGTACCTTCCGCCTGGTCTTCGAGGACGAATACCGCGACGGCTTCGCCACCCTCCGCATCGCCCAGGTGACGCGCAACCCCGCCGGCCTTCCCATCCTCAATCCCCGGTTCATCGCGCCGTGTTTGAACCTCGAGTCGAGCAGTTACTTGAGCGGGCTCCTCCGCCGGCAGATCGAGATCCTTGCGACCAAGAGCGGCACGCTGTCCGCTCCCCGCCGGCAGCGCGGCAAGGTGACGGCTGAGTTTTCGCCTTCCGAGACCGCCAATTTCTGGCTCCTGCACACCGTCAATTCCTATCTGCCGGAGCTCAAGCACATCTGGAAGGTTCGCAAAGGCCACCCCGAGTCCGCCTACGTCGCCATGTTGCGGCTCGCCGGAGCGCTGTCTACGTTCTCGCTCGAAGCGCGCCCTGAGAATCTCCCCGACTACGATCACGACGACCTCGGCCGCTGCTTCACGCTCCTCGATGAGGCCATCCGGAATCTGATGGAAACCGTGATCCCGTCCAAATTCATCTCCGTCCCGCTGGAGCTGAGAGACCGGCTCGTCTGGGGTGGTACGGTTACCGAGGACCAATACTTCCGAAACTCGCAGTTCTTTTTGGCCGTGAGCTCGAAGATGGGTGTTGACGACGTCATCCGGAAAGTGCCCCAACTGGTCAAGGTTTCTGCGCAGGACGACATCCAGCGCCTGATCCGAAATGCGCTTCCCGGATTGCTGCTCCGCCACGTGCAGGTGCCGCCGGCCGCGATCCCGATCAAGCTCGATAACCAATATTTCGCGCTGAATCAGAGCGGAGATCTCTGGAACACGATGATGCTCTCCCGCCAGGTCGCTGTCCACGCCCCCGGCGAAATCATCGACCCCAAAATGGAACTCCTGATCGTGCTGGAATAGCAGGAGCGCTAATTGGCCGTCGCGCCGCGCTTACGGGGCGCCTGTGTTTGCAGGGTGGGCTCGACTTCGACGTTGGTTGGTTTCGTGGCAGCCCACTTAATGTGCAGGACGTAGTCTTTGGGCGGTCCGGTATCCAGACACCGGGCCATATTCGCGGCGACCTGCCCGAGACTCACATCCATCTTGTATTGCTTATTGATATCGACAATGTCGTTGAATATGAATACCAGGTTGTCGTACGTGACTGTATACGCCGTTCCAGGAACGCCGCGGCGAACGGCGGTGAACCGCCCCGTAATCTCAAAATCGCCGACGTTCCGGTTCGACCCGTGCAGAACCTGGTAGCCAGTCGTGTATCCGCCATACTTGCCGCCCACTTCGGCATGGAAATTGACATGGAAGTTATCCTGCTGATTCCCCGCGCGATTCACCAGATCCCGGAGCGACTCGGCGTGGGCGGTCAACTGGTTCCGGATCTGTTCGGACAATCCCTCGGCCGCTCCCATATAGCTCGCCCATTCCGCACTATCGAATGTGACGTCGGACGGTGCTTTGCCCTTAAACCAAAGATCGAAGATTTCCCACGCCTGCTTGTCCATGACGACCCAGATGCCGCCGAGCATCATTCGTGCAGTCGCCCCGTATCGCCAGTCCGAATCACATTGGATCGGTTGCTGCTGTGGATGGCTTGATAACGGGCCTTGCTGAAACTGGTGTTGCTGGACGACTCTCCGAACCTCAGGATCGGCCTGATCGTTACAACCGAGCGGCCCGCACGTGTCGCCTACGAACCAATACGGCGTGCTGGGGTCTGCTGCATCGCTGTTGGTACCAAGAGGTCCCCCGGTTTTGGGTGACGCCTCCCAAGGGTTGTTGCCTTTCGGGTGCTTAGATCCACTCGCCATCGGAGTTCCGCTATTCCGCCCTCTTCACCACTAGCGCGACATCGCCCTTGAATCCAAACCGGCCGAGCGGCACGGCTGGGTTCGGGCGTTCGTACGAATCGAGCTCGTTGCCTTGTGCATCGCGGACAACCACACGCTCCGGCCTAATCTCAATTTGCAGCGTATAACTATCGCTCGTCGCAGCCTCCGCCGGCAGCTTCACCTTCTTGGACTCGGTCTTCCCATCAACCGTCGCCCGGCGCTCGAGGCTTCCAAACTCGAACGAATAATCGATATGGCTGCCCACGCCCCTCTGATCGATGATCCACTCGATATGCCTCGTTCGCTTGACGATCCCGAGATTTTGCCGCTGCCGAAGGAACTCGATCACAAACGTGCCCTGGTTGCTGCGCACCCAACTCGTCGCATCGCCCTTGTGAACCCACCAGGCGCCGTCCTGTGTCCAAACCGACGGATCTTGAAAATACTCACTCGTCACTCGCTGTTTTGGCGCCGGCGCCGGGGCTTTCTTAGCTTCTTCGGCCACCAGCGTCCACTCGACGGGGAGCGATTTGCCGGGCTCCACTGTGACCTGTTCCTGGCGCGGCCGGTTCCCGTTGGAATTAGCCGTGACTACGTAACGCCCGGCTCGCACCCGCACCGATTTCCCATTGTCCGCGGCGTGCGCCTGCGCCTCATCCGCGCGCTTGTAAGTGATATTCGCGCCCTGCGGCAAGACCCGGAAATCGAGGCCACCGAACGGAGTGAGTTGCGCGTCCGGCGCGGAGATGCGAACGGTCTGGCCGACAGAGAATGGCCTCGCCAGTTGCTTGTCTTCGAAGTCCGTCTTGCGCAGCATGATGGTGTGCGCACCCGGAGTGAGGTCGTCAAGCTTCAACGAGCCATCGCTCCCCGTCATTCCGCGCGATGTGCCGTCGATCCATACCTCGGCCTCACGAGTTGCGCCTTCAATCAGCAGGGACCCGGTCCGGATCGACGGCTTCAGGTCGTAAGCGGGCAGGCGGTGTACGTCGCCCTTTGCCACTTCAACCTGTGCTTCGAGTGGATCGTAACCATCTTTGGTGAATCGCAAGGTATGCTTGCCCGGCACCAGCCCGAGCGAATTCGGTCCGGCCCGAAGCGGTCGCGGCTTGCGCCCGTCAATGGCGACCGACGCACCGGGAACCCGCACTTCCACTTCAAGCGTGCCTTGATTCGGATCGCTGGCCAGCCAGATGGTCAGCGTCGGCGCGTTTGCCGCCTCCAGCGGGAGCGTTCGTGGAGACTTCCCGTCATCCAGCGTCAATTCGCTATTTGCTGCGACTTGACCCAGTTCCAAACCAGTGGGTGAAATCAGTTGGGTCGGCTGATCCTTGAGCCCGCCCTTCAGCGAGCCTCCGCTGGCGTAAACGCGAGCCCGCGAAGCCAGGTTGGCGATGACCACCGCGTCCACGTTGTTCGCTTTCACTGGCCCGGTGAGCGTGACGATGCCTCCCGGTTCGGCCCGGAATGGAAATGCCAGCGATTCTTTGTTTGCCTGGATTAATGAAAAGGTGTGATCCACAGACAACGGAATCGCATCGCTCACAAAGTTCCCGTCTTGCAAATCGACCGGCGGCTGGCCATCGAGCGAGACTTTACCGGATTTGAGATCGGACGAGAGCCGCAGCCGCACCGGTTCCGGTTCCAACTGGAATGCGACCACATACGGCTTCGCGACTCCAGGTCCCAGTGACAACGATTGAGTCGCTGGTTTGTAGCCCGGCAGGGAAGCTTCTACTGTATGCTTCCCCGGCGCCAATTGCAGGGAGGCCGATGCGGCGGGATTGCCGTCGACCCGATATTGCACGTTTGGCAGCCCGCTTTCCAGATCGACGAAATACTTGGTGGGAACAGGAGGCGGTGCCGCCTTGTGTCGAGGCAGATAGGTAATGGCCAAACCCGCCAGCAGAATCACCGGGACGGCGCCAATCAAGCCCCACTGCAATTTGGATGGGTGGCCGTCGGATGTGGCCCAGCCCTGGAGCAGGGCTGTGAAGCGTCGAAACTCTTTTACGGCTTCGGCCCAAATGTCTCGCCTCGGCGCACGGCCGGCCGGCTGGGTCTTCTTCGAAGGCGGTGCGGCCTGCGGCACGGGCTTTGGCGCCGCAGGAACCACAACGAGACTGCGATCGATTCCGAAGGTATAGTCCCCTTCCGTTGGCGGGTTTTCGGCGCGCGGCATGGCTTCCGCTTCCGGACGCGTCCGTGCCGGCGGTTTGGATGATTCGACCGGCTGCGCGACAGCGGCGGGGGCGGCCGATACCGCTCCTAAGTTGCGCAGTGTCGTGCGCAGTTGCGCGAGCCGCACTTCATTGGGGTAGGACGCCAGAACTTCTTCTACCTTGGCTAAAGCTCCATTGAGGTCGCCATTCGCTTGCCGTTCCCGCGCCTGCGACACGCATTCGTTCAGGATCTCCTGGCGCTTGTAGTCGAGCACCAGTCCCTGCAGGCTCTTTGCCAGTGGATGACTGGAGTCGATGTTCAGCGCTTGATCGACGAGCGGCTCGGCGGCTCTCCAATCCTGGCCCAGCACGGACCGGGCTTGCTCTACCAAGGCGTTCAGCAGTGCTGCTCGGATCACTGCATTCCGGCTATCGAGGGACGCGGCTTTGCGCAAGGCGTCTAAGCCTTCGGCGAATTGGCGATCGAAACACAATTTCTGGCCACGCTGGAACCAGTCCTCGGCCTCGGCGGCTCGTTCCAAATTCGTTTCAGCCAGCTTTTTCAACCCGGCGAGTTCTCGATCGTCGGGGAATTCCGCCAATCCCGTCCGCGCCAAATCACGCGCGCGGCCGTAGTCGCCGGACGCGACCTGCCGGTCGATCTCCTCTACCCAGTGGCCCTTGGCCTCGTCTCGGACCTGATCGTCGCGCCGCTTTTTGAGCCGTTCGGTCTCGAATTCGAGTCCGGGATACTGAGCGTAAATGTTGCGCAAGATATCGAACTGGCTCAGGGCTTCGCTGAACTGACCCCGCTCCTCATATTGGTGAGCCTTGCCGACGATCGAATTGACCAGATCGCGGCGTTCACGCACCAATCGGAGAGATTGTTGAAGGTGAAGCTCGTCCGGGTATTTCTCAGCGGCCTCTTTCACAATATTCATTCGCCGATCGAGATCGGGTTCCGAATCGGCACGCCGAGAGACTTCCGCAATGAATGCCGATTGATCCTGGCGGAGGTGTTCTTCGACCTCCAGCTTAAGCGCCTGGAAGATCGGATCCCCCGGTGCCTTCTTCAAGTACTCATTGCAGATATCGAGCGCCCGGCCGAAATTCCGATCGGCTAGACAGCGCCGTCCTTCGGCATACGCATTCCGGGCGGCATCCCGCTCCGTGCGGAGCTGATTATAGAGGCTCTGATATTGCGCGTCGCGGTCAGGAATCGCGGAGTCGCTGGACCGCCGCGTCATATCCAAAATCCGTTCCAGTTTCGTGAGAGCCGAAGTGACCTCTCCCCGCTGATAACAGCTCACCGCCGATTGGTAAAGCTGCTCCTTGTCATCGCGAATCCGCGCGATCTCCCGCTCCTTGCGATCGACCTCCTCCAGCAGGTTGCGAGCCTTCGTGTCGTTCGGAGCGACTTTGAGGATCTCTTCGAGCGCCTGTTTCGCCTGGCCGAGGGAACTGTTGTGCAGATGTTGTTCCACCAGTCGAAACCAGTTCTCGACCTGAGAGCGGCCCCTCTGCCTCTCGATTGTGGTTTTCAGACCGATGGCGTCCGTGTTTTCCGGGTCAATTGCAAGCACCTCCTGGATCTTCTGGAGCGCCAGAGGGAATTCCTCTTCCTCCAGCCGGGTGCGGGCACTGTCGAGCAGTTGGCGGATCGACTTTTGCCGGACCGATTGATCGAGCTGGATGCGCAGCAGACTCATCTCGGGATCGATGTTGCCCTCGGCTTCCAGTTCGGCGAGAATCTCGGACGCGAACTGGTAATCCCCGTCCGCCTGCGCTTTCTTGGCGCGTTCGATGCGCGGTTGCAGTTTGGCGCGGTCAAACCGCTCGATGCTTTCGCCGCGAAACGCTTTTTCAAGTGTGTCGGCGTACTCGCGTGCCGTCGAGTAGCGGTGCCACACGTCTTTGGCCATGGCTTTGTGAATCGCCCGGCTGACAAGTTGGCTCACCAGCGGATTCAGATCGCTGATCGGTGGCGGGATGTGGTGACGGACGGCATCGGCCGTTTCCAGTTCGGTTTTCCGCGCAAACGGCTTGCGGCCGGTCAGTGCTTCGTAGCAGACCACCGCCAGCGAGAAAATATCCGATGCCGGCGAGGTGGGCTTCAGCTCGATCTGCTCCGGCGCCATGTATTGCAGGGTGCCCTTCAGCCCTTTGATGGACTCTCCTCCGACCAGGTGCACCACGCCGAAGTCGATGATCTTCACCGCATCGTCATCCATGACGAAAATGTTGCTCGGCTTTAAGTCACGGTGAATCAGGCCGCGTTCATGGGCGGCCTGCAGCCCTCGACAGGTCTGTGACACGATGCGCACAACGCGTTCCACGATCAGGCGCTGGCTGGCGTTTCGCATGAGCTGTTCGAGAGTCGAGCCGGGCAGAAATGGCATCACGAAGAACGGCATGCGCTCGCCGCCCTGCTCGAATTCTCCGGTGTCCAGGACGTCGACGATGTTGGGGTGACTCAACTGGGCCAGGACCGACCACTCTTTCGTGAATAGGTCGAGTGCGGCCGGGCCTAAGGATGATCGCAGCGCCTTGACCGCGACGTTGCGTTTGGTGACCGTATCATAGGCCTTGTAGACGACTCCCATGCCACCCTGACCTACAGGTGGTCCGCTGACCTGATAACGACCATTGATGACGAGCGTAGGCGTCGGGCTGGCCATCGTTGAACCTTAGAATACCAATCCTAGCCGAAAAGCAATACGACTGCATGGGCCTTTGGTTTCGGCGGAGTACCCCTCGGTTCTGGGCCGTGCATGCAGGCAGGCTCAGCGGCGGCACTCAGAGCCGGAGACGACCGGCGGGTACATGCGCGAAACCCCCGAAACCGTGCGCACCGCCGTGGCGCAGATGGTGTGGTGCGCAATAAAACCGGAAACGCTTTGGTATTTCAGGACATTCAGGCGTGCGATCCTGACGGTTCATGGGGGATTGTTTCGCGCGTGCCCCAGGAGTGAGGCGGCTGAGAATATCACTTGGGGTGAAGAACGGATCGCCGACGAACTGAAACTCAAGCTCGGGATTCGGGCCGCGCCGAGCCGTGCCTGCGGGTGATGATGTGATCGATCTAATGTGGGAAACCGGCGCTATCCTCGTGCACCAAGCAGTATTCGCAACGACGGTCTGCACGTTCAATGACAAGACGTCGCGAGACCTCACCTATGTCATGAGCCACTGGCTAGGATCTGTCTAGCGCGCGCCTTTGCCATACGCAGGATGTGCTGGAGATCCATGAAGTGACCCAGCTCGGATTTCTCCTCCACGGAAAGGCCCCTTCCTTCTCTCGTTCAATCAGTTCGGCGACTCGCTGTTGAGCTTCGCGGGACGGCCGGTAATCGGCAACCGCCTGCGGCGTGGTGCCGCTCGCGATGAAATCAATGATTTCCAGGTACGAAGGGGTGGCAGCCTGGCTCACGACTATCCTCAAATCAACATAGCGCAGGTGGATCGGCAATGTGCGAAGCTCGATGCCTCGGAATCGTCAATACCGGGCATAGTAGGCGCACACGGTACGCACACATCCGTGTAACAGCGAGCCATTTCTGTCGCACGCTGGGAGCGTGCCTCCTGACCACCCGTCAGTCTAGATCTTGCTGACGTCATTGACGGTCCAGCGCGGGAAGCTGCCATTCGGCTGGAAGCCGAGTAACGCCTTCTCGGTTATCGGCCGAAGAGTTGAAGCGAGCAAGCGTGTGATCTGCTATCAGGCAGCGCTATTAATAAGGACGCAGTGCGAACCCTTGCTATCCGTTTTCCCCACAAAAGTCCCCACAGTGCTTTGAAAATCTAAGGAGGCCGGGCTTCCAAGCCATTGAAAACAAAATGGCTCCCCTTCATTGACGCTATTAGAACTTTTCTGCGGCGTCCCAGTTCTGAAATGGAGCTGCCGGCTGAACCGCGCCGCACGGACTGATGCCAACGGGCACCCCGGTTACACCAATGGTGATCAGCTGTACACTACAGAAACGTACTTATTCCAGTTCCCGGATGACGTGAACGGTCGCCGTGTAGCCGGGACCTGGAGGCTCCTCATCTCACCGTCAAGCTTGGCGGAAGCCAGTGGGAGTCGAACGATTGATAGCCCAATATTTTCAATAAGTCCCTTTATTTTCAATACGCGGAATACCATAGATTCGGTGAAAACTCGTGGCTACGACACAAAAACGACACAAATTTCTTTGACGTTTTTTCGCCCCAGCAGTAGCGACGTAACGGCCCCCCGCGGCAGCGCAACCGCCGGCGCCTGAGCCGGTTCTGCGGCCCCGGCACGAGCATTCTTCCGTCCCGTACTCTATAAGGATCACATTCGACGGCTTGCCCCGAGCTCCTCAACGGTCACGGCCGGCACGTGTCTGAATCAAGATCGCGATCCCGGCCGATCAGCTGCTCGCACGCATTGGGAAGCAGGATGTACGGCGACTCAAGATCGCGTATGGCATGACTCGAAGCGAGATTTCGGTATGAAGCCATCGGGTCGATCCTTTTTCAGCGGATTCGTACGTCACCGCCGCCACGATCATCCCGACCGTCCTGTGCGCCGCTGAGCTCCACGACCGCCGGCGGTATCCCGTGCCGTTGCGTCCCGGCGCGCCCTGCAGTAGCATTCAGAACCCTGGGGGTGAAACATGCCACATTTACGGCTGCTGGTCTCATTCGCGTTCTGCTCCGTTTCCGCCTTCGCGCAATGGCTAAACTACGTGGCCCCGGGAACGCCCCTCACCCAAGAGGGCAAGCCTGACCTAGCGGCGCCTGTGCCGCGCACTGCGGAAGGGAAGCCCGACCTCTCCGGTGTCTGGATGCATGAGATCACTTCCGTGGAGGAAGTGAAGCGTCTTTTTGGCCGGGGCTTCGACGAGGCTATTCTGACCAACGGACTGGGCATGGAGATCGGCACCCAGCACAAGTACGAGTTCGACATTCTCCAGGATTTCAAACCCGAAGAATCGCCACTGCGGCCCGAAGCGGCGGAGCAGATTCGTCGCTACGCTCAGGGCCGGCGTGACGGCAGCGACCTTTGTGTGGGAATCCCCGGCATCCCGCGCGCGGATCTCCTCTCGGAGCCGATAAAGATCATTCAGGCGCCGCGCATGACCGTGATCTTATATGAAGCCGGCAATTCGCATCGTCAGGTCTATACGGATGGACGGGCGCTTCCCAAGGAATTCGACCTGCCTGCCTGGCTGGGTTATTCCGT
>Ga0070741_10020393_pt1 | contig 10448 bp, 20 predicted proteins | sample Coa_R1_4_FD_66440 | JGI IMG/M metagenome (GOLD analysis project Ga0070741, IMG submission 66440) | Surface soil microbial communities from Centralia Pennsylvania, which are recovering from an underground coalmine fire - Coalmine... | ecosystem: Environmental > Terrestrial > Soil > Unclassified ... | reverse complement strand
AGAGAAGCCGTTTTTTTCAACCCGTTCTTGAATGGCGGCAGAAACATTCCCCAACCGATTCCCGACTCGCGCTTGTGCTATGCCTTCCTCTAACGCCGCAGCCGTCGTCTCAATCAACCGCCGGGCCTTTTCTTCGACGTGACCGAGAGCGAAGGTCAACGCCGCGTCCCCATAAAAGTCACGGTAGATCACTCCGAAGTCGAGACTAACAACATCTCCTTCCCGTAACATCCGTTGAGACGACGGAATGCCATGAACAACCTCATCGTTAAGAGACACGCAAATTGTCGCCGGGAACGGCACCGTCCCGTTCCGCATCTGATACCCCTTAAAGGCGGACCGCGCTCCCTTCTTCTTGATGAGATCAGAGGCGATACGGTCGATCTCCGCAGTCGAAATTCCCGGGCGAACAACTTCTCGCAACTCTGCCAGGATCTCGCTGACGACGCGATTTGCGGCACGCATAATCTCGACTTCCTGGGGGGATTTGAGAAAGATCATGACCCGGCTGAGGACCGGAGGGTTTTCAGCGTCCGTATAATTCGCTCCGATACCTCTTCAAGTTTCCCAGTACCATCAATCTCGTATAACAACGAACGCTCACGATAATACGAGAGCAACGGAGCCGTCGAACGTTCGTAGACTTCTAAACGCGCATTGACCGTCTCTGATTTATCATCACTTCGCTGATAGAGTTCCCCCTGACACGAGTCACAGACTCCATTACGCTCGGGCGGATTAAACACTTCGTGATACATTTCCTGACAGGATCGGCACACCCAACGCCCGCCCAGGCGGGAGACGAGCTCTTGTCGCGGCACAACAATACTAACGACGGCGTCGAGACGATGCTTCTGCTTTGCGAGTTCGGCACTCAACGCGTCCGCCTGGGCAATGGTCCGAGGAAATCCATCAAGTAGAAAACCGGTAGCACAGTCAGGCCTTTGGATACGCTCAGCAACGAGATCTGTCACGAGTTGATCAGGGACTAATTCCCCCCTGTCCATAAACGCTTGAGCTTTTTTTCCTAATGTTGTTCCTGCCCTCACCGCTTCGCGGAGTAGGTCTCCGGTAGAGATCTGCGGAATCCCGAGGGCTCCCTGGAGTACCCGAGCCTGAGTGCCTTTGCCGGCGCCGGGAGGGCCGACGAGCACGATGCGCATCAGTTCACCCTCCCGCCCGCCCGCCCGCGCAAACGTCCACGCTTCATGAACCCCTCATAGTTGCGCATGATCATTTGTGTTTCAATCTGTGCAATCGTATCCAGTGCCACGCCAACAACGATCAGCAAGGCCGTCCCACCGAAATAAAATGGCACATTCAGTGAACCGATGAGAAGCGTAGGAAGCACACAGATAATGGAGATATAAATTGCACCACTGAGTGTGATACGACTCAGGATGCGATCCATATATTCGGCCGTCCGTTGTCCGGGGCGAATACCAGGAATGAATCCGCCGTTCTTCTTCATATTGTCGGCGACGTCGACAGGATTAAATACGACCGCGGTATAGAAGTAACAAAAGAAAATAATCAATATGACATACAAAATTTCATAGACCAGACTGCGAGGAGTCAGGGCGTCGGCAATAGATTTCATCCAAGGATTTTCCGCAAATCCGGCAATGGTCGCCGGAAACACGAGCACTGACGACGCAAATATAGGCGGGATCACTCCGGAAGTGTTAATCTTGAGCGGGAGGTGAGAGCTCTGCCCACCGTAGACCCGACGTCCAACGACACGTTTTGCGTATTGCACCGGGATTCGCCGATGGCCACGTTCCATAAAGATGACTGCAGCAACAACCGCAACCATCAAGACCGCAATGGCGAGAACAGTAAAGACACTTAACTCCCCCTCACGCACAAACTCAATGGTCGTCGCGAGCGCCGAGGGGATATTCGCGACGATTCCGGCAAATATAATGAGTGATATCCCATTCCCTATTCCGCGCTCGGTAATTTGCTCTCCAAGCCACATAATAAATGAAGTTCCCGCGGAGAGCGTAATCATCGTCATGAGACGGAATTCCCACCCCGGCTGGTAGACAACAGACCCCCCACCCGGGGTATGGATCTGCTCCAGGCCCATGCTGATAAAAAATCCCTGTAAGAGAGATAAGCCGACCGTACCGTAGCGAGTATATTGGGTAATTTTTCTCCGCCCCAATTCCCCCTCTTTGGAGAGTCGCTCTAAGGGCGGCAGCACAACGGTCAATAATTGCAGAATAATCGAGGCACTAATGTAGGGCATAATCCCCAAGGCGAAGATAGAGAACCGTTCGAGCGCGCCGCCGGAAAAGAGGTTGACGAGCCCAAAGACGGTATTCCGTGCTTGCTCAAAAAACGTGGCTAAAGCTTGCCCATCAATGCCCGGTGTTGGAATCGCCACCCCAATACGATGGACGCCCAACAGCGCGAACGTAAAGAGAACACGCCTACGCAGTTCGGCGATCTTCGTCGCGTTTTGAAAACCTTCGATCATGGTCACACGACCTCGGCAGTCCCGCCCGATGCGGTGATCTTTTCCTGTGCTTGTTTACTGAAAGCTTGCGCCTTCACTGTTAGCGCTTTGGTCAAGGTTCCGTCGGCGAGAATTTTAATCTTTTTCTTGTTATTTTTCACTAGGCCCAATTTGATAAGTACACCCGCGTCGACAACCGATCCGGCTTCACACCGGTCGAGGCTACCGATATTCACGATATTGAATTCTTCGCGAAACAGGTTGTGAAATCCGTATTTCGGCAACCGCCGTGACAACGGCATCTGCCCGCCTTCGTACCCGGGCGGGGTATTGCCGCCCGAGCGAGAACCGCGTCCCTTGTGCCCTTTGCCGGACGTTTTTCCGTGGCCAGAACCGGGGCCTCGACCAATACGTTTGCGCTTCTTCGTGGCCCCTTCGTTCGGGTGCAAATGACTAAGATCCATGTTCTTTTACCTCAATGAGATGCCCGACCGTACGTAACATTCCTTGTACAGAAGGGGAATCGTGACGGAGGGACGTTCTCCCTAACCGTGTCAGTCCGAGTCCACGCAAGGTTTCACGCTGGCGGCGGGTGCACCCGATTCCACTCCGTTTGAGCGTGATCTGTAAAACTTTCCCTTTCGATTGTTCAGCAGCCATAATTATAGTCACCCTTAGCGAATTTCAGCAATACTCTTTCCTCTGCGCTCGGCGACTTGTACGGGGACAGAAAGACTCCGCAAAGCTTCAAGAGTAGCGCGGACCGAATTGTGGGGGTTTGTTGACCCGAGGCATTTGGTCAATGCATCCTTCACTCCTGCCAATTCCATTACCGCACGGACACCTCCGCCAGCAATGAGTCCGGTTCCTTGCGACGCCGGTTTAAGGAAGACCCGTCCGGCCCCATGCTTGCCGATCACTTCATGGGGAATAGTTCCGTCCGTTAAGGGAACTTGAATGAGGGATTTTTTCGCCTGTTCGATCCCTTTGCGAATGGCTTCGGGAACTTCGTGCGCTTTCCCGAGGCCGTATCCCACATGCCCAGACCCATCTCCGGCAACGACAACGGCACTGAAACTAAATCGTCGCCCACCTTTCACCACTTTGCTCACACGGCTGATGTGGACGACCTTCTCTTTGATTTCAAGCCCGTCCGGACTAATACGTTCAATAGTTTCCGCCACTCGCAACTCCTTAAAACTGCAATCCAGCTGCGCGCGCCGCTTCGGCAACCGCGCGAATACGACCATGATAGAGAAAGCCGTTACGGTCAAAAATTACTTGGGCAATCCCCTTTTCTTGACACTTGCGCGCAATGAGCGAGCCTACTTCTTTCGCCGCGTCAATAGTTGCCGTTTTCTTGATCGTCGAACGTAACTCCGAGGAGAGAGTCGAAGCCGCGGTTAGGGTTGCGCCAGTCTCATCAGAAATCACTTGCGCATACATATGTCGCCCACTGCGATAAACGCATAGTCGGGGACGTGTATTTGTCCCGTGTATGGTCCGACGGACGCGCCCTTGTCGTAGCGTACGAGCGCGTTCGCGAGGATTAGTGCGTGCCATAGGTCTACTCTACTTTGTTCCGGCGGTTTTGCCGGCCTTTCTGCGAATTATCTCTTCGGCGTACTTAATGCCTTTTGCTTTGTAGGGGTCGGGGGGACGAAGGCGACGAATCGCCACCGCGACTTCGCCGAGCAGTTGTCTATCTATACCTTCGAGCGTGATGATCGTCTGACGGTCAATCTTCGCCTGGACTCCTTCCGGCAGTTGAAACATGATCGGGTGAGAATATCCCAAGCTAAATTGCACCGCGGCTTTTCCTATCGCTTCCGCCCGATAGCCAACGCCACTGATTTCAAGAGTACGAGTGAAGCCCTTGCTTACGCCCTCAACCATATTGGCAATGAGCTTCCGTGTCATACCATGGATCGCTTTTGCGCGACGCGATTCTTCCGTACGCGAAACAACGACTTCACCGTTCTGGAGTTGCACAGTGACGCAAGGATCGACAGCAACTTCGAGTGTGCCTTTCGCCCCTTGGGCCGCAACCCTCCCGTCTTGAACGGTGACTTTCACTTTATCTGGTACCGGCACCGGCCAGCGTCCAACACCTGCCATGTCCGCGTTTCTCCTCTCAGCCGAATTCTTACCACAAGCTACAAAGAATCTCGCCGCCAACGTTTTGCTTCCGCGCTTCCCGGTCCACCAGCAGGCCACGAGAAGTAGAAAGGATATTCACACCAAGTCCGTTTTGCACGAGAGGAATGTTTCCCGCACCGGTATAAGTCCGTAAACTCGGTTTGCTCACTCGTTTTACCCCACGTAGGACAGGCTGACCTGTCGCGTCATATTTCAGCCAGATGCGCAGCAATGGTTGTCCTTTTTCTTCAATTTTCGCGTACTCTTTCAGAAACCCTTCGTCAATGGCAATCTTAATGAGGGATTCTTTGAGACGCGACCACGGCGCATCGACGCGCTCCTTTTGCGCGTGCAGGCCGTTGCGAATGCTGGTGAGTAAATCGGCGATGGGATCGGTTCGCATCCTTCGGTCCTCCTTACCAGCTCGCTTTCGTGAGGCCAGGGATTTGGCCCTTCAACGCATAGTTGCGAAGGCAGATGCGACACATCTGAAAACGACGATAAAACGCGCGCGCACGACCACATAATCCGCAACGGTTATGCTGTCGCACAGGGAATTTCGGTTTGCGTTGGGCTTTAATTCGTAAACAAGTTCGTGCCATAAATTCCTAACTCCGGAAGGGCATTCCTAAGGCGCGCAGGAGTGCCCGCCCCTCGGCATCGGTCCGTGCCGATGTCACAAAAGAGCAGGTGAATCCTTTCACTTGCTCGACCTTATCAATATTAATTTCAGGGAAGATGGTATGTTCGCGAACGCCTAACGAGTAGTTACCGCGACCGTCAAACGCCTTCTCTGAAATTCCCTGAAAATCACGCACCCGCGGGAGGGCCACACTGACTAAACGATCAAGGAACTCGTACATCCGGTCACCGCGCAAGGTTACCGCACAGCCGATTGGCATACCTTCGCGAAGCTTAAAATTGGCAATTGATTTGTGCGCTTTGGTAACGACGGGTTTCTGCCCCGTGATCTGCGTCAAATCACTCACGCCGGATTCCAACAGCTTCGCATTTTGCACCGCGTCTCCGAGGCCCATGTTTACGACAATTTTCAGGAGACGGGGAATCTGCATCACGTTTGCGTACCCCAGCTCTTGCTTGAGAGCCGGGATAACTTTCTGTTGATAAAACTCCTTGAGACGTGCTGCCATAATTATTTATCCAACAATTCGTTACACCGTCGGCAAAATCGAGCTTTGCTTCCATCCTGCAATATACGCGTCCCCACACGCACAGGCGCATTACACCGTTCACACATAGGCATCAAGTTCGAAAGATGGATCGGCGCTTCTTTTTCCACGATGCCACCAGGACTTTGGGGCCCACGAGGCTTGGTGTGGCGTTTGACCATATTCAACCGTTCAACAACGGCCCGGTTGTCTGCAGGCAAAACGCGCAGGACCTTCCCGATCTTGCCGTGTTCTTTCCCGGCAATCACCATGACGGTGTCATTCTTTTTTACTCTCGCTAACATGGCGTTTTCCTACAGTACTTCCGGGGCTAGGGAAATAATTTTCATGAACCGTTTTGCCCGGAGTTCGCGCGCGACCGGTCCGAAGATACGCGTGCCGATCGGCTCACGTTGGTTATCCAAAAGGACCGCCGAGTTGTTGTCAAAACGAATGTACGAACCGTCAGGGCGCCCGACTTCTTTTGCCGTGCGGACGATCACGGCACGCATGACGTCCCCTTTTTTCACTTTCGCGTTCGGGATGGCTTCGCGGATGGACACCACGATTTCATCGCCGATAGACGCATAGCGCCGGCGCGTCCCGCCCAGTACCCGTACACAACGTACTTTCCGTGCGCCGGAATTATCGGCCACGTCTAAAATGGTCTCCACCTGAATCATAGTGTACTTTCCCCCGGCCCACTCATTCTGACGCGACTTGCTTCAGTATCGAGCGAACAAACCAGCGTTTTTCGCGACTCAGAGGCCGGGTTTCAACGATCGTCACCTGGTCGCCGGTGTGACACTTATTCTCGGGATCGTGCGCTTTATACTTTTTCCGTTGCCGGACGTATTTTTTGTACACAGGATGTTGCACGAAACGCTCGACCAAGACGACAACGGTCTTATCCATTTTATCGCTGACGACAACGCCCTGCCGTTCTTTTCTCTGCCCTGGCACGATGGCTATTCTCCTGTTGCACGACTCCGTTGCTCGTGCCGAATGGTCTTAATGCGCGCGAGGTCACGCCGGAGTTGACGGACTAGCATAGGGTTTTCTAGCTGCCCGGTACTGCGGCGTAATCGCAGACGGAAGAGCTCTTCTGCGATCTCGCTCTCCTTCTGCTGCGCTTCACTGTCAGTTAAATCTCGAACCTCTTTAGCTCGCATACGTTGCCCCGCGACGTTCACAGAACTGCGTACTCACTGAAAGCTTATGAGCCGCTAACCGTAAGGCTTCTTGAGCGACATCACGAGGAATGCCTTCCATCTCAAAAAGCATGCGCCCGGGTTTCACCGGGGCAACCCAGAACTCCGGGGGCCCTTTTCCCTTGCCCATCCGCGTTTCCGCCGGTTTCTTTGTCACTGGCTTATCTGGAAAAATGCGGACCCAGACCCGGCCGCCACGCTTCACGTGACGAGTTAAGGCGACACGTGCGGCTTCAATCTCCCGGGCGGTAATCCATCCGCGTTCGAGGGTTTTCAGGCCGAAATCCCCGAAGGCAAGGGAACTCCCACGATGCGCGTCTCCGTACATGCGCCCGCGCATTTGTTTCCGATACTTGACTTTCTTCGGTGCTAGCATAATCGTGGCTCCCTACGCACTCACCGCCGTTCGCTGTTGCTCTTCCTCTCGGGTAATGATCTCTCCCCGCATGATCCACACCTTGACGCCAATAATCCCGTAGGTCGTCTTCGCTTCGGCCACGCCGTAGCTGATGTCTGCCCGGATGGTATGCAGCGGGACGCGTCCTTCGCGATACCACTCGGTGCGGGCAATTTCCGCTCCCGCGAGGCGCCCGGAACATCGGACTTTCACTCCCTGCGCCCCCATCCGAATGGCGCGCGTCACACATTCCTTCATCGCGCGGCGAAAGGCGACTCGCCGTTCTAGTTGGAGCGCGACGTTCTCGGAAACCAGTTGGGCATCAAGGTCCGGGCGGCGGACTTCGTGGATATTGAGATAGACCTCGCGATTGGAAAGCTTGGCAAGTTCAGTTTTGAGCTTTTCGATCTCCGCCCCCTTTTTGCCAATGACGATCCCCGGCCGCGCGGTGTGAATGTTAATCTTCGCCTTATTGGCCGCTCGCTCAATTTCTACCTTGGCAATGCCCGCGTGCTGCAATCGCTTCTTAATAAAATTGCGGATGCGGATATCGTCGTGCAGAAAGGGAGCATAATCCTTTTCCGCAAACCAGCGCGATTCCCACCCCTCAATGACGCCCAGACGAAATCCCTTTGGGTGAACCTTTTGCCCCATGCTCGACTCCCTCGTTAGCGCTCATCGACAATGACAGTGAAGTGACTTGTCCGTTTGCGAATCGGCGTGGCTCTGCCATGTGCCCGCGGGGTAAACCGCTTCCACGTCGTCCCGCCATCAACATAGGTTGCCTTCACGTACAGTCTGTCGGGATCAACATTTTGTGTGTCAGTCGCATTGGCCACGGCCGAACGCAAGGTTTTCGACAATATCCGCGCCGCCTTCTTCGGCGTGAAACGAAGAATCGCAAGCGCTTGCTCAACCTGTTTTCCGCGGATGAGGTCTGCCACTAAGCGACCTTTTTGCGGCGAAATGCGCACTTGGCGTAAAACCGCCTTTGCTTCCATGATGTCCGCTCCTATGCTCTTGCCGGCGCCTTTTTCACTTCACCCTTACGGTCACCAGAATGGCTGTAGAAAGTCCGTGTGGGTGAGAACTCACCCAGCTTGTGTCCCACCATATTCTCGGTGACGTAGACCGGCACGAACTTCTTGCCGTTGTGAACCGCAAAGGTATACCCAATCATCTCCGGAATGATGGTCGAACGCCGGGACCAGGTCTTCACAACCTGCTTGTTCCCACTACTGGCGAGCGCTTCAACCTTTTTCAGCAGATGGTCATCGACAAACGGGCCTTTTTTTACCGAGCGCGGCATAGTGATCTACTTCTTCTTTCTTTTTTGCATGATGTACTTGTCGGTGCGCGGATTCTTTCTTGTCTTGTACCCTTTGGCCAACACTCCCCACGGGCTCTGCGGGTGATTTCCTTTCCCGCGCCCTTCGCCACCGCCCATCGGATGATCAACCGGATTCATCGCCATTCCACGCACGTGCGGCCGTCGGCCGAGCCAGCGCGAACGTCCGGCTTTACCGATCGACACGTTCTCGTGATCAAGGTTTCCCACCTGTCCGATGGTCGCGCGGCACTTGATGTGGACGCGGCGAACTTCTCCCGAGGGCAATTTGACCGCAGCGTAATTGCCTTCTTTCGCCATCAACTGCGCGGCCGCACCGGCGCTACGGACGAGCTGTCCGCCTTTGCCTAATTTGAGCTCGACGTTATGAATCATGGTACCAAGCGGGATATTGCTCAACGGAAGGGCGTTGCCAGGCTTAATGTCCGCACTTTCTCCAGACATGATGGTGTCACCCACCGACAGCCCGACAGGGGCAAGAATGTAACGCTTCTCGCCATCCGAATAATGAAGCAGCGCGAGATTGGCGGAGCGATTCGGATCATATTCAAGCGCGGCAACCTTAGCGGCAATGCCGTCCTTTTCGCGGCGAAAATCGATGATGCGATAGCGACGTTTGTGTCCGCCGCCACGATAGCGGCTGGTAACGCGCCCGCGATTATTTCGCCCACCACTTTCATGGTGTGGGGCAAGAAGTGAACGTTCGGGGGCCTTCTTGCTGAGTTCACTGAAGTCGAGCACGCTTTGAAAACGCCGCGCGGTCGACGTCGGTTTGTATTGTCTTACAGCCATGTATTAAGCTCCCTCAAAAAAGTCGATCCGACTACCCTCGGCGAGGGTAACGTACGCTTTTTTCCAAGCAGATTTCCGTCCCACAGACTTTCCCACACGACGCTGCTTCCCGAGGTATTGAATAGTGTGGACCTTTTTCACTTTCACTTTAAACAACGTCTCAATGGCCCGTTTGATCGTCCCTTTGTCAGCCTCCGGGCGGACACGAAAAATCACCTGATTCCCAGTCTCGTTTACGAGCGTCGCCTTCTCAGTAATGAGAGGAGCAGTGATGACCGAATAAATATCCTTGCTCATGCTGCTAACCTTTCGTTTACCTTCCGGAACGCGGCTTGAGTAAAGAGTACTTGCTTATAATGTAACAAGTCGTAGACGTTCAGCCCTTCGCTACGTAAGACTTTCGCCCAGGGAATGTTCCGAGTCGCATTCTCGACCTGCGCATTCGCGTCTGCAATCACGACGAGAACACTTTGCTGAAGCTGGAGACGAGAGAGGAGCTCTACCATTCTCTTCGTTTTCATCTCCGGCAGAACAATGTCGTTAATAACAAACAAGGCGCCCTCGCGGTGTTTGTCTGCAAGTGCGGCTTTTAATGCAGTGGCCCGAGCGCTCTTTGGTAAACGATAGGCGTAGGATCGCGGTTGAGGGCCGAAAATTGTGGCCCCTCCGACCCAGATGGGGGAGCGTGAGCTTCCGGCTCTGGCACGTCCGGTCCCTTTTTGCCGCCAAGGCTTTTTCCCACCGCCGCTGACAAAGCCGCGCGTCTTCGTCGCGGCAGTCCCCGCTCGACGATTGGCACGTTGCATTCGTACCGCCTCGTAGAGAAGATGTTCGCGTGCAGGTTGCTGTGCGATGTCTGCCGGCAATTCAACCTCACCGACAGTTTCCCTCTCCGGCGAAAACACCGGAATGCGTTGCGCTTGCCCTT
>Ga0070741_10020392_pt1 | contig 10448 bp, 7 predicted proteins | sample Coa_R1_4_FD_66440 | JGI IMG/M metagenome (GOLD analysis project Ga0070741, IMG submission 66440) | Surface soil microbial communities from Centralia Pennsylvania, which are recovering from an underground coalmine fire - Coalmine... | ecosystem: Environmental > Terrestrial > Soil > Unclassified ... | reverse complement strand
CATCGTCGTTGCGCACGCCGAGCTGCATCCACACTACCTTGGCCCCGATCCGGATGGCCTCCTTGGTGATGCCGAGCGCGGCCTCCGAGTTGCGGAAGATATCGACGATGTCGACAGGCTCCTTGATGTCGGCGAGGGAGGAATAGACCTTCTCGCCGAGAATTTCCTGTCCGGCCTGCCCCGGATTGACCGGGATCACGCGGAAGCCCTTGGCCTTGAGATATTTCATGGCGAAATAGCTCGGCCGCGACGTGTTCGGGCTCGCCCCCACCATGGCGATGGTGCGGTAGGTAACGAGAATGTCCCTGATATAGGCGTCGCTATAGACGTCGTGGTTCATGGCGGCGGGGCGGGCGGGATTAGCGAACTAGCGCGGCCAGCGCGGCTCGCGCTTGTCGAGGAAGGCGCCGATGCCTTCCTTGGCCTCGTCATGAAGCATGTTCTCGACCATGACGGAAGAGGCGTAAGCGTAAGCCTCCTCGAGCGGCATCTCGAGTTGGCGGTAGAACGCTTCCTTGCCGATCTTGAGCGTGGCCTTGGGCTTCTCCGCGATCTTGCGCCCAAGCTCAACCGCCTCGTTGACCACGCGATCGGCCGCCACCACACGATTGACCAGGCCGAACGCCTTGGCGTCATCGGCGCCGATCATCTCGCCGAGCAGGAGCATCTCCATCGAAGCTTTGCGCGAGAGATTGCGGCTGAGCGCGACCATCGGGGTCGAGCAGAACAGCCCGATATTGACGCCGGGGGTGGCGAAGCGCGCATCGACGCTGGCCACGGCAAGATCGCACGTGGCGACAAGTTGGCAACCCGCGGCGGTGGCGATGCCGTTCACCGCGGCGATCACCGGCTTCGGGCAGCGCACGATCGAAAGCATCATCTCCGAGCAGGCCTTCAGTGTCTTCTCGAAGAAGGCGCGCCCCCGGTCGGGGTCGTTGCGGTGCGCCGTCAATTCCTTGAGGTCGTGACCCGAAGAGAACGCACTCCCGGCGCCGGTGATGACCACGGCGCGGACGTCATCGCTTCGGCCAAGATCACCGATGGCGCGCGTCACGGCGCCGATCAGCTCCTCGGAGAGGCTATTGCGCGCCGCGGGCCGGTTGAGCGTGAGGATCGTGACTGGTCCACGGGTCTCGCGCTCGAGCACCTCGCCGCCTGGCATCCGCTTTGCCGTGTCGTTCATGCACCGACTCGAAAGAAGCTCGCTGAAAACTCGCGCCTTATATCAGAGGCCGGCGCTGACTTTGCTAGGCTTCCCTGCAGCTTGGGGGAGAGAAAACGCGGGGGCCTTGCTTCGCATCTATGTGGTACCCTCATACCACACAGATAAGTTACTGATTACGCATAGAATTCTATTTCTCCTTGACGGCCTGAGGCGAAGCCGTTAGAAGCGCCGATCTTTCGAGCCGAGAGCCGCCATGAAGACCTATTCCGCCACGCCGAGCGACATCGAAAAGTCCTGGATTCTCATCGATGCCGACGGCCTGGTCGTCGGCCGCCTCGCTGCTTTGATCGCAAACCGCCTGCGCGGCAAGCACAAGCCCACTTACACGCCTCACATGGACTGCGGCGACAATATCGTCGTCATCAATGCCGCCAATGTCGTGCTGACGGGTAACAAGCGCGCCGACAAGGTCTATCACTGGCACACCGGCTATCCGGGCGGCATCAAGGACCGCACCGCCGAGAGGATTCTCGACGGCAAACATCCCGAGCGCGTGCTGCAGAAGGCTGTCGAGCGGATGATCCCGCGCGGGCCTCTCGGCCGCCAACAGCTGAGGAACCTGCGCATCTATGCCGGGTCCGAGCATCCGCACGCGGCGCAGAACCCGGTGAAGCTCGACGTCGCCGCCCTCAATTCGAAGAATGCAAGGAGCGCCTAACCCCATGAGCGAGACGATGACGCTTGAGGATCTTGGGCCGCTCAAGGGGGAGCAGCCCGCGCGGGTTTACGTGAAGAAGATCGACGCGCAGGGCCGCGCCTATGCCACCGGCAAGCGCAAGGACGCCGTCGCCCGTGTCTGGGTCAAGCCCGGCGCCGGCAAGATCACCGTCAACGGCAAGGAGCACACCGCCTATTTCGCCCGTCCCGTGCTCCAGATGATCCTGAAGCAGCCGCTCGTCACCGCCAAGCGCGAGGGCCAGTTCGACATCGTCTGCACGGTGAGCGGCGGCGGTTTGTCGGGTCAGGCCGGCGCCGTCCGTCACGGCATCTCGATCGCGCTGACGCGGTTCGAGCCGGAGCTTAGAGGCGTGCTGAAGAAGGGCGGGTTCCTGACCCGCGACGCGCGTACGGTCGAGCGCAAGAAGTACGGCCGCCGCAAGGCGCGACGCAGCTTCCAGTTCTCCAAGCGCTAGTCCGAATTCAACCGAATCTGTCATGCCCGGGCTTGACCCGGGCCGCCATGACGTTGCACCTCACCAGTTGAGGAGCAACGGCGTGACCCAAGCTATGTGACCACCATGGCCAGTACTAAAACCGTCAAAGCCGCCGTGCTCGGCGCCTCCGGCTATACCGGCGCCGACATGATCCGTCTTGCCGCGCGTCACCCCAATATCGAGATCGTGGCGCTCATCGCCAAGGGCCATGCGGGGCAGCCGCTCGCCCAGGTCTTCCCCCATCTCGGAAGCCTCGAACTGCCCGCTCTCGTCACCTCCGATCAAATCGACTGGAGCAAGGTCGATGTCGTGTTCGGCGGACTGCCGCACGGCACCTCTCATGCCGAGATCGCCAAGCTCCCTCAGAGCATCAGGGTCGTCGACATGTCGGCCGACTTCCGCCTGCGCGATCCCAAGACTTACGCTGAATGGTATGGCGGTGAGCACAGCGCGCCTGAATTGATCAAAGACGCGGTCTACGGGCTTACCGAACATTATCGGAACAAGATCAAGGCAGCGCGCATCGTCGCCTGTCCCGGCTGCTACCCGACCGCGGTGCTGCTTGCGCTTCTGCCGCTGCTGAAGGCGAAGCTCATCGAAGCCGAGGACATCATCATCGATGCTAAGTCGGGGGTCTCGGGCGCCGGCCGCACGCTGAAGCAGAACATCCTGTTCTCGGAGGCGGGCGAGGGGCTCTCGCCCTATGGTATCGGCAATCACCGGCATGTGCCTGAGATCGAGCAGGAGCTCGGCGCTGTCGCGGGCTCTGCCGTGACCATCAATTTCACGCCGCATCTTGCGCCGATGTCGCGCGGCGAGCTGTGCACCTGCTACGTGCGGCTTGCGGGCAAGGCGAGCGCGGCGGCGCTGCGCGAGGCGCTTGCGGCGTCCTACGAAACGAGCCCGTTCGTGCACATCGTCGAAGAGGGCACGATCCCGGCAACGCAACACGTGCGCGGCTCGAATTATTGCCATATCGGCGTGTTCAAAGACCGCCTCGAAAGCCGCGCCATCGTCGTCTCGGCCATCGACAATCTGGTGAAGGGATCGGCCGGCCAGGCGCTCCAGAACTTCAACGTGATGTACGGATTCGAGGAGACACTCGGCCTCGAGCAGCTTCCACTGTTCCCGTAGCTACCAGGAGACGCGCATACCGGCCTTGCCGCCAAAACCTTCGAGATCATTGCCGAAGGTCGCATCGAACTTGGCGAACACGGTCGTATTGGCTGAAGCATTGAAGAAGTTCACACCCGCTGAAGCCTCGCCCCACAAATCGTCCGGACTATCCTCGAAATTGAAAATGGCGTGGTTCGCGGTAAGGGTGGCGGTTTGCTCGCCTGACAGATTGCCCCACAGGCTACCGATAACAAAGGGCTCCATCGTCGTGCCGCGCCAGACCGGCAGCGTGGTGCCGACTCGCAAGCCCAGCCGGCCGCGCACGTTGGGATCGCTGTCGAAATCGACGTGGTTTGGTCCGGCTTTGAAGTCCTCGAGATCGGACCAGATCAGGCCGATCGTGGCGAGGGGCTCGATGAAAGTGCCATGCCGGAAACTGCCAAAGCGATAGCCCATGTCGGTGCGCACGCCGAAACTCACCGCATCGAGCTCGCCGGGAAACTCCACGGCCGTTTGTTCGTGCTTCAGAATGTCGGCCTTAAACAGCGTGTCGACGAAAAGGGCGCCTTTGAGATAGGTGGCATAAGCGCCTGCCTGCGCTCCCGACACGTCGAACTGACGGTTCACTCCGTCAAAGTCGAGATCGCCGTGCACCCAACCGCCGAGTAGGCCGAAGACGAGGATATCTCCTTGAGAAAGGAGATCCGTTTTTCCGAAGTCAATGCCGGTCTGGAAATTCTCGACGCTGAGATCGCTGTCGAGCTTGTATTGATAAGTCCGGCCATACAGTTTCGTCGTTTCGCTGCCGTCGCGGCCAAACCAATTGCCACTGCCGCGCACCCAGACCGCCGGCGTGATCGAGGTGCCGGGAACCCCGTCGTCACCGGTTTGGACGGACGGCGCGCCTCCGCTGTTCAACAACACGCGAAGATCTGCGCTTCGGTCAAACCAGGTCTCGGTGCCAATGTGGAACACGTCTTCGATGCTGGTCACTAGGTGGGGTAGAACATGCGAGCCGCCGCCGGGAAGGCTTTTCAGGTAGAACACTCCGCTCCCGGTCGGCTTGAAGAACAGGTCGTATTCGAAGAAGCCGGCATCGACAGGCTTCTTGAGGTAAAACTCGTTTCCGTTGGTGTGCCCATTCACGTACACGACCGGAATGCCCTGCGTATTGAAGCCACTCGGCCCATGATTGGTGTTGACGACGTTCAACGCGGTCTTCCCGGACACGTTGCCGTTGACCGTAAAGGTATCGGAGACGGTATTAGGGCCAGGGCTCGCGAGAAAGGCGTCAACCGCGAGGATCGAGTTGCCAAAGGCGGTGAAAGTCAAATCTCTTCCGCCGACCGTATTTGAGATTGTAAAGGAGTCGCCTGCCTGGTGATCCTGCAGTGAGATCGTCCCACTGTTCTCGAAGCGCTCCAGATTCACGAAGGTGGTCTTCTCGAGCGTGCTCAGGTCGGCTGCGGTGTGGACCACGCCGGCATTTTTGAAAAGATCGTTGCCGCCGCCAAAGTCGCTTGTAGCCCGCGCCTCGAACGTTCCCGCGGTGTCGTTTTGGAATAGATCAGGCTGGTCGGTGAGATCGACGAAGCCACGAACGACACCGCCCGCGCGGTTGATGATCGTGGTCGTGGCAAAGTCGGTATCGATGGCAAACAGACTCTTGGCGCCGATCGATCCGCTATTGTCAATGAAGATAGAGCTTTCCGCCTTGCTCACGCGGATAATGCTCGCTACGCCCGAGTCAAGGTTGACACTGCCGCTGTTACTCGCGCTGTAGTTTGCGTCAGGTATCGAGGCGAAGATGCCGAGCGTGCCGCCTTCGATGCTGCCGCTATTGACCACGGCGATCTTGCTGCTGATCGTATTCGACTGGGTGACGCTCGCGGTTTGGTTTAGGTCGCCGTTGGCACCAGATGCCTGGCTTTCGCTTCCGGTCGCCGAATTGGCAAAAACGATCCCGCTGTTAAAGACTTGAGCAGAGATGGCCGCTCCGCCTGCGCTGATGCTGCCCTTGTTCGTCACCGTTATGTCATTGGCTATCGTATTCGACTGAACAATGTCCGCACTTTGAATGAGATCGTCGGCCACGCTCGTGTTCGAGTCATCGAGGTTGAAAAAGCTTAAGCTGTTGCTGAAGGAGAGGTCTTGATTGACGATCATGAGATCGATGCCGGTATAGCTCGCCCGGATTTTTGCCTCGTTCGCTACTTCGATGCTGTTGTTCACCGCGTTCGCCTGACGCAAGCTGAGTGTTTGGGTGAGATCCTCCTCATCGATGATGGCCGCGCTGCCGTTCGCGTTGGATGCGGAAATGCTGTTCTCGAAAGAGCCGATGGACAGGTTCCTGATCTCAGCGCTTATGCCTTCCTGCGGATCAAGAGAACCGGCGTTGGCGATGGCAATTTGATTGTCGATTGAATTCGCTTGATCGACGCGTCCGGACTGAGCGAGGCTATCGGCATTGACCGCCGCGGCTGTGCCATTGGCATTGGACAGGTCGACGATATTCAAGAAGCCGGAGATCGATTCATTATCGATCAGGGTTTGAATGCCGCTCTGTTCGGCATTGAGTTCATCGCCGTTCGCGATCGAGATTGCGCTCGCGATCAAATTGGCCTGGCTCAAGTTGATCGACTGCACCGCGTCCTCGGCCATGATTGCCGAAGCTTGGCCGTTCGCGTTCGAGGCCGCCGCGGTGTTGACCAACCCCGCGATTGCACGGTTGCTAATCGTTGTAGATATGCCCCCTGCAGCCGCGATGGGGCTACTGTTATCGATGGTGAGGTTGCTTCCGATGGAGTTTACCTGCGCGAAATCGATGGATTGGGTGATATCCGAGAGCGTGAAGGTAACGAGGGCGATGCTCCCATTGGCGTTAGATGCTGCCAGGCCGTTGGCAAAGCCCGCGATCGCCTGATTGTCGATTTCTGCGTAGATGCCGCTGCTTGCGTTGGACAGTTCGCCGCTCTGGATAATGGTGATGGCGCTGCTGATCGAGTTCGTCTGAGCGAAGTCGGCGCTCTGTGCGAGATCATCGAGATTCACAATCGACGCCGTGCCATTCGCATTCGACGCAGCGGCGGAATTGGCGAAACCGGCGATAGCCTGATTATTGATCTCGGCGATGATACCGGCCGCTGCGGCGATATCGCCGCTGTTCAAAATCTCGATCGCGCTCGCGATCGTGTTGATCTGATCGGTAACTACGGACTGGGTGAGATCGTCGAGCGTGATCGGCGACGCCGCGCCGTTGGCATTGCTTCCCGTCGTGAGACCATTTGAAAACGCAGCGATCAACCCGTTATTGATTGCGGCAAAGATTCCGGTCTGATCGGCCGTGATATCCCCGACATTGTTTTTAAATATTGTGTTCGAAAGCGAATTGATCTGGTCGAAATTGATTAGCTGAGTGACGTCGCCAGGTTGAGTGGTGCCATTGGCGTTGGAAGCTGCGGCCACGTTGGCGAGCGCAAATGCGGAATTGTCAATCCGAGCGTAGATCCCGATGAGCGGGTCGATATCGCCGCTATTGATGATGGTGATGTCGTTGTTGACAAGGATCTGTTGGGTGAAATCGATGAGTTGAAAGAGGTCGCCCCCCAGCACGCCGGAATTGCTTCCCCCCAGCGTGTTGGCGAAGGCAAGCGTGGCATTAGCGATCGTCTCATCGAGCGTGGCGGTCAGCTTACTGCTGTTGTTGACCGACTTGCTGTCACCCGCTGTCCGAGTTTGGCTCTGGACGATGATCTGATCGACCGCCGCTGCTGGCGTCGGCTCAAACAGGCCGCTTGCGAATAGGGCGGTGAACGCAGTTCCCAATAAAAGCGCGTCCCGCTGCCATAATGGCGCGGGAGGCCGAAACTGAATGATCGGTGAAGCGCCGCTGCACCAACGTCGAACGCCCAACATGCCCCCCGACAAGCTCGAGTTCGACTAACTCTCCGGCGACACTAAAGGGCTCCCGTTCAAAGACCAGTGCAGCGATGCCACAACCACCTATGCTCCGAGACTTATGGACACAAGTTTGAGTAGCGAATGCAAGCGACTCCCAACGCAGGCGCGATTCCGCTGCCTAAGCGCGCGGTCGGACGGCAAAGGAGCAATTCAATAGGGGCTTACTCGCGTGCAAATAAGGGCTCAGTCGCGTGACTTCACGTAGGAGCCAGGCGCATCCTCGATCGGCTTGAGCGGTCCGGTCGCGGGATCGCGTGCCGGGATCTTGGCCCCTGAATAGGCCGCAAGCCATGCCGCCCAATCCGGCCACCACGATCCTGGGGTCTCGGTCGCCGTCGCCGCCCATTCGGCCAGGGTGTTGCCCGTGCCGCCCGACCAGAACTGATATTTCCTCTTGGCCGGCGGATTGACGACGCCCGCGATATGGCCCGACCCCGCCATGACCATGCGCACGGGGCCGCCGAACAATTTCGCGCCGCGGAACACCGAAAGCGCCGGCGCGATATGATCTTCTTTCGTGAACAGCTCGTAGATCGGAATGTTGACCCGGCCAAGGTCGAGCCGCACGCCGCCGAGCTCCATCTCGCGCTTGCTCAAGCGGTTCAGGTGATAGAACTCACGGAGATAGAAGGCGTGGTTGGCCGCCGGCAGCCGCGTCGAGTCGGCGTTCCAGAACAGGAGGTCGAACGGAAACGGCTTCTTGCCCAGAAGATAATTGTTCACGACATAAGGCCAGATCAGGTCGCGGGGACGCAGCATGTTGAATACGGCCGCCATGCGCGACCCATCGAGATAGCCTTGCTCGGCCATCATCTCCTCGAGCGCCTTGAGCTGCGTGTCGTCGATGAACACGAGAAGATCGCCCGCCTCGCTGAAATCGACCTGAGCGGCAAGGAAAGTCGCCGATGCGATCCGGTCATCGCCCTTGGCAGCCATGTAGGCGAGGGTGGAGGCAAGCAGTGTGCCGCCGACACAATAGCCGAGCGCGTTGATCTGCCGGCTCGCGGTCTGACGGTTGACCGCATCGACCGCGGCGAGAATACCCTCGCGCATATAGTCTTCGAACGTCTTCTGCGCGAGGCGCTCGTCCGGATTGACCCACGAGACGAGAAAGACGGTGAAGCCCTGCTCGACCGCCCATCTGACAAACGACTTCTCCGGGACGAGGTCGAGGATGTAGTACTTGTTGATCCACGGCGGCACAATCAGGAGCGGCCGCTCGTAGACTTCCGCCGTCGTCGGCGCATATTGAATGAGCTGAATGAGGTCGTTCTGGAACACCACTTTGCCGGGCGTGACGGCGAGGTTCCGCCCGACCTCGAAGGCCGACAGATCGGTCTGGCTGATGCGCAGCATGTCCTTCGACTTGCCGAGGTCCTCGGCGAAATGCTGCATCCCTTGCACCAGATTCTCGGCGTTGGTGGCGAGTGTGGTACGCACGACCTCGGGATTGGTCAGGGGAAAATTCGAGGGCGAGAAGGCCGACAGCATCTGATTGAGATAGAACAGCGCCTTCTTGCGCGTCTTCTCGTCGATCCCCTCGGTTTTGCGCGTCACGTCTTCCGCCCAGCGCGAGGTGATGAGATAGGCCTGCTTCCAGAAATCGAAGAATTGACCGTTGGACCAGTCGGGATCCTTGAAGCGGTTGTCGCCGGGCTCGGGCTCGACCACAGGCTCGACCTCTTCGCCGAGGAAGCGGCGGACGCTGCGGCTCCAAAGATCGGCATAGCTCTTGAGCAGCTCCCCTTGTGCCGCGGCGAGCTTGGTCGGCTCGGCAACCCAATGGCGGGCAACCTCGCCCAAAGATTTCGCGGCTTCGCTCACCTCGGAGGCGACGCCGTAGGGCCCATTACCGTTGGTGCTGGTCCGCTCGGCGAGCGTCGAGAACACCTTGGCGCCCTGATCGAAGAGTCGCACCATGTTGCGGGCGAGCGCGTCGAACTGGTTTTGCTGTCCCTCGATGGGCGAGGGTGACTCGGGCCCCTTAGCTCTCTCCTGCATCAAATCGTCCTTATTTCACCCCCGATTAACCACTTTGACCGCGAACTTGGGCGCTAGCTTTGCGGCCTTTGATGGCTTTCGCCCCTCACCTCATTGTGCTATGCAATATAACAAGCAAAAGGCGATTGCCAATCGTCTCGCGAGGGGAACTCGACATCACCGGCTGCCGATGACTGTTCGTCCAGTCTTTCTTATGCTTGGGCTGATCGCCCCGCTTTGGCTTGGCGGTTGTGCCGACACGGCACCGTCCGACCGGGTGCTGAAGCCCTTTTCCGCGCTCATGCGGAGCGACGACCAAACCCTCACCAAGGCTGAGCAAAAGGCCGCGATCAGCGAACTCCAGGACGACAAGAGGAAGCAGGAAACGGCAGCCCAATCAGGCACCGTTGTTCCCGCCAAGACGGCACAATAGCGAAGCCGTAGAGCCGTCCGAGCCCACCCGTCTTGCCGCCGGGGCCGTTTCTATGGTTCAAGTGCTGATTCTCTATTCCATCGGGGCCTGACCGGGACGGGGACCCGCGCGTTCGTGAGCAGCGATTTCCATAGAATCAAGCGCCTGCCGCCTTATGTCTTCGAGCAAGTCAACAAGCTCAAGGCGGAGGCGCGCGCCCGCGGCGAGGACATCATCGACTTCGGCATGGGCAATCCCGACATGCCGACCCCCGATCACATCGTGGGCAAGCTGGTCGAGACGTTGCGCGACCCGCGCACCAACCGCTATTCGGCCTCGAAGGGCATCTCCGGCTTGCGAAAGGCGCAAGCGGCCTATTACGCGCGCCGCTTCAACGTTAAGCTCGACCCCAATACCCAAGTTGTGGCGACGCTAGGCTCTAAGGAGGGCTTCGCCAACATGGCGCAGGCCATCACCGCGCCAGGCGACGTGATCCTCGTGCCGAATCCGACCTACCCGATCCACGAGTTTGGCTTCATCATGTCGGGCGGCGTCATCCGCCACCTTCCCGCCCGCACCGACTCGCAGTTCATGGCCTCGC
>Ga0070741_10020391_pt1 | contig 10448 bp, 11 predicted proteins | sample Coa_R1_4_FD_66440 | JGI IMG/M metagenome (GOLD analysis project Ga0070741, IMG submission 66440) | Surface soil microbial communities from Centralia Pennsylvania, which are recovering from an underground coalmine fire - Coalmine... | ecosystem: Environmental > Terrestrial > Soil > Unclassified ... | reverse complement strand
GGCGAAGGGAATCCTCATGGCGCGCCACGCCACGACCGCCGACCGGGCGTTCGAGATGCTGCGCGACCACTCCCAGCACAACGGCCGCAAGCTCAGCGACGTCGCCGCGGCCGTCGTCGAAAGCCATCTTCTCCTGCTCCCCCCACCCGCGGCGCCGCCGCCGCTTCCAGCCGGCGACGTCCCGATCCTCTAGCCGGGCGCACCACGCGACGTGCACTCGTCGCAGATGGAGTGGGAGAGGGTGTTTCGCTCGTCGATCGCGGCGAGCGCGGCCGGCGGCGGGACGAGCCACGTGCCGTCGATCCGCACGCGGCCGCACCAGGCACAGGTCGGCACGACGCCGCCTTCGTCATAGATCTTGACGATGCGGGAGAAGATCTCGTAGGCCTCCACGTTGTCCACGGAGGCTAATCCACCTCAGTGGCGGTGCCTAGCCCGCGGGACGACATGGGAAGCCGTGCGGGACGGAATCACGGTCGACGGAGCTCGAGTCAACGCTCGCCGGCGCCTATGTGAGGATATTGACCGCGCGCGCAGCGACCAGTAGGACGGTTAGCGCGGAGAGCGTGGATTCGGCCGCCATCAGCGCCTTGGCTGAGCGCGTGAGCGGCATCGCGTCAGTGGGGCTGAACGCGGTCGCATTCGTCAGCGCCACGTAGAAGTAGTCCCACACGTGGGGCGTCCAGCCCTCGCGCGCGAGCTGCACGTTCTCGTCCTGAGGGAACTGGAAGTCGGGCTTGCGCGGCGCCGTTGCGAGCGCTCGCGCCACCGGGCCGCCGCAGTCCAGCTCCCAGAAGGCGAGCCCGAACGCGATGGCGTCCGTGAACAACACGACGCCGCCGCTGAACAACAGCTGCCGCCCCGTGATGTGGGCTCCCGAGTGGGCCACGAGCGAGACGACGAGAACGATGACGCCGAGGACGTTGCAGATCCAGACGAATCCGAGGAGCCCGATGACGATCTCCCGCCGGCGGTCGTGCCGGACGAGGCGGCTCAACCCGAAGAGCAGCGTCGCCGAGAGGAGAACATAGGGAACCGCGACGACGAGCCACATCCACCAGAGACCGTGGCCCAGTAGACGCCAGCTCGCATGCTTGCTCACGGCCGCGAGCGCGATGAGAATCGCGGCGGCTGCAAGCGCGATGGGCGCCGCGTCGTTGCGCGCCTCACGAACGGCCGCGTGCAGGCGTCTCGCATCCGGCGCGTCGGCCATCGATTCCTTGGGTGTCACGCTGCCGCGGGACGGTCCGGGGTCGAGGTCCATGTCGGGCCGCGCATCGTGTACGAACTGTCGCCGACCGAGAGCGTCACCAGATCGGAGCCGTCGGTGGCGAGCCACGACTTGACCAGGTCGATCACCTCGACGACGGAGCGCGACTCCCATTCCGAGCGGACGCGGACCTCGCGGCGCACGGGATCGAAGGAGACGGACGGCCCGTCGAAGAGCCCCGACAGTCGTTGCACGAGCTCGTGCACGGTGGAGGCGTCGGCAACTGCGACACAGATCTCCACCATCGCGTCCTCCCAGGTCGAAGCCGGTTGATGTGCTCCAACCCGCTCTGCTGGGGGCGGACCTGCTCGCCACTCCGCTTTGTCTGCAGCGCGACTGGGCCGAGGATACCACCTGCACTCCGGCAGAAAGCGACTTTCCACACAATTCGTGCTACGATACGTCCCGCTGCGCCACATCGATCGGCGCAGCGATCTCGTAGGGCCGCCCTCAGCAGAGCAGGTCGGAGCAAGCCGGCAGGCGGTTTGCCTCGTCGGCGATGAACTCGAGCTGAGGGAGTCCCATGGGTATCAGCGTAAGTCTCATCCTGGCCGCCGCAGGCGCGGTGTTGACCTGGGCCGTCAGTGCGACGGTGTCCGGGCTGAACATCCGCACCGTCGGCGTGATCCTCTTGATCGTCGGCGTGGTCGGCTTCATCACGTCGCTGTTCTTCTGGTCGAGCTGGGGCGGATTCGGCGCTCGCGAGACCACGGTGCGCGAACGTGTCGTCGAGCGTCCGTAGCACGATGCGAACCTCCTGGAAGACACGAATCGCGCTACCTGCGTTCGTCGTTCTCGTGGCACTCCTCGCAACAGCGGGGGTCCAGGCCGCGCGGAGCGCCGCCCCGGTCGATACGGCGCCGCCGACGATCTCCGGTACGCCGACGGTCGGCCAGACGCTGACGGCGAGCGATGGGACGTGGAGCAACGCTCCGACGTCCTTTGCATATCAGTGGCTTCGGTGCAACGGCGGTGGCAACGGTTGCGCCGACGTCGCGAACGGGACGCAGAAGACGTACACGCTCGTCGTCACAGACGCCGGCCAGACCATCCGCGTCCGCGTGACCGCCACCAACGCCAACGGCTCCAGCTCCGCGCAGTCTGCTCAGACGGCTGTTGTCGCCTCCGCGACCTCGAGCGCGGCGCCGAAGAACACGTCGTTGCCGACGGTCTCCGGTACGCCGAAGGTCGGCCAGACCCTGACCGGCGCTCCGGGCTCATGGAGTGGAAACCCGACGTCGTTCGCGTACCAGTGGCAGCGCTGCGATGCAGACGTTGCCGCGTGCGCGAGCCTCAGCGGTGCGACCAGCACGACCTACGCATTGCCGGTCGCCGACCTCGGCTACCGGCTGCGCGTCGTGGTCACCGCCAAGAACGCAAAGGGCTCGACCAGCGCCACCTCTGCGATCACGACCATCGCGGCTCCGACGACGCCGATCACCAACCACCGTCCGACGGTGACGATTCTCGGCGTCCAGTTCACCGGATCGACGGTGTATGCGCACTTCCGCATCTGCGACGACTCGTTCAAGAACCTCGCGATCCGCGAGAGCGACTCGCGGCCCGGGAAACTCTCGTACACCCGTCGCTTCGCCACGCTCGTCCCGCCGCGCCCGTGCGGCGTCTCCACCCGGCATTGGCTCCCGGTCGTCCGCTTCCGCGGCCCCGGTCGCTACACCGTCACGCTGCGCGCGACGGACAAGTCGGGGCTGACGAGCTTGCCCGCTCGACGGACGTTCACGCACGGCTAGCAGGCGGAGCTCACTGCGCGGGAGGCGGCCTGTCCCGCCTCCCGCGGCCCCCGCCGCCGCCGACGAGCTCCGTGTCGGAATGCTCGCGCCGATCTCCTGGCGTGTGCCGCCGCGGAACTACGGGCCGTGGGAGCAGTTCGCGTCGCTCTTGACCGAGGGGCTGGTCGACCGGGGAGTCGACGTGACGCTGTTCGCGACGGCAGACTCGATCACCCGTGCGCGCCTGGTCGGCACGGCCCCGACCGGGTACTCGGAGGATCCGGCGTTGGATGCCAAGGTGTGGGAGTCGCTGCACATCGCCGCGCTCTTCGAGCGCGCGAACGAGTTCGACGTGATTCACAACAGCTTCGATTTTCTACCGCTGACGTACAGCAGCCTGGTGGAAACCCCGGTCGTGACGACGATTCACGGGTTCTCGTCCGAGCGGATCCTCCCTGTCTTCGAGAAGTACAACGCCGTCGGGCATTACGTCGCGATCAGCGACGCCGATCGGCACGACAGCCTCGACTACGCCGCGACGATCCACCACGGCATCGATATGAGCGCATTCGACCTCGTGCGAGAGTCGGGCGGCTATCTCCTGTTCTTCGGACGCATCCACCCGGACAAAGGGCTCGTGGAAGCGATCGAGGTCGCCGAGCGAGCGCACTTGCCGTTGATCGTCGCGGGGATCGTGCAGGACCGCGACTATTTCGAGCAGCTCGTCGAGCCGCGGGTCGACGGTGAGCGTGTGCGCTACCTCGGTCCTGTCGGCCCCGACCGGCGCGGAGAGCTGCTCGGCGGAGCACGAGCGCTCTTGCACCTCGTCAACTTCGACGAGCCCTTCGGCTTCAGCGTCGTCGAGGCGATGGCCTGCGGCACCCCCGTGATCGCAGCCCGCCGCGGATCGATGCTCGAGATCGTGCGCGACGGAGAGACTGGATTTCTCGTCGGAGACGTGGCCGCGGCTGTCGCAGCCGTGGGCAGGGTGCAGGAACTCGACCGTGCAGCTGTGCGCGCGTCCGTCGAGCGGCGGTTCGATGTGAACCGCATGGTGGACGACTATCTCGCGCTCTACCGACGGATCCTGAGTTGAGCGAGCGGTTCCGCGTCGGCGTCAACTACTGGCCGGCGCGCACGGCGATGCGCTGGTGGACGCACTTCGACCGTGCAGAGGTCGCCCACGACTTCGCGCGGATCGCCGAGAGCGGCCTCGACTCCGTCCGCGTGTTCTTGACCTGGGAGGACTTCCAGCCTGCACCGGACACGGTCGACCGCGCGATGCTCGAACGGCTGGTCGCGGTCGCCGATCTCGCAGGCGAGCTCGGGCTCGCGCTCATCCCGACGCTGTTCACGGGACACATGAGCGGTGTGAACTGGATCCCGGCGTGGGCGCTCGGCGGCTCCCACGGCGACGATCGCTTCCGGGTCGTCTCGGGCGGTGCCGTGGTCAGTGCGGGGCTCCGCAGCTGGTACACGGATCCGGTTGTCATGGACGCGCAGGCTCTGCTGGCCGCGGAAGCTGCCGCGGCCCTCGCGGGCCACGAGGCGGTCTGGGCGTGCGATCTCGGCAACGAGAACTCGAACTGCGTGCTCCCACCCGACCGAGCAGCCGCCTGCGCCTGGCTCGCACGCATCGCAGCCGCGATCCGCGCCGCGGACGACACGGCGCTCGTCACCGTCGGGCTGCACATGGAGGACCTCGAAGAGGACAGGCTGCTCGGGCCGCACGAAGCCTCCGCCGTCTGCGACTTCCTTTCGATGCACGGCTACCCGATCTACGCCCGCTGGGCCGACGGGTCGACGGACGACCGGCTGCTCGGGTTCCTGGCGCGCATCACCCGATGGCTCGGAGGCGAGCGGGAGATCCTGTTCAGCGAGTTCGGCCTGCCGACCTATCGTCGCGGCGAACCGCGCGGCTCGTCGATGCTCGTCGAAGAGGCCGCGGCCGCCTCATACACGGCGATGGCTCTCGACGGCTTGCGCCGCGCCGGCTGCGTCGGCGCGATGCTGTGGTGCTACTCCGACTACGAGCCGGGACTGTGGAAGAGCCCGCCGCTCGATCTCGCAGTCCACGAGCGCTCGTTCGGACTGTGGCGGGCCGACGGCACACCAAAGCCGGCAGTCGCTGCCGTCGCGGCGTTCGTCGGGGCCGACCGGCGCGACACCGCCACTGCCGACGACTCGTGGATCGACATGGACCGCGACGAGTTCTACCGTGATCCGAGCGCGCAGCTGCCGCGCCTCTACCGCCGCTACCGCGGCGCATAAGCCCGCCGTACTACCCGGGCGGAGCGGCGAGCACGGCTTGGAGGAGGTCGTCGAGCTGCGCAGTCGCCAGGCAGATCGAGTCGTCGGCCGCGCCGTAGTACAGACGTACCTCTCCGCTCTCGGCATCGTGGAGGAGACCGCAGGGGAAGACGACGTTGGGGATGTCGCCGGTTCGCTCGTACGGTGCGAACGGGGCGAGGACCCAATTCGGAAGCCGACGCAGGACGCGTGTCGGCTCGTCGCGGTCGAGCAGGGCGAGACCGACGCGATACAGCGAGCCGGCGACGGTCTCCTTCACGCCGTGGTACACGAGCAGCCAGCCGTGCTCGGTCAGAAGCGGCGGGGGCCCGATGCCGATGCGCTGCGAGTCCCACCAGGCGCCGTTCCGAGGCGCGAGCACCTGCTCGGGCGAGCTCCAGCTGACGAGGTCGGCCGACCGGGAGAGAAGGATCTCGCCGCCGAACTCCGTCTTCGGCCGGTGGAGGAGGATCCAGCGGCCGTCTATCCGGTGTGGCAGAAGCGCCGCGTTCTTGTCCTCCGGATGCCGGACGATGCCGTACCGCTCGACGGTGGTGAAGTCCGCGGTCGTCGCGAGATAGACCGCCGGCCCCGCGGGGCCGTAGGCGGTGCACGTGATCACCCAGCGGGCGAGCTCCTCGACCCAGACGACACGCGGGTCTTCGAATCCCCACTGCTCGCTGTCGACTCCGGACGCTGGGGCGAGGAGCGGCTCGGTTTCGATCGCCCAGTCGTCGACGCCGTTGGAGGAGCGGGCGACGGTGAGGTGCGAGATCCCGCGCAGGTCCTCGACGCGTGCAAGCAGGACGGTGCCGCCGTCGAGTGCGGCCGCAGCCGGGTTGAAGACCGCGTTGACCGGATACGGCCAGCTCTCCGCGGTCAGGATCGGATTGCCCGGGTGACGGCGGAAGAGCTCTCGCATGCTCACGCTGCGGCGACTGCGGGGATGGCCTGGCGCGCGGACGTCCCGACACCGGCTGCGTCCAACAGCAGCGCGGCGCGATGGAATGCGAGCGTCGACTCGGCGCCTTCGTTCGCGTTCAACTCTTCCGCGCCGAGACCGTCGCTGCAACCGCCGGTCGCGAAGTCGTAGAGGGGCCGATCGAGATGGTTGCGCCCGAGGAACCATTCGAACGCGTGCCTGGCGCGCACGCCGTGCTCCGCGCCGCGCGTGAGCGCGAATGCGGTTAGCTCCGCCTCGACGAACGCTGCGGCGTCGAGCGGCTGCTCGTCGCCGGCTCCCGGAGCCGCTTCGTTCCGCTGCCGTCCACGATGGCCGGGCAGGCGCAGCATTCCGCGGTCGAGGCCGCACTCGTTGCCGAGCCAGTCCAGCGAGTCGAGGCCGATCTCGGTCATGTCGTCTCGCCCGAGCGCGCTCCCGCCGCTGATCAACGCCTGCGAGAGTCGCGCATTGTCGTAGGTGAGTGCGCCTTCGAACCACAGCCAGCCGTCCGACGAATTGCGCGCGTAGGCTGTCGCGAGCTGGTCGACCAGGCGCTCGAGGAGGCGCCGAGCAGGCCGGTCGAGCCGGTCCGCGTCGAGGCGGGAGAGACCGAGCACCGTGTACGCGGCCGTTCGCAGGGAGACGTCACGCGCAAGCGAGGCGACGACGCGATCCAACAGATTTCGCGTCGGCTCGACTACAGCGGGAATCCAGGCCGTTGCGAGGATCTCTCCAAGCGCCCAGACGGAGCGGCCGACGTGGTCGCCCATGTGCGGCTCGTCGAGCCAGCGCCGGTCGTAGCCCATGAAGTTCCGCATCCCGCCCTCGCCTTCGGCGGCGTGCAGGAAGGCAAGTGCCTTGTACAGCGTCGATGTCCACGCCTGGCCGTCGCCGCGCTGCGCGAGCTCGAGCCCGACGACGGCCAGTCTCGCGACGTCGTCGACGCAGTAGCCGCTGTCGCGGTTGGGAATGATCCCGTGCGCGTGCTGCACGATGCCGACGTCGTCGACGAGCGTGAGCAGGTGGTCCGTGCGCAAGCTCGTGAGCTGCAGATCTGCGACACCGACGGGGCGTCGCCGAGGCGCGAGCGCGTGCGCCTCTTGCAGCACCACCGCCGTCGCCTCGGCGACGGACGGCCAGGCAAGCGAGGATCCAATGCGCCGCGCCTCTGCTCGCGCTGCGCCGAGGACATCGGGCTCGTCCACGTAGTCGCACACGGCTGCGGCGAGGGCGCCGGCGTCGTCGAAGGGCACGAGCCGGCCCGCGCCGGACGCGAGCATGTCCTGTGCGTACCAGTACGGGGTGGAGACGACGGCACAGCCGGCCGCGACCGCGAAGGTGAGCGCGCCCGAGGCGATCTGCTCCCGGTTTCGATACGGGGTGACGAAGATGTCGGTCGCCGCGAGGAGATCCGAGAGCTCGTCGATCGAGAGGAAGCGGTCGTCGAACTCGACGTGATCGGCGAGGTCGAGCTCGAGCACGCGCCGCTCGAGCATGAGGCGATAGCGCTCGCCCTCCCGATGGGCGACGTCGGGGTGCGTGCGCCCGGCGATCACGTAGACGATCTCGGGATGGCGCTCGATCATCGCCGGCAGCGCGTCGATGACGGTCTCCAGCCCCTTGCCCGGTGAGATCAAGCCGAACGTCGAGAGCATGACGCGGCTCGCGTTCAGCGCGTACGGTCCCGACGAGGCCGCCGTACCCGTCGACGCGCGCGCGGTGATTCGCGACGGCGCGCCGTGGGGAACGACTCTGACCTTCTCCTCAGGGCAGGCTCCGCACTCGACGAGCAGCCGCTGAGCGGTGTCCGTCATGACGATCACGAGCTCTGCGCGTTCGCACAACTCGGACAGCACCGCCAGCTGGTGCGGCGTCGGCTCCGACAGCACGGTGTGCAAGGTCACGACGAGCGGTTGCGCGAGCTCCTCCGCGAACGACAGCACGTACTCGCCGTCGGCCCCGCCGAAGATGCCGTACTCGTGTTGCAGGAGAACGACGTCGACGCCGAGCCGGCCGAGCATTCGTGCGGTGCGGACGTAGTCTCCGCGAACGCCCTGCTCGATCGTCGACAGAAGCCCGCGTCGCTGCGGACGCGAAGCCTCGTTGACGACCGCGACGAAGTCTGCGCCGTCGACGCCGTCGACGCCGACCAGGGTTGCGCGAAGGTCGGCAGCGAACGTGCCGATCCCGCACGCGCGCGGCGGGTAGGTGGAGACGATTGCCGTGCGCACGCGTTAGGCGCGCAACGTCGAGCGTGCGGGAGCGAGCGCGGGGTGCATGCGCCCGATCTCCTGCAGGCCACCGTTGACGTGCGTCCGTTTCCCGAAGGTTCCGTTCGTCGCCGCGCGCAGCCGTTCGAGGACTCGCCTCAAGCTCTTCTTCATGATGTCGCTCCCTCTCGTGACTCCCCGAAGCAGCAAGCGGCGGGCTCGTGCGGGAGTCGAAACACGGGGACGCCCACCCAGGGTAGCCGAACTCTCCGGTGGTGATTGCGCGTACCTGGCGCGGCGGCCCGTGGCGGGCGGACCCGCCGCTCTGGGTCCGCCCTTTGCCATCGCTGCTCTAGGGGCCTTGCAGGTATGGAGCGAGGACCTCACAGCCGCCGGTATCGAGATCGGGATGCGGCCCGTCGAGCTGAGACACGGTGTCGGAGATCTGGTCGCCTACCGGGTTGCTCGGATCGCCGGTGTAGGCGAAGACGTCGGTGAAGGTGACAGATCCGGCGTCGATGCTCAACGTCGGACCACCCGTGATCGAGAACTTCTCGAACAGCCCACGCGCGGTCGACACGATCGTGACCGTTCGCGCCTGCACGTCGATCACCGCAGGGGACGTCTGTGTCTCCGGCCCGGCGTAGTGGAGCGTGGTTGACCTTCCACTCGCGGCGGCCGTGAAGACGCCGAAGAAGGTCGTGGTCATGAAGTACGTGCCGTTGCCGGTGTCGCGGAAGACCGACGTGCCGTGAACGTCGGCGGTTCCCAAGATGCCGCACAGGGGGTGGACCGGGGTGGTGAACGAGAAGTGCGTTACCTGCGTCGATCCCGCCGCGAGACCCGCGGCCGCGGTGACGCATGCCACGGCCGTTGCGGTGGCCAGCGGTAGAAGCATTCTTCTCATGACGTTGTCCCCTTTCCTTCGGATTTGTTCATTCCGCAGCCGAGGCTAGGAGTCGACGCCTAAGATCCGGCAAGATGACGGCTAGACCGTGACTAAGTCATTGCGACTGAAGGTGTTTGTCACGGGTCGGGTCGCGGCCGAGGCGAACGGACACGTGCTCGACGAGGCGCGCTTCCCAGGCCGGCAAGGTCGTCTTCTCTTTGTCTACCTCGTCGCGGCCGGGAGCAGGTCGGTTCCCACGGACGAGCTTGCGGATGCGATTTGGGGCGAGTCGCCGCCCGCGACGTGGGAGAAAGCGTTGACCGTCATCGCGAGCAAGCTCCGAGGGCTGGTCGCGGAAGACGGGATCACGCTCACGAACGCGTTTGGCTGCTACCGCCTCGACCTGCCCGAGGGGACGTGGGTCGACCTGTTCGAAGCCGCGAGCGGCGTACAGGACGCGGAGGAAGCGTTCGCCGCAGGCGAGCTCGACCAGGCACGGGCGGCGGCTCAGTCGGCGGAGTCGCTAGCGCGCCGGCCGTTCCTGTCCGGTGAAGACGGAAGCTGGGTCGAGCAGAAGCGCCGCGAGCTCGCCGACATCCGCGAGCGCGCGTTGAGCGTCCTTGCCGATGCGTGCCTGCAGTCAGGCGACGCGCGGGAGGCGGCAACGTGGGCCGAGGAATTGATCGCGCTCTCGCCGTTTCGCGAGGCCGGATACCGGCGTCTGATGGAGGCACACGTCGCCGCGGGAAACCGCGCCGAGGCGCTTCGCGTGTACGAGCACTGCCGGCACCTTCTCGCGGACGAGCTCGGCACGTACCCCTCGCCGGAGACAGACTCGGTCTACCGAGCGCTCCTGGACGCACCGCGGACGTCCGCTCGAACGACGCCGGCCGCCGAGCGGACGGAGCTCTCGCGAGTCCAGAATGGGGCTCTACCGCTCCCGACTAAACAGCTAGGCGAGCGACGGTCGCGGAAGCGCCGCGCCGTTCTTCTCTCGTCGCTGTTCGGCGTGATCGCGGCCGCTGTGGTGGTTCCGCTCGCGGTGTTCGGTCACCTCGGAAGCGGAGGCCGCTCGGCCGTCTCGGCGACTGGCGACTCGCTGGCAGTCGTCGACGCA
>Ga0070741_10020390_pt1 | contig 10449 bp, 32 predicted proteins | sample Coa_R1_4_FD_66440 | JGI IMG/M metagenome (GOLD analysis project Ga0070741, IMG submission 66440) | Surface soil microbial communities from Centralia Pennsylvania, which are recovering from an underground coalmine fire - Coalmine... | ecosystem: Environmental > Terrestrial > Soil > Unclassified ... | reverse complement strand
TCACAGTGGATACCGGCCCCTTCCCAGGTGCCGATGGCATAGCAGGACCCAGACGGGCAGGAGTGCGCGGACATTATTTCCCCCTAAGGCTCTTGGACAGCGTTGGCCGCGAGCTTCACGAGCCACCACGGGACGGCGTTGTACTTACCGGACTTGACCGTCGCGACGATAATCTCGCGACGACGACCGGTGCCTCGCGCGCACCTGACCTGCACCTCCTCGACCTGCCACGGCAGGCCGTACACCCGGCGCAGGTGGAAGGTAACACCCTCGACCGGCAGCTCCTCGACCCGCTCGTGCTCGTGCCCCTCGGCGTAGCTGCCGGGGTGCTCGAACCGCCACCGAGGCTGATCGAGTCCGTCGGCGCACTCCCGCGTATACCAGAACTCGATGACGCGCGTATCGTTCACGCCCACCTTCAGGAAGCCCACTACTGCCGCCTCCCGATGAGCCTGGCCAAGGCGGCGAGGTGGTCCTCAGCCGTGAACCGGTATCCGACGCGCTCGGCCAGCTGCTCGGGGGTCATCCGGCGCAGCAGCTCCTCCAGGAGGTCGTCTTCCTCGATCGCGCGGAGCCCGGAGAACTCGCCGATCTCGAACACCGCGAACGGCTGGTCGCTGAGCTTCGAGTTCGGGCCCCCGAGGGAGCTGAAACCCAGCTGCCCCGAGTTAACGATTTCGGCCCGGATGCCGTGCTCCCTGTCCTGCCAGAGCTTGAGGTACATGAATGCCATTACTGCTTCTCCCCGGCCCTCGGCGTCATCTGCTCGACGGCTTCTGGGTGTCCTTGCGGTCAGTATCTTCTGCGGACTCTCCCAGGACGTGGTCGATCAATTCCTGGCGGCTGCTGGCCTGGTACCCGCACGAGCACTTATTCGTGTCGCCCATGTCTTATCTCCAGTCGGTCAGGGCGGCGGTGTCGGACTTGATCTGCTCGAGTGCTTCCGGGGGGAAGCCGTTGAGCGTGTCCGGCACCTCCCAGTCGTCAGGGACCTCGATCCGGTGGACGCTCTCCCACGTGCAGGTGATCTCTACTTCCTTCATTCGGCTCCCAGTACCTTTCCCAGCCACTCGCGCAGTTCCCACAGATCCTCCGCCTGGAAGGTGATCGTACGGGCCTGGCGGGGCTGTGACCGGGCACGCTCGTGGACGAGTGCCTGCGCCTGCCCGGGATAGGTCTCGAAGACCAGGCTGATCTGCTCGTTCTCGGTCGTGATTCCGCCCGTGAGACGGCGGTTCACCGTCAGCTCCAGCGGTTCCTCAGCAAACACAGCTAGTCCTCCCCGTACAGGCTGACGAGGGCCCGGCCGAGGTCGGCGGCATCCTCCCGCGACAGCCCGAAGATCGACTGGATCCCGCCCCTCTTGCCGGTCAGCTGGAACGAGACCTCCTCCTTCTTCCCGTCCCAGAAGTCGTGCACGGCCAGGGTCTTACCGCCAGTGCACTCGATCTCCTTGCGCAGTGTCAGCGCCATCCCTGCCCCCTCGGTAATCCAGGATTTTCCTCGAATATACGCTGTCCCTCAGCTCACGGCAAGCCGCAGCTAGCGCCAGGTTATGCTGCCGGGCCCGGGGACGTTAGTGATCTCGGTGATGGTGACCGGCAGTACCAGGGTCACGATCCCGCAGACATGCGGGATCGTGAGTTCCTCCCAGCTCTGGAGGATCCCCTTACCGTCGGCGCCGAATAACGTCGCGGGGCCGCGCAGGCCGGGGACCGGTCCCGGGTGACACGCGATGATGACGAACCTGCCGCCGGTCAGCCTGATCTCGGTGACCTCGAAGGCGACCCCCGCGACGACGACGGTGCCTATCACCGGGACCCGTGCCGCTCGTAGCAGATGAACCGGAGCGGGACCGTGACCGGCTCGACGTCGGCGCCGAGGTCGAACCGCACGACCCAGAGGCGGAACGCGCCCAGCTCCGCCCGGTACCTGGCCGCCTCGTCCCCGCCGGGGTGACGGTATATGAGGTACGCGGCCACGAACGCTATTCCCGCGCGGTCAAGCTCGAGGTCTCCCAGCTCCGGCGCGGCTGCCCGGAGGGCGAGGGCCCCGGCACACCTGCGGGAGTTCCCCCCGGCTCCCCGGTCGATGTGATCCTGCGTGACGTCGATCGTGACGTCCAAAGTCCCCGGCAGCTCCATCAGCTTCCTTCTCTCCCGGGCCCGGTCTCCTCGAGGAGCCGGGTGATCTGATCGCGGAACGCCGCCAGCTCATCCCGGGAGACCGAGACCATCGGGGCGGTGCCCCAGGTGGTCAGGGTGAACGTCCCGGCCTGGGTGCTCCAGTGAATGGCGACATCCAGGGTGTCCAGGCTGTCCGCAAACTTGAACCACATCAGTCCTTCTTCCTGTACTGGCAGAGATCGTCGGGGTCGCCGTAGTAGAACTCGACGCCCTCGTCCAGCGCCCACTCGCCGTGCCGGGCGACGACCCAGTCGGTCCCGATCGCCTCGACGCGCTTGTCCTCGTAGCTGTCCCGGCCGAAGACTCCCCCGCAGAAGCCGTCCAGGACGTCGCCGACGCGCAGCGGGACGGTAGTGTCAGCCACGGAGGCCCCTGGCAAGTTCACAGACGAGGGCACCGCACGGGCTCAGGTCCCCCGGCTTGTGCATGTGGACACGACGGAGCGGGCCCAGGTTTAAGATGCCGACGATCTCCTGGAGCTGCTGCTCGGTCAGGCACTCCATAATTCCTCGTTTCCCGCGAATATTCGTGCTCCCATGATAGGCCGCTGCCGCCGGGTTGTCGAAAGACGTCAGTCGGCATCAGCCGGGGGGTCCGCCAGCAACGACGCGAAGTACTCGGACAACATGGTGTCCGGGTGCAGGGCGTACTCGTTGGTGAACAGCACGCCGGAGGCGAACTCCTCGCGCGCCTTCGCGTATGCGGCGCGCAGCTCAGCTTTCGTCATGCTTGTACTCCCTCATTCCAGCCGTCGAGATCACCGTGCTCGGCGAGGTGAGCAGCGAGCCTCTCCAGCTCGCAGCGGCAGCAGGGCGAGGCGTGGCCGGTAAACTGAGGATGCTCAGGGTGCTGACAGTGCCCGCAACAGGGGTAGGGCATCTCAACTCGCATAATTCCTCATTCCAGCTCGATATTCGTGCTCCCCTATAGTAACCGCCACTGCCTGGACCGTCGAAGGCCACTGTTTCCTGATCGCGGGTCCCGCACGTCCGGATTTCCTGGCCACAACGGGAATGCCGGAGGCCGCTTAAGGGTACCCCCCTCGACATGATTGGGCACGGGCCCGCCGACGGCGCGGTCGGTCGTTAGCGAAGCTAATGAGCGTGGCTAACCAGTTGTCAAGCGCTTGCTCCTGCTAGCGGCCTGCAAACACTTCGTGAGCTGGCAGCTTTACATAATAGTACTTAGCGGCGCGATTACAGGCCTGTGACCTGCGGCGATGAAAATGCTAGATTATCCAAGCATTGCAAGCACCCAATATGTCCGTTTCGGTGTAGCAAACCTACAACCGTGTTAGCGCTTGGCATAGTACGCACGGCCAGGCTGGCGGGGCTCGGGGCGGCGCAGCACGCCGTTAGCGAGACTAATGAGCCGTCCTAACGACCGCGCGACCGGTGATTGGCCGATTATTAGCCGAAATCCGCGATATCCGAGCCCACTGTCACGCCGCTCGAGGAATTACACATCGGCGTCGCCAGGGTTGCGAGGATAGGACTTGGTAGCCCCCTGGCGAGTGCCGTGGTCGCTGACCGAATCTAGCGAGCGGAGCTGGTCCTTGACGTCTGCGATCTTCCTGTCCCAGTCCCTGACGTCATACCCGACGGCCTTACCCACTTCCCGCATACGTATGTAGTGCGCCAGGTGCTCTTCCAGCTCTGCCCTCTCCATCCCCCCAGGATAAGACGTACGAGCACGGAGGTCGAAGACGCTGGTGTGTATGTACGCGCACTCAGCCCCCTTCCGCCCGGAATCAATTCGAGCTAGCATGGGGGCGTGGCCATCGAGCGGTCTGACACGACGAGTGCTGAGTACCAGCGCTCCTTCCCCGGCCGTCATAGCCTCGGTCATGGTGTGTGGTCGTATCCTTCCCTCTCTCCCGCGAAGAAGATCGTCAGGGGCACGCGCTATTACAGCTGCGGCTGCGGCTGGCGTATCGTCGGCGTCAGCAGGACGAGGAGGGGACACGATGCCGCTGTGCGTATGCATGCCGAGCACCTGGGCGCCCTTCCCGCCCGGAATTAGTCTCCGCTAGCCTGTGCGCATGGGTACGACCAGCTGGGCCGAGCAGTCCATCCGGGAGATGGTCGAGGAGATGCGGCCCGAGGGCGGTCGGCTCCCCTCCGAGCGTGAGCTGGTAACCCGGCTCGGTGCCGGGCGGACGACCATACGGCTCATACTGCTGAAGCTCGTCGCCGAGGGACTCGTCAGGAGCGAGCACGGCCGGGGGCACTTCGTCATCCCCCGCGAGAACCAAGTCTGAGCCTGGTGTGGTCTGCACTAGAACTTGCGTAGTGGTTACCCATTTGATAGTCTGTAGTCATGACGCACACCGCAGACACCCGGCCCGACCACTGGTTCGCCACGGCTACCTCGTACACGCTGCACCGCAAGGCAGCTGACGGTGACTTCGCAGTGTGCAGCAAGCGCATCAAGCCCCGCTCCGCCCCGAAAGAAGACGGCGGCTTCGGCATCACGTACCGCACCGACGAGGGCATCGCGAACTGGCCCGGCAAGATCTGCGCGGACTGCCCCCAGGATGTGACGCAGGGGCCCGGCGAGAATGCGTCCCAGCTCGCTCGCGCTGCCACCGGGGAAGACCTGCTCCAGGCCCTCGCTTCTATCCCTCCCGAAGATCGTCAGGCCGCCCTGCTAGCATGCAGGCCGAGAATCCTCCGCCAGGCCGCTGACCTGTGCGGCATCGGGGACGCTGAGCTGCTGGCCAAGAAGGCCGCCGTCAAGGGCATCCTCGCCAACTTCTAGATCTGAGACCGGTGTGGTCTGAGCACGCTGCACATGGTAAGCTGGCCGCATGGCCACCTCATCCTCCCCCGAAGTCAATGCCCAGCCGTGTGCGCCCTCGGAGGCGAACTGGTACGTCGAGGTCGTCCACGACCTGCCGGACGGCGGCGACTGCGACTACAGCTACAACTACTTCAAGGGCGACCGGCCGACGCAGGCCTTCGCCCGCGCGAGCCTCGTCCCCGAGGGGCGCCGCATGCTCGAGTGCCGGATCCGCAGCTGCGGCAGCAAGTGAGGGCCAAACGCAGCCGGTACACGGTCAATAAGGTCTACATCATCATCTGCCGGAGCTGCAACGAGGACATCACGCGCTCGCTGAGCGGTGAGGAACCCGGCACACGAGGCGAAGCCGAAGAGTTCATTGCCGAGCACGAGCGGGTTTTCCACACACCGCATGTACTCTGAGCCCGTGTCCGACTCTACACCGCCAGAATTAGACGCCGACGCGCGCGAGGTCATCGCGTGGCTCGAGTCGGCCCCCGGCGAGGCCTGGTCGCAGCGGACCCACAGGGCCCTGGCATACCACGCGCTGATCGAGCTGGAGGATGACCACGCACATGCCGAGTACCGTCTTCCCGGCGGGGACTTCTGGTGTAACGGCGGTGACGGTACCTACGTTGCCTGGGGCGCCGGGCGCAACTGGCGGCTCAGTGATGACGTGGGCATCATCAGGCTCAAGTGGGACCCGGACATCGTCCTGTAGCGTTCCTCCTTCCCCCGGAACTAGTACTTGCGCTGTGGTTACCCATAAGGTATTGTGAGTGGTATGAGCATCGTCATCACCCGCAGGGAAGTCAGCGGCGGCAAGTTCACCTACATCGCCGACGGCGAGATTAACAACGAGAAGCACGCCAGTGAGTCCCTGATCGGCGCCAGCAAGGTTCGCTACACCTACGCCTCGCTGACCATGGTCCCCGACGGTGACGGCCAGCGCGAGGTGCTCGCCTTCCACAAGACCGAGCAGGCTGCCTCCAGGGGCCGCAGTGACCTCCGCAAGTACGCTACCGGGGTGCGCGTCATCGAGATCAAGGGCGAGAGCGAGTAGCTATGAGCATCGAGGTAGGCAAGCGCTACCAGGCGAAGACGACGACCCGGACCGAGCAGTCAGTGGTCATCGAGGTCACAGCTGTCGACGAGGTAACCAAGCAGGGCACGTACGTGTACGGTTACCGGCGGCATCGCGGGTCCCGCCCCCGGCAGACTATGTACCCGCAGCTGTACTTCATTCCGGCCGAGGAATCCTGAGTCATGAACAAACCACACACCGTCTGCGAGTACTGCAGGCTGCCGCTCCTGTGGTTCGAGGGCCGTCTCTACTCCAGCCAGGGCTCGTTCATGGCCGTCACCTGCCACGTCAACGGCACCCACGGGGAAGTCACCCGGAACAAGAGCAACCGACCGCAGGATTCAGCCATGAACCAGCTCGCAGGACTCACCCCGGCCAGGCTGACACAGGCCTTCCGGAACCTGAACGTCGCCACAGACGGGAAAGACTTCAGCGGGGCAGCGCAGTCGGTATGGCGCCACATCAGGTACCACGCTCCCGATGCAGAGTGCCGTGACCGGTACGACCTGGCGACCGCCCTTGGCCGGTTCGATGTCTACGTCCCGGGGATGAGCTACGACGAGACGGCCACCGAGGTCATGGCGCACCTCGGCCTGGCCAGGAAGATGAGGTGACCATGGTCGAGACCAGGACGGGCGGGTACATAGTAGACGGGACTGCCGCCGACTCGCCCGGGTACATCCAGATCGCTGTCATCCCGCGCTGGCGCCCGCGCGCCCTCGACGAAGCTCAGGGCATAGCGCGCGAGCGGTCAGCCGACAAGTCCGTGGTCCCGTGGATCGGCGTCTACGTCAAGGACGCCGCCTCCGGGGAGATCCTGCACACCTACGTCGACGGGCAGCTCCGCCTCCCGGAGTCACTGCCCGGGGACGAGCACTACGATAACTGCCCGCGCTGCGGCTCGGACCAGATCAGCCAGGACTGGATCCGCCCGCACGTCTACGGCTGGTGGTGCGACACCTGCGACTTCACATGGGATGAGGCACCCCAATGACTAACTCAGATCCCCCCGAAATTACTCCGGGTCTCCCGGAGCCCGCAGACAGGCAGCTGTCCGAGATAGTCGTCAAGTACCGTGCCCTCTGCACGGCCCAGGAACGCTACCTCAGCCTGCGGCGTGAAGTAGCCAAGGCATTCGCCGAATTGAGTCCCGCGCAGCAGCAGGCATACGTGCGTGCGTGCGAACGCATCGACAACGAGGCCCGGGAGACACGATGACCGAGATCTCTTTCCCCCGGATGCTTCAGGGTATGAGCACCCTCGTCGAAGACGTCAGGCTCAGCGAGTCGACGGCGGCCGAGGTCATGTCCTTCGCCAAGGAGCACGGTTCCTACTACGGACGAAACGGGAACGTCAAGTACGAGATCCACTGGACCGACGAGGACGGCTTCAAGGTGGCGTGGAGGGTAGCGAAGTGAGTACTCCCCCGGCCGGAGAAATGGCGGGTGACCCGGGCCTCGACGAGGCCATCGCTGCCTCACCCGAGAAGCGCCTGGAGTGGGCGCGGTGGGCATACGACTGCTGGCGCAGAAGATCACACGCCTGATCGGCGACGGGGCACCGGTATGGCACGCGCTCAGGCCCGAGGAGCAGGCCATCTGGATCGACATGGTCGCGTACATGGAGGGCAATCTCGGATGAATTCCGCCCGGAAGAAACCATGGATCGTGCGTGACCGCCAGGGGTGGTGTGCTCTCCCTGAGGGCGCCGAGCCGGACCCTGATGCCTGTAATGACCTCACGCTGTGCGGTGAGGTCATAGTGATGCGCTGGGATAGCAAGCGGGGAGACCCTGACTGCTCCAAGTGCCGCGAGCTGTTGAGGCTATGACTTTTGCGCGGTCTGAAATTCCGGGCTGGACACGGTGAGTCACTACTGCTAACGTTCTGTGCGGGGCATTTCTCCCCCAAAGGATGTCCCGGCTCCCGGTCGGGCCAGGCTCCCGTCCCACCCGGGCCTGGCCCGGCCTCTTAGTTCCTGAGGCCTAAGTACTTGCGTCGTGGTTACCCACCGGCTAGACTGAGGGCATGACGGACAACCTGATCCACACGCGCAAGACGATCATGGGCATCGATCTCTCCTTCGGCAAGACCACCACGACCGGCTGCGGCAAGCGGCGCGCGATGGAGCGCACCTCCACCGATCTCGCCGTTATCAGCTGCCCGGCCTGCCGCGACTGGCGGCGCCAGGACGAGCTGGAGATGGCCGGGATGGCCGAGGCCGCCGCCAGCGCCGGGATCACCGAATCCAGGTCAGGCATGGGACCGGACGAGTTCCGCGCCCTGGCCGCTCAGCACCGCCACGCCGCCGAGACCATCTAAGGGAGCCTGATCATGCCGAAGCCAGCCACCAGCTGGGCCCCGTCCTCGTCCGAACTCGAGGCGGAAGTCACCAGGAAGCTCAAGGTCGCGCTCGGCCAGCTGAAGATCGCGCACCAGATGCTGCGGGACCAGGAGGACCGGGAGGAGTACTTCCCGACCCAGGTCTCGGCCCGGCTCGAGAAGCTGGCCGCCGAGGTCGAGGCCTACGCCACCACCGTCAAGCGGAACATCTGAGGAGACGATCGTGGACGACATCATGCTGGCCATGCTGGAGGGCGGCGACCTCGAGGTCGGCGCCAAGCGGACCATCCTGCGTGCGGCTGTCCAGCGGCAGATCATGAGCCCGTTCGGCGGGGAGGTGCTCGACGTCCGGCGTGCGGTGCTGATCGACGGAAGCGACTACGACCGAGCCGACGGCAGCGGCAAGGGCCGGATGTACATCATGACCGCCGCCGAGTACGACGGTCTGATCGAGGCGCAGGGCGGGGTCAAGGCCCTGGTCGACAAGCTTGGGTATAAGTTCGATGTCCTCGACGGAAGGGAGCTGTTCAAGTGACCACCCAAGAAGAGATCAAGCAGCGTCTGCATGACGCCGGGGAACAACTTAGCTGGTCGCTCGTGAGGCTGGCCACCGCCGTGAATAACGCTCGGCTGGCCGGTATCCCTTACGCCGACGTCAGCGCGGCAATCCCGCAGACCGGCAGCATCCGGCTCAGCTCCATTAACAACCAGGCAGTCCGCTCTATCCTCGCCGAGGAGTTCAAGTGAGCAGCATCGTCACCAGGAGGACAGTCGCCGGGCATGCCGCCGAGTACCTGAAGTCTCAGGGGATCCAGATCCTTGACCGAGACTGGGCACACGCTCACGGCGTCCTTCCTGTCGTCGCGGCCGACCGGAGCGAACTCGTGCTGCCGGTGATCATTACCCGGACAGCTGGCAGCTTCAAACTCGACGAGGTTACTACGCGCCGGATCCGGCGGCTGGGCGTCGAGTGGATGCAGGCGCACGGCAAGCGGTTCGACAAGATCAGGGTCGACGTCATCTCCGTCATGTTCGAGGGAACTGGCGGCTACACCATCGAGCACATCAAAGGAGTTGGATAATCATGTCCGCAGGACCCGGGTCAGCCCGCAAGAAGCACTACGCGTCCCTGACGCACATCAAGCGCGCGAACAAGCACTGGTCCGAGCAGGTCGAGGGCCGGGCATACTGGTTCGACAAGGCCGAGCTTGAGTTCTGGGGCACGCGCGTGCACCTCGAGGTCATCGGCGGCCGGTTCTTCGTCGCGTCGAATAAGCCAGGATTCGGCGGGGAGGATGACCCGCGACGGTACCAGGTCTACCGGGTGGACGACGACGGCAGGATCGAGACCGTAGACCGGCCGGGATGGCATCCTGCCAAGTCGGAGTGGCCGGGGTACGAGACGGCCGAGGCGGCCAAGCTGGCCGCGCAGGTGGCGGCATCCGAAGAGAAGTAGCGAAACCCCCCGGGACGGGCATGGTCAGTGACGTCCCAGGGGGTTTCGCGTTTTTTGCGGAATCAAATGAAGGCTTGCCTACCGTCCGATAGGGCTCCTCTCGACGAACCTGTATCTTCTCCCGGGCTACCGTGATGCAGGGGTATTCAGTTGTAGCGTAGTGCGTGCCCCGCCCGGAAGTCTTTTGTGCGGGACTCCCGGCCAGCATCAGGGTTTCCTGGTTCCATCGGAACGGCGCTCACCAGACACCGGAGGTCACCAGGAATACTGCCCGGGAGCCCCACGCCCTTCTCGCCTGCTGGCTTCCCCGCCGCAGGCGGATTCAGTTGTTGTTGGGTTGGATGGATTCTCGCTCCCGCTATTCCCTTCTGAATGGCACGTAGCTCCGAGGCTCGCCCGGACCAGGCCCATTACACTCGCCGTGTACTTGCCTGGAACGACGCCCTTGCTTCAAGGCGCAGATTGAAGCAAGGAACCGCACCTAATGCTCTTCGTAGAGTAATGGTAGTGGTTGCCGTCATATTGCCCTCTTGGTGCTATCGATGGTTCTGGCCTCCAGCGGCACTGGCCATCAGCGCGGCGGGCTCTCATACGGGCCGCG
>Ga0070741_10020389_pt1 | contig 10449 bp, 9 predicted proteins | sample Coa_R1_4_FD_66440 | JGI IMG/M metagenome (GOLD analysis project Ga0070741, IMG submission 66440) | Surface soil microbial communities from Centralia Pennsylvania, which are recovering from an underground coalmine fire - Coalmine... | ecosystem: Environmental > Terrestrial > Soil > Unclassified ... | reverse complement strand
CAGCAGGATCGCCCGCTTCGGGTGGCGGCCCTGCCTGACTTTCTCGACGCCAAGGTACGCGGCGTCGTAGAGCGCCGTCTGACCGCGCGGGTCAATCAGCGTGAGTTTGTTCTGGAGCGTCGCGCCGTCGGTGAACTCGGCGACCAGATTCGCGCGCTGGTTGAAGGCGACCAGAAAGTAATCGTCGTCGTCGTGGCTGGTCTCAATGAAAGCCTTGAGCGCCTCGCGGGCGCGATCAATCTTGCCCTTCATACTCCCCGAGACGTCAAAGATGATTCCGACACTGACGGGCACGTCTTCGTCCCTGAAGTATTCAATGTTCTGTTTGACCTTGTCTTCAAAGACCTCGAAGTGCTGCCGGTCGAGCCCCGTCACCAGACGGTTGAAAGTGTCGGTGACGGTGACGCTCAGGGTGACGACTTCAGTCTCTACCTTGATCTGCGTCTGCCCCTCCCTGGGGTCACTTTTCTGTTCAGTTCTGGGTTGGATAGTCGAAGGAACCTGCTGGGCAATGGAAACAACAAAGCTCAGGAACACCAGCAGGCAGATGAACGCTGCGTGGTGCAAGCGGAATGGATTTGCCATCGGATTTCCCCCTTCCTCCCGGCGGAGAGAACCGGAAACCTTATCTGTCAGGATGTGCGGCCCGGATAGTATACACCGCCTTCCGCCTGTCATTTCAATAAATCAATGAATCAGAAGTCCGCCGAGATCCCGATCTGGAGGCCGAAACGAGGGCTGGCCGGGAAGCGCCCCCCGCCGATCCCGAAATCCAGAGTGAGTCCTTCCCTCAGGGCATAATTGCCGCCGATCTGGCCCTGCAGCCGCCCTTTGCCCAGATCGAAGTTACGGGTGACTGCGCCCGTGATTTCGGCGCCCAGTTTGAGCTTCCTGGTCATGTCTCTGACCAGCGAGGCGCCGCCCGTAAAAACGACTCCCCGGGTTTTGATGCCGATCACGCCGGTCGTTTCGTTCCCGGAAAAAAGAACGCCGCCATTCAGCCTTAACTTTGTCTGTCTGGTCAGGGACTTCTGCAGGATGCCATTCAGTGCGACGTCTGAAAGTCCCGAGCCGAGCTGGCGGCGCGTGTCCCCGGTCGGCAGTTCGACGTTCAGGGTGATGGTCATTGCCGGGAGCCGCGAGCCGTCCCGCTCCCTGCGAAAGTTGTATTTGAATCCGAAGTTGGTGTCGCCGATGCCGGAGGCGGCGCGCGGACTGGTGCCTCGCGCGTTGAAGATCATCAGCAGCGGGCTTTCAATGCTCACCTCAAATCCATCAAACAGACCGTAGTCCAGTTCGAAGTCGGCGGTGTTCTGTCTCAGGTTCGGGAAGGAGGAGCGCTGGAGGCGATCAAATTCATTGCTGAATTCGAAATGAAACCTGCCCTTCGGCGTGACATCCGCGTCGTCGGTATAAAACGGCTGCTGGCCGAAGGCGGTCGCAGACACAATCATCAGGGTGACGAGGAGTGTGAGGACAGATCGGGAGTGAACTCTGATGCGCGACAAGGTCACCATTTTTGTTCATTTGCCGCCGACTCCGGGAAAACGATTCCTGAACGTCTTTGCGTGGGACGCAAAGACGGATGCCGGGAGGCCGGGAGGCCGGGAAACCTACACTTTGTCCAGCCAAAGATATTGTCAATATTATTTCTGAATTCAATAACGGGTTTTCAACTGTATCAAAAGTCGCTGACAATTCATAAAGAATGATCGTAACTGCTCAGCCTACCTTCTGCGAGGTAACAGACAGACAGGCAAAAAAGAGCTGATAGATTAACTTTATGCTGACCCGTGAGGAAATCCGCGCTGTTTACGATCAGGGACCGGAAGCGGTCATCGTGCTGATCGAGCATCTGTGTGCCGTGATCGAGCAACAGCAAGCGGAGTTCACTCAGTTGAAAGCACGAGTCAAAGAACTGGAAGATCGGTTGGCGCTCGACTCTCGCAACAGCAGTAAGCCACCATCGAGTGATGGGCCAACTCAACGCAACCGTTCTTTACGGGCGGCGAGCGGCAAGAAGCCTGGCGCGCAAAAAGGTCATCCCGGCACGACGCTCAAACGCTCTCCGACGCCGGATCGCACCCTCAGGCATGCTCCGGCCGCGTACACAAGTTGCGGCCACTCGCTGGAGAGCATCGAGGGGCAGCCGCTCGCTTCAGCGCGTCAGGTCTTTGATCTGCCCGTACTCAAACTGGAGGTCACCGAACACTGCCTGATCGAGAAGTGTTGTCCGTGGTGCGGAACCACCTCTCGCGGCCACTTCCCGGATGGGGTGGCGCCTGGGGCGCAGTACGGAGACGAGCTCAAAGCCCTGGTCATCTATCTGACTAACTACCAGCTCTTACCCTGGCAGCGGACGTGCGAACTGATCGCAGATCTCCTCGGGCAACCTCTCGCCGAAGGCACGCTGCGGGCGGCGATCCAGGATTGTGCTGGCGGGCTGCAAGAAACCGAAGTCGAGATCAAACGCGCGCTCGCTGGAGCCGAGGTCGCCAATTTCGACGAGACCGGGTTGTCTGTCGCTGGCCACCGCCACTGGCTGCACGTCTCAAGCAACCCGCAGTTGACTCATTACGGCGCGCACCCGAAACGCGGTGCCGAGGCCACCGCAGAGATCGGCATCCTGAGCTGTTTTCATGGACGCGCCATTCACGACGCCTTCTCTTCCTACTTCAACTACAAATGCGAACACGGCTTGTGCAACGCCCATCACCTCCGGGAGTTGACCTTCGTCAAAGAGCAACTTGCGCAGGACTGGGCCGGTGAGATGAAGAGCCTCCTGGTGGAGATCAAACAAGCCGTCGCGCAAGCCCGCGCAGACGGCCAGACGAACTTGCCCGCGGTCCGGGTCGCGCAATTCGAGCTGACTTACGACCGCTTGTTCGCGGCCGGCTTGCAGTTGGCAGACAATGAGGTGCCGCCGCCGAACGGCAAACGTGGCCGGAGGAAACAGAGCAAAGCGAAGAACCTGCTCGACCGACTGGCCAAATACAAGCGCGAGACGCTGGCCTTTATGTACGACTTCCGGGTGCCGTTCGACAACAATCAAGCCGAACGCGACCTGCGCATGGTCAAAGTCCAGCAGAAAGTTTCCGGCTCTTTTCGCACCACTGATGGAGCCGACTCTTTTTGCCGCATCCGCGGCTATATCTCTACTGTCAAAAAGCAAGGGCTACATGTCCACGCACCGTCACCGCCTGCCTGCGCGTGATGGGCAAGAGCCAGGACAAGCACTTCCAGAATTCTCACCGGGTACTCAATCGGGCTCACTGGTCGGCGCTGAAAGCCAGCCGCCTGCTGTTGCGGTTGGTGGTGGCGACCTTCGCTCCGTCGGGCGAGTTGATCTTCGGTTTGGACGACACCATCGAACGGCGGCGCGGCGAGCAGATCAAAGCCAGAGGCATCTATCGCGATCCGGTGCGCTCCTCGCAGTCGCACTTTGTCAAAGCCAGTGGCTTTTGCTGGCTCAGTTGTATGTTGCTTGAGGCTGTGCCGTGGGCGAACGCGGTCTGGGGTTTGCCCGTGCTGACGGCGCTGTGCCCCTCTGAGCGCACTGTCCCGTGTTTAGCTTCACCGACAAGCAATCCGGTGACGAGCAACGTAAAGGTTTCAAAGACCTCGATCCGCATCAGTGGGCGAAAGTTTTCAAGCAACTGGATAATTTCTGGTGGTAGGATATGCATCGTTGTTCGCCTCTGTTTTAGGTTTGGTCACCAAAAACATCGAACAACATTGCGAGGAGCGCAACTGCTCCTCGCATCCCTGCCATTTTTTAGAGAGCAAAAACCGGAAACTACAGTTATCGAAAGACCGTTTATGAATATCGAATTGGCAGACTTATACGCCGCTGATCGCCGTGAGCATAATCCACACGCATGTCCTCCCACTTACGAAGAATCAGGGACACGGGACCGGGAGCGGCGCCCCGGCTAAAATGCTACTATTTCGCAAAGCACGACAAGCCAGAGAGCCTGGGAAGTGGGCGAAACGGGATGGAGGGGCGCTAACCGCGAAGGACTATTCACCTGCCGAACTCAAACCCGGCTCACCCGACTTCAACGGAATGTGATGTTCCCGCTAAATGGGATAGTGTGAGACTGACAATGATTCGATACTTACGGCGCGTGAGACATCTCTATGTGAGGTGCATTTGGGAGATTCGGTTTATAGTAAGCGTCACGGCGTGTTCAGGCGTGCTTGCTGCAGCGAGTACTCTCGCAAGTTTGTCCTCTTTGCGCGTCTGCGCACAGCAAACTGCACCAGCGAAACCGGTCGTAGTCCAACCCGGTGCGCCGGGGAAACGGACGCGGGTTCTTTCCCCGACGACGAAGGGCAAACTACCGCCAACTTCCCCGGCGGATGTGCAGTTCATGCAAGGTATGATTATGCATCATGCGCAGGCGGTTGAGATGACGGCGCTGATCGAATCGCATACTGAGAACACGGAACTGAGGTCGCTGGGTGCGCGCATCAGCAGGTCGCAGTCCGACGAAATAAAGTTCATGAAACGGTGGCTGGCGTCCCGCGGGCTGCCTGTTTCGGAGGCGACGCCTGGCATGCACCACATGAATCACTCGCACGGAACGATGGCGCTGATGCCGGGGATGCTTACTGCGGAACAGATGGAGGCACTCAGGGAAGCAAAAGGCGCGGAGTTCGACCATCTGTTTTTGAAAGGGATGATTCAGCACCACGGCGGCGCTTTGACCATGGTGAAAGAATTGTTCGACAATGCAGGCGCAGGACAGGACGCTGAATTATTCAACTTCGCAACCGACGTGGACAGCGGCCAGCGCGCTGAAATCCGGATCATGCAAAACATGATGGAGGGCAGTCCGTCAAAGGAGAAACGATGAATCGAGTACATACTTTCGCTTTCCGGTTACTGGTAAGCTCTCTTCTTTTGGGGTCGTGTTTTTCCGGCAGGGGACAGGCGCAAACGCCTTCGGCTCAGCAGCCAACGAAGGCGGCAGAGGCCAATGCGGACCAGAAGAAGGCACAGGATGATCCGTTTGCGCCTGAGCAGGCGCCGCCGCTCCCCCCCGGAATGACCGGCTCAGATGCCAACGATCCGCGAGCCAGGCTGAAACCGGGGATGTACGACGCGGGAGAAGTCTCGATGGGCATCAGGCATCTCCGGCTGCTCCGGAAACCTGGTCCGTTTCAGCTCGACTCAAGTGATAGCACCAAAGTGAAGAAGACCCTGGGTTTGCTCGGCATTGGCGACCCCTCAAAGATGCCTGAGCCGGTGCAGACAGTTATTGCCCAACTGGCGTTTGCAAACTCGGACCTTGCGTTCCAGAGAAACCACCTGTTTCAGGGGAATTTTTATGGTGTCAATATCTACGACATCTCCAATCCCGCCAGGGCCCGGTTGGTAACCTCGATGGTTTGTCCTGGCGGACAAGGAGACGTGTCGGTCTACAAGAACCTGATGTTTATGTCGGTCGAGATGCCGAATGGCCGCATCGATTGCGGCATCCAGGGATTTCCACCGAACCCACCGCCGCCCGCCGGCGAAGAGAAAAAGCCGACATTGCCCGCGCCGCAAAAAGATCGCTTCCGCGGCGTAAGGATCTTCGATATCTCCAACATCAGGAGTCCCCGGCAGATAGCCGTAGTGCAAACCTGCCGCGGTTCGCATACGCACACGCTTGTCGTCGATCCGAAGGATAAGGACAACGTCTATATATACGTGTCCGGTACGTCGTTCGTGCGCCAGAGTGAAGAGTTACCAGGGTGTTCTGGCGAAGCACCGGATAAGGACCCGAATACGTCTCTGTTTCGCATTGAGGTGATCAAAGTGCCGCTGGCTGCGCCACAGAATGCAAAGGTGGTGTCCAGTCCTCGTGTGTTTATGGATCCTCGTACGGGCGTACTCAACGCCTTGAACAGCGGAGGCACCCACGGCAAAAACGGCATGGAGAAGCCCACCGACAGCGACCAGTGTCACGATATCACCGTGTACTCGGCGATTGGGCTGGCCGCAGGCGCCTGTTCCGGAAATGGAATCGTGCTGGACATCAAAGACCCTGTGCATCCGAAGCGTCTGGACGCCGTCAACGATCCGAACTATTCCTACTGGCACTCGGCCTCGTTTTCGAACGACGGGACAAAGGTCGTGTTCACCGATGAGTGGGGAGGCGGACTGGGTGCGCGTTGCCGTCTCAACGATCCGAACAAATGGGGCGCCGACGCGGTGTTTCATTTGAAGGATAACAAGCTGAGTTTCGCGAGCTATTACAAGATGCCAGCGGCACAGGGCGACACCGAGAATTGTGTGGCACACAACGGTTCGCTCATCCCGGTTCCCGGACGGGATATAGAAGTGCAAGCCTGGTACCAGGGTGGCATCTCCGTTATGGACTTTACCGACGCGGAACACCCGTTTGAAATTGCCTATTTCGATCGCGGGCCAATTGACCCCAGGATGCTCGTACTGGGTGGCGACTGGTCTGCCTACTGGTACAATGGCCACATCTACGCTTCGGAGATCGCCCGCGGGCTGGACATCTTTGAACTGAGCCCAAGCCAGTTTCTGAGCCGGAATGAGATTGATGCTGCGAAAACGGTACAAGTCGCTGAACTCAATGTGCAGAACCAGCAGAGGATCGTGTGGCCAGCCCGGCTGGTAGTAGCCAGGGCTTATCTGGATCAGTTGGAGCGAGCGCAGGCTCTGCCAGCGGACCAGATCGCTGCCGTGCGGAACGCGATTCAAAACGCAGAGCGTTCACATCTGAACCAAAGCGCGCGCGCCAAACTCCAGCGCTTCGCGCGGTCGCTGAAAGAAAGCGCCCACCTGCCCAGGAGCGCAGTAGACTCAAAGCGAGTGCAGGCTCTGGCGGAAATCCTGCAACGACCCGCCAGGTGAGCCGCAGGCAGAATCTGCCCAGCCGGAGTGGCGATGTGGCAGTTGAAGCGAAGGCCAGCGATAGAGTTTCCCAATCTGGCAAGTCTTACATCAATACCTACTGCCTGGAGCCTGTTATTGACTTTGAAAGACCAACTCTACAACTCGCCTGGACATCAGGATCGCGAACGCGAGGTGGTACTCTGCCCTTCCTGCGGATGTTCCACCCCCAAACCCTTATATTCCCAGCCGGGGAGTGATCCGCCCGCCCCGGTAGCGGTTGCTGTGCCTGAGCCGCGGGGAGAGTAAAAAATCGGCTTGAGACGGTGTCCCCAATTGTGGAGACGATTGCGGCCAGGGTCAGGGCGAGTGCAACTGTTTACGCGTCATGATGTTTCCCTCCGATGAGTGTGAACTGGGGGCTTATCAGGTTTAACGCCGGTCCCGGCCGGAGTTCCGAAGATTATTGCCCCCGGCATTCTGGCCCGGCCACCTGATTCGAGGCGATATGACCTGAGAGGAACCCGCGGCAGCAAAACGCCTGATCAGCCGAAAACTGTTACCCTTCCAGACGAAATAGTACAAGTCTGGAAAATGATCATGATTCTCAAAGTGACGGACTATCATCAGCCGGCTGTCAGGCTGGTACTCGACATACTTTTCGGTGAAGACCCCTCCGGTAAAAATCCAATACTCCCACCCACTCCTTTTACCACCGAACGGGGGCGGGTATACCCTGCCTGTTTTGAGGTCAATGATGGCGCCCGCGCCGCAAGCCGAACCGCACCCCCAGCCTGCAAATTTATAGTGGCCCGCGAAGTCAGGATTACTTTTGGCCGCCTCAGTGAGCTGCGTCCGAAACATTCGCTCTGATCTTGTGGTGAGCTTCACGGCCGCGGCCTTCCCCCGCCACACTTCTGATACAGGGTAGTCCCTGAACATTGGCAGCTTCTTCCCGTGCCTGCCGCCGGGCCGGGGATTGGCGCAAACCAGAATCGGGCAAATCAAGGCAAGTGTTACAACCTGCGAATAGATCAGCTTATTCATTCGGGATGATCCTCCAGAGACCTGAAATGGATTCCTCTCTCCGGCAGGGAAGGCATTTCCAAGGTACTGACTCCTGGCAGGCCAGCGCAGGAGTGGCCACCACATTGCCTGGTTGTGGTTGCCATCATCTCCAATGAAAAAAGGGCGTGTGCCGTGAGCCCCGCCTCGTTGTAATAATTTCAACCTGCCGCAATGAGGGGCCGAACCGTCCCGTTTGCTTTCCCTCACGTCAGCAGGCACTCATTATTGCCTGACTCAAATCCGTACCCCGTAGGTATGCCTGAAAATCAGCCTGTGATAATTCCACCTCGTCTTCGGCCGCGCAAGTCTCCTTTCTGAAATGCTTATACGGAATCTGACTTTCACCATCGCTCTGGCCTGAAAGATGCTTTTAGAGTGGGTGAAAAGGCTGACTCTGATGAAAGTCTTCTGAGTCAGGAGGAGAGGCTTATGATTTACGCGGGGTTAAAAAAACGGGGCTTATCAATGGCGGCTGTAGCGGCGCTGACTCTTGCGACATCGCAGGGCTTCACTGTTACGGCGAAACCTCCTCTGCCGAGGCACGGGCCCGTCTCGGTGATGTCGCGCCAGCTGCCCGAGATGCTGCCGCTGCTGGATTCGTTCCTGTCCACCGATAATGCATTCACCAGAGAACTGGCGGCCGGACTCCCCCTGTCAGTGAAGCAGCTCGCCCGGCTGCGTGCCGTCGTCCGCGGGAAAGCGGCGCAGCTACAGTCGATCAGCGACCGCGCACAGGTCGGCTTCAACGTGGAGACAATCACGACGGCGGATCAGGCCTGGAGACAGATCGTTGAAATAGTCGGCGAGGAGAAGGCGAAAAGGATGTTTGAGTTCGTCCTCCATCGCTGGCAGGCGGGGCCGGCAGACATCGCCGGGCTCACTCTCTCATAACCGGCTACGGAAGAAGTCACTTCTGTACTTGCCGCTCTGGTCGTTCTGCTGCTCACCCCCCGCAGCTGAAGTGGACGCCTGCTCCTGCGCCCATCTGACACCGTGTGAGTCCTTCGGGGCTGCTTCGGCCGGATGTTCAGGGGACGGAGAGGCTGAAGGAGGGTGTCGAAGCAGCTGAGGTCCGCTGTGAAATAGAGGAGGCCTTCAAGGGCGTGGTGGGCAAAGAAATTGTCATCAGAGTCTTCAGTGCGGTCGGGACGAGTTGCGGCCCGGACGGCCTGACTCGCAGCGGGCGTTATCTGGTGCAGGCTCGAACCGGCTGGTGGTCGGCCCCTGCAGCATGACGAAAGGTTTCGAATACGCCGCGCAGATCAGCGCCGAAATCCGCGAACTCATCCGCAGGATGTCACGAGAGAATCCTCTGGAAGCTGGAATTCAGGCGCAAATGATCCGGATGAGTACCCGTCACTATTCCATAACAGCTTTGCCTTTCCGCCTGCGGTTGTCGTAAACTCGCCGCCGCTGTGGGCGAATCGTTTCGTCACTCGCAGCCTCAGCGGCCTCAAACCCGATACTGACAATCTGCGCCACCGGCTCAGCCAATCCACCGGGAGTCCTGCATGAAACTGAACCAAACCATGACCGTGTTCATTGGCAGAGTAAGTATCGCTGTCCTGACCAGCTTCTTCGCCCGGCTTTCATTCAGAGATGCGGTCGATCCGGCGCTGAACAGATCATCCCCGGTGGCCGGCCCGTCTGACGGTCGCCTTCAACTCTCCGCCACTCCGGTGATGCCACTTCGGACGAGCAAACCTCACGCCCCGCTCCGACACCGGAGACTGATCTCAGATCGTCTGACCTGGCTGAAAAAATCAGGCGCGAGACAGAAGCTGTCGGCCACGAGCGTGAGGCATACGACCGGCCCGGCGAAGCCGCTGAGTTCTACCGGCTCAAACGCGCGCCGGAAGGCGAGAGAGATGTCCCCGTCGAACGCTACCTCAAAGCCCGCGAGCAGATGCGCAGGATGCCGCGGTACTCGACCGCACAACATCGCCTCCTGCCTGCTGAAAGCGACAGCGAAGCGCCCGCCGAAGAGACGGCCCCTGGCGCGTGGACTCCGCTCGGCCCGGGCAACATCGGCGGGCGCACACGCGCATTGCTGATTGCTCCAGCCAATCCGAATGTGATGTATGCCGCAGGCGTCACGGGCGGCGTGTGGAAGACCATTAACAGCGGCGCGTCGTGGACGCCGCTGGCGGACCTGATTGCCAACATTGCGGTCAGTTCGATGGCCATGGATCCGAAGAATCCGAATGTGATTTATGCGGGCACGGGCGAAGGCGTGACCGGGGATTTTCGCGGCGCGGGCATCTTCAAAACTACCGACGGCGGCGTGACGTGGGCGCAGCTCGGCGGCACCGGCACATCTGATTTCTACTTCGTCAACGACATCGTCGTCAGCCCGGTCAATGGCCAGCGAATTTATGTGGCAACCGGCAACGGCGTGTGGCGCTCGCCGAATCAGCCGATGCTGAAAATGCCAGAGATTATGGACGCGAATCCGGTTGACGCCGAAGCGTTCGGTCAGATGCGAGCCGACCGTCTCAACCAGTCGGCGCCAGCGAGCGCAGGTTTTG
>Ga0070741_10020388_pt1 | contig 10449 bp, 10 predicted proteins | sample Coa_R1_4_FD_66440 | JGI IMG/M metagenome (GOLD analysis project Ga0070741, IMG submission 66440) | Surface soil microbial communities from Centralia Pennsylvania, which are recovering from an underground coalmine fire - Coalmine... | ecosystem: Environmental > Terrestrial > Soil > Unclassified ... | reverse complement strand
TACCCTTTTCCATGACCGGCCTCCTTTCGCATGTGGCTCTGTTCCTAGCCCGGAACAACCCACGCTAATGTGCGATAGGTAGGCCGGTCCTTCCATATGGTCTAGACCCCCAGGACCCGCCGCACGGCCGCCACCAGGTCCGCGACCGGCTCGCTCGTGCGTACCACCAGGTGCTCGGCCGGCGAGAGCTCGAGGACCGGCTCGAACTCGGCCCGCATCCGCGGCAGCAGGGCCTCGGTCGCGTCCGAGACCGCCGGGGCGAGCGCGCGCCGGCGGAGGCGCTCCCGGAGCCGGGCCTCGTCGAGCGTCGTCTCGATGAACAGGAACCGGCAGCCGTGGCGATGCGCCAGGTCGCGGGCCCGCCGGCGCAGGTCGCGCCCGCGGAACGTCGCGTCCAGGATGACGCCGCGCCCCGATTCGAGGACGACCGCGGCGCGCCGGAACAGCTCCTCGAACGTGCGCGCCGAGAACGCCGGCTCGTACGCGCGGGCGGGCGCGCGATCCGTCGGGGCGACGCCGGCCAGCCACTTCCGGGTCCGATCGGCCTCGACCACCGGGAGCCCGAGCGCCTGTCCCAGGCCCTCGGCCAGCGCGGTCTTCCCGGTGCCGATGAGGCCACCGACGGCGAGCAGGAGTCGCGCGGTCGGTCCGGGCGGGGGGCGGCCGTAGCGCTCGGCCAGCGCGAAGAGCCGGCGCGCCTCGGCGACCTTGCGCGCCGCCTTGTCCGGCGGCGTCGACGGATCGCCGGCCAGGAGGGCGGCGACCTTCGCCCGGACCCAGGCGCGATACGAGAGGTAGAAGTCGATGACGCCGTAGAGGTCGTAGTCGTTCGACTCCCGCGCGAAGCGGGCGAGGAAGCTCGCCGCGAGGTCCGGCCGCTCTCGCGCGTCCAGCTCCATCGCGAGGAAGCCGGCGTCGGCGGCGGCGTCGCCCATCCGGAAGCGCTCGCTGAACTCGATGCAGTCGATGATGCTCGGCGGGCCGCCTTCGAAGTGGACGTGCTCGAGGCGGAGGTCGCCGTGCCCCTCGCGGATGCGCCCCTGGGCGACGCGGGCCGTGAACCGCGCCGGGTGCGCGGCGAGGAAGCCGAGTTGCCACGCCTCCACCGCGTCGAACGTCGCCGCGGGGACCAGGTGGCCGCGCGCCGGGCGGGTCTCCTCGAAGTTCTCCGCCGCGTTCCGCCGGACGACCTCGAGCGCGCCGTAGGCCGGGGCCGCGACGGCCGTCGCGTAGAGGCCGGCCAGGCGGGTGGCCACCGCGCCCAGGTCGTCGTGGCCCAGCGTGCCGGCGGCCAGGCGCGCCTCGGCGCTGGTCTCCGGCGCGAGCCGGCGCATCCGGACCGCGTGGTCGACGACCTGCCCCTCGTCCCGGAAGGTGTGACCGCTCGGGCCGAGCCGGACGGGCGCCACGCCCCGGTAGACGTCCGGCGCGAGCCGCCGGTTCAGCCGAACCTCCTCCTCGCAGAAGTGGCGCCGGCGCTCGGGCGTGGTGTAATCGAGGAAGGCGAGGCGGACCGGGCGCTTGAGCTTCCAGGCCTCCCGGTCGGTCAGGAACACCCAGGAGATGTGGGTCGTGACCAGCTCGACTTGCGACGGGGCGGGCGGGGGATACGCCCCGGGACGGAGCAGGTCGGCCAGGAGCCGAGCGTGGGCGTGGCTCATGCGGGGTCGGGCCCGCAGCGCGGCGGGGCCGGACGGCTCCTGGATAGCCCGGGACGGGCTGCCTGCGCAAGCGGGCGGGGGCGCGACCCGGGTCCGGGCCCGCGACCGCGCGGTGCCGGCCGGGGGGGCGCCGAGGCCGCCCCGGGCTCGCCGGGCCGGACCGAGGAGCCCGTGAGCGAGTTCCGTGCCGCGCGGCACCGGATGGTCGAGTCCCAGCTGGAGGCGCGCGGCATCCGTCACCCGGCCGTGCTCCAGGCGATGCGGGTGGTGCCGCGGGAGCGCTTCGTCCCGGAGGCCGAGGTCCCCTACGCCTACGAGGACTCGGCCCTGCCGCTCGGCGAAGGGCAGACGATCTCCCAGCCGTACGTCGTCGCTCTGATGGCCGCCGCGATCGATCCCCACCCGACGGACCGCGTGCTCGAGGTGGGGACGGGGTCCGGGTACGGCGCGGCGGTGCTCGCGGAGATCGTCGCCGAGGTCTACACGATCGAGCGGATCGCCGCGCTGGCCGAGGCTGCGCGCCAGCGGCTGGCCGCCCTCGCGTACCGCAACGTGCACGTCATCCACGGCGACGGCACCCGCGGCTGCCCCGAGCACGCGCCGTACGAGGGCATCGTCGTGACCGCGGGCGGGCCGGAGGTGCCGGCGCCGCTGCTCCCGCAGCTCCGGGTCGGCGGACACCTCGTGATCCCGGTGGGCGCGACGCCGCGCTCCCAGGAGCTCGTCCGGGTCACCCGCCGGAGCGCGGACGCGTACGACCGGGAGTCGCTGGGCGCCGTCGCGTTCGTGCCGCTCATCGGAGAGGCCGGGTGGCCGGAGCCGCGACCTTGACGAAGGCGGCGACCGCCCGCTCGAGGTGGGCCTGCGTGTGGGCGGCCGAGATCTGCACGCGGATCCGCGCCTGCCCGCGCGGGACCACCGGGTAGGAGAACCCGACCACGTAGATTCCCTCCTCCAGCAGGGCGGCGGCCATCGCCTGGGCCGCGTGCGCGTCCCCGATCATCACCGGCACGATCGGGTGCTCGCCGGGGCGGATCTGGAACCCGGCCGCCGTCATCGCCTCCCGGAACCAGCGCGTGTTGCGGACGAGCTGGGCGCGCCGGTCGGCGGCGTCCTCCAGCAGGGCCAGGCAGGCGCGGGCGGCGCCGACCAGGGCCGGCGGGAGCGTGTTCGAGAACAGGTAGGGGCGGGAGCGCTGGCGGAGCACGGCCACGATCTCCCGGCGGCCGGTCGTGAAGCCGCCGCTCGCCCCGCCGAGCGCCTTGCCGAGCGTGGAGGTGATCACGTCGACCCGTCCCTCGACTCCCAGGTGCTCGGCGGTCCCGCGGCCGGTGGGACCGAAGAAGCCGGTGGCGTGCGAGTCGTCCACCATGACGAGGGCGTCGTAGCGCTCGGCGAGCGCGCAGATCTCCCGGAGCGGCGCCACGTCGCCGTCCATCGAGAACACGCCGTCGGTCGCGATCAGCCGCGTGCGGGCCGCCTGGGCCCCGGCCAGGAGCCGCTCGAGCTCCGCCATGTCGGCGTGGGCGTAGCGGAGGCGCTGGGCCTTCGAGAGCCGGATGCCGTCGATGATCGAGGCGTGGTTGAGGGCGTCGGACACGACCACGTCCGGCTCGTCCAGGAGCGTCTCGAAGAGGCCGCCGTTGGCGTCGAAGCAGGAGGAGTAGAGGATGGCGTCCTCGGTGCGGAGAAACGCGGCGATCGCCGACTCGAGGTCGCGGTGGATCGTCTGGGTCCCGCAGATGAACCGGACGCTGGAGAGCCCGAGCCCCCAGCGTCCCAGGGCCTCCTGGGCCGCCCGGACCAGGCGCGGGTCGTCGGCGAGCCCCAGGTAGTTGTTCGCGCAGAAGTTCAGGACCCGGCGCCCGCCGACCACGACCTCGGGGCCCTGGGGGCTCTCGAGCTGCCGCTCCTCCTTGAAGAGCCCGGCGGCGCGGATCTCCTCGAGCTCGGCCTGGAACCGTCGCCTGACGTCTCCGTACATCGCGTCGCGTCCTCTCGGGGCGGCGGCGCCCCCTCAGCTCCGCGCCGCCGCGGGCCCCGCCGGCGGCGGCGCGTACCGCCGGCGCACGTTCGGCAGCAGGTACTCGTGCAGCGCCCGCTCCAGGTCGTACTGGGGGCGGAAGCCCCAGTCGCGCCGGGCCAGGGCGTCGTCGACGTCCTCCGGCCAGGAATCCAGGATCCGCTGCCGGTGGCGATCGGGCTCGAAGGCGATGCGCGCGCCCGGGATCGCGCGGCGCGTGAGCTCGGCCAGCTCGCCCGCGCTCGGGTTGAACGCCCGGACGTTGTAGACCGGGCTCGTGAGACGGTCGGCCGGCGCGTCGGTGAGGGCAAGCAGCGCCGTGATCGCATCGGGCATCGCCATGAACGGGATGCGCGTGTCCTCGCGAACGAAGCAGCTGTACGGCTCGCCCTGGACCGCGGCATGGATCATCTGCGGCGCGTAGTCGCTGGTCCCGCCGCTCGGCAGGGTGAACGCGGAGATCAGGCCGGGGAACCGGATCGCCCGGAAGTCGACGCTCCGCCGGTGCTCGTCCGCGGCGAGCTGCCGGTAGTGCCGGCCGTAGTAGCGGCCGAGGTGCTCGGCGTAGAGCTTGTTGCACCCGTACATCGTGACGGGCAAGGTCCAGGCGTGCTCCGCGACGCGCCCGGCGCGCCGCTTCGTCTCCAGGTCCGGGAGCCCGTAGACCGCGATCGAGCTGGGGAACATGAACCGGACCCGCCGCCCCTGCCAGCGCGCCTCCTCCATGGCGAGCCCGAGGAGGTTCAGCGTTCCCTCGACGTTGACCTGGTGGGCGGACTCGGGGATGAACTCCGCCCGCGTCGACAGGATGGCCGCCAGGTGGAAGACGGTGTGGATCTCGAACTCGCTGCGCAGACGCTCCAGGAGGTGCCGGTCCCGGATGTCGCCCACGAGCGTCACCGCGCAGCGGCCGGCGACCTCGGGGTCGAGGGGCCGGAGGTCGAGTCCCAGGACCGCGGTCCCCGCGTCGGCGAGACGGTGGACGAGTCCGTGCCCCAGCTCGCCTCCGGCGCCCGTCACCAGCACGACCACGCGCCGTGCCATCGTCCCCCCCTCCCCCCGCGGCCCGGCCCGGCCGCGCGCTTCGAGCTTACCCGATGCGTGCCGCGCGGGGGACGACGCCGGGCCCACGGGGGCGACGCCATCCTCGGCGCCGCCGGACGTCGGGCACACGGGATGCACCGCCGACGAGCGGCGGGCCCGCGCCCCGCCCTCACTGCGGGAGTTCCAGTCGCAACGGGCGGTCAGGGTGTCGCCGGCCGGCCAGACCGTCCGCCCGGGGAGGTCGCCGTGATCACGTTCGGGTTCACCCGGGGTCCGCTCACCTGGTGGGCGCTCGCCAGGCGGACGGCCGAGGAGTTCGTCCACGACGGCGGGCCCGCGCTCGCCGCGCAGCTCGCCTACTACTTCTTCTTCGCCCTGTTCCCCACGATCCTGGTCGGGCTGGCGCTGGCGAGCTTCTTCCCGCTCGAGCACTTCGTGGACCGGATGGCCGCGGCCATGTCCGGCGTCGTCCCGCAGGAGGTGATCGGGATCATCGGCGACCAGATCGTCAAGATCTCCCAGGGCCAGAACGGCGGCCTCCTCACCTTCGGCCTCCTCGTCGCGATCTGGAGCAGCTCGGCGGCGATGATGGGGCTCATCGACGCCCTGAACCGCGCCTACGACATCGAGGAGGGCCGGCCGTGGTGGCGCGTCCGGCTCCTGGCGATCGGGCTCACCATCGCGCTCACCGCGTTCACGCTGATCGCGTTCAGCCTGGTCCTGGTCGGGTCCACCGCCGCGGAGTACGTGGCGCGGGTGACCGGGCTCGGCGCCGTGTTCGCGTGGACGTGGAAGATCCTCCAGTGGCCGCTCGTGCTCGTGCTGATCGCAACCGCGATCGCGCTCGTGTTCTACTTCGCTCCCGACGCGGAGCAGGCGTGGGTGTGGATCACGCCGGGCTCCGTGCTGGCCACGGTCCTCTGGCTGGTCGCGTCGCTCGGGTTCAAGGCGTACGTGGCGAGCTTCGGGAAGCACACGGCCACGTACGGCGCCATCGGCGGGGTGATGGTGCTCCTGCTCTGGTTCTACCTCTCGGGCGCGATCCTGGTCGCGGGGGCGGAATTCAACGCGGAGATCGAGCACGCCTCCCCCTACGGCAAGGCGAGGGGGGAGAAGGTGCCGGGCCGGAAGCGCGCGATCGGCGCCCTCGCGTACCGGCGGCACGCGGAGGGGGAGGCCGGCCCCTCGCCGGCTCCGGCCCGGCCGGCGCTGCCGGCGGCCGAGCCGGCCCGATCCGAGGGGGCGCTCCGGCGGGTGTTCGTCGCCGCGGTGGCGGCGCTGCTGATCTTCCGCTCCGGCCAGCGCTGAACGGCGGCGCGTGACGCCGGGTCGGCCCCGCGGCCCGCCGGTCCCGGGCGGAGGGCTCCGCGCCCGGGCGCCGCCCTCGCCGTCCGGCGCGATCGCGGCGCGTCATGCGCGTTCGCGCGGCGGGTGCGCGCCGGGGCACCGTCCTCGTCCATCCGGCGTGATCGCGGTCGCCCGCCTTGCTGCACGGGCGCGCTCGGCCGCGCAGCGGGGCCGGCGGGGTCAGGCCACGACGACTTCCGGGATCAGCCGGACCGGCGTGGCCAGCGAGGCGGTGACGAGGCAGGCCCGCTCGCTCTTCTCCAGGACCCGGATCGCGCGCTCGTGGTCCACGCCGGGCGGCACCTCCACGCGTGCCCGCAGGACGATCTCGGTGAACCGGATGGTGCCGTCCTGCCGGTCGACGGTGCCCTCGGCGGTCACGGCGGCGTGCGTGAAGGGCAGGCGCGAGGCCGGCGCGACCACGCGGAGCGTGAACAGGAAGCAGGTCGCGACGGCGGCCAGCGTGAAGTGCTCGGGGCTCCACGCGTCGCCCGGGCCGCCGAACTCGGCGGGCGGGGCGCTCTGGAGGGTCGGCGCCCCCGGCATGGCGACGCTGGCGTGGCCGTCCGGCCCGCCCGCGATCTTGACCTCGAACCGGTGGGGTAGCGGGGTCACGGTCGGTCCTCCTGCCGGCAGGTCGGGCCGGCGATCGCCGGGCCCCTGGTCGTCCGGCGTCGGTCGAGGGTTGTCGTCGGCGCGCCCGTCGGTGGACCCGCCCGCGCCGCGTCGGCTCGCCGCGCGCCCGTCACGCAGCCGCCAGCAGGGCGTCCAGGCGCGCTCGGATCACGGGGGCGGGCTGGACGCCGACCAGCCGATCGCGCAGGTGGCCCCCGGCAAAGAACAGCAGCGTCGGGATTCCGCGGACCGCGTATCGCTCGGCGATCGCGGGATGATCGTCGACGTTGAGCTTCGCCACGATCGCGCGCCCGCCGTACTCCCGGGCCACGGCGTCCAGCACCGGCGCGAGGGCCCGGCAAGGCCCGCACCAGGGCGCCCAGCAATCGACCACGACCGGGGTCGCCGCGTCCAGCACGGTGGCGTCGAACGAGGCGGCGGTGAGCTCCACGGGCTTGCCGGTCGCCCCGGCGTCGAGGGGCGCCCGGCAGCGGCCGCACCGCGCGCGCAGGTGGGCGCGCTCGGGGGGGATCCGGTTGGTCGCACCGCACCGGGGGCAGGGGATCAAGAGCACCGCGCGCTCCGCGGGGTCCGCGCCCGAAAGCCGGCCGTTGCTGGCTGGCGATTCCCCATCACGTCCCCAGTCTACCGTCGCCCGGAGCGGGCCGGGACGGGACGCCCCCGGGAGGCATTGCCCCGCGGGGGCGCCCGCGCCGCCCCGGCCGGCCGGTCAGTTCCCGAGCAGGTGCTCGATCACCGGCGGCCAGAGGAGGGTGGTCGCGATCCCGATCCCGATCAGGAAGATCACCAGCCAGCGCGCGATGCTCGGGTCGCGGTCGCGGAGGGCGGGATGCAGGATCGCCCAGCTCGCGAGCCAGGCGACCAGGGCCAGCGTCTCCTTGCCCGAGTACGGGCCGATCCCCTCGGCGCCGGGCATCCACAGCTTCCCGACGCCGTGGACCCAGGTGCTGAACGCCTCGGAAGCCTCCGTCGCGAAGTTCACGATCGACAGCGTCAGCATGCCGATCATCCCGGCGATCATCGCGGCCACGGCGGCCCCGCTCCGCAGCGCGCGGGAGGCGGAGGTCGGGGGCCGGATCTCCACGCCCGTGGTGGTCGTCTCGCGGTGGAGCAGCGTCGTGCTCATGGTCAGGACCTCCTGCCGGCGGTCAGGCCGGTCGCAGCTTGGTCACGGCGGCGCCCAGCCCGAAGGCGACCACCAGGTAGAAGAAGGCGAGCGCCAGGAGCAGGGCCACGCTGTAGCGCAGCCACTTCCGGTCGAGCACTCGCGCCCCGTAGTACCAGAGGATGAAGGCCGCGATGACCGTGAGCGGCAGCGTGTAGAGCGCCGCGAACTCCTTGAACTCGAAGAAGATCCCGTGGATCGCCGGCATGTTCGCCTTGAAGTAGCTGCGGGGCCCCTCCTTGTCGCGATAGTAGATGTACAGCCAGTTGCCGAACACGATCGCCAGGAAGGACATCGTCGCCCCGGCCGTCGCCAGGAGCTGGAGGTCGGCGAACGCGCGGATCCGGCCCGTCCAGAGCCGCCACGCGAGGTAGAGCCCGACCGTCCCGACCGCCAGGTCGAACAGGGCAGCCATCCCGTGGAACGTCGCCGCGATCGCGCCCCGGTGGGGCCCGATCAGCATCTGCAGCGGCGCCGTCGCGGCGACGAAGACGAGCGCGGTGCCGACCAGCAACGCGACCACGGCCAGCAGCGACGCCGTGGACGCCGGCTCGTGGGTGTCGAGGAATTCGGCGGAGTGACCGGCGTCGTTCATCTGGGTCCTCCCGTCTCTCGGTGCGGTGGCCATCGGTGTCAGCCGTCCGGAGTGCAACGGCGCTGCCGTCTTCCCGGACCGGGCCCGGCACGCAGGGGGATTGCCTGTACCGGCGGGAGTTGGGCGCGGGTGCCGCACGGTCGGGAGGGCCGCTGGCGGGCCACGCCTGGGGCAGCATCCGTGGGCCATCTGTGGCGAGGGTGCCCCACCCGGCGCGCTTCCCGGGGCTCTGGCGCCGCCGCCCGGTCGGTGGCAGGCGGCTTGCTCACGGGGGTCAGGCCGTCCCGGAGTCCCCCGTATCGCTCGCGCCGAAGGAGGGGCGAATGACCCAGATCGGCTTCCGGCGGATCGTGTGCGCCTCGGACTTCTCGCTCGCCTCGCTCCCGGCGTGGATGTTCGCGCAGCGGCTCGCGCGCGCCACGGGCGCCGAGCTGACGCTGCTCCACGTCGTGGCGCCGGTCCCCGTCCCGCTCGAGGTCGCGTTCGACGTCGAGGGGTATCAGCAGCTCGCGGACGAGGAGCGCGAGGCCGCCCGGGCCCGCGGCCAGCAGCAGCTCGACGGTGCGATCCCGGGGCTGCGAACGAGGCTCCGGATCGAGGACGGCCCGGCGGCCGTGCGGATCCTCAAAGTGGTGGACGAGGGCGCGACGGATGCGGTGGTGCTCGGGACCCACGGCCGGGCGGGGCTGGATCGCCTGCTCCTCGGCTCGGTGGCCGAGCAGGTGATCCGGCTGGCGCACCGGCCTGTGGTCACGGCGCGGCTCGTGCCCACGCCGCCGCCGCCGGAGGAGCCGATCCGGCGCATCGTCTACCCGACCGACTTCTCCCCGCCGGCCCGCCGCGCGTGGGCGTGGGTCCGGGCGCTCGCCGAGGCCACCGGCGCCCACGTCGACCTGCTCCACGTGCTCCTCGAGGTCGTCCCCGACCGGCACGTCGACCCCGCCTTCCTGGCCCGGGCGGCCGCCACGATCCGGCGGGACGCCCTGCGGGTGACGGACGCCTTCGTCGAGTCCTGCGGGCTCCCGGGCGACCGCATCTCGGTCCACCTCCTCCACGGCGTCGAGGCGGAGCAGATCGTGCACGCGGCGCGCTCGCACCGGGCCGACCTGATCGTCATGGGCACCCACGGGCGGAGCGGGTTCCTGCAGCTGGCGCTCGGCAGCGTCGCCCGCCGGGTGCTGCACGGGGCGCCGTGCCCGGTGATGACCGTCGGCCCGGAGGTCCTCGCGTAGCGGGCACCGCCCGGCCGGAGCTGCCGCACGCGGCTCGGGGCCGGGCAGTCCGGCCCGCGCCGCCGCCGCCCCCGGCGTCAGCTGACGGCGACGCCGAGGAGCCGCCCGATCAGGAAGGTCGCCGCGGCCGCCGCCGAGCCGAGGAGGGCCATGCGGACGGCGCTCCACCAGGGGTTCCGCCCGGTGAAGAGGCTCATGAGAGCCCCGACCCCGAGGAGCCCGGCCGCGGTGATGACGATCGTCGCGCCCAGCGCAGTCGAGCCGGACGCGAGCAGGTACGGCAGCAGCGGCACGAGCGCGCCGACCGCGAACGACAGGAACGACGCCACGGCGGCCGCCACCGGGGAGGCCAGGCCGTGGGGATCGAGGCCGAGCTCCTCGCGCGCGAGGGTGTCGAGACCGTGCTCGGGATCGGAGACGATCCGGCGGGCGAGCGCCTCCGCCTGCGGGGGATCGAGCCCCTTGGCCCGGTAGATGAGGGCGAGCTCCTCGACCTCCTCCTCGGGCATGAGCTGCATCTCCTCGCGCTCGAGGGCGATCTGATGCTCCAGCAGCTCGCGCTGGGTGCGCACCGAGATGTACTCGCCGGCGGCCATCGAGAAGCCGCCGGCCAGGAGGCCGGCGATCCCGGCCAGGGCGATCATCCGCGGGTCGGGATCGGCGCCCGCGATGCCGAAGATCAGGCTCGCGTTCGAGACCAGGCCGTCGTTGACGCCGAAGACGGCCGCCCGGAGCGCGCCGCCGCC
>Ga0070741_10020387_pt1 | contig 10450 bp, 7 predicted proteins | sample Coa_R1_4_FD_66440 | JGI IMG/M metagenome (GOLD analysis project Ga0070741, IMG submission 66440) | Surface soil microbial communities from Centralia Pennsylvania, which are recovering from an underground coalmine fire - Coalmine... | ecosystem: Environmental > Terrestrial > Soil > Unclassified ... | reverse complement strand
CGCGCTCGTGCGCCAGCGTGGCGAAATGACGCATCAGCTTTGTCAGTGCGCCGGTCCACCCCCATTCGTGACTCAGGCGCGTCTCTTCGTCGGCAAGTGCCGAATGGGTGAACGTGAGCTCAGTACCCTCCGGGATCGGACGCAGGTCGATCTCCACCCGAGACTCTCCGGGATCCTCCTGACCACCGAGCCAGCGCCACGTCATGACCAGCCGCTCGGGGCTGCGAACTTCTAGATATTGGCCGTGACATTCGTGCTCACTGCCATCGAGCATCTGGAAGCGAACCCGAAAGCGCCCGCCCACGCGCGCATCGGTCTCGGCGATCAGCACCGGCCCCTCATCCGGTCCCCACCAGCATGAAATCCCCTCCGGAGTCGTCAGCGCCTCGAACACGATCGAGGGACGCGCGGCAATCCGCCGCACGAGGGTGAGGCTAGTCACGGGGCGAGCTCCCGCCCTTGGGGCCCCTGGCGGCGACCTCCCGAGTCTTCGGCGCGGTTTCTTTGGTTTTTGCCACGGCCTCTTTCGCCTTCGCGTAGGCAGCGAGCCGATCGAGTCTTGCAGACCAGAACCGCTCATAGCGGCGGAGCCACACCACAGCCTCCCTCATGGGCTCCGGGCTCAATCGCACGGTCACCGTGCGGCCGGCCTTCGAGCGGGTAATGAGCCCAGCCTGATCCAGAACGTCGAGATGCTTCATGATTGCCGGCAGCTTGATCGCGAAGGGACTCGCGAGCTCGCTGACCGTCGCAGCGCCCGCGCGCTCGAGCCGCGCGAGGATCGCGCGCCGCCGCGGATCCTGCAGCGCCGCGAAAGTGCGCCCCAGCCTGGCCTGATAGTTCGCCATCATGGAAAGTATTCGATGTACCGGCCCCCACTGTCAAGCGACTCAGAGACCTTGACAGGATGGGAGTCAACTCCCGATAGTTCACCCATTGGTGAAGTATCAGGGAGCCGCGCATATGAAGGCCACACGTGCAGCCGGAGTAGGCATGCTGGCGTTGTTCGTGGGCTCGGCGGGCGGCGCCGCCAGAATCGGCCATGACCCCACCGCCTACCCGAACATGGCCCCGATAGCGCACTACCTTTCAAAGAGCCAGACGGATGAAATCGCCCTGGCGCGCAGTGCGGCGCCCGCAGCGATCTCCACGAACGCCGAGGTGCTTACTCTCGGCCCCAAAGGCTATCAAGCCGTTATCGAGGGGAAGAACCACTTCGTCTGCCTGGTCGTACGGGCCTGGGACCAGAGCTTCGATAGCGCGGAGTTCTGGAATCCGAAGACGCGCGCGCCGCACTGTTTCAACGGGGCCGGGGCCCGCTCGGTACTGCCAACGTATCTGAAGCGTACCGAATGGGTGCTCGCGGGAGTCTCCAAGGCCGAGATGCTAAAGCGCACTCAAGCAGCGGTTGCCGAACGTCAAATTCCCGCGCCCGAAATGGGCGCCATGGCCTTCATGATGTCCAAGGATGGTTATTTGGGCGACGACGTCGGCGGCCACTGGCATCCGCACTTGATGTTCTACCTGCCGCGGACGGCAACGGCGGAGTGGGGCGCGAACCTCAGGGATTCCCCCGTATACGGTCAGTCCAATCCGGTGGAACCCTTGACGGTATTCGCGGTGCCCGTGACAAGGTGGTCCGATGGAACCTCTGCCGAGATGCGAATGCAATGAGGTAACTCGAGGCATGCGGAACTTGCAAATGACGGCTGCGACCAGCCGGAGGGCGTCCCGACGCTCGTCCCTCGGCGCTGCGCGTTCGTCCCTGAATACGCGGCGTTCGTCCCTCAACGCGACGTGCCGCCGGCACGCTTCCAGCCGCCGGTCACGCGCGGCCATGTTGTTATGCCATGATCCCGCTATGGTCGCCATTCCTAGCGCCATCCGCTCAAACCCCGCTCCCGTCCTCGAGGACGCCGATCAATTCCTCTCGCGTCGCGGCGTGCTGGTTTTCACCTGTCTCTTTTGGGCCTACGTCACGATCACGGACCTCGTGAACCACGAAGCGCTGCGGATCGATCTCAACGAGGCGACCAGCGTTATGTTCTTCTTACCGTGGCAGCAACGCCTGATGCAACACGTGCTCATGCTCCCGGTACTGTTGGTGTGCTATTCGATTGCGGTTCGCATAGGCTGGCAGCCACCTGCGCGGCGAGTGCCGCAACAGCTGGCGCTGGCGCTCGGCTCCTCGCTGCTGATGTACTGGATGATGCTAGCGAGTGGGGTCCTGCGGCACGCCGTTTTCGGCACCTACACCGATCCGTTCGGCATCTTCAGCCGGGGCGACTGGGCGATTTGGGTCTCGACCACCGTGACAGCGCTGCTCGCGTACGGTTTCGGCCTTGCCCTGATCACCGGAGTGGCAGCGTATCGATACCACCACCGGCTGCAATTACGCAACTCCGAGCTGCGGCGCGACTGGGCCGGTGCGCGGCTCGCCGCTTTGCGTACTCAGCTCTCGCCGCACACGCTCTTCAACGTTCTGCATACCATTCAAGCGCGCGTCGGGGGTGAGCCAGAGGTCGCACAGACTCTGATTGCCTCGTTGGGTGACCTGCTGCGTGCGCTGTTGCAGGCCGGGGAGCGAGACTTCGCCCAGTTGCGAGACGAGATCCAATTCGTCGAGCTTTACCTGGGCCTGCAGATCGGCCGCTTTGCGGATCGTCTGACGGTTCAAGTGCGAAAGGGCGCAGATGTGCCCGCCGTCTGGGTACCCAGTCTCATCCTGCAGCCCCTGGTTGAGAACGCGGTCGTTCACGGCCTCGCCGGGCACAGTGGTCCCGTTCGGATCGATGTGACCTGGGACCTTTCGGTGGAGCGCTTGCAGCTGCGAGTGGTCAATTCGGTCGGCCCGAGCGACGCTCCCGGCAACGGCGGATTCGGACTTCGCAACGTGCGCGAGCGCCTGGCGGTGCAATTTGGCGGACTTGCCCGCCTCACCTCGGAGCCGGCCGGGACCTCGAGCTGGGTGGCTATCCTCGATCTACCGGTGTTGCGCGAGTGGCGCTCTGGTTCTGCGGCTTCCGAAGCTACGGTGCAAACGTGAAGGCCATCATCGTCGACGACGAGGCCGCGGCCAGAAAGGCGTTGCGCGAACGCTGTGCCACGGAAGAGGACATCGAGGTAGTCGGAGAATACGCAGACGCGGAGAGTGCGCTGGCGGCGCTGCAGCAGCAAGCCCCGGATCTTCTATTTCTGGATATCAAGATGGGCAAAACTTCCGGGATGCAGCTCGCACGCTCACTCGATTCAGGCACCGCACCGTTCGTCGTTTTCGTCACCGCGTTCGACCGCTATGCCCTTCAGGCATTCGACGTGAACGCTGCAGATTTTCTGCTGAAGCCTTTCGATCGAGAGCGCTTCCGCGCCATGTTGCAACGGGTGCGCGAGCGCTATGCGGCACGCAACTCCAGCAACTATCAGCTCGCCGCGGCGACCCTCGCCGAGCTGCAGCGTCTGTCCCGGAGCCGTCTGGAGGCAAGACCCCGCCTGCTGGCCGAGACCGGCGGTGCGATGCACATGGTTGATGTCGCCCAGATCGAGCTCGTCACCGCGAACCGCAACTACGTCGTCCTCACGGTCGGCAAGGAATCTTTCCACGCACGCAGCACGCTCATTCACGCGGAGGAGTCGATGCGCTCGCAGCCGCTGCTGCAGATCAGCAGATCGAGCATCGTGAACGTGAATCACGTCCGGCAGGTCGGCCGCACTGCTCGCGGGGACTACGTGTTCGTGCTGAGCGGCGGAACGACCGTGACCAGTAGCGAGCGCTTCCGGCACAGGGTTCGGGCGCATATCGAGCACTTCGTGGTCGGCGGCTCAAAAGGCTGAAGCCCGGAGCACGCTCATCCGAAACTCTGACCCTCCGCGTCCGCAAGGAAGCTGGCACCAGGCCAACGGAAAGACCTGGGACGACCGTGGGCAAATCGCGGATGAACGCGAGAAACCCCACTGGACGCGGCATAGCTCAGCCGATGTGATAGTCGCATGAATCTCCTCATCGTCATTGATGAGCCGGCGGCACGCCTCGGACTGATCCGGCTCTGCGAACGCGGACCGGACATGCAGGTGGTCGGTGAGGCGGTCACCGGTGCGAAGGCCATCGAGGCCGCCGAGTCGCTGCGACCTGACCTGCTGCTGCTCGATTCCGATCTCCCCGACATGTCCGGATTCGATGTGCTGCGCGCGTTACGGCGCCGGCACAAGCGCCGCACGATCCTGATCACCACCAACGTACAGGATGCACCGGACGCCTTCGCGGCCGGAGCACTCGACTTTCTCGTGAAGCCCGTCAACGAGGCCGCGTTCTCAGCCTCCATTCTGCGCGCACGGGCTCGTGGCATGCCGCGACCGGCCGAGGCACGTCGGCCTCCCGCCCGCATCACAATGAGGAATCCCTGCGAGAGCGGCCTGAGTCGGCCGCTGCTTCTCGTCGGGGAGCGTGAGCATCGGCTCTATCCGCTGGATCCCTGTCAGATTGAATACGTTCAGTCTGCCGGCAACTACGTGACCTACCACCTAGCGGGCGTGGAATACATCGCCCGCGACACCCTCAAGCAGCTCGATCCCCTGCTCTCTTGCGCCGGTTTCGTGAGAATCGAGCGCTCACTGCTGCTCAACGTCCGTGCCATCGCCTATGCCGAGCCCATTGGCGATGGCTGCTTCGCCTTCACACTTACTACGGGCGCGCGCCTGCACTCCGGTCACACGTACCGCGATACGATTCTGGCGGCCCTTCCGCTGCGACGGCGCGCACCCAGTCTCGTGCCAACGTCTCGCTGACGACCGGCTCAACGTCGGCTAACTGCCGCAAATGACTCGAGCGCCGGACGAGGCGAAGTCGGGCTCACCGGCTCCGATGCGAACACGCGACAAGGCGGATCCGCCGCGCTCGGGCTGACCGCCGAAAGCCGCAGCGCCGCACTCTGTAGTTGCGCGCCTGAGCATCCGAGCAGCGCTGCGATTGTCCATCAAGGTCCATCACTACAACTGACAAGTTGCCCCCACGGATCGGCAGCTTCGTCACATTGTCAAGCGTCCTATACGCCTCCGCCGGTTATCGTTCCCCACACATTGGGCTTGCCTTCGGTCTCGCGCGAGCGATCAGACGCGCTCCACGTGGCATGGAAGCAACGGGCCCACACGAAATTATTCAGGGGAGATGCACATGACTCGCATGCGCAAGGCGCTGATTGGGGCCCCGTTCGCGATACTCGCCTGCCTCTTGGGGCCGTACGCTTTGGCACAGCAGGCAGCCGCGCCAGCGGCCGCTGAAGAGCCGGCCGCGCCCATTCAGGAGGTCGTGGTGACCGGCTCGAGAATCCCCGTGCCGGCCAACATCACGGCGACCAGCCCGACCACCATTGTGTCGAGTCAAGAGGTCCAGCTACAAGGACACACCGACATCTCGGATGTAATTAATCAATTGCCGCAGAATATCATTGGATCGAACGCCGATTTCGGCAACACGTCGAGTCCGCTGACATCGACGGGAGGCTTCACCACGGTGGATTTGCGGGGCCTCGGCCCGCAGCGCACGCTGGTACTGGTGAACGGACGTCGCCTCGGCACCGGCGACCCCAGTACGTCCAACCAGAACGTCGCGCCAGATATCGATCAGATTCCGGTGCCGCTCATCGAACGGGTCGACGTGGTAACCGGAGGCGCGTCCGCTACTTATGGCTCCGATGCCATCGCCGGCGTCGTCAACTTCGTACTCAAGAAGGACTTCGAGGGCATCCAGGTCGATGGGCAGTACGGCTTCAGTCAGCACAACCAGCATAGTACGGGCATCGAGGCACTGCTGGGCGCGAACGATCCGAATACCGGATTCACCGCGCAGTCGTCAGTCCCCACGGGTAGCGTTCGCGACGGCTACAAGCACGATCTCTCGATTCTCGCAGGCTCGAACTTCGGTGAGGGAAAAGGCAACTTCACGGGCTATTTCGTCTATCACGAACAGCAGCCCGTGACGGCCTCGGCCCGCGACTTCTCGGACTGTCAGCTCGGTTCGAACGGCCTGTTCGGCTCACCCACCTTCTCGGGTGTCGAGTGTATCGGCAGCTCGAACTCCAATCGCTTCAACCCGGAGGGGATTGCCCCGGGTTTCGGCACTCGCTACACGGTCGTAGGCAACCAGTTCCTGCCCTGGCCGCAGGTGGGATCCAGCCCGCCGGCGATCTTCGACTTCAACAACTACGAGTATCTGCAGCGCCAGGACAAGCGCTTCCAGGCAGGTTTCATGGCCCACGAGGAGCTCAACGATCATGTGCAGCCCTACATGGAGTTCGGCTGGATGGATGACCGCAGCGTGGCAGTCGTGGCGCCCTCCGGAATATTTATCGGCGGGGACCCTTTCACAGCCGACAACAACGAACTCATCAATTGCAGCAATCCGCTGCTGAGCGCCCAGGAGAGATCATTGCTGTGTACGCCTGCGCAGATTGCAGGCGACACCGCGAACCCGGGCTCGAAGGGTAACAGCGCGGATGTCTCCATTGGACGCCGCAACATCGAAGGCGGGGGACGGACTTCGTTTTACGAGCACAACAACATCCGGGCGGTCGTCGGCACGAAAGGGGATGTCATCGACGGCTGGACCTATGATCTGTATGGCTCGTATTACTACGTGACGACGTTCCAGAGTAATACTGATTATCTCGACTACGCGAAGATCAACAACGCCCTCCAGGCCACGACCAACGCGATGGGTCAGCCGGTCTGCATCAGTGGGGGGCAGTGCGTGCCGTGGAATATCTTCGCCACGGGCGGGGTGACCCCAGCGCAGCTCAGTTACCTCTCGACGCCGGGTACGGCTTACGGGAACAACACTGAGCAGATTGCCCACCTCGACTTCACCGGAGAGCTGGGCAAGTACGGCCTGCAGTCGCCGTGGGCGAACGATGGCGCCGCAGTCAATTTCGGCTACGAGCACCGCATGGATAGCGTCACATTCAACCCAGACGGGGCGGAAACCTCCGGCGATCTGGCCGGCTTCTCCGGTGCGCTGGTCCACATCGATCAGCACTATGACATTAACGAGGGGTTCGTCGAGTTTCGAGTACCCATCGCCCACAACCAGCCTGGATTGTATGACCTGACGACCGATGTCGGGTACCGCTATTCGGACTACAACACGACTGGCACCACCAACACCTACAAATTCGAGGTGCAGTACGCGCCGGTCCAGGACGCCCGTGTGCGGTTCTCATTCGACCGCGCCGTCAGGGCTCCGAATCTGATCGAGCTGTTCGTGGCCCCCTCCTTTGGCCAGGAGAACGTCGTCGGCAACGATCCGTGCGCCGGGGTACCCACCGCCTCACTGCAACAGTGTGAGCACACGGGTGTCACGCCCGCGCAATATGGCGACGGGGTGCACGCCAACAACATTACCCAATGCGTATCCGGACAGTGCGGACAGGTCATCGAGGGCAACAGCCAGCTGAAGCCCGAGGTCGCGACCACTTGGTCGCTGGGCTTGACGCTGACACCGACCGCACTCCCGGGGTTCAGCGCAAGCGTGGACTACTACCACATCCGGCTCGTCGATCAGGTCGGAACTTACCCGTTTGCGGCCATTCTCAGGGGCTGCCTGGTGGATGACAACCCGATTTACTGCAGCCAGATCGTGCGAACGCCAGCTGGCGCACTCACGGGCGCGACGGTGGCAGGTGGTGGCTACTTCCTGCAAAAGGACTTCAACCTTGGGGTGTCTCTGGTCTCCGGGTTCGATGCGCAGATGAACTATCGGTATGACCTGCCCGGCCCCTGGGGTTCTCTCAGCGCCTCGCTCAACGGCACCTACCTCTGGCATCAGACCAGCACACCCTATCCGGGTTCGCCCACGTTCGACTGCGCGGGCCTGTTCGGCAGCACCTGCAACAACATCACCGAGGGTTCCGTGAATCCCCGTTGGCGCCATAACCTGCGGCTCAGCTGGGACACACCTATCAATGTGCTGTTGTCGGCTCAGTGGCGCTTCATCGGTCCGACGACTTTCGACAACAACTCCACCCAGCAGGTGCTGAATTTCGCCGAGGAAGGCGCCTACGACCAGTACAACGCGCGCATTCCCGGCTACAGCTACCTTGACCTGACGGCTGTGTGGCATGCGATGAAGCAGCTGGAGGTCCGAGCCGGAGTGACCAACGTGCTCGACAAGGATCCGCCTATCGTTCCCTCGTTCGACATCACGGCAAACTCGGGGCCGGCAAACAGCTTCCCGGCCTACGACTACCTGGGACGGCAGGTCTTCATCGCCTTTACTGCGAGGTTCTAGGCCAGGTGCGCCGTTCATGCGCCCGGCCGGCGGCGGCGCCGGCCGGGCGAGCTGGCGCAGGCGTCCGCCAAATGATGCGTGCGTATGTGATGATTCTTTTTGCAACGGCCGCTGCAATCGGCTGCACCAGTGTGCCGCCGGCACCGCGGCCAACCGGCACGCCGGTCTCACAGGGCGAGCGAGATCTTCAGTGTCGGACAGAACGACCGACCGGATCGTTGTTGGGCGTGAAATCGTGCACGACCAAGGCGCAGCGAGACGCACTCAAGGCGAATACACAGGCGCTTCAGCAGGAGCTCCGCAACACGCAGGCCGGCGCGTGTCACTCTCCAGTCTGCCAGAGCCAGTAATCGCGCGCCGCAGCGCGCGCCCGGCCGCCCTTTTCGTGATGCTCTTCCTGGGCACGCTGCTGCCCGGGGTTGATACGAGCGCGGCGGCCGCCGAGCCCCCCAACACACAGCCGCCGTCTCAACCCATTCCCCAGGGGCCGTCACCCGAGGTTGTCGTGCAAGCGCCCGAGCCGCGCTTCGTGGCCCCTACCCGGCGCGACAAGATCGGGCGCATCTGGGTGCCCGTCCTTCTCGACGGCCGTGGCCCATTCCGCCTGGTGCTCGACACGGGTGCGAGTGATTCGGCGATCACGGACCCGGTAGCGGTAGCGCTGGGGCTCGCACCCGATTCTTCGCACGCCGTCCTGGTGCGCGGGGTCACGGGGAGCGCCGTCGTTCCGACCGTTCGCGTCGAGACCCTCACCGTAGGCGATCTCGACCTCACCTCGGTCACGCTCCCTATCATTGCCGATGCACTCGGCGGTGCCGAGGGGGTCCTCGGAACCAGTGGGTTCGCCGACAAGCGCATTGATATCGAATTCCTGCACGATCGCGTGACCATTGGTTACTCGCACGAGCAGCGCACACCGCCCGGCTTCGTGACCTTGCCGCTGGAGCGCGCCGGCCCCGGTCTGCTCATGGTGCAGGGGATGGTCGATCAGGTTAGAGTGCACGTCGTGGTCGATACCGGTGCTCAAAGAAGCATCGGAAACGAGGCATTGCGGCGGGAGCTCGTGAGCCGTCACGCGCTCGGAACCCCGGACCAGATCTTCGACGTCACGACGCACGTGCAGGGTGGTGAGCTTTTTCCGAGCCCGCCGATCAGCCTGGGCAAAGTCGAGATCCGCGGTGCACGCATCACCTATGGGGAAGTGCACATCTTCGAGCACTGGCACCTGACCAAGGAGCCCGCCCTGCTCATCGGCATGGATGCCCTGGGACTCCTCGATGGCCTCATTGTCGACTACCGACGCCACGTACTCGAGGTGCGGACGCACTGAGCCCGCGCAAGGCGATCATCGCAGCCGGTCGCGCGGTTTTGCATGAGGTACTCTATTGCCATGAGCGTGCAGGCACAGCCGATCCTTGCCGTCCGCGATGTCCTCGCCTACTGGTGGTGACGAGAGAGCGGGAACGTCTTATGCGGTGCGAAGTCCGGCTGGGCGAACCGGCCTCCCCGCCGTAACGGAGCATGCCTGAGTGCCGGTGGCCTCGCATCCGCCAAAGGTCATTGCGGCTCTCGCGCTGGCGTCCGCGCTACCCATTCTCAGATCTGGCTCGGCCTGCGCAACAGTCACTCAAGAGTTGCTTACCGCTGCATCAACGTGCCCCGACAGGACCCCCAAGCGCTTCTGAAGTCCTTTTCGATACCGCCTGCTCAACCGCAATCGAGTCTGGGACTTCAAGACTACCTCGTACTCGCCAGCGTTGTGGAGCTCGAGCCCGCGAATTCGCTCCAGATTCACGATGATTGAGCGGTGAATACGGATAAACCTCTCAGCGCCCAAGTCGCGCTCGAGTTCCAACAGCGTCCGACGCATGACATGCGTCTCATGGCCCGCATGAATGCAAGCGTAATACCCCACGGCCTCGATCCAGTCGATGTCCGTGAGATCGAGGAACAGCACCTGCCCGCGACTCTTGACTACCAGTCGTTCCGCTCGATGCGGTTGTCCTCGGCTATAGTGCGCAATCTTCTCCTTGGCGCGACTCAAAGCACGCGCGAAGCGCGCGTCGTCAAACGGTTTCAGCAGGTAATCGAGTGCCCCCGCCTCAAAAGCACGCAGTGCGTACTCCTCGTAGGCGGTAACGAAAATGATCGCCGCCGGGAGATCGCTGCCCA
>Ga0070741_10020386_pt1 | contig 10450 bp, 10 predicted proteins | sample Coa_R1_4_FD_66440 | JGI IMG/M metagenome (GOLD analysis project Ga0070741, IMG submission 66440) | Surface soil microbial communities from Centralia Pennsylvania, which are recovering from an underground coalmine fire - Coalmine... | ecosystem: Environmental > Terrestrial > Soil > Unclassified ... | reverse complement strand
AAGATCACGAGCGTGACGGGCTCGACCTCATTCATGAGCCGGCCGCACCGCGTGGCCTCCAAACTGCTGCCGGAGGGCGGCGAGGAGGCGTTCGCCGAACGGATTGTCCTGCCGCGAGCGGAACCGCGTGAAGACCGCCGCGGCGAGGACCGGCACCGGGACCGCGCCGTCGATCGCCTCGTGCAGCGTCCAGCGGCCCTCGCCCGAATCCTCGACGTAGCCCTTCAGCGTGGAGAGCTTCGGGTCTGCGCGCAGCGCGCGCCCTGCCAGCTCGAGCAGCCAGGATCGGATGACGCTGCCGCGCATCCAGAGCTCCGCGATCGAGGCGAGGTCCACGTCGAACCGGCTCTCGTTGAGCAGCTCGAACCCCTCGGCATATGCCTGCATGAGCCCGTACTCGATCGCGTTGTGGACCATCTTCACATAGTGGCCCGCGCCGTGATCGCCGACGCGCAGGTATCCGCCCTCCGGGGCGAGCGTCCTGAAGATCGGCTCGAGCGCGGCGCACGCCTCGGCCTCGCCGCCGACCATCAGGCAGTAGCCCTCCGTCAGCCCCCAGATGCCGCCGCTCGTCCCGGCATCGATGTACTGCAGGCCGCGCGCCTTGAGCGCCTGCGCGCGCCGGATGTCGTCCTCGAAATGCGTGTTGCCACCGTCGATCACGAGATCCCCCGGCGAGAGCAGCGCCGAGAGCGAGGCGACGGTCGACTCCGTGACCGGACCGGCCGGCACCATGACCCAGACCGCGCGCGGCGGCCGGAGCAGCCGGACCAGCGCGTCGAGCGTCGCGGCGGGTCGGGCGCCGGCGGCCTCGGCCGCCCTGACCGCCTCGGGCGCCTGGTCGTATGCGGCGATCTCATGGCCTCCGGCGATCAGGCGCTTCACCATGTTGAGGCCCATCTTGCCAAGGCCGACGAACCCGAGCTCCATCGCAGTCCCTCGCTCTCCACTGGATCGCCGCGACTCCACGCCTCTCACCCTCCGGCCCGAGGTGAGGCGCCACCCCAGCCACGCTGGAACGCCGCGGCGCGACCTCCGAGCGCTCGCCCTCGCGGGGGTCGCAGCCGCCCAAGGGCTGCACAGACCGGGCGCGGCGCCCTGTTCGACGACACCGGCTCGACCACGCCGATGCAAGCGCCATGCGGGCGCTCAGATCTCGCTCGGCGACCGTCCGGCTGTCGGCCTCGCCTCGCACCGCCCTGGTGCGTCCCGCCCGACGCGGAGGGCCCGCCCTCCCGGGGCGCCTATGAGCGCGCACCGGCCCCGGAATCGGACGAAGAAGGCGACTGTGCGGGCCCGACGTGCGCGAGCAGCGCGTCGGCCGCACGGTCGAAGAGCGCCGGATCCGGACGAGGCAGGTGCACGTGCAGCACCCGGCGTCCGGCGGCATCGAGCGACAAGAAATCGCCGAGCGCCTGCGCCAGCTCGAGCGTGCCGAACGAAAACGCCTCGCCGGGAATCGGAACATCCTCGACCGGCGCGGCCGTGACCAGCACGAACACGCCCGTGTTCGGTCCTCCCTTGTGGAGCTGGCCCGTCGAATGAAGATATCGAGGCCCGTACCCGAACATCGTCGCGGCGCGTGTGCGATCGCGGACGATGCTCCTCAAGGCATGCATCCGGCGCGCGAGCGCGCTCGCATCGTCCGGCGGGACGTAGGCCAGGAGCGCGAAATAATCGCCGGGCGCAAGAAGCGAGAGGATCGCCTCGGGCGACGCGTCGCCGAGCGCCTCGCGGACCGCCCGGCTGGCAGCCAGCCCGATGCCGCCGGCGAGCGCGTGGTCGGCGCAGACCGCCGGCAGCCGGCCCTCGGCCGCGTAGCGGTCGAGCAGCGCGCGTGTGGCGTCCTTGGCCTGCTGCACGTTCGGCTCGTCGAAGGGATTGATCTGAAGGATCGCGCCGAGCGCGGCGGTGGCAATCTCCCAGCGGACGAACTCGCCGCCGAGCGCCGTGGGGTCGGGCCACGTGATCTCGACCATCGGCGCACCCGACGCCGCCAGGCTGCGGGCGGCGGCTTCCACGCGATCGTCCGGCGGCTCGCCGGCAACCGACAGGCGCACGAACAGGCGGTCCGGGCCGTACGAGGGCGGCGGGGCCGGCGCCTCGCCGGCAATGGGCACGATCCCGGTCGAGTGCTTGCCGGTGCTCTCGGCAATCAGCTGCTCGATCCAGAGGCCGAAGGGCTCGAGGCGGGACGGCAGCAGGAGCGTGAGCTTGTCGCGCCCGTGCCGCGCCGCCGCGCCGATCAGCGCGGCCAGCGCGGCCGCCGTGCCGGGACCTTCGCCGTCCGGATCCGAGGCGGCCAGCCTCGCACGGGCCGACGCCACGACCGCGTCCAGGTCGATCCCCATCAGCGCGGCTGGAACGAGCCCGAAGTACGACATGGCCGAGTACCTGCCGCCGATGTCAGCGGGATTGAGGAACACGGCCCGGAACTGCTCGGCCTCGGCGCGGCGCGCCAGCGGCGTGCCCGGGTCGGTGATCGCCACGAAGCGATTCGCCCAGTTCGACAGGCGCGAGGCAGCCCGGCGCTCGAAGTAGGCCGCGAGCACGTTCGGCTCGATCGTCGTGCCCGACTTGCTCGCGACGACGTAAAGCGTCCGCTCCGGGTCGGTTTCCGCGGCGCGCACGGCGGCGGGATCGGTCGAGTCGAGCATTCGAAAGGCCGGAAAGCCCGGCCGCACGCCGAGGATGCGGTGCATGACCTCGGGCGCGAGGCTCGACCCGCCCATGCCAAGCAGCACCACCTGCTCGATGCCGTCGGCGCGCACCTGGTCGGCAAAGGCGCGCAGACGCCCCAGGTTGTCGACCATCATGGCGGGCGAGGTCAGCCAGCCGAGACGCTGGGCGATGGCCCACTGCACGGCGGGGTCCGCGCTCCACTGCGAGGCATCGCGCGCCCAGAGCGCGCGGATGGCCGCGTCGGCGGCGGCCCGCTGCGCGTCAATTTCGGCCGCGAGCGGCCCTGGGAGGATGCGGAGGTCGAAGGACATCGGTTTAGCATAGGGCAAAGCCGCCGCCGATTGAGGACAATAGGAGATGGTGTTCCGGCCCCGCTGGAAGCTCGCCGCGCTGCTGCCGATGCTGCTCTCCGCGATCGCGTGCGGGCCACGCGGCGGCTCTGCCGACGATCGCGCCGCCGCTCAGCCACCTGTCGACGCGAAGCTGCCGCCGGTCGCCGGTGCGACCGGTCCGCGGGTCGTCGTCCTGGGCGACAGCCTCACGGCGGGGCTCGGGCTCGCTCCGGCCGAGGCGTTCCCGTCCCTGCTGCAGCGCCGCCTGGAGGAGGCGGGACTGAACTACACGGTCGTCAACGCCGGGGTGTCTGGAGACACGTCGGCGGGCGGCCTGTCGCGGCTCGACTGGGCGCTCGACGGGGACGTCCGCGTACTGATCGTGGCGCTCGGCGGCAACGACGGCCTTCGCGGGCTGCCGGTCACCGAGCTCGCCGCGAACCTCTCGCAGATCATCGAGCGCGCCCAGGCGCGAGGCATCAAGGTGATTCTCGCGGGCATGGAGGCGCCGCCCAACTACGGCGTGAAGTACACGCTCGATTTTCACAACGTCTACCCCTCGCTGGCCAGGAAGTACCACGTGCCGCTCGTGCCGTTCCTGCTCGCGCGGGTCGCCGGCATTCCGGCGTTGAACCAGCCGGACGGCATTCATCCGACCGCCGAGGGCGCCCGGATCGTCGCCGACAACGTCTGGGCCGTTCTGAGACCGGTCGTCGACCAGGAGCAGGCGAGCGTGGAGGTCCGAAAGGCTTCCGGCCAATGATCGAGCTCAGGGACGTCTCCAAGACCGTGACCAGCGGCTCGGAGCCGCTGACCATCCTCCATCGCCTGTCGCTCGAGGTGCCGCGGGGGCGATTTCTCGCGGTGCTCGGCCCGTCGGGGAGCGGCAAGTCGACGCTGCTCGGCCTCATTGCAGGTCTCGACGCCCCTACGACGGGGGTGGTCACGATCGACGGGGTCGACATTACCAGGCTCGATGAAGACCGGCTCGCCAGGCTGCGCGGCGAGAAGATCGGGTTCGTGTTCCAGTTCTTCCACCTCATTCCGTCGCTGACGGCCCTCGAGAACGTCTCGGTTCCCATGGAACTCCTCGGCCGGCGCGATGCGCGCGCCCGCGCCTCCCGGCTGCTCGACGAGGTCGGCCTCGCGGGGCGCGCGCATCACTACCCGTCCCAGCTCTCCGGAGGCGAGCAGCAGCGGGTGGCGCTGGCGCGCGCGCTCGCCAACGATCCGCCGATCGTGCTGGCCGACGAACCGACTGGGAACCTGGACACGGCGAACGGACGGCATATCATGGAGCTGCTGCGGGACATCCACGCCTCGCGCGGCACGACGGTCGTGCTCGTCACGCACGACGCGGAGCTCGCCGCGATGGCCGACGCGCGCATCGTGCTCCGGGACGGCCGGGTGATCGAGTCGGTCGAGCACCGCGCGGGGGTGCGAGGGACCTCATGAACACACCGGCGGCCGCCCGAGGATCTGAGGCGGTATTCGTCCTGCGAATGGCCGCCCGCGAGACTCGCGCCTCGTGGAAGCGGCTGCTGTTCTTCTTCCTCTGCATCGCGGTCGGCGTCGCGGCGATCGTCACCCTCCGGTCCGTGATTGAGAGCGTGCGCGGTGTGTTCGGCAAGGAGGCGAAGGCGCTCGTCTCGGCCGACGTCCTCGTGTCCACCAACAGCGAATGGCCGCCTGAGGCGCGCCGCACGATCGAGCGCCGCTTCAGGGAGCACGGCGCCAGACAATGGACCGAATCGGTCGAGACGCCCACGATGGCCCGCCCCGCCGACGAGCGCGCCGTGGCGCGCACGGTCGAGCTGCGCGCCGTCCAGCGTGCGTTTCCGCTGTACGGGACGGTCGGTCTCCAGGACGGGCGCCCGTACTCCTACGCGCTGCTCCAGGACCACGGCGTGCTCGTCCGTCCGGAGCTGCTCACCGCGCTCGGGGTCCAGGTCGGGGACCGGCTCGCGATCGGCCAGGCTGTCTTCGTCATCCGCGGCGTGCTCACGACTGAGCCGGGCCGGCGCGTTGGCGGGTTTAGCCTCGGGCCGCGAGTCCTGATCGCCTACGAGGACCTGCCCTCCACCGGGCTCCTGGCGATGGGCACGCGGGCGCGGCGCGTGCTGCTGGTGCAGGTGCCGGACGACCAGATCGACGGGCTCGTCGGGGACCTGCGCCGCGACTTCCGAGAGCAGTACATCGCCGCGCGGTCGTACCGCTCGACCGACGACGAGGTCGGGCGCGATTTCGATCGCGCCGAGAGCTACCTGAGCATGGTGGGGCTCGTGATCGTGATCCTCGGCGGCATCGCCGTGTCCAGCGTCACGCGGGTCTTCATCGTGCAGAAGATTCGGGGGATCGCCGTGCTCAAGTGCGTGGGCGCGCGAAGCGGACAGATCATCGCCGTCTACGTGCTGCAGGTCGTGGCGCTCGGGCTCGCCGGAAGCCTGCTCGGCATCGCGCTGGCCCGGGGGACGCTGGCCGCCATTCCGGTCGCCCTCGGCTCGTCTACTTCGATTCTCGCCGAGGCGGACTACGGCCTGTCCTGGCGCGCGGCGGTGCAGGGGAGCGCCGTGGGCGTCCTCGTTGCGCTGCTCTTCTCCCTCGTGCCGCTCATGCAGATTCGCGCGGTGAAGCCGTCGCTGCTGCTCCGCGACGAACCGCCGCCGCCGCGCCGCGACTGGGCGCGGGCCGCCGTCACGGCGGCCGTCTGCCTGGGGCTCGTCGCCGTGGCTGGCTGGCAGGCCGGCTCGCTCCGCGTGGGAGTCATCGTCTGCGCCGGATTCGCGGCGCTGGCGCTCGCGCTGCTGCTCGCCGGCCGGGCGCTCGTCGTCTTGATCGCGCCGCTTGGACGGTCGCCGTCGTTCCCGCTGCGCCAGGCCGTCCTGCACGTGTCGCGGCCGGGGAACCAGACCCGGGTCATCCTGTTCGCGGTCGGTCTCGGTGCGTTCTTCGTGGTGGGCGTGCGATCGCTGCAGGCGAGCCTGCTGCAGGAGTTCTCGGTCGAGATGTCCGAGGCGGCGCCCGACATGTTTCTCGTCGACATCCAGCGCGGCCAGGTCGCCGGCGTGCGCGAGTTCCTCACGAACCCGGCCAATGGCGCCGGGGCGTGGCGCCTCATCCCCGTGCTGCGGGCCCGCGTCACCGGCGTACGTGGCCGCGAGACGAATCTCGAGTCGTTCGAGGACGTCCGCGCGCGCGGATCGCTGGCGCGCGAGTACACGATCACGTACCGCGACCATCTCGAGGCCAACGAGCGGCTCGTGGCGGGCGCGTTCCCGGCCGGGCCCTCGCCCTCGCCCGAGGTATCGATCGAGCAGGGCATCCACGAGCGGTTCACGATCGACGTCGGGGACACGATCCGCTTCGACCTGCTCGGCCGGACGATCGAGGCCCGCGTGTCGAGCATTCGCGAGGTCGACTGGCGGGACGCACGCAGCGGCGGCTTCATGTTCGTGTTCCGGCCCGGTACGCTCGAGCAGGCGCCGCAGACCTATATCGCGCCGGTGAAGGGGCCGGCGGGCGGCCCGGCCGCGAGGGCCCGCTTCCAGCACGATCTGGTCGAGCGCTTTCCGAACGTGTCGGTGATCGACTTCTACGAGATCCTGGAGACCGTGCGGGACATCATGTCGAAGGTCACGATCGCCGTGACGGTCGTCGGCGGCCTCGTGCTCTTCAGCGGCGGGCTGATTCTGGTCGGCGCGGTGGCCATGACGAAGTTCCAGCGGATGTACGAGGCGGCGGTGCTCAAGACGCTCGGCGCCAGCACCTGGACGATCGCCAAGATGCTCCTGCTCGAATACGGCGTGCTCGGCGCGCTGGCCGGCCTGGTCGGATCAGTCGGCGCCATCGCGCTCACGTGGAGCGTGAGCCGGTACGCTTTGGAGATCCCCTGGCGGCTCTTCGCCGGCGAGCATGCCGGCGGGATTGCGCTTACCACCGCCCTCGTGGCTGCGATCGGCGTCGGCTCGAGCCTCGACGTCCTCAGGCACAAGCCGCTCGCCACGCTTCGGGCCGAATAGCTCCGGCGGATCCGGGCTGAGGCCCCTACTGGGACACGAGGATCCACTCCACGATGGAAGCGCTCGAGAAGCGGTTCGCGCTCGCCGCGCACGGCACGACCGTGCGGACCGAGGTCCTGGCCGGCGTCACCACGTTCCTCACGATGGCCTACATCCTCTTCGTCCAGCCGGCCGTGATGTCGGAGGCAGGCCTGGACTTCGGCGCCGTCCTCACGGCGACGTGCCTCGCCAGCGCCACTGCGACGACGCTGATGGCGCTTCTTGCCAACTATCCCATCGCGGTCGCGCCCGCCATGGGCCACAACTTCTTCTTCGCGTACTCCGTCGTGATCGGCATGCACGTGCCGTGGCCGATTGCGCTGGGCGCGGTCGCCGTCGCCGGCGCGATCTTCGTGCTCACTGCCGGCGTCGGCGTGCGCGAGCGGCTCATCACCGCGATCCCGGACTCTCTCAAGCACGCGATTGCGGCGGGCATCGGCCTCCTCATCGCGATGATCGGCCTCGAGTGGGCCGGGCTCGTGGTCGCGGCGCCGGGCACGCTCGTCACCCTTGGCAACCTGCACGACCGCGCCGTGCTCCTGTCGATTGCCGGCCTTGCGGCGACGTCCGTGCTGATGGCCCGCCGGGTGCCCGGGGCGGTCCTCTGGGGAATCCTGGCGACCGCCGCCCTCGCCCTGCCGCTCGGCATCGCGCGCTATCAGGGCGTGGCCGCCTGGCCGCCGTCGCTCGCGCCGACCGCGTTCCGGCTGAACGTCGCAGGGGCGTTTGCGCCTGGCATGGCAGCCGTGATCTTCGTGTTCTTCCTGCTGGCGCTCTTCGACTCGGTCGGCACGCTCGTCGGGGTCGGCGCCCAGGCCGGCCTGATGCGCGACGGCACGCTGCCGCGCGCGCGACAGGCGCTCCTGGCCGATGCCGTCGGCACCCTCATCGGGGCCATCCTGGGCACATCGACCGTGACGGCCTATGTCGAGAGCGGCGCCGGCGTCGCCGCCGGGGGGCGGACGGGACTCTCCAGCCTGGTGACGGCCGCCCTCTTCCTCCTGTCGCTCTTCCTGTACCCGCTGGTCCGGACGATCGGCGGCGGCTACGCCGCCGGCCCGACGACGCGCTATCCGGTGATTGCGCCGCCGCTCATCGTGATCGGGACGATGATGATTGGCGGGCTGCGCCATGTGGCCTGGGAGGAGCCCTCCGAGGCCATCCCCGCCTTTCTGACCGTCGCCCTGATGCCGCTCACCGCCAGCATCACGGACGGGATCGCGTTCGGCCTCGTCGCGTTCGTTGTCCTCAAGGTCGCCGTCGGGCGGCGGCGGGAGGTGCACCCGCTCGTCGCCGCCTTCGCGCTGGCGCTGGTCGCCCGATATATGTGGCTCCGGTGAAGTGCTATGATCGAGCGTTGCACCGGGCGCCGAGGGCCGAGCAGACGGCGCTGGCCCCCGGGGAAGCGCCCGGCGCCGTGCGGGCGCCGAGGGCAGGCCGGCGGTGCCGCGCGCGCGGGCCGCTCGACTCGAGCGCGCCTCTATCAGCGTGTGAAGGGGTTCAGCCGCAATGGACGTGCAGCAGTACAAGGATGCGCTCCTCAGGAAGCGGGGAGAGCTCGTCGGCGCCGGCGGCATCAAGCCGCTGCAGGCGTCGATGGAGAACAACAGCCGCCAGGGCGACATGGCTGACCAGGCCAGCGGGAACAACGAGGTCCACATTCAGCTGAAGTTGAAGCAGACCGACGCGAAGATCCTGCAGGCCATCGAGGAGGCGCTCGTTCGCATCGAGAAAGGGACTTACGGGATCTGCCGCGACTGCGGCGGCCCGATCGCCGAGGCCCGGCTGAATGCCATCCCCTGGACCCGGGTGTGCATCACCTGCAAGGAAAAGCAGAATTCGTGACGGGCACGCTGGCGCTCCTCGAGGAGTTCTATCGCGACAAGCTCGCCATGCTCCTGCAGCACCAGGCGGGCGCGCGGTTGATCTCGCAGTACGACGTCAACAACACGTATCAGTACATCATCGCGCGCGAGGAGGCGCAGCTGGCGTGGATCGCCGCGGCGATCCAGGAACTGGGCGGGACGCTGCCGCAGGTCGCCGAGCCCGCGCGGAGGGGCGAGCGGGGTCCGCAAGAGACCGCCCGCCGCATCCTCGAGGAGGACGCTCGGGCGGCCCGCGACTTCGTCGACCGATGGCGCCCGCGGGTCGAGGCGATGACCCACGCCCGCCATCGCGGCATGCTCCGGGTCATCCTGGGGGAGACCGTCGAGCACGAGCGTTTCTTCAAGCAGGCGCTCGCCGGACGCACGGATCTACTCGGCCGCCGAGCGGAGGTGATCGAACCCGCGCGCGGCGAGGTCCTGCCTTCGCGGTGGATCGAGTAGCGGCCGTCGCCGTCGCGCTCGGCAGCAATCTCGGCGACCGCCAGGCGCATCTCGAGTACGCGGCCGGCCGCCTGCGCCGGCTGCTCGACGGCGTCCGCCTGTCGCGGTTCGTGGAGACCAGGCCGGTGGACGTACCGGGCGATCAACCCGATTTTCTGAACGGCGCGCTCGTCGGCCGCACGACCCTCTCGCCAGAAGGACTGCTCGAGGCGCTGCTCGCGATCGAGCGAGCGCGCGGGCGCGAGCGGCCGTTTCCGGGGGCCCCCCGCACGCTCGATCTGGATCTCATCTTCTACGGCGACGCCGTCATCGACGATCCGCCGCGGCTGATCGTGCCCCACCCGCGGTTCCGGGAGCGGGCGTTCGTCCTCGAGCCGCTGGCCGAGGTGGCGCCCGAGCTGCGCGATCCGGTGACCGGCCTCACCGTGGCCGAGCTGTACCGGCAGCTGCAGGCACGGCCAGACCGCGCGTAGCCGCGGCGACGACGGCCGGCACACATCACCGGCGAGGAGGCACCCGATGAGCGAGCACTATCACGATCCCGCAGACAAGCGCCTGCTGCGGGACATGCGGAAGCTGGCGCCGAAGGACTACGAGGCGTGGCTGGGCCTCGACTCGATCGTCGGCCGGGAGGACGGTGCGATTCCGCGGAAGTACCGCGAGCTGCTGGCCATCGCCGTGGCCGTCACGACGCAGTGCCCCTATTGCATCGAGGCGCACGCGCGAGGGGCGCGCGCGGCGGGCGCGAGCCGCGAGGAAGTGGCGGAGGCGGCGCTGCTGGCCGCGGCGCTGCGGGCGGGGGGCGCCGCCACGCACGGCGCGATGGCGCTCAAGTTCTTCGATGAAGCCGAACCGGCGCGCTGAGTCTGCGGGATTCCCCAGGGGCCGGGTGGCGCCTTCCCCGACCGGCGCACCGGCTCCGGTCGCCGGGCCGGACACGATGCGCCCGGCCCGTGCCCGGGCGTCCGCGGCCGGGAACACAGGTCCTGCGATTCCGACGCCTATCGAGAGGCACTTGAATTGACGTCGATCGCGGGTCCTGTCGCCTCGC
>Ga0070741_10020385_pt1 | contig 10450 bp, 6 predicted proteins | sample Coa_R1_4_FD_66440 | JGI IMG/M metagenome (GOLD analysis project Ga0070741, IMG submission 66440) | Surface soil microbial communities from Centralia Pennsylvania, which are recovering from an underground coalmine fire - Coalmine... | ecosystem: Environmental > Terrestrial > Soil > Unclassified ... | reverse complement strand
CCCTGCCCGCGACGAGGAGGTCGGCATGAGCACGAACGGCTACGCGAAGGACGTGCTGGTCTCGACGGACTGGCTCGCCGAGCGCCTCGGCGATCCCGCGATCGTCGTCGCCGAGGTGGACGAGCGCCCGGACCTGTACGACGAGGGGCACATCCCGGGCGCGGTCAAGCTGCACTGGCAGGAGGACCTCCAGGACGCGCTCGAGCGAGACCTGGTCGACCGGAGCACGTTCGAGGCGCTGATGGCGTCCCGCGGCATCGGCAACGACACGACGGTCGTCCTCTACGGCGACAAGAACAACTGGTTCGCGGCCTACGCGTACTGGTACCTGAAGATCTACGGGCACGAGGACGTGCGCATCCTCGACGGCGGACGCCAGAAGTGGATCGACGAGGGTCGCGAGCTGACGACGGAGGTTCCGCAGCCGGAGCCGGCGTCGTACACCGCGCCCGAGCGGGACGAGTCGATCCGGGTCTTCCGCGACGAGGTGCTCGCCGGGCTCGGCTCGGAGGACGTCGTCCTCGTCGACGTGCGCAGCCCCCAGGAGTACGCGGGCGAGCTGATCGCGCCGCCCGGCTACGAGCAGGAGGGCGCCTCGCGCGCAGGGCACATCCCGGGGGCGCGGTCGATCCCCTGGGCGACGGCGGTGCGCGACGACGGCACCTTCCGGCCGGCCGCCGAGCTGCGGGAGCTGTACGGCGGCAAGGGGGTGACGCCGGGCCGCGAGGTCCGTGTCTACTGCCGCATCGGCGAGCGCAGCGCGCACACGTGGTTCGTCCTGCGCGAGCTGCTCGGGTACCCGGTGGTGAAGAACTACGACGGCTCGTGGACCGAGTGGGGGAACCTGGTCGACGTGCCGATCGAGCGCTGACGGCCGCGGCCCGGAGGGCGGCTTCGAGCGACGGTGGGGAAGCCTCGCGCTGCCCGGGGCGCGTACAGTGACGGCGTGCACGCCGGGCTGGACAGCGCCGCCGGGACGGGCGCAGAGTCGGTGCAGCTGACGAGCCTCGCGGTCGCCGGCGGTTGCGCTGCGAAGTACGCGGCCGGACGGCTCGAGCAGCTCCTCTCCGGGCTCGTGCCGGCCGCAGCCGAGAACCTGCTCGTCGGCCTCGACCCCGCCGACGACGCCGCCGTCTACCGGCTCGACGGCGAGCGCGCCCTCGTCTGCACGGTCGACTTCTTCCCGCCCGTCGTCGACGACCCGCGCGACTTCGGCGCCATCGCCGCCGCGAACGCGCTCAACGACGTCTACGCCATGGGCGGGACGCCGCTCGTCGCGCTCTCGATCGCCGCCTTCCCCGAGCAGCTGCCGACGGCGGCGCTCGCCGCCATCGTCGGCGGCGCGGACGAGACGGTGCGGAAGGCCGGAGCGGTGCTCGCGGGCGGGCACACGATCCGCGACGACGAGCCGAAGTACGGGCTGGCGGTCGTCGGCACGGTGCATCCCGACGGGATCTGGCAGAAGTCGACCGCCCGTCCCGGTGACGCCGTCTTCCTGACGAAGCCGCTCGGCACCGGGCTTGTGCTGCACGGCCACAAGCGCGGGCTCGTCTCCGCCGCGGCGCGCGACGGGGCGGTCGGCTGGATGCGCGCCCTGAACCGGGACGCAGCCGACGCGCTCCGCCCGTTCGCCCCGAGCGCCGTCACGGACGTGACCGGCTTCGGCCTGGCGGGGCACGCCCACGAGACCGCCTCGCGCAGCGGCGTCCGCATCCGTCTGGAGCTCGACCGCGTCGCGGTGCTCGAGGGGGCGCTGGACGTCGCCCGGGCGGGCGAGCGGACGGGCGGCGATGCCCGCAACCGCGACTTCGCCGGCGCCGCCGTCAGCGCCGACGGCGTCGATGCCGAGCTGGTCGCGCTCGCCTTCGACCCGCAGACCTCGGGCGGTCTGCTCGTCTGCCTGCCGGCCGAGCGCGCTGCGACGCTGCAGGCCTCGTTCGACGCACGCGGCCTGCACCTGCGCCGCATCGGCCGCGTCGAGGAGGGCGAAGGAGTCGTGCTCGAGTAGCGTGCACGTCGCGGCCAGCCGCATCGAGCGGTTCCGCACCGCGCCCGCGACGCCGGAGCTCTTCCGGGCCTCGGCGCTCGCGACCGTCGTCGGCCTCTACCTCGTCGTCTCGACGGGAGCGGTCGTGCGGCTCACCGCCTCCGGGCTCGGCTGCGACAACTGGCCGCGGTGCGGCAACACGCCCTTCCCGGAGAAGGGCGGGCACGCCTTCATCGAGTTCGGCAACCGGGTGATCGCCCTGTGCGCGATCGTGGCCACCCTCGTCTGCTGGCTCGCCGCCCGGCGCACCCCCCGGCTCGCGCCGTGGGTGCGGGCGCTTGCGCTCGCCGTCTTCCTCGGCAGCGTCGCACAGATCCCGCTCGGGGGCCTGACGGTCATCTTCCACCTGAACCCGCTGCTCGTGATGGCGCACTTCCTGCTTGCCGTGCTCGTGCTGGGAGGCGCGGTCGTGCTCGGGCTCGAGGCGCACCGGCTGGTGGCGGGGGGCGCGGCGCCGGTCGGTCGGGCGTGGCTGCGGCGGGCCGGCGTCGCCCTCGGCGTCGCCTGCTTCGTGCTCGTCGTCACGGGCGCCTTCGCCACCGCCGCCGGCCCCCACCCCGGCGGATCGGACGTGCACCGGCTGGGAGAGGCGCTTCGCTCGACGCGCGTCCACGCCGTTACCACCCTCGTCTTCGCCGTTTCGTTCCTCGCCCTGCTCACGTGGCTCCAGCAGCGGCGGCACGAGCTCCCGCGGGTCGCGAACGCGGCGCTCGGGCTGCTCGCCCTGCTGGGGGCGCAGGTCGCGGTCGGAGAGGTGCAGTACCACACCGGCCTCCCCTGGTGGCTCGTGCTCGTGCACGTGTCCGTCGCTGCCGCCGTGTGGGCGTGGACCGTGGGCTTCGTCTGGCTCCTGCACAGGCCGCCCGCCTCCTTCGCCGAGTGCGGCACGTAGACTGGTCCCGTGTCCGGCGAGCTCCGGATCGAGTATCACCCGACGCTCGAACGGCCGGTGATGGTCGCCGCCTTCCGTGGCTGGAACGACGGCGCTCAGGGTGCCTCGCTCGCCGGCGGCTACCTGGCTCGCGTGTGGTCGGCGCGGAAGTTCGCCGACGTCGACCCGGAGGAGTTCTTCGACTTCCAGGCGACCCGTCCGGTCGTGTCGCTCGTCGACGGGCTGACGAGGCAGCTCGACTGGCCGGAGAACGCCTTCTACCACGCCCGCCCGCACGGCCTCGACCGCGACGCCGTCCTCGTCCTCGGCGTCGAGCCGAACCTGCGCTGGCGCCGCTTCACGGAGCTGATCGTCGGCGTCGCCCGCGAGCACAGGGTGGAGCTCGTCGTCACGCTCGGCGCGCTCCTCGCCGACGTCCCGCACACGCGCTCGGCGCCCGTGACCGGCACGGCGAGCGACCCCGAGCTCGTCCAGCGCCTCGGACTGCAGGCGTCCCGCTACGAGGGGCCGACGGGGATCGTGGGCGTCCTCCACGACGCCTGCCGTCGGGCGGGGCTGCCGTCCGTCAGCCTGTGGGCGGCCGTGCCGCACTACGTGTCGCTGTCGCCGAGCCCGCGCGCCGCGCTCGCCCTGTGCGAGCGCCTCGGCTCGCTGCTCGGCGCGCCGATCGACGTCGGAGAGCTGGAGCAGGCGGTCGACGCCTACACGCGCCGGGTCACGGAGGCGGTCGCCTCGGACGAGGAGACGGCCGAGTACGTGCAGGAGCTTGAGCGCCGCGCGGAGATGATCGACGAGAGCGACCTGCCGAGCGGCGACACGCTCGCAGAGCAGCTGACGCGCTTCCTCCGCGAGCGCGACGAGCAGGAGGAGCCACCGGACACGGCCCGCGGCGAGCAGTAGCGGCCGGGCGGCAGTTTCGTCCGCAACCGGCTCAAGGTCGCCTCGGCGATCGCTCGCGCTGCGCAGTAGGAGCGCGGCAGCCTCGCCGGCTACCTGTGGGAGCCGGTCGGCGGCGAGCTGATCGTCGGCTGCTGGCGGACGCTCGCCGAGGTGCCGGCCGAGACGGCCGAGGCGCGCTCAGCAGGGACGTGAAGCGGCGCGGCTTCCGCTTCGTCGGCCCGACCGTCTGCTACGCGTTCATGCAGGCGGCCGGGCTCGTGAACGGCCACCTCCTCGGCTGCTTCCGCCGCGACGTGGTCCGCGCCTGAGCTCGTCGCGTCCGAGGCGGCGGCGAGGGCTCGTCGACGCCGTCAGCGCCGGCAGCGCCGGGGCGGCGTGAGCTCGACGACGTGCCGGGGCTGTCCGCTCCCGTCGAGGATGTACAGCCGCTGCGCGGCTGCGTCGACGCCGAGGAGATCCGGCTCCAGCGAGGGCGGCAGTCGCGTGCTCGCCCGCACCTTGCCGGTCTGGGCATCGATGCAGGCGACGAAACGCCCCTGGTTCGCGAGCCACAGCGCGCCGCCGCCGTAGACCGTCTCGCCCCACATCGCCCAGTGGAAGAGGCGGCCCCCGTCGGTGAAGACGCCGAGGCCGGGCGGAGCGACCAGCGCGAGGTCGCGCTGGCGGAGGTGGATCGTGACGCCGAGGTTGCCGGTGTTGAACGACGCCCACACGCCGCCCGGGACGGCGGTGAGGGCGGCGCCTGCCGTCGAGAAGGCGATCGGGCCGCGGCTCGCGTGGGCGAGCAGGCGCCCCGAGACGGCGTCGTACTCGAACAGCTCGGCGCCCGCGATCCCGCCGTCGGCGGCGTGCGCGGCCGAGACGTACAGGGAGCGCCCGCTCGGGTCGACCGCGACCTGACCGGTCCGGAGTCGGGCGGGCAGCGTGATGTGTGCCAACGTCGCGCCGGTGGCGGCGTCGATCCGGAGCAGCGTTCGCGAGCTTCCGATCCATACGGAGCCGTCGGGGCCCGTGGCGAGCGCGACACCGGCGCAGGGATCCGAGCCTGTCGGCAGACGGACGGCGCGGACGACCGCCAGCCGTCGTGGGTCGACCTCGACCAGGCGAGGCTGCCGCACGCACGAGGGGAAGAGCCACACGCGGCCGGCGGCGACCGCCAGGGCATCCAGCGAGAAGCGCGGCCCGCGGCGGACGACGCCCGTCTCCAGGCTCGTTCGCTCGAGGAGGAAGGGGCCGCGCAGGCGTGGCGTCTGCGAGACCGAGGTGAAGAGGTAGCCGCCGCTCAGCACCTGGCTGGAGACGTTCGGGGATTCGACCACGAGCGAGCGCGCGGGCCACGCCGGCGCCGCGCGGCCGGCTGCGAGGCTCCCAGCGGTCCGCCTCCCGGCGAGCGAGCCGGTCGCCGGCTCGCCGGCGCTCGCCGAGGCGAGGGCGAGCAGCGCGCAGGCGGCCAGCCGCACGGCCGGGCGCCGGCTCGCCGGCGCTCTCGCCGGTCGGCCGACGCTGGCGTGCACCCGTAGCACCGCTCGCGCACGATACCCATCGCCCGGGGGGACGAAGCCGGCCGGGCGCGCACCCCGGGCCCGGTCCACGTGCCGCTCGCTAGCCGAACGTGAAGGCGTAGGCCGAGAGGCCCGGCGTGAAGCGCAGCTCGAGGCTGCCGTCCGTGTCGCGGCCCTGGTCGAGCAGCGTGTACAGGCGGTCCTCCGTCACGCGCAGGCGGTGCAGCAGCCGGCCGTCGACGACGACCGTCACGACGCCGCGTCCGCCGAGGACGAGGTGCACCCGGCGCGCGTGGAAGCGGAGCGCGAGGCGCGCCTCCTGCCCGGCGACGATGCGCTGCCCCTCGACGCGCCAGGCGCCGCCGTAGGCGAGCTCCCCCTGCCCGAGCGAGCGCGGTAGGCGGTAGCGGGCGAGGGCGTTCTCGCGCAGCGGCGAGCCCGCGTACTGCGAGGGGTCGAGGCGGTCGTAGCCCAGGTACGTCTCCGGGGTGAGGCGGTAGTACGGGGTCTCGTCGGGCATGCGCAGCGCGGCCGGAAGCGAGCGGTTGCGCTCGGCGAGCAGGCTGCGGATGCGGTTTTCGGTCTCCGCGTAGCGCCCCTCGCCGAAGTGGGCGGCGCGGACGTGCCCTCGTGCGTCGATCAGATACTCCGCCGGCCAGTACTGGTTCCCGTACGCCTGCCAGGTGCCGTAGGCGTTGTCGATCGCCACCGGGTAGCGGATGCCGAGCTGGCGGGTCGCCCGGCGGACGTTCGCCACCTCGTGCTCGAACGCAAACTCCGGCGTGTGCACGCCGACGACCACGAGCCCGTCCTTCGCGTACGTCCGCTCCCATGCCTCGAGGTACGGGAACGTGCGCAGGCAGTTGATGCACGAGTAGGTCCAGAAGTCGACGAGCACGACCCGTCCGCGCAGGCGCGCGAGGGAGAGCGGCCGGCCGCCGGGGGTGTTCAGCCAGCGCGCGATGTTCGTGAAGTCGGGCGCCGGCCCGTAGTCCGGGAGGCCGCTCGCCGGCCCGGGCCTGCGCGTCGTACGCCGCTCGACGACGCTCGCGCCTCGGCGGAACTGGCTGCGGCCGTAGGCGCTCGCCTCGCTGTGCTCCTGCAGGAAGCTCGTCCAGCCGGGGAGCCAGCGCTGCAGCCGCGTGTCGAGGTCGAAGACGAGCCCGAACGCGCCCGCGGCGACCACGAGCCCGAGCACGGCGCGGAAGCGCCCGACGCCCGCCCGGATGCGGCCCGAGGCGCTCCGGCCGCCGATGGCGATCGCGAGCAGCACGACCGCCGCGCCCAGCGTGTACGCGACCGCGACGGCGATCGTCTTCACGCCGAAGTCGACGGACGCCGCCGAGCTCGTGACGAAGGCGATGGCGGGACCGCCGCACGGGACGAAGACGAAGCCGAGCGCGCAGCCGAGCACAAAGCCGCCGCCGAGGTCGCTCGACGGCCCGCGTCCGAGCCGGGCGAGCGGCCGCTCGAGGAGCGCGCCGAGGCCCGGGACGAGGAGCGTGGCCGCGACGAGGAAGAGGAGACCGATGGAGATGTTCCGGAGCAGGTCCTGCGGCAGGCCCAGCCGGTCGAGCACCCAGACGGCGAACAGGACGGAGACGAGGAAGCAGGTTGCGAGGCCGGCGACGATCGCGAACGGCCGTCGCCGGCCGCCGCTCGCGCCGCCCGCGAGCACGATCGGCAGCACCGGCAGGACGCAGGGAGAGATCGCCGTGATCAGGCCCGCGACGAACGCCAGCGCGACCGCTACGGCGAGCATGCGACCGTTATTCGGTCGAGCCTCCCTGCTCGGATCTCTCCGCGTCCGGCTCGTTCTCGGTGGGGGGCTCGCCGCCGTCGGTCGCGCTCGTGTCGACCTCGGCCGGACCCTGCGCGGACGGCTCGTCGCCGGCGTCGGCGGCGGTCTCCTCGGGCGCCGCCTGGCCCGCCGCCTCCGCGTCGCCTCGCTTCTTGCGCCGCCGCCGGCGGCGAGAGCGCCGCGGCGGTTTCGGCTCGGGCAGGTCGCCCGCGAGCGCGGCGGCGATCTCCGCGGGCGTGCCGAGCTCCTCGCGGGCCGACTCGAGGAGCTTCGTCGCCCGCGGCGTGTAGCCGTCGGCCGAGGCGAGGAGCGCCGCCGCTACCGGGAGCGGCAGCTCGCGCACGGCGACGACGAGCTTCGCCGCGTTCTCTTCGTGGCGGTGGCCGCGCGAGTTGGCGAGCGCGCCGAGCAGGCGCTTCGCCTCCGGGTACTCGGCGCTCGCCTTGCGGTCGAGCGCCTTGCGGGTCGCCCGCGCGAGCCGCCACGTCCAGCGGACGAGGATCTGCTCGGGCGCGTCCGGCTTGCCGTCGCCGATCGCCTGCAGGAGCACGCGGACGCCCGGTTGCCGGTCCTTCTCCCACGTCGGCGCCTGCGTGACGAGCGTGACGAGGTCGTCGAAGCTGGCGCGGTCGACGCGCATGGACACGCGGTCGGCGAGCGCCATCATCCGCAGGCGGCGGTTGGGGTTCTCCGCCGCGCACGTGAACAGGAACGTCTCCAGGGCGGCCTTGCTCGCGCGCCCATCGGTGAACTTCTGCACGAACGCCTCGCGCTCCTCGAACCGGAGGTTGCGGCCCGCGAATGTCGCCCAGTAGCGCTGCTCGTCCTCGTCCAGGTAGCGCGGGTCGATCCGCTGCCACTCGCGGGCGATGACGCCGAGACGCCGCTTCACGTCCGGCGTGACGGGGACGAGCCACGGCGCCGGCGTCAGCTTCCGCCTCGCGCGCCGCTGCATCCGCCGGCGCGGCGTCGGGATGACGCGCGCGCCCTCCCGGTAGAAGTCGGCGTCGAGCAGCGAGTGCAGCGTGACGACGCGGTCCGAGTGCGTCGCGCCTTTGTTCACGAAGTCGACGACGATGCCCGCCTCCTTGCGCGGGTGGATGCGCATGATCCGCCCGATGCGCTGCTGGTAGACGCGGCGGCTCGCCGTCGGCGCCAGATGCATGACGACGGTGGCGCGCGGAGAGTTCCAGCCCTCGGCCAGCAGCATGGCGTTGATGAGCACGTTGATCTCGCCGCGCTCGTATGCGGCCAGCGTCTCTGCCAGCTTGACCGGCGGCGTGCGCCCGGAGACGGCTTCGGCCTTCAGCCCGACGGCGCGGAACTCCTGCGCCAGGTGGTAGGCGTGGTCGACGCCGGCGGCGTACACGATTCCCGGCGTGTCGTCGAAGCGGTCGCGGTAGAGGCTCGCAGCGGCCTGGTTCAGGGCCTGGTGGTCGAGGACCCTGGCCAGGGCGTGCTGGTCGAAGTCCCCGCCGACGATCGGCACCGAGTTGATGGCGGCGACGGGCGGCACGCGGAGGCAGCGGAGCGACGCGATCAGGCCGCGCCTGGCCGCGTCCTGGAGCGGCAGGTCGTCGACCGAGGCCGGGAAGACGTCCGCCACCTGCTTGGCGATCAGCTGCTCGGTGGCGGTCATGCCGACGTAGATCGGCTCCGGAAAGCTGCGGATGGCCGCGCTCGTCTTCTCGCCGAGCGCCGTGTGCGCCTCGTCGCAGATGACGAGCTGGTAGGCGTCGCGGCGCAGGTCGCCGACATGGCGGGCGAACCAGGCGTACGTCTGGATCGTGATCGGGTTGTCGATCGCGGGGCGGCTGTCGACGATCTCGGGGACGAGCCGGGCGCCGTAGCCCTCTGCCGTCAGCTCGCGGCGGAACTGGTTCACGAGCAGGCGCCGGTGCGTGAGGATGAGCACGCCGATCGAGCGCGCCGCCTCGACGAACCCGGCGGCCGCGATCGTCTTGCCCGACGCGGTCGGATGGCGGAAGCGATAGCGGCGGGCGGCGCCCGGATCGGACGCCGTCGCCTCCTCGATCTCGTCCAGCTCGCCGTCCAGCTCGTCGTCGTCCTCCTCCTCGTCGGCGACCGCGGCGACCTGGTCGGCATAGCCGTTCGGGCCGTTGCCGTTCTCCTGCTGGCGCTGGTTGGCCGCGATCAGCTCGGTGAGCATCCCGGCCAGCGCGTCGATCTGGTGGCGGCGGAGCTCGGTGCCGGAGGCAAGATGCGGAGGCTTCTCGGAGAGGACGCGCTCGAGCCCGAGCATGAGCGCGAAGCGCACCTTCCACTCGGGCGACGGGCGCTCCGCCCCGGCGGCCATCTCCTCGAGCGCCTCGTCGAGCGCCCGCCGGCGTGCCGTCCCGGGCGCGAGCACCTCGCGCGGGTCCTCGTCCTCGTGCAGGAACGGCTCTCCGGCCCAGGCTCCGGCGCGAAGGGCCGCGGCCTCCAGGCCGTTCGCCTCGTCCGAGGCTCTCGTCGGCTGGTCGATGGTCTTCTGCATGCGCGCAGCACGCGCCCGTGCTGCATCGTTCGAGAAGGTGCGCCCGCCGATCGATGCGGGCGGCGCACAGGCAGCATAACGGATGGAGCGGCCGACGACGGGAAATCGGCCGGGAAGGAGACGGCGCCACGCGCCTCGCGGCGGCACGCAGCTGCCACGAAGCCGCGGGCGCGCCGCTTCCAGCGGCGACCGGCCGGGCGGCTCAGCCGCCGATACCGCCGAAGATGGCGAAGGGGTTGTGCGGCATCACCTCGTACACGAGCTCGCCGCCCGGCTCGACCTCTCCGTGCAATGCCTGCGCGAGCTCCTCCGCCTCCTCCCGCGACGCGGCGCCGACGAGGACGAAGCGCCAGCGGCGCACCACCTGCCGGCCCTCCCGCTCGAGTCGGTCGGCGAGGGCGTCCGCCTCCTCGTGCGAGGCGCAGGCGATGCGGACCTCCCAGGGCGCGTAGCCGTGCGCGACGACCTCCTCCTCCCACCTCGGCTGGGGCGGCTCGTCGTCCCAGCGCTCCTCGTCCGCGAGCCAGTGCTCGACGCGCACGAGCCTCGCCTCGATGCCCGCCTCCCGCAGCTCCGCCTCGACGATGTCGCGGGCGTGCGCTGCCTGGTGCCCGGACGAGGCGTAGACGAAGAGCGTGTCGCCCTGCCGCGAGACGGCGAGCCGCTCGGCGGCGAGCTCGTGCGCGAGCTCGCGCGCGCGGGAGCCGAGGTCGAGGCCGAGCCGCTCGAGGAAGCCGCCCGGCTCCTCGTCGAGCTCGACCCTGATCCGCCAGTCGTCGCGGGCCATGCACCACCAGGCTATCTCGGCCCG
>Ga0070741_10020384_pt1 | contig 10451 bp, 13 predicted proteins | sample Coa_R1_4_FD_66440 | JGI IMG/M metagenome (GOLD analysis project Ga0070741, IMG submission 66440) | Surface soil microbial communities from Centralia Pennsylvania, which are recovering from an underground coalmine fire - Coalmine... | ecosystem: Environmental > Terrestrial > Soil > Unclassified ... | reverse complement strand
TGCGCGGAGGGATCGAGCTCGGCGAAGACGCACATCCAGATCGACTCCTCCAGCACGTTGAACGCGGTCTGCACCTCGCTGAGCCCGTAGCCGGACCCATACCGGTCGGCCGCGATGCGCCCGGCGTAGCCGAGGATCTCGCCGAGGTCCCGGGTCGCGGCCGCGCGCAGCAGCGCGTCGTAGAGCCGCTCGAGGCGACGCCTCGTCTCCTCCGGGCCGGTGGTCTCGTAGTGGCGCACGCGGCGCCGGTCGAGCTCGGCAAAGGCGACGTCCAGGATCGCGTCGCGCTGCTCGCCGAGGAAGTCGGCCGCCCGGAAGGTGCGGGTCTGCTCCATGGTCTCGCCGACAGTGTCCCCGCCTCCGGGCCTTCCGACGACGGGGCGGACTCGCACGCAGCGTGCGGGTTTCCCGCAAGCCTACGAACGCACCGCCGCCACGGAGCGCTGGGCCGCCGCGAGCGCGCGCCCGTTCGCGCGCTCGAGGGCGGCGTGGGCGCGCGGGGAGAGCCGATCGCAGATGAAGTCCCAATGGAGCGAGACGCGGTCGCCGGGCTGCAGGGTCGGCACGAGCGCGCGGCCGCCGTCCCGCCACCGCACCTGCCGAATCTCGGGCGCACCGAGCCGGAGCGCCGTGCCGTCCCAGCGAAGCGGGCGGGCGAGCACCGCGGCGCCGTGGTCGTCGACGGACTGGACGACCGCCGCCGTGATCCGGCACTGGTCGAGGATTCGCAGGGGCTCGTCGACGACGCCCGTGCGCAGGAGGCCGAGCCACGGATAGACGGCGAAGACGTGGAAGCAGTGGTGCGGGACGGCGCCGGCGGCGACGGCCGCGACGACGTGATCACGGGCGCGGCCGAGCCGGCCGCGAAAGCGCGTCTCGACGTGCCGCGCGAGCGACAGGCCGTCGACCCGGTCGAGCAAGTCGTTTCCGACCCAGTAGGCCTGGACGACGCGTGCGTCGAGCGGGTCGGCGATGCCGTTCGCGCCCGCGATCAGCTCGAGATACGGCCACGCGCCGTCGAAGGTGCGGGCGAGCTCGGCGAGACCGCCGTCGGCTGCACCGGCCTCGCTGTAGTCGAGCAGCGTGCGCGGGGTATCCGCCCCACAGAGGCCGAGTGCGTTCGGCGGGTACGCGTACCGCGCGAACAGGAGGGACCCGGCCGGGTCGCTCACGCCGGCGCCGGTCGTTCGGAGGCTCGGAGCGAAGCCGCGCCGATGAGCGCGGCGCCTGCGGTGACGAGCACGACGGCAGGCACGTTGACCGGCGTGCCGACGGCGACGCCCGAGAGGAGTGCCGTGACGACGGCGCCGAAGACGAGCACCGCGGTGACATCGATCGCCTGCGCACGCGCGAGCGCCGCGTACCAGGTCGCGACGTAGGCCGTGAGCAGGAGCCCGGTGAGGACGATCCAGCGCCACTGCGCTTGGTCGAGCGAGCCGAGCTGCTCGAACCGGCCCGTGACGGCGAGCCATCCGAGCAGCAGCACGGTTCCGAGCGACATGCGCGCAGCGGCGAGGACGGGCGACGAGAACGAGCCGAGCAGGCGCTTCACGTACACGACCTCGATCGCCCAGAGGAGCGTGGCGGCGAGGATCATCAGCTCCCCCGCGCCGAACGCAACCCGGCCGATGCTGCCGGCGAGCCAGGCCTGCCCGCCGACGAGCAGGCAGATCGCAAGCGCGTGCGGAACGCGGAACCGCTCCTTCAGCAGCGGCACGGCGAGGAGCGCGACCCACGCGACGAGCGTCTTCTGGATGAACGACGCCTGCGTCGCCTGCGCGCGGGCGAGCCCCTCGAAGAAGAGCACGAACGGCACGCTGCCGCCGAGGACCGCGACCACGAGCAGGGCCAGCGGCCTCCGCGTCCGGACCGGCGCAGGAGCCTTCTCGGACCCGGTGGCCCGGACGCTCGCGAGCGCGAGCAGCAGCACGCCCGCGACGGCGTTCTTCGCCGTCGTGTACACGGTCGCGTCGCCGAAGTGCCTGACGGCCTTCCCGTTCAGGTAGATCGAGACGCCGCTGACGAGGGCAGTGCAGAAGGCGATCGCGATGCCGTTCGCACGGGCGTTCATGGTCTCCCCTCCGTTCGCAGGTCGAGCGCGTCGCGGGCGGCGTCGACGCTCAGGATCTCGACGGGAATGCCGAGGTGAAGCAGCAGATACACGCCCGGCTCCGCGTCCGGAACGTACGCGAGCGACACGACGCAGCCGTCGTCGAGCCGGCCGAGTCGTGCGCCGTTCTCGTCCCACGACGCTTGCAGCAGTCCGATCGAGCCGAGGCACATCAGGCTTCGACCTCGACGCTCTCGAGGATGACGCCCTGCGCATGCTCGCTCGTCGTGTCGCCGTCGACGACGGCGTCGACCACGGCGCCTTCCGCGACCGTTCCGCGCGCGACGTCGTCGAAGTGCTCGCGGAAGTGCTCGGGGGTGAAGTGCGACAGGGCACCGAGCCGGACTTCGAGCCGGACGACGCGCCGCGCGCCCTCGCGCGCCGCGACGGCCTCGACCTCGCGCATGACGTCAGCCAGCAGCGCTCGTTCGTGCATCACGCGTCCTCGTCGGTCAGGCGCTCGAGATCGGAGAGCACAGCTGCAGCGACGCGCTCGACTGCGGCGTCGACCTGCGGCGTGAGCGGCTCGCCTGCCTCGAAGCACGCGCCCTCCACGCCGTAGACGAGGATGTGCCGGGGGAGCCGTCCGAGCGCGCGCGCCACCTCGATCGCGTCGCCGACGCCGAACGCGTGCGTCGACGACCTGAACACGCCGGCCGGGACCGGAGACTCGCTCGCATCGAACTTCTGCACGCGCCCGGGCTCGTCACCCGACGCGGACGCGTCGACGACGATCGCGCCCCGCAGTCCGGCCCAGACGTCGAGCAGGCGGCTCGGCTCCTGCTCGCACGGGACGACCGAGACACGCGGCGGCACGCGATCCTCGAGGGCCGCCGCGACCGCGAGCCCGACGCCGTCGTCGCCGCGCAGTGCGTTGCCGACGCCGATGACGACGTAGTCCGCGTTCATCGCCGCTCGACCTCGAGGCTCAGGAAGTGCGTCGCGCACGAGATGCACGGGTCGTAGTTGCGGATCGTCTGCTCGCACAGGTCGCGCAAGCGCTCGTCTTCGAGCTCGGCGTTTCTCGCAACGACGTCCCGCAGGTCGTCTTCGATCGCGAGCTGATTCTGGGACGTCGGCGGAACGATCTTGGCGTCGAGGATCGTGCCTTCCTCGTCGATGCGGTAGCGGTGGTAGAGCAAGCCGCGCGGGGCCTCGCTCGCGCCGTAGCCGGTGCCCGCGACCGGTTCGACGGTCACCGCCGGCTCGTCGGGCTCCTCGTAGCCGTCGATCAGCATCAGCGCCTCGTCGCAGGCGTGCACGAGCTCGACGCTGCGCACGACGATGCTCCGGAAGGGATCGCGGCAGTCGGAGCCGAGGCCCGCCTCGGCCGCGGCCTCGCGCGCGAGCGGCGTGAGCCACTCGTGGTTCAGGCTGTAGCGGGCGAGCGGACCGCAGAGGTAGATGCCGCCGGTCCGGAGCCGCGAGTGGAGAGCGTTGGAGCGCTCGACGTGCTCCTCGTCGAAGTGCTCGTCGTACTCGGCGACGGCGAGGTCGAGCCCACCCGCGGAACGGATGCGGCCACGCTCGATCGCGTACTCGCCGGGCTGCGAGAGCGCGACGAGATCGCACTCGACGCGACGCTCCGGGAAGGCGAAGCCCGCGGTCCAGCGCACCGTCTCGAGCGCCGCTTCGCGCGCCCGCTCGAGCGGCTCGCGCAGTTCCCGCAGCTCGCGGCGGCTCGGCGCGCGGTAGAAGCCGCCGACGCGGACGTTGATGGGATGGATCTCGCGGCCGCCGACGAGCGTCATCACCTCGTTGCCCGTCTTCTTGAGCGCGAGGCCCCGCTCGACTGCCTGCGGCGCGTCGCGGGCGAGCTCGACGGCGCCTGCATAGCCGAGAAAGTCGGGGGCGTGGAGCATGTAGATGTGCAGCGAGTGGCTCTCGATCCACTCGCCGAGGTACAGGAGCCGCCGCAGGAGCCGGATCGGCGCGGGAACGTCGACGCCGCAGAGAGCCTCGAGCGCGTTGACCGCGCTCGTCTGATACGCGACGGGGCAGATGCCGCAGATGCGGGCCGTGATGTCCGGGGCCTCGAGGAACGACCGGCCGCGAAGCAGCGCCTCGAAGAAGCGCGGCGGCTCGAAGATCTCGAGCGCGACGTGCTCGACCCGGCCGTCGGACAGGCGGACGGTGAGCGCGCCCTCGCCCTCGACGCGGGCGAGATAGTCCGTCCGGATCGTACGGCGCTCAGGCATCGGCCGACCGTGCTGCCTCGAAAGCCTCCACGTTGAACGTGCGGAAGACACGCTCGACGTCGCGGTCGTCCATGCCGAGGACGTGCAGCTTGCGCGTCAGCGCCGGCAGATTCGGTGTCTCCATCGGCCCGAAGCATCCGTAGCAGCCGCGGTTGTACGCCGGGCACAGCGCACCACAGCCGGCATGCGTCACCGGCCCGAGACACGGCGTTCCGTGCGCGACCGTGACGCATACGGTCCCGCGGCGCTTGCATTCGGTGCACACGCTCGTCGAGGGGATTCCGGGCCGGCGTCCGTGGAGGAACGCGCTGATCACCTCGAGCAGCTGGCGCTTGTTGATCGGACACCCGCGCAGCTCGAAGTCGACGGGCACGTGCGCGGAGATGGGCGTCGAGGTCTCGAGCGTCGAGATGTACTCCGGCGACGCGTACACGGCGGCGACGAAGTCGCGCACGTCCGCGAAGTTGCGCAATGCCTGGATGCCCCCGGCGGTCGCGCAGGCGCCGATCGTGACGAGCGCCTTCGACGCGCGACGCACCTCCTGGATCCGTTCCAGGTCGTGCGGCGTCGTGACCGAGCCCTCGACGAGCGAAAGGTCGTACGGTCCCTCGACGACGCCGCTCGTCGCTTCGCGAAAGTCGGCGAGCTCGATCGCGCCGGTGACGGCGAGCAGCTCGTCCTCGAGATCGAGCAGTGAGAGCTGGCAGCCGTCGCACGAGGCGAACTTCCAGACGGCGAGCTTCGGCTTGATCGTCGCGCTCACAGCTCCTGCACCTCCAGCCACGGCCCGGCCTCGGCGTACGAATAGACGGGGCCGTCGCGGCAGATGAGCGTCGGTCCGAGCTGGCAGTGCCCGCAGAGTCCGACACCGCAGTCCATGTGGCGCTCGAGCGACAGGCTGATCCGTTCGCCTGCGACGCCGCGACGCAGGAGTGCGTCGGCGGCGTAGCGGATCATGATCTCCGGCCCGCAGACGAACGCGGACGTTCGCTCGGCGTCGAACTCGGCGCTGCCGACGAGCTGCGGCACGACGCCGACGTGACCGTGCCAGCCGTTGCTCGGCGCGTCGACCGTGACCGCGACGTCGATCGCTTCGCCCCAGGCCTCGAGCTCCGCTCGGTACAGGAGGTCGCCGGGCGTCCGCGCGCCGTACAGCAGGTACGCGTTCCCGTAGCCGCCGCGCTCCGCGAGCACGCGCAGCACGACCGGCCGCAGCGGCGCGAGCCCGATCCCACCGGCCACGACGACGACGTCGCCGCCCGCGGCGTCGGCGACCGGCCACGCGTTGCCGTACGGGCCGCGGGCGAACAGCACGGCGTCCGGCTCGGCGGCACAGATCGCGCGGGAGACGGCTCCGACGGATCGCACGGTCAGGACGAGGGGGCCGCCGCTGACCGAGATCGGCACCTCGCCGACGCCGAAGACGTACACCATCATGAACTGGCCGGGCGCGATCTCCGGCGCGGGCCCGGCGACGGGCTCGAGCGCGACCGTCCACGTGTCGACCGTCTCCTGCTCCCGGACGGCCACGCGATACGGACGCGGCGTCAGCGCACCGCGCTCACGCGGCTCAGCGGCTGCCGTCGCCATAGACGTCGAGGAGTCGGAGTCGTGTCCATTGGAGACGCTCGATCAGCACCTGCGCGAAGCGACCCATCAGCTCGTAGCCGAGCGCCGGGTCGGACTCGCACTTCCCGCGCAGACACGTGCCGTCGAAGCCGGTCGCGCGAACCGGCGAGAGCGCACGGGCGTCGAAGTGCCAGCGGTAGGGAGCGAAGAGCCAGGACCACCCGAGCACCTCGCCGGGGCCGATCGTCTCGATCGTGACGGCGCCGCGCGCCGGCACGAACGTCTCGACCGCGACCTCGCCGTGCCGGATGACATAGAAGACGGCTGCTTCGTCACCCTCCCGGAAGAGATGCGCGCCGGCGTCGAAGTGCACGTTCGACGCACACCCCGCGAGGAGGTCCAGCCGGTCGGCGGCGAGCCCCGCGAGGAACGGCACGTCCCCCAGGAGCTCGACGAGTGACCTAGGCACGCTCCTCCTCGCTCGTCCGAATTGCGGCGACCTCCTCGGTGATGTCGATCCCCACGGGGCACCACGTGATGCAGCGGCCGCAGCCCACGCAGCCCGACGAGCCGAACTGGTCGAACCACGTCGCGAGCTTGTGCGTCATCCACTGCCGGTACCGCGAGCTCCCGGACGGGCGGACGCTGCCGCCGTGGATGTACGAGTAGTCGACCGAGAAGCAGTTGTCCCAGACGCGCCAGCGTTCCGCGCCTCCGGTCAGATCCGTCTCGTCCTCGACCGACGAGCAGAAGCAGGTGGGGCACACGAGCGTGCAGTTGCCGCACGTGAGACACCGCTCCGCGACCTCGTTCCAGCGCGGATGCTCCCGATTGCGCACGAGGAGATCGCGGATGTCGTGCGTGTCCAGCGAGCGTCCCATTCGTCCGGCGGCGGTCTCGATCGACGCCGCCGCGGCGGCGTAGTCGCCGTTCGTCGCAGGCTGCGAGGAAAGCTCGGCGAGTACTTCGGCGCCGCGTTCGGTGCCCACCTCGACGAGGAACCGGTGCTCGCCGTCGAGCAGCTCCGTGAGCGCGAGGTCGTAGCCCGACTCGACCTTCGGCCCGGTCCCCATCGAGGTGCAGAAGCACGTGCCGCCGGGCTCGAAGCAATTGACGGCGACGACGAACGCTCCGGTCCTTCGCGCGGCGTAGTCGCGATCGGTATGGAGCCCGCCGAGAAAGACGCGGTCCTGGATCCCGATTGCATGCAGCTCGCATGAGCGAACGCCGATGAACGCCATCGGCGCGTCGCCGTGCGGCTCCTCTGCGACCGTCGGAGGAGCGTCACCGTCCTTCTGTGCCCGCCAGAGCCGAACGCGCGGCGGAAAGAGGTAGCGCTTCCACGAGTGAGGGCCGACGGCGTACCCGAACCGCGCTTCGTCGTCGCGGCGCACGAGCCGGTACGTTCCCGCGTCCTGCATGTCGGTGACGCCGACCGGCAGCTCACCCGCCGACTCGAGCTCGTCGTACACGATCGCCTCGTTGGCGATCGTCGGCCCGAGCACGCGATACCCCCGCCGGCGGAGCGCCGAGATCAGGACCTCGAGCTCGGGCGGAGCGATGACCGCGGCCGTCGACGCCGTGCTCATACCGCCAGCCTAAACCCGGCGGGCACGAGAGACCTTCCGCGCACGTGGGCCTAGCCCTCGCAACCAGCCGCTCCGACGCTGACGTCTGCCACGAGCGCGCCCGTGACCGTGACGAGGTCGCGCGAGCGGATCCGCATCGATGCCTCGTGCGTGCCGGCCTCGATGACGACGTAGTCCTCGTCGAGCAGCGTGCGATCGACGACGACGCGGTCGCCCGCCGGTCCGCCGATCGGCGGCACGGCGCCGAGCTCGAACATCGGATAGGCGCCGCCGAGCTCGACCTCCGTCAGCAGCGACGGCCGCCCGCCGAGCACCCGGCCGAGCTGCTCGATGCTCACCCGCGCGGAGGCAGGAACGACGACGCGCACACATTGACCGTCGAGTCGCGCTACGACCGTCTTCGCGGTCGACTGCGGCAGGATCCCGAGGGCACGAGCCTCGGCTCCCGCCGAGGTGGTGCGGCGGTGCGGCAGCAGCTCGAACTCGACGTGACGATGCCGCAGCAGGTCGACGAGCTCGGCGACCCCGGGTGTGAAGCCCGGCGCAGGCGCGGCCTCCACATGCGTGTCGCTGCCGGGATAGAAGATGCTCTCGTGGCCGTCGTCCCAGCGGACGCGGTAGTGCGGATGGCCGGGCAGGCCGAGGATCTCGAGGATCTCGCCGAGGCGGGCCGGCTCGCCGACCTTGCGTCCTCCGACCTCGATGACCCCGCCGGCGCCGGTTCGACGTACCTGGGTGGTGACCATTGCAGGCTCCTTTGTTCGGTCGCGTCTTGCCTGGACGATCCACAGCCGGACACGGCAGCGCATCGGTGGAACTCCGTAATCCGCCGCGGATTGCTCGTACGCGCGGGCCGGGCCCATCCGTAGAAGCTCTCGCGGCTCTGCGGACTTAACCCGTCGCACTGAAGGCGGCCGCCTGGCATCCATCTGCCGTGGCGCAGCCAGACGCACAGATGCGACCGCGGCTCGTCCCGCTCGCCGAGCAGGACTACGAGGAGTTCTGGTCGCTGTTCCGCGCGACGATGCCCGACGACGAGGACCGGGTCGTCGCGGCGCTCGGGCTGACGCGCGAGCGATACGAACGCCTGCCGCGCGAGGTCGGCGAGCTCCGCCGGATCAGCGACGGCGGCGAGACGGCCGGCTATGCCTGGTTCGAGGTCCGAGCGCGGACGCTCCACGTCCACGCGTTGCTCCTTCGTCCCGCGCACCGAGGTCGTGGCCTCGGGGGCCGCGTGCTCCGCCTGCTGATCGAGACGCATCGGGACGACGTGGACAGCGTCGAGCTCGGCGTCGAGCCCGGCAACGTCGCTGCACGGACGCTCTACGAGCACGCCGGCTTCGAATACGCCGGCGAGCGGCTCGGCTTCCTGATCATGCGGCGGTCCCTCCGCACGACCGAGCAGTCGCGGCAACTCGAATCCGGGCCGTCCACGAGCTCGCGCGCGTAGTTTCTCCCGACGTGCGCGCGGTCCCGCGCGCATACGGTCGGCTGGTGCATCAGTCCGCCTCGTTCAGCGCCACGCTGCGCGTTCGCCTTGCCAATCACCCCGGCGCGTTTGCGCGGCTCGCCGCCACCATCGGCGAGGCGGGCGGATTGCTCGGCGCGATCGACCTCGTTCGCGTCGAGGGGGACACGAAGCTCCGCGACGTGAACGTCCTGGCCGACAGCGAGGCACATCTCGCGTCGATCGTCGCTGCGGTCCGCGCCGGCGGCTCGGCCGACGTCGTCCGGGTCTCCGACCGCACCTTTCTCGCGCACCTCGGCGGCAAGCTCGAGGTCCGCCCCCGGCTGCCGCTGAAGACGCGCGACGACCTCTCGATCGCCTACACCCCGGGCGTCGCCCGCATCTCGAGCGCGATCGCAGAGGAACCGGACACCGTCTGGAGCCTCACGATCAAGCGCAACACCGTCGCCGTCGTGAGCGACGGCTCTGCCGTCCTCGGGCTCGGCAACATCGGTCCCGAGGCAGCCCTCCCGGTCATGGAGGGGAAGGCGGTGCTCTTCAAGGAGTTCGCAAACGTCGACGCCTTTCCGATCTGTCTCGCGACGCAAGACCCGGACGAGATCGTGCGCACCGTGCAGGCGATCGCCCCGGTCTTCGGCGGCATCAATCTCGAGGACATTTCCGCCCCGCGCTGCTTCGAGATCGAGCGCCGGCTCCGGGAGACACTCGACATCCCCGTCTTCCACGACGACCAGCACGGCACCGCGATCGTCGTGCTCGCGTCGCTGCAGAACGCGCTGCGCGTCGTCGGCAAGCGGCTCGACGACGTCAAGATCGTCACGACCGGCTGCGGCGCGGCCGGCATGGCCGTGACGCGGATCCTCCAGGGTGCGGGAGCCCGTTGGATCGTCGGCTGCGACGAAGGCGGCGCGCTCTACCGCGGACGGCGGGACCTGAACGAGGCGAAGCAGCGCTACGCGGAGACGACGAATCCCGAGAACCTGCGCGGCACCGCCGACGAGCTCCTCGACGGCGCCGACGTGTTCATCGGCGTCTCGGTGCCGGGCGCCGTCTCGGTCGAGGGCATTCGCCGGATGGCGCCGCGGTCGATCGTCTTCGCACTCGCGAACCCGACGCCTGAGGTCGATCCGGAGGCGATCGAAGGGCTCGCCGAGGTGATCGCGACCGGGCGCTCGGACTACCCGAACCAGATCAACAACGTGCTCGCGTTCCCCGGCGTCTTCCGGGGAGCGCTCGACGCGCAGGCGACGACGATCGACCAGGCGATGGAGCTCGCCGCCTCCCGGGCGATCGCCGAGACGATCCCGCCCGGGGAGCTGTCGGCCGACTACGTCGTCCCGAGTGTCTTCAACCGCGGCGTCGCGCCCGCCGTTGCAAGCGCAGTCGCGAGCGCGGCGCGCGCGAACGGCGTCGCGCGACGCCTGGCAACACTGTCCTCGTAGGCCCGCCGCACGCACGACGGCAGCGAGGGCCCCAAAGGCCCTCGCTGCGGCTGCCGCTCGCGTGCCGTCAGCCGA
>Ga0070741_10020383_pt1 | contig 10451 bp, 10 predicted proteins | sample Coa_R1_4_FD_66440 | JGI IMG/M metagenome (GOLD analysis project Ga0070741, IMG submission 66440) | Surface soil microbial communities from Centralia Pennsylvania, which are recovering from an underground coalmine fire - Coalmine... | ecosystem: Environmental > Terrestrial > Soil > Unclassified ... | reverse complement strand
ATAGTCGGTGCCGCGGCATATGCCCCTGCAGCGCACGCGATCGACATCACCGCCGGCGACTGGAAGGTGTCGATTGACGGTAACGTCAACGCCCACTACATCTACTCCAGGTGCGATACCAACCCCGCTACGATCGCGGGCGGCCTGGCGTGTATCGATAGCGACTCATCATCATCGTCAGTCAGCAACGGCCTGTTGCCCGCTGCGCTGTCGATCAGCGGCGCAACCACCCAGGGGGCGTACGACATTGGATTTACGTTCGGCCTCTATCCCGGCATCAGCACGAATGACGGAGGAAGTCCGAACCTTCAGGCCGCCAGTCTTCCGCATACGGCCCTCGGTACCGCCGGCCTGGACGTGCGCCAGGTCTTCCTGACCTTCGGCAACAAGGACATGGGCACCGTGATGGCGGGTCGCAACATTGGATTCTTTGGCGCGGACGCCATTCTCAACGATATGACCCTGTTGGGTGTCGGGGCTGGAAACGGAAGCTATGCGGCGCCCGCCAACACATCGTTGGGCTCCATCGGCTTGGGCTATATCTATACCGACTGGCTCTCACAGATCGACTACACCACGCCCGACATGGGTGGCGTGAAGGCTTCCGTCGGAATTTTCGATCCCCTGAATACCTTGAGCCAGGTCCCCACGTCCAAGAAGGCGCCCGGGTTTCAGGCCAAAGTCAATTACACCGCGGGTCCTCTCTACCTGTCCGTGAGCGGACTGATCCAGCAACAACGTAACACCATCGGAACCGCCGCTGCTCCCGCCGGGGATTACACCAGTTGGGCTCTCGACTTCGGTGGAAAGTATGATATCGCCGGCCTCGAGGTCGCGGGTTGGTACTACCTGGGCAAGGGAGTGGGGACTACCGGCTTGTTCGTGAACTCCAATGACCCTGCCGGTCGTCCGCGAAATTCGGACGGGTATCTCATCCAGGCTACCTACAAGGTCATATCGACGAAGTTTGGCATCAACTATGGTCAGAGCGTCCTGAAGACCGCCAGCGGCGATGTGGGGATCGCCCGTGACGATCTCGTCAGGAAAAATGACAAGATTACCGTGGGAATATACCAGGACCTGACAACAAACCTGATGCTCCTGTTTGAAGTAAGTCGGATTGCGTCCTTGAACCAGCTGGGCCAGGAAAACACCTCGCGGAATGCGAACATTGGCGCTTTCCTGAAGTTCTAAAAGCCCCGCGCGCCGTGGAGGCGCCGTTCGCGCACCCTCTCGAGGCGATGCTGGCGTATCATCCAGCATCGCCTCATTTTTTGGATCCCTATGCCGGCCACCGAGCCGTTCGAGTTATTTGACCCGACCTTTGCTCCGGACGCAGATCTGCGCCTCGTTCTGGCGGAATGCCACCCAGGCGAATCCAGCCCATGGAAAGTTCCGGCCTACACCTTCCGGATGCAGGGAGCCCGGTGTGTTGGCGTCATTGATGTACCGCCCGAGTATCCGCTCGAGGCCGGCGTGGAACGTCAAAAGACGTGTTTCAGGCTCGGATTGCCTCAATGAGGTGAGAGCTCTGCGAGCACCTTGCCCGACAGGGAGCCCATTTCCGTGTAGTAGGGTGTGCGCAGATCGGACACATACAGGGCGCGCAGGAAGGCAAGATCGCCGGCCGTAACCGACGTTGGCTTCTCGCGGTCACACCCCGGGGCCATCAAGTCGAGAATGCTCGGAAGCTGTCCGCAAGCGTCCTGTTGCCGCGTTTGCGACAAAACCAACATGGCCAGGTAATCCGCAATCGGGCCAACCTCGTAGCCGGTGACTTTCCGGATGTCGACCAGGATCAGTGCGTGCACCATCAGGCTGTCCCGCCCGGTGTTCAAACGCGTACCCAGGCGCGCAGGAGGTGTTTTGCTGGCGAGCAGAGCATTGCCTGCGGCCGGATTCAGGACTTCCGGGTCATCGATCTGGATGGTGCCTCTCTCGCCTGTGGTTGCCGTGGCATACCAGCCTTCAATGGGGTGTCGGGCAGTCGCCAGGTTCCTGGTTTCACTCGCATAGTGAAATCCCAATGCTTCGGGAATCTGTTTGGCGACCTGGTTGGCCACAGTCTGGGGATCGTTCGTGAAGTAGATGTGAATGTTGGGTTTGCAGTTCGCGGCTCCAGTGGGCGCGCCCACACTGGTGGCGATCGCCGCAATGCGCTGAGAAACGAACGAATTGAATCCCGGACTCAGGCCCAGGGTGCTCACGCATACCGGCGCATGCCAGCGGGCCAACTGGCCCGAGGCCGGAGAAGGCCTGGCGTGGGCGGTGACGAAATTCGGGACACTGTCGCCAGCCAGCTCTTGCGGGGTCGGCGCTCGGGGAGCGATGACGCTGACTTCCGGTAAGAGCGAGCCTGCCCCCGTACCTGGAGGGGGGCCCGGTATCGCGTAACCTGGAAGAGTGGCCGCGAGACCCACCAGGGCCGCCAGCGTCGCCGTACATCGGGAAGTGGTCAACGAGCGCGTCATGCGAGACCTCCGAGCTGTCCTTGGGCCCAGTATCGCGATCCGCATCGTGATGATCAACTGTAGGGTGCGAGAGGGGCTGCTGCAGAAACTCCGGTGGCGTGATAGCCACCGGGTGAGAATTACTGTTGGCCCGCTCCGCGGCTGCGGCGATAGACCACCGGCGACTGGGCGAAACGCTGCTCGAAGGCGCGGCTGAAGCTGGAAGCATGCTCGTAACCGGCTGCGGCTGCGATCTCCTTGATACGAAGCTGGGTTCGCACGAGCAGCTCGGCCGCCTTCTGCAGACGTTGCTCGGTCAGCAGGCGGCCCAGGCGCACGCCGGTTTCCTGTTTGAACAGGTGTTGTAGCCGGGACTCACTCAAGTTCACCTCCAATGCCAGCTCGGAAATTTTCTGCGGCGCCTGTGACTCGATGATTTTGAGGATTTCGCTGATACGGCCCTGCCCCTCGGGCATCGGCCGACGTGACGTGCCCACTGAAACTCCCTTTCCTTTGAAGTGGATTGACTCGGTGCAGTGCCGATGATTTATAACGGTATGATTTAGATGTCAACAGATCGAACGGTTCAGATCCTTGCGGCTAGTGTATGTCAGCGGCAGTCTTGTTTTCCCCGAGTAACTGCTCCAACATGGAGCGCAGCAGACCTTCGTCCTCCAGTGTTATATTTCCTCCCTGGCCGCCGGTGGTGGCGCGTATCATGCCGTTGCGGTCGATCACCACGATTTGCGGAATATTGAGGATCTGGCCTGGCGCACGCCCCAGGTAAGCATCCACGGCCTCCTTGGAGGCATAGCCGACCGGGTAGGTGAGACCCAGGTAGCTGCGCAGGAAGTCGACGACCTGTGCTCCGGCGGTGGAGCCTGTGGGCGGATCAAACACAATGGCGACTGGCTGAAACCCTTCGGATCCCAACTCGTCGCGCAGTTTGTTCAACGTCCGTGCGACCCGCAGGCAGTGCTGTGAGCGGGCAAACAGAAACTCCAGGACCACGACCTTGCCCTTGAAGCTCGACAATAACAGGTCCGGCTTGCCCGGTTCGGTGATGTCGAAGTCGGGTGATCGGCGCAACGCAACGGGCCCGGGAGTAGCCAGCGCGATGCCGCTGAGGAGGAAGGTGACCCCCAGGACCAGCGCCTTGCGCCAATCAAACCCGCTCCCACTTATCGACGATGCGTTGCATTTCGGTAGCCGCGATGGCGGCGGCATCCTTCGCCTCGTGCTCCCCGCGCAGAACGCTTTGAACCATTCTCGGCACCAGCGAGCTGTTGAAAATTTCCATGTACGCCGGAGTCGCAAAGCCGGGTACACCCAGGTTCGGGGTCCAATGCAACGCATCCTTGAGCTCCACGTATTTGTAGGACGGGTCGGCCGTGGCATCCTTGGAAAGCCTCACGATGAGATCGGGGACCGTTTTCGGGTAGATCGGAAAATTGCAGCCGAGGCTTTTCTCGTAACCCGCCTTGGACAGATCGACCAGGTTGGCGAGAAGTTGGCTTGCGCCGTCCGGATTGCGAGCGAAACTCCAGACTACTGAGCAGTTGGTCACGTGTGGGAGAGCGGTGATTCCCATGCCGGCCGTGCCGAGCGGTGGCGGTTGCAGGAGCATCTTGGCGGCCACCTGCGGCTCCTGCTTCTCGGCCATGCGCAACAGGCTGATGGCGTTGGTGGTCGAAGAGGTTTTACGCGCCAGCATTGCGTGGACATTGCCCGCGGAGCCCCAGGTGAGCTGCTCGGGCGTTCCAGATTCCTTGTAGAGCGCCTCCAGGTACTTCAGAGCTTCGAAGGCAAACATATTCTTGTCGAACAGCACGCCGCCGTGCCCGTCGAGCAGCCACGCCCGGCGTGCATAGAGCATGGTATGCAGTGTGATATTGCCCTCGAGTGTGGACGAGAAGGCGAGACCCGAGGGAATGCCGAACTGGTCGCGCAACTTGCGGCCCCCGCTGCGCAAGGCGCCGTAATGCACCGGGCCTAATGGCATGCCGACCTTTCCCCAATAATCCTGGTAAAAGTGCAGCGGACTGGGCATCCAGAAATCCGCGAAGGCAAAGTGCCGCCGGTTCTTCAGATTGAAGGTCGAGCGATACGCGAGCTGCGGAATGGCACCGTACTTTTGCGCGACTTCCGCATAAATCGCGGTGTGATCGATGGTGTGTTGGTAATATTCCGCCGGTGGCCATGGGAAGATGCATACGTCGTGGCCTCTGCCTGATTTGACCTCCGCCCAGGCCGCGGCGCCGATCTTTTCCACCGGCACTTTATCGAGAACGATTCTGGTGTCGTGGGCCGCTCCCCAGTCGTGGACTGCTCCCTCGAACCAATGATCGTAATCAGGCAGGAAATGCTCCCACTTGAGAATGCGGAGCGTTTTTTGACTCGCCAACGCCCGCTTGGAAAACAAGGAGGCGGCCGCAGTACCTGCGGCCGCCTGTTTGATGAAATCCCGGCGATTGACCGGTTTTCCTGTGATGATCATCTTCGACGTACCGATCGCAGTGGTGCCGTCAGGACCCATCGCCGCCGTTGGGGAACTGCCCTGTCTTCTGCAGGCTCAGGAAGTTCTGAGTCAGTTTCGGGTTCTGCGGCTTCCCATTGGGCAGGTGGACCGAGTCCAGGAACGCATCCTTGGCGATCGCACCATTGCGAGGATCAGGAATGGCCGGGCAGACCAGCCAGACCGCACCGCCATCGGAGCCATCGACGGCGAGCTGGCCTTCGGCACCGCAGCCGTTGCCTTCCAGATCGTCGTTGGTGTCAGTCGAGGTGATGATGATGGGCGAGCCGTCCAGGCTGATACCGTTCCGGTTGGCCAGGTCCTGCAGGACCGGTGCACAGGTGGGTCCGGGATTGGCCGGGTCAACCGTGTACCAGACATAGGTCAGGATCCACATCCCAAGCAGATCGTCACAGAAGTACCCGTACGGACTGTCGCTGATGCCCGCACAGACGGTGGTGTCATCGCTGATGCAGTTGTTGTCGCTGCCGTCCATGGCATTGCGATTCGAGGCAAACCGCCAGTCCTGCCGCAGGTTGGGCGTGAAGACCGCGTTGACCGTATTCAACTCGAAGCAGGGGGTGGGCGGCGCCAGGGGGCTTTGCATGTCGGCATTGCAGGGGTTGGTCGCGAACACCCCGTTCGGCAAGCGCTGTTTCACCATCGCGTAAGCTTCGAAATTGCTCACGATATCCTGCATGGCCTCGCCGCGCGGGTTGTCACTGTTGGTGATACTGACGGTTGAGCCACCCACCTTGCGCGTGTACGCCGATTCGAACGCGTTCTGGTTGGTCACAAAGCCCAGAATGGAAATGAACTGGTTCGGCGCGGTCGTGCCATTGTCCGAAAACCCACCGGTGGTGGCGAGGATGCGGAAGTTCCGGCGAACCGGGTCATTGGTGGCGCACGTCGAATCCGCCACCCAGTTGACCTGGCTGCCCGTGGCCGGCGGTCCGGTCCTCCGGGCGGTACCGAAGCGGCCGACCACCTGGGTCGGATCCAGTCCATTGTCCTGGTAGAACTGGTCGCTGTAGTCGCAAGGTGGAGGATTGAAGTTGGTCGCGGGGTTGCTGGTCGCGGTCGTCTGCGCGGCCGCGCTGCCTGAGGCTGCCAGCAAAGGCAGCCCGATCAGCGCCACCGCTGTGAGATAGAGCGAAGTGCCCTTGTGTATCCTGTTCATCACTGGTCCCTCCTAGGATTTTTGAATGCGATTGGTGTCGGGCCGTACCATCCATCCGATGGATTCGGCCAGATAGCTGGCATTCGCCAGTCCCGGACAAGCCGCCCACAACATCAAGGGCTCGTTGCCGTAGCGGATGTTGCCGATGTGTTGGGTCTTGTCCTTGTCGATCGCCGGGTCGGGGTACTGGAAGCCGATACCACGGCGGATCTTTTCCATGTCAGCGGGCTTTCCGGTGAGGAAAGTCCAGCCCTCGCGGGCGTGGAACATCTCCCGGTACTTCCGGATCGCTTCGACGTCGTCTTCCTCGGGTTTCAGTGTCAGTGAGTACATCTGGAGCCTGGTGCCGACATCCGCGCCGAGCAGTTTCTGCACCTGGGCCAGGTTCGCCGTAACCCCAGGGCAAATCTCATCACAGCGCGTGTAGAAGAAGTTCAATGTGACGATCTTTCCCTTGACCAGATCGTCATAGAACCGCACCGGCTTGCCTTCATGAGTGACCAACGGGACGTTGGGCAGATGCTGCGACTGAATGCGCTGCCGCGCCCGTTCCGCCACGGTCGTCGGTCCAGGGGCGCTCGCGGCCTTGACGGCAGCTTCCGCCGTCCGGTTGGCCGTGAGGGCGACTGCTCCGCCGGCCGCCGCAGCCAATGCCGTCCAACCAAACAGATTCCTACGTGATACTTCAGCCATGTCTGAAAATCCTCCCTGCGGGTCCTCCGGGGCGGTCGCCCCGGAGGACGCCTGTACAGTGGTCTACGGCACCAGGATGTTGTCTCCCTCCGCCACGGCATGCCACAGCGCCATCATTGCGTGATCCTCGTGCACCACGTTGTGGCAGTGGATCGGGTACTTGCCCAGCCAGTCGCGGAAGCGGAAGAACAGCATCACGCGCTCGTTGGGATGGAGTTGCGTTACGTCTTTGCGTCCGATGTCCGCCGGCACGGTGGGGGCAACCCGGTTGCGGCTGAGGATCTGGTGTTCCTCCAGATGGATATGCACCGGGTGCGTCCAGTCACCGGTCAGGTTGGTGAGGAGCCACTGCTCGACGCTGTTCTGTTGGACCGCGAAGCGAAACTGGTTGCAGTCCATGAACTGCCCATTGATGGACCACTGCCCATTGAGGCGATCGAACTTGAACGTCCGGACGATGCGCGGCGTCGCCGTGGTGCTCGGCAGGGAATAGAACGACGGGTTGGTTGCCGGGTCGACACTGTCGTCGGTGCACTGCACATTGCTGACACGGAATTGCAGGACCTTGGCACCGGCACCGGCGGGCAGGATGGCCGGCTGACTGCTGTTGAGCGCCAGAGTGCACTCCGTGCTGGTTGCATTCTGGGCGGCCACCTGGCTGTCGACCGCGGCCGGGCCCTGGCCATTCAACTGGTTCAGGCGGTTCTCCAGGTAGAGTGTTTGACCCGCAAACTTGCTGAAGTCGATGATGACATCCACCCGTTCCGCGGGTCCGATGCGTACGCTCTGCACCTTGACCGGATGGGGGATCAGGTTGCCGTCGGTACCGATCAGGTAGAACGGATTGACGGTGGACAGGCTGTTCAGGTTCGTCAGGAAGAATTCGTAAACGTGACGGTCCCGTATCCAACAGACGGAAGCGGTAGCGGCGCGGCTGCACGTTGAGGAAAGGCTGGATCTGGCCATTCACCAGGAACGTGTCACCCAGGATGCCGTCGAGGTTGAACAGGTCGAACACCAGCTCGCCGGTGCTCGGGTCGTAGACGCGGTCGGCGAAGGCCAGCGGGATGTCGAACTCGGGGAAATCCGGCAAGTGGAATCCGGTGCTGCTGTCGCCGGTATCGAACTGGTTGAACAGGCAATAGAAGCCCACCAGTCCCTTGTAGGTATTCTGCGAGGTGAAGTCCACACGGTGATCGTGATACCACAGCGTACTCAAGGCCTCGTTGATGTCACCGTTGGGCTCATGGGTGGAGTTGAATCCGGCGAGCACGTTCGGGTAGTACTGGTCGCAGAAGTGGCCCGCCGTGTAGAAGTCGCACGGATTGCCGTCGCTCTCCGACGGGTTGTGGGCGTTGTGCAGGTGAGTGGTGACCGAGGGCATGCCGAACCCGGTGTTGTTCACCTGCGTGACCGGTGGCAGGGAGTTGATATTACGCGTGAGCTGCGGCTTGCCGTAAAACGCCTGGTACGTCGGGCCGGGGCTGCGTGGACCTGTGCCGTCGTCGAAACCCCAGACGGTCTGCGCGGGCAGCGTGGTATCGTTGGTCTGCCGCGTCGTGAATTGCCGCTGGTTGAATTGGTAGAGAGTGCCCGGAACGACCGGGAAGCGTGACATGCTGATCTGCGGTGCCTGGAAGGCCGCCGCGCGCACTTCACCCGCTGCCGTATTCGGGTTGAGTGTCGGAGTTGGGGTTAGTGAAGGCACCGTCCGCGCGATCGGCATGATCGTCAACGGCGTGACGAACGGCTTGGTCCGCGGACTTTGGGCCTGGTTGCCTGGAACACAGTTCTGATTGGTGCCGGTGTTGGCATTGGCACCGGAGCTCGCCTTGCCCGTGATCGACGGGTCCACCTGGGCCCAGGCGCGGGCACTCAGCCCGTGCTTGGCGACCAGCAGGCCGCCGGCGGTGAGCAAACCCATCTTCATCAGGTCGCGGCGGCTCGTGAGCCCCGCGGCGATGAGCTCCCGGCGATTCTTCAGCGCATTGCACATGAGCTTGAAGCGCCGTCGTGAGACTTTCTCTCCAAACACGTTGTAGTACATGACTCGCCTCCCTATTGGCAGGCGGCCAGACTAGGCTCGCTGTAAGCAGGCCGAAAGCTCTAATGCTTAGCGAAAACCGCTTTCTGTTAGCATTTGGCGCTAAGGCTCATACGCTTCGACTTTAGCCCAGTCAACGCGACGGATTGACGCAGTCGCGGTCGATGTTGGTTGTTAGAATACGCGTGATGAGAACGAGTCTACGTGTTTGAATGAAAGCTTCATGAAAGCTTTTGGCCGAGGGCGGGAATCAGTCCAGCTAGACTCGGTTCAAACTCTTTACAGGTGCACGGATGATTTGCCAGCGCCGCGCAACCGCCACGCATCAGTTCGGGGAGTGGCCTGTCACGTCCGAACAGTCCGCCTTCCGGCACACTTTGTTTGTGGGGGTGGGATAATTCGATGTCCCTTGCATCGGAGGCGGCGGTGGAGGAGGCGGTGTGTAGATGCCTCGGTCGGCGAGCTCCTGGCGGTGGGTTACCGCATCCGCGTACTGCATCTCGGCGATCGTATGCTCCTGCTTCCGGATCGCATCGGCGCTTTGGTTGCAATAAGTCTCACGATTGGCTTTGCACTCCGCGATCACGGCCTGGTCGGCTTTCAGGCGTGCGGCTGCGGCGGCTTTATTCTGCTCGTCCCACCTGCGCTGCTGCTCCTGTGCGGCCAGTGCACGACGCGCGGCTTCGCTGTCGGTAGCTGTCTGCCCCGGCCCGGAACCGGCGCCTGATTGAGCTCCATAGCGGCTATCGACAGGCCGCGGTGCGGCCGGATTCGGCAGGGGGACGGTCTTCGGCGCCTTCTGCACGACCACGTTGGTAGCGGTCTGACCAGGCGGCGCATGGTCCGAGAAGTGAATCTGACCCTCCGCATCGGTCCACTTCACAATCTGTTGCGCTGTGGTGGGCGTGGAAATCAATACCTGAGCACAGAGCGCACCGACGACTGTGAGGAGAGTGGAATTACGCTTGCTCAAGTTCTTTCTCTCAGACTATGGTCTGAGAGTGAGTGTAGGGCAACTGCCACTCCCGGAGATTTGCTGCCCGTCACACGATTTTCATGTCCACCGGTGTAGAACCTGGAAACACCCGCTGAACCTGCTCCCCCGTCAAACCCCAGAGCGACGCAAACAACCCTCCCAACACCGAGCGATAGTCGTTGAGTACCGGATAGTCACGGTCCTGGAACAGGTTCTGGCGGTCGACCTTGACCTGCTCGCCCGCAATGCGGCCGCCGCAGATACTGCCGCCGAGCAACCAGTAGACCGATCCGTGCCCGTGATCCGTGCCCTTGTTGCCGTTCTCACGGAAGGTACGGCCAAATTCCGACACGACGGCGACGACGGTATTACGCCATTCGCCACCCATCTCCTGCGAGAAGGCGGCAAGCCCCTTGCCGAGGCTGTCCATGTTGTTGGCCAGCGCGCCTTGCGCGGCTCCCTCGTTCACGTGCGTGTCCCAACCGCCGACATCGATGAATCCGACGCGGTATTGCTCCTTCATGAGTCGCGCGACGCGCCGTGCCTCCAGCTCGAAACCCTTGGGCGTGATGGCGTCCCGGTTGGCCTGCTTC
>Ga0070741_10020382_pt1 | contig 10452 bp, 8 predicted proteins | sample Coa_R1_4_FD_66440 | JGI IMG/M metagenome (GOLD analysis project Ga0070741, IMG submission 66440) | Surface soil microbial communities from Centralia Pennsylvania, which are recovering from an underground coalmine fire - Coalmine... | ecosystem: Environmental > Terrestrial > Soil > Unclassified ... | reverse complement strand
CAGCGTGCCGGCGCGCTCGAAGCTCGTCTTCAGCTCGGCGCCGAGCCGGGCGTGGAGCTCGAGGCTCTCGGCGGACAGGGCCCGGATCGCCTCGCCGCCCTGTTCGGCATGGCGCGCGGCGAGCGCGAAGCGCGCCAGCCAGGGCACCACCGCGGGCCGGGGGCGGAGGTAGAACGGGCTGTCGCGCCTCCACATCCAGCGGACGCCGTTCCGGAGCGAGGCCGGGTTCGCGATCGGGGCCGAGTGGCTCGGGCAGACGAGACCGGCGCTCGCAGCCGAGCAGCCCGACGCGAGGTCCGGCCCGCGCTCGTAGAGGACGACCGAGGCCCCGCGCACCGCGAGCTCGTAGGCGCAGCAGACGCCGACCGCTCCCCCGCCGACGATCGCCACGTCCGGTCGCTGCGCCACCCGGACGATCGTAGGCGACGGCGCGTCGCGGGCGGATGCCGGGGCGTTAGAGTCGCGGGCATGCCGCTCGATCCCGGGCGTACGGTCGCAGAGCTCCGCGAGCTGCGGGAGCTGACGGGTGACGAGAACGGCGCCCAGCGCGTCGCCTGGACCGAGACGTGGGCGACCGCCCGCGAGTGGCTCCGCGCCCGGCTCGACGGCGTCCCCGTGGTCGAGGAGGTCGACGAGGCCGGGAACCAGTGGTTCACGCTCGCGGGCGCGAGCGACCGCGCGCTCCTGATCGGCGGGCACATCGACTCCGTGCCGAACGGCGGCTGGCTCGACGGCTGCCTGAACGTCGTCGCGGGCGCCGAGGTCCTGAGGCGGATCGCGGAGGAGGGCACCCCTCCGCTCACCGTCCGGCTCGTGAACTGGGCCGACGAGGAGGGCGCGCGGTTCGGCCGCTCGCTGTTCGGCTCGAGCGCCGCCGCCGGGTCGATGCGCGACCAGGACGAGCTGCGCCGGCTTGCCGATCGGGACGGCGTCATGCTTCCCGACGCGCTCGCCGCCCACGGCGTCGACCTCGACCGCGCCGCCGCGGCCCGCGCCCAGCTCGAGAGCGCCGCCGCCTACCTCGAGCTGCACATCGAGCAGGGCCCGGTGCTCGAGTCGCTCGGCCTGCCGCTCGGCGTCGTCCTCGGGACGTTCGGGGTCGAGCGCCACCGGATCACCTGGACCGGCCAGGCCGCGCACGCGGGGTCGACGCCGATGGACAAGCGGCGCGACGCCCTCGCCGGCGCCGCGAAGCTCGCGCTGGACATCCGCCGGATCGCCGCCGAGACCGGCGACGGCGCCGTCTGCACGAGCGGCAACGTCGTCTGCCGGCCGGGGATCGTCACCTCGGTGGTCGAGACCGCCGAGCAGCTGCTCGACCAGCGGCACCTCGACGCCGGCAAGCTCGCCGCCATGCTCGCGGCCGCCAGGGAGGCGGCCGGCCGGTTCGCCGCCGAGGAGGACGTCGAGGCCGGCTGGGAGCGGATCTGGGGCATCGAGCCGATCCTGTTCGACCAGCGGCTGATCGACCTCGCCGACGAGGCGGTCGTCGAGGTCGCCGGCACGTCGCACCGCCTGCCGAGCGGGCCGCTGCACGACGCCGCCGAGGTCGCCCGGGCCGGGATCCCCACCGTGATGCTGTTCGTCCAGAGCCTCCGCGGCCTGTCGCACACGAAGCTCGAGGACACGAAGGCCGAGCATCTCGAGCTGTCCGTCCGCGCGCTCGACCGGCTGGCCGCCCGGGCGCTCGACGCATTCGCGTAACGAAATCCTGAGCTCGCTCTCAGGCTCCTCTCAGCTTCGGTCGGCAAGCTTGCGGTCGATCGCCACGACACGACGCCGGAGACGCTTCCTCCTTCCCACCCCCCGCCGGCGTCGACAGAACCGGCCGCCGCGGAACGCCTCCCGTCAAGAGCACCACCCCGCGGCGGCCGGTCGATGTTCGTGCTCGTGCGGCCGGGCCCGGTCGCCTGGCCGCGGCGCGGTGGTTCATGTGCCGTCTATCCTCAGCCGGCGATGAAGTTCGGTGTGACCGTCCTCCCCGACCCGCCGTGGCAGCGGCTCGTCGAGCTGATGCAGCTGGCCGAGCAGCACGGGTTCGACTACGGCTGGACGTACGACTCGCACGTCCTGTGGCAGGAGCCCTATCCGCTGCTCACGCTCGCTGCGATGAACACCGAGCGGCTGCACCTCGGCCTCAACGTCACCAACCCGGGCACCCGCGAGCCGACGGTGACCGCGAGCGCCTTCGCGACGCTCCAGGACGTGTCGGGGGGCCGGATGATCATGGGCATCGGCCGGGGCGACTCGGCGCGGCGCACGATCGGGCTGCAGCCGGTGAAGGTGGGGGAGTTCGAGACCGCGTGCCGCATGATGCGCGACCTGATGAACGGCCGGCCGGTCGAGTGGAACGACGCCGAGATCGAGCTGAAGTGGGCGCAGGGGCGGCCGGAGATCCCGCTCTACGTCGCCGGCTACGGGCCGCGCGTGCTGGCGATCGCCGGGCGCGTCGCCGACGGGGTGATCATCCAGCTCGCCGACCCGGAGGTGATCGAGTGGATCGTCGGCCAGGTCCGGCGGGCTGCCGAGGAAGCGGGCCGCGACCCGGCGGAGGTGAGGGTCATGGCCTGCGCCCCCGCGCATGTCAGCGACGACATCGCCGAGGGCTGCGAGCAGGTGCGCTGGTTCCCGGCGATGGTCTCGAACCACGTCTTCGACGTGATCGCGAAGCACGATCCCGCCGACCTGCCGCCCGCGCTCACCGAGTACGTCTCCCGGATGAAGCGGGAGGCGTACGACTACGCCGAGCACAGCCGCGTCGGCGCCAAGCACGGGGAGCAGATCACCGACGAGACCTGCGAGCGCTTCTGCATCCTCGGGCCGCCCGAGGCCCACGTCGAGAAGCTGCGCCGCCTCCAGGCGGTCGGCGTCGACCAGTGGAACATCTACCTGATGACGCACGGGCAGGAGGAGACGCTCGAGACGTACGGCCGGGAGATCATCCCGGCGCTCTCCGCCGGTTAAGCCGGAGCCCCGAGAAGCCGATATCGAGGCCGTATGGCTGCGGTCTCACCGTCCCTGCTCGGAAGCCCCCGCCTGCGCCTGCTGGCGCGCGTCTGGCAGGTCGCCGCGGTCGGAGGCCTCGCCGCGTTCGCCGGGCACGCGCTGCTCCGCCACCGGATCGGCCTGGACCACTTCTTCAACTACTACTGGTACAACGGGCTGACGCTGCTCGCCGCGGCCGCGGTCGTCGCGCGGGCGGTCACCGCCCGGACGGAACGGGTCGCGTGGGCCGCGTTCGCGGTCGGGATGGGCGCCTGGTCGGCGGGGGAGCTGGTCTACGACTTCTGGTACGCGGGCAACCCTCCCTACCCGTCGATCGCAGACGTCTTCTACCTGGGCTTCTACCCGGCCGCCTACGTCGGGATGGTGCTGCTCGTCAAGCACCGGATCTCGCAGATCGGGTCGGTGGTCTGGTTCGACGGCGCGATGGCCTCCATCGCGGCTGCCGCGGTCGGCGCGGCGCTGCTGTTCGAGGTCGTGCTCCGGGACACGGACGGCAGCACGTCGGTGATCGTCACCAACCTGGCCTACCCGCTCGGCGACATGCTGCTGCTCTCGGCGGTCGCCGGCGTGTTCGCGCTGACCAGCTGGAAGCCGGACCGCACCTGGGCGCTGATCGGGGCCGCGCTGCTCTCCACCGCGGTCGGGGACGGAATCTTCCTCTTCCAGTCCGCCGCCGGCACCTACGTCGAGGGCACGATCCTCGACGCGCTCTGGCCGGCATCCGTGCTGCTGCTGGCCGCCGCCGTCTGGCAGCGGCCGAAGCGGTCCGAGGTGGCGCTCGCCGACCGGCCGCTGCTCGCGACCTCGCTCGTGTGCGGGGCGATCGGCCTCGCGATCCTCGTGTACGACCACTTCCACCGGGTGAACGTGCTGGCGGTCAGCCTCGCCGGAGCGACCATGGTCGCGGTGTCCTTCCGTCTCGTCCTCACGTTCCGCGAGAACGCGCGAGTCGTCGGGCTGCTCCGGACGCACGCCGTCACCGACGCGCTCACCGGCGTCGGCAACCGGCGACTGCTGGTCGACGACCTCGCCCGCATGCTCGCCGACGGAGAGAGCTCCCGTCCGGGGCTGCTGGTCACCTTCGACCTGGACGGGTTCAAGCTCTACAACGACACCTTCGGGCACCCCGCCGGCGACGCCCTGCTGATCAGGCTGGCGAACTCGCTCGCCGGGGTGGTCGCCCCGTACGGGACGTCGTACCGGCTCGGCGGCGACGAGTTCTGCGTCCTCGCGGACGTCAGCGGTGTGCAGGTCGAGGCGTTTCTCGACGCGACGGTGGCGGCGCTGTCCGAGTCCGGCGTCGGGTTCGACGTGACCACCTCGTACGGTGCCGTCGAGCTTCCCCGCGAGGCGACCGGGCCGACCGAGGCCCTCCGCCTGGCCGACCAGCGGCTCTACACGCACAAGCGCGAGCGCAGCGGACGGGCGGGCCCCGACGAGATGCTGCTGCAGGCGCTCTTCGAGCGCGCGCCCAGCCTGCGCGACCACGTCGGCGAGGTCCTGACCACTGCCCGGATCGTCGGCGAGAGCTTCGGGCTCGGCGCGGCGGAGCTCGAGGAGCTGCGGCTCGCCGCGCGCCTGCACGACGTCGGCAAGCTGGCCGTCCCCGACGACGTGCTCAAGAAGCCGGGTCCGCTCGACCCGGACGAGTGGGCGTTCATCCAGGAGCACACGCTGATCGGGGAGCGGATCCTCGTCGCAGCTCCGGGCTGGCACGGCGTCGGCACGATCGTGCGGGCGACCCACGAGCGCTGGGACGGGAAGGGGTATCCCGACGGGCTCGCCGGGACGGACATCCCTCTCGCCGCCAGGATCATCGCGGTCTGCGACGCCTACTCCGCGATGACCTCGCACCGCAGCTACCGGCTGCCGATCGCAGACGAGCGCGCGCTCGAGGAGCTCCGTGCGTGCGCCGGCACCCAGTTCGACCCGGACGTCGTCGTCGCCTTCTGCGAGGTCGTGGAGGAGATGAACCACCGGCGGCGCCGCGGCGTCGCCTAGCCGGACCGACCGTCCGGTTGTCGATTCTCCGGCCGGCCGCGGCCGTCTACCGTAGCGGCGTGCTCCGCCGGCTGGCACTCCTCGCCGCGCTCGTTGCGCTCGCCGGGTCGGCGGCCGTCTCCGCCGCGCCCAACGGCCTGCCCCCGGCCGAAGGCCGGCTCGACCTCGTCGCCTTCGCCGGGTACGCGGAGGCGGGAGGCGACGACCCCCGCGTCAACTGGGTGACCCCGTTCGTGCAGAGGACCGGCTGCAAGGTGCACGTCCGCACCGTGCGCAGCTCGACCGAGCTGCTCGACGTCGTCGCCCACGGCTTCTACGACGGGGTCGCCGCGTTCGGCGACGTCACGCAGGTGCTGACCGGCGGCAAGGAGGTGCAGCCGATCGACACCCGCCTGATCCCCAACTACGCCGCGGTGTACCCGGCGCTGAAGCAGCTGCCGCAGAACCTGGAGGACGGCCGCGTCGTGGGGATCCCGCACGGCCGCGGTGCCGACCTCCTGCTCTGGCGGACCGACGTCGTGCATCCCGCGCCGTCGGGGTGGGATGCGCTCTACGACCCGCGGTACGCCGGTCGCGTGGGCCTCTACGACAATCCCGTCGCGTTCGCCGACACCGCGATCCACCTCGGGTACCGCACGCCGTACGAGCTCGACCGCGCGCAGTTCCTGCGCGTCGTGCGCGCCGCCGCCGAGCAGAGCGCGAGCGTCGGGACGTACTGGCAGGACGTCGTCCGCGCCCTCGCCGACTTCACGGGCGGCAACGCGATCGTCGGCAAGGTCACGCCGCGGCTGGCCGCGCTCCTGCGGGCCGACCAGGTGCCGGTCGCGACCTCGGTCCCGGCCGGGGGGACTGCCCGCTCGGCGTCGTGGATGCTGCTCGGCCGCGCACGCCACCCCGGCTGCATGTACCGGTGGCTCGACTACATCCTCTCGGGCAAGGCGAACGCCGCGTCCGCCCGGTACCTCCACGAGGCGCCGGCGACGCCGGCCGCCTGCGACTACCTGAGCTGCGCGCAGGTGCACGCGGGGGACGAGCGCTGGTGGTCGCGCCTCTCGTTCTGGCGCACGCCGCAGCACGACTGCCACGACGCCCGCGGCGAGACCTGCGCCGACTGGTTCGACTGGTCGGACGCCTGGGCGCAGATGCGCTCCGGCTGAGCGGCCGACGGCACGCACCCGGAGCGGCGATAATCCAGCGCTCCCCCGTGTCGTTGCAGCAACGCACCGAGACCGAGCACCCCGACCCCGCCCGCGACCCTCGCGCCGCGGAGGCGGACGTCGTCCTGGCCGGCATCCGCAAGACGTACGGCGACGTGGTCGCCGTCGACTCGGTCGACCTGCGGATCGACCGCGGCGAGTTCTTCACGATGCTGGGCCCGTCCGGCTCCGGCAAGACGACGACGCTGCGGATCATCGCCGGGTTCGAGCGCCCGGACGCCGGCCGGGTCGAGCTCGCCGGCGTCGACGTCACCGGGCGTCCGCCGTACGCACGCGACGTGAACACCGTGTTCCAGGACTACGCGCTCTTCCCGCACATGACCGTCGCCGAGAACGTCGAGTACGGGCTGCGGGTCAAGGGCGTCAAGCGCTCGGAGCGCCGCCGGCGCGCGGACGAGGCGCTCGCGCTCGTGCGCCTCGAGGGCTTCGGCGGCCGCAAGCCGGTGCAGCTCTCCGGCGGGCAGCGCCAGCGCGTCGCGCTCGCGCGCGCGATCGTCAACCACCCGCAGGTGCTGCTGCTCGACGAGCCGCTCGGTGCGCTCGACCTCAAGCTCCGCCAGGAGATGCAGAGCGAGCTGAAGCGCATCCAGCAGGAGGTCGGGATCACGTTCGTCTACGTCACGCACGACCAGGAGGAGGCGCTGACGATGAGCGACCGGATCGCCGTCTTCAACAACGGCCGCATCGAGCAGATCGGGTCGCCGGAGGACGTCTACGAGCGGCCGGAGACGGAGTTCGTCGCCGGGTTCGTCGGCATCTCCAACATGCTCGAGCGCGACGGCCGGCGGTTCGCCGTCCGGCCGGAGAAGATCTCGATGCTGGACGCGGGCCCGGAGGGCGAGCCGGGGACGATCGCCGAGGTCGTCTACGTCGGCGCGGTCACGCGCTTCGCGGTCGAGCTGGACGGCGGCGGGAGGCTCACGGTGCTCCGCCAGAACCTCGAGCGCACGTCCGCGGAGGCGCTCGAGGAGCAGGGGCGCCGCGTCTGGCTCGTGTGGCGTCCCGAGCACACGGTTGCAATCGAACGAACCGACAGGGAGGTGGAAGCATGAGGAAGGTCCGGTGGGGCTGGGCGGTCCTGGCCCTCGTAGCGGCCGCGTTGGTCGTGCCGGCGGCAGGCGTCGGCTCGCGGCAGGGCGGCACGCTGAAGATGATCGCGTGGGATGGCTACCTCGACGCGAAGTGGGTGAAGCCGTTCGAGAAGCAGTCGGGCTGTGCGGTGGCGGCGAAGATCGCGACCACGTCCGACGAGATGGTGGCGTTGATGCGGCAGGGCGGCGGCGGCCAGTACGACATGGTCTCCGCGTCCGGCGACGCCAGCCTCCGCCTGATCTACGGCGGCGATCTCCAGCCGGTGGACGTGTCGAAGGTGCCGCAGTGGAAGGACTTCTTCGCGCCGTTCAAGTCGCCCCCGAACAACACGGTCGGCGGCAAGCACTACGGGATCTCGCTGCAGTTCGGGCCGAACACGCTCGTGTACCGCACGGACAAGGTGAAGCCCGCGCCGACGAGCTGGTCGGCGATCTACGGCCCGAAGTACAAGGGCCGGCTGACGATTCCGGACAACCCGATCCAGATCGCTGACGCGGCGCTGTACCTGATGAAGACGCAGCCGTCGCTCGGGATCAAGGATCCGTACGAGCTGAACAAGGCCCAGTTCGACGCGACGGTGAACCTGCTGAAGAAGCAGCGGCCGCTGATCAAGAAGTACTGGGTCGGCTCGCCGGACAACGCCGAGCTGATCTCCAGCGGCGACGCGTGGCTCGGGCCGACGTGGCCGATCACCACCGGGTCGCTCCTCGCCAAGAAGGTGCCGGTCAAGGAGCTGATCCCCAAGGAGGGCGCGACGAGCTGGCTGGACACGTGGATGCTGTCGAAGAAGTCGAAGAACGTCGACTGCGCCTACAAGTGGTTCCGGTACATCTCCTCGCCGTCGGTCCAGGCGCTGCAGGGGACGACGTGGGGCGAGACGCCGGTCAACAGCAAGGCCTGCCCGCTGATGAACAAGCTCTCCAAGGGCTCGTGCGCGATCTACCACGCCAACGAGCCGCTCTCGTACTACCGGTCCCTGTACTTCTGGAAGACGCCGATCGCGGACTGCGGCAACGGCAAGAAGGACTGCATGGACTACTCGAAGTGGGTCGACGCCTGGACGAAGATCAAGGCGAGCTAGCCGCTTCGCATGGCAGTCGACGTCGGACAGGCGGGCCCCTCACTACGAGGGGCCCGCCTGCGCATCTCGGCCTTCCTCTGGCGGCGGCGGTGGGTGAAGGGCGCAATCCTGCTCCTGCCGCCGCTCGCGTGGCTGGTGCTCATCTACCTGGTGGCGCTCGCCGCCCTGCTCGTGTCGGCGTTCTGGACGTCCGACTCGTTCACCGGGCGGATCCTCCACACCTGGAACCTCGCCAACTTCCGGGACATCTTCAGCTTCGGCGACACGACGTACCTGCGGATCGCGCTGACCACGATCTGGATCGCGGCGGCGGTCACCGCGATCGACGTCGTGCTGGCGTTCCCGATCGCGTACTTCATGGCACGGGTCGCGCGTCCGCGGACGCGCACGCTGCTCTTCGTGCTGGTGCTGCTCCCGCTGTGGTCGAGCTACATCGTCCGGGTCTACGCCTGGCGGGTGATCCTCAAGGAGAACGGGCTCCTGAACTGGTCGCTGAACCTCGTCGGGCTTCCGGACGCGGACCTCGCCTTCACCCGAACCTCGATGGTGCTCGTCTTCTCCTACGTCTGGCTGCCGTTCATGATCATCCCGGTCTACACGGCGCTCGAGCGGATCCCGGACAGCCTGCTCGAGGCCTCCGGCGACCTCGGCGCGCGCGGCCTGCGGACGCTGCGGAGCGTGATGCTGCCGCTCGCGCTGCCCGGCATCGTCGCCGGCTCGATCTTCACCTTCTCGCTCACGCTCGGCGACTACCTGACGCCGGTGCTGATCGGCGGGCCCGACGCCCAGTTCATCGGCAACGTCGTGTTCGCGAACGTCGGCGTCGCCAACAACGTTCCCTTCGCGGCGGCCTACGCCACGATCCCCGTGATCGTGATCGCGATCTACCTGGCGGCGGCCAAGCGGCTCGGCGCCTTCGAGGCCCTGTAGTGGAGACGAGAGGAGCCCGCATCGGCCTGCTCGTGTGGACGGTTCTCGTCCTCCTCTTCCTCTGGATCCCGCTCGTCCTGATCGGCGTCTACGCGTTCAACAGCTCCAACATCCAGGACTGGCCGATCCCGGGCTTCTCGCTGAAGTGGTTCGGGGAGGCCTGGCACGACGACTCGATCCGGCAGGCGTTCTACGTCTCGATCAAGGCCGGCCTTGGCGCGACCGCGATCGCGCTCGTGCTCGGGACGGCGCTCGCGTTCGCGCTCCACCGGTTCCGCTTCTTCGGCCGCGACGCGATCTCGTTCCTGTTCGTGCTGCCGATCGCGCTGCCGGGGATCGTCACCGGGATGTCGCTGAACCGGTTCTTCAGCATCGCCGGGATCCAGCCGTCCCTCTGGACGATCGTGATCGGGCACGCGACGTTCTGCATCGTGATCGTCTTCAACAACGTGATCGCCCGGCTGAGGCGGACGTCGCCGTCGCTGCTCGAGGCCTCCATGGATCTCGGCGCGGACGGCTGGCAGACCTTCCGGTACGTCACCTGGCCGACGATCGCGACCGCGCTGGTCGCGGGCGGCCTCCTCGCGTTCGCGCTCTCGTTCGACGAGGTGATCGTCACCTACTTCACCGCCGGCGCGAACAACACGCTGCCGCTGAAGATCTTCGGCTACATCCGCGAGGGCCTCCGCCTGCCGGTCGTGAACGTGGTCGTGCTGGTCGTCCTCGCCCTGACCGTGATCCCCGTGACGATCTCCGTGCGCCTGACCCGCGACACCGGAATACTGCGGGGGCGCGAGTGACCCGAAGAGGAGGAGCCATGAGCACGACGGTCGAGACCCGGAAGATCTTCGTCGGCGGGACATGGACCGACGCGGCCGACGGCGGGACGATGGAGGTGCTCAACCCCGCCACCGGCGAGACGATCGCGCAGGTGCCCGCGTGCACCGCGGCCGACGTCGACGCCGCGGTCGAGGCGGCCGGGAAGGCGCTGCCCGAGTGGCTCGACGCGACCCCCGGCGAGCGGGCGGCCGTGCTCCTCCGGCTGGCCGACATCCTCGAGGCGAACGCCGACGAGCTCGCGGAGATCGAGTCCCGCAACGTCGGCAAGCCGCTCTCGTACGCGCG
>Ga0070741_10020381_pt1 | contig 10453 bp, 8 predicted proteins | sample Coa_R1_4_FD_66440 | JGI IMG/M metagenome (GOLD analysis project Ga0070741, IMG submission 66440) | Surface soil microbial communities from Centralia Pennsylvania, which are recovering from an underground coalmine fire - Coalmine... | ecosystem: Environmental > Terrestrial > Soil > Unclassified ... | reverse complement strand
CGGCCGGAGCTTCGCCGGCGCAACCGTCGCGCGAAAGCCCTATGTGGTCAAGCTCACCGCGGACCCCGCGTTCGAGCGCGCGCGGCGCCGGGGCATCGTCGGGGGCGACGTCGACGAGTTCCAGCAGACGGCACGGGGCGCACGCATCGCGCTTCTGCGGCTGGCACGCGACGTCGAGCTCCGGCGCGCGGCGCACGTGTTCTGCCCCAGCGACTACCTGCGCGGGCTCACCATCACGTGGGGAGTGCCCACGGACCGCGTCAGCGTCCTTCCCAACCCCGCTCCCGATCTCTCCGATCTCCCACCGCGCGACGAGCTGCGCGCGCGCCTCGGCCTGAACGGCCGCTCACTCGCGTTCGCCGGCCGGCTTACGGCCCAGAAGTCGCTCGGAATCGCCCTCGAGGCGGTCGCGGCGAGCGAGGGGGTGACCCTCGTCATCGCCGGCGACGGCGACGAGCTCGAGCGGCTGCGCCGTCACGCGCGAGAGCTCGCCGTCGAGGATCGCGTCCGCTTCCTCGGACCGCAGCCGCGCAGGCGCGTGCTCGAGCTCTTCCGGGCCGCCGACGCGTCGATCCTCTCGTCGAGCTGGGAGAACTTCCCGCATACGGTCGTCGAGGCGCTCGCCGCCGGCACGCCCGTGATCGCGACCGCCGTCGGCGGAGTGGGGGAGATCGTGCGCGACGGCGAGAACGGCCTGCTCGTTTCCGCGGGGGACGTCGATGCGCTCGCAGGCGCGGTCCGCCGCTTCTTCTCCGACGACGAGCTGCGAGACAGACTCCGGGCCGCGGCGGCCGATTCGGTGCGCGCCTTGGATCGCGAGTCGGTGTTCGCGCGCATCGAGCATGCTCTGATCGCGGCCGCGTCGTCATGAGACCGCGCGTTCTCTTCGTCAGCCGCACGCGATACCGGCTGCCGCTTGATCCCCAGGTCGCACGCAAATGGGACGCGCTCGCCGTCGAGCTCGATCTCCGCGTGCTCGCGACCGGGCAGGGAGCCGACGGGCGTTTCCGGCTCCTCCGTTCCCGCTCGCCGGCCTCGTATCTGAAGCTGCCCCTCGAGGTCGCGCGCGAGTTGCGCGCCTTTCGCCCGGACGTCGTCGTCGCGCAGAGCCCGTACGAGGCGGCCGCGGCGCTGGCCGGACGATCGCTCGCGGGCATACCGGCGAAGGTCGTGCTCGAGGTGCACGGCGACTGGGAGACCGCGACGAGGCTGTACGGCTCGCCTCTGCGCAGGCTCCTCGAACCGATCAGCCGTGCTGCCGCACGCGCGGCCGTCCGGCACGCGGACGCCGTGCGCACGGTGTCGCCGTTCACGAGCGAGCTCGTCCGGGGGCTCGGCGTCGAGCCGGCGGCGACGTTCATCACGTATCTCGACGCGGATGCGTTCGCGGCGACGCCGCCGGCGCCGCTTCCCGCGCGCCCTAGAGCCCTGTTCGTCGGCGTCCTCGAGCGCTACAAGAACGTGCATGGGCTCGCGCTCGCCTGGCGCACGGTCGCGGCGCGGGCGCCGCAGGCGACGCTCCACGTCGTCGGCCGGGGACGGGAGCGCAAGGTGATCGAGGGCCTCGCGCGCGATCTCCCCGAGGGCGTCGTGTGGGACGAGTGGCTCCCGTCCGAGGCCGTTGCCGGGGCTCTCGACGAGGCGACCGTGCTCGTCCTTCCGTCGTTCTCGGAGGGCTTGCCCCGTGTCGTCGTGGAGGCCTTTGCGCGCGGCCGCGGCGTGGTCGGCGCCCGGGCGGGCGGCATCCCCGACATCGTCGAGGACGGGGTGAGCGGCATCCTCGTCCCGCCCGACGACGTGGACGCGCTTGCCGAGGCGCTCGTCCGTGTGCTCACCGATCGCACGCTCGCCAGCTCGCTCGCCGACGGCGCGCACGCGGCGGCCGGCAACTGGCTGCGGTCGCCCGCCGAGTTCTCGCTGCGCATGCGAGAGCTCGTGGACGGGCTACGTGCATGAGGAAGATCGTCTTCGTCACGCAGCGGCTGGACCCGGCGGACCCGACCCTCGGAGCGGCGGTCGCCCTCGTTCGCGCACTCGCTGCGAACGTGGACGAAGTCGTGGTGCTCGCACTGCGCGGCGACGCGAGCGCGCTGCCGCCGAATGCCCGCCTGCGCACGTTCGGCGCACGCACGCGGGCCGGGCGGGGAGCGCGTTTCGCGTTGTCGCTTGCGCACGAGCTCAGACCGCGACCGACGGCCGTCGTCGCTCACATGAGCCCCGTCTACGCGGTGCTGGCGGCTCCGGTCGTGCGCCCACTCGGCGTTCGCGTCCTCCTGTGGTTCACCCATTGGCGCCGGAGCGCGCTCCTCTTCGCGGCGGAGCGTTCGTGCAACGCCGTCCTCAGCGTCGACCGCACCTCGTTCCCGCTCGCGTCCCGGAAGCTCGTGCCGATCGGCCACGGCATCGACGTCGACGAGTTCGCATGCGTCGACCGGTCGCGGCACGTGCCGCCGCTGCACGTGGTCGCCGTCGGTCGCACGTCCGAGGCGAAAGGCCTCCGCGTCATCGCCGAAGGCGTGCGTATCGCGCGCGACCGCGGCGTCGACGTCGACCTGGAGATGCGCGGCCCGTCGCTCACCGACGCCGAGCGGCGGCATCGCGCCGACCTCGGGATCGTGCAAGACCCAGTCCCGCGGACCGAGATGCCCGCGCTGCTCGCGCGCGCAGACGTGCTCGTCAACAACATGCGCGCCGGCGCACCGGACAAGGTCGTCTACGAGGCCGGAGCAACGTGCCTGCCGGTGCTGGCGTCGAACCCGAGCCTGTTCGACCTCGTATCCGAGGAGCTCCGGTTCGGCCGAGAGTCGCCGGACGAGCTCGCCGACCGGCTCGAATGGTTCGCGGGGCTCGGCCCCACGGAGCGAACGGCTCTGGGGCGGCGTCTGCGCGCACGAGTCGAGGAGACGCACTCGACGAAAACCTGGGCGGCCGCGGTGGTCGCGGTCGCGGACGGCAGGATCCCATGAGCGAGAGGAAGCCGCGCACGCTCTTCGTCTCGCGAGAGCGATTTCGCCTGCCGCTCGACGACGCTCAGCGGCGCAAGTGGGACGCGGTCGGCGAGGCGCTCGACTATCGCGTCGTCGCCGCCGCTGCGACCCGTTCGCCCGCCGTCGCCGAGCGCTTCGAGCTCGCCGCGCCCAAGCCGCTGCTCGACGGGCCGCTCTACTACCTCGCCCTCCCGTTCCGCGTTGCGCGCGCGCTGCGAACGTTCCGTCCCGACGCCGTCGTCGTCCAGAACGCCCACGAGACCGCACTTGCACTCGTCGCACGGGCGGCGGTCCGTTCTCGCACTCCGGTCATCCTCGACCTGCACGGAGACTGGCGCGCGGCGACACGGCTGTACGGATCGCCGCTGCGTCGCCTGCTGCAGCCGATCGGGGACATCGCCGCGCAGCTCGCCGTCCGTCGCGCCGATGCCGTTCGGACGATCTCCGCGTGGACGAGCGGGCTCGTGCGAGAGCTCGGAGTCGAGCCGGCCGCCGTCTTTCCGGCGTTCGTCGACGCCGCGTCGTTTCGCGCGTCGCCGCCGCGGCCGCTTCCCGCCGAACCGCGTGCCCTCTACGTCGGGGTCCTCGAGCGCTACAAGGGCTTCGACGTCCTCGCGGACGCGTGGCCGGAGGTGGCGCGCGCGCTACCCGATGCGCGGCTGCACGTGGTCGGCCGCGGCAGCCTCGGCGCCTCCGCCGCCGCACTCGTCGGCGCGGGCGGCGTCGCGTGGGACGAAGCGCTCGCGCCCGGAGAGGTGGCGGCTGCGCTCGACGAGGCGACCGTGCTCGTCCTTCCCTCGCGCGCCGAGGGGCTGGGGCGGGTCGTGATCGAGGCGTTCTGCCGTGCACGCCCGGTTGTGGGCGGGCGGGCCGGGGGGATCCCCGACATCGTCGAGGATGGGAGGAACGGGCTCCTCGTCGAGCCCGGAGACTCCGCGGCGCTTGCCGAGGCCGTTCTCCGCATCCTCCGCGATCGCGCGCTCGCGGAACGGCTCGGCGCCGCCGGCGCGGAGGATGCTCCCGCACTCGCGGTCGAGCCTCACGCGTATGCGACCGCCCTTGCTGACCTCGTTCTCCGCGTGGTCGAAGGCTAATCTGGCCGCGATGCGCGAGCAGGTCAAACAGGTCCTGAAGAACTCGGTGTACCGCGCGATCGGCGAGGTGGCGAACGGCGCGCGGGCCGTGAACGGCGACGGGCGCGCGCTGCGCGTGCTCATGTACCACAAGGTCAACGACCTGCCGAACAACCGGATGTCGATGCCCGTGCCGCTCTTCGACGAGCAGATGTCCCATCTCCGCGAGCTCGGGTACACGGTCGTCGACCTCGACGCGGTGCTCGCGCACTACCGCGAGGGGAAGCCGTTGCCGACCGGTGCAGTGCTCATCACCTTCGACGACGGCTACCGCGACAACCTCGTCAACGCGGCGCCGATCCTGCGCAAGCACGGCTATCCCGCCGTCCAGTTCGTGCCGATCGCCTTCGTCGGCGACAGCCAGCCGCTGCCGCACGAGCGCTACCTCTCGTCCCACGGCGTCCACAACCCGACCGTCGACTGGAACGAGGTGCTCGAGCTCGAGCGCTACGGCGTGCGCATCGAGTCTCACGGCATCAGCCACAAGCCGCTCGCCGAGCTCGAGATCGACGAGGCGGCGCGCGAGATCGCCATCTCGAAGCTCAAGCTCGAAGAGGCGCTCGGGCGGCCGGTACAGGCGTTCTCGTACGTGAAGGGATCGGAGGCCGACTACAAGCCCGTGCATCCGAGCCTCGTCAGGCAGGCGGGATACGACCTCGCCTTCACCGCGGTGTCCGGTGCGAACTCCCCGGACAGCGATCCCCTGCAGCTGCGCCGCTACAACGTCGAACCGTATTCGCGACGGACCTTCGAGCTCGTGCTCGCCGGTGCCTGCGACCTGATCTCGATGAAGGACACGGTGACCGGCACGCACGCGCGGCGCGTCTTCAACGCGGTGCTCGGCACGACGTCGCGGTGATCGTCGAGCCGGCGGGCCGCGAGGAGTTCCTGGCGCTCATGCGGGAGAACTACGGCTCGGCGATGTCCGAGGCCGAGTTCGACTGGTGGTTCGACCGCAATCCCGCCGGGCCTCGCATCCTCAACGCGGCGCGCGACGACAACGGGTCCGCGCTCGGCGTGCTCGCGATGTCGTTCGCGCGCTTCGACAACGGGCTCGCCGCGTTTGCGGTTCACGCCGTCACCACGCCGGCCGCGCGCGGCCGCGGCGTGTTCTCGACGCTCGAGCTCCGGAACGAGGAGGAGGCCGCGGCCGCGGGCGCGAAGTGGGCGCTCGGCTTCACCAATCCGATGGCGGGACCGATCCTGGTGGGCAAGCTCGGCTGGGAGGACGTCGCCTCGCTGCGCATCTGGGCTCGGCCGAAGGGCCTGCGCAGGAGCGGCCGGGTGCGCACGAGCACCATCGACCTGCGCGCGCGGGAGCTGCCGGGGCATCATCTCGTCCGGGACGAGACGTACCTCCGGTGGCGCTATGCGGACTCACCGCGGCGGTACGCCCAGCACGGCGGCGCCGTCGTCACGCATGCGATGTGGCACGGCTTCTCGTCCGCCATCGTCTGCGAGCACGGCCGGGGTCTCGAGCATGCGCTGCACAACGTCGACGCGCAGATCGCCGTTGCGACGGTGAACGCCGGCGAGGAGGCCCGATTCCTTGCGCACGGGTTCGTCCCCACGCCGCGGACCATTCGCTTCATCGGCAAGCGGCTCACCGACGACGCGCCGCTGCTCCCGCACGACCGGCGGGCCTGGCACCTCGAGCTGGGCGACGTCGACTTCTTCTGATGACGAAGCTCGTGTTCATCACGCAGGTGGTCGACCCGGACGATCCCAATCTGGGTGCAACGTGCGCCAAGATCGCGGCCCTGGCACGCCGCGTCGACGACGTGGTCGTCGTGTGCGACCGCGGCCGGGCGGGGGTGCTGCCCGACAACTGCCGGCTGCTGACGTTCGGGGCGTCGTCGCGCGCACGGCGCGCGGCCCGCTTCTTCGGAGCGCTCCGGGACGCGATGCGCGTCGGGCCGGACGTGGTCGTCGCCCACATGATTCCGCTGTACGCGATCGTCGCGGCCCCATTCGTTCGGCCGCGCGGCGTGCCGCTCATGCTGTGGTACACGCACTGGAAGGCGCATGCCGTCCTTCGCGCCGGCGTCGCCGTCAGCACGCACGTCCTCAGCGTGGACGAGCGGTCGTTCCCCCTCCGCTCTCGCAAGCTGCACTCGATCGGGCACGGCATCGACTTGAGCGAGTTCCCGTGCCAGCCGGCCGTCCCGTCGAACGGCCGGCCGCTGCGCGTCCTCGCGCTCGGTCGCTACTCGCCGCCGAAGAAGCTGGACGAGCTGATCGAAGGCGTGCGGATCGCGCGCGACCGCGGCCTCGACGCGAGCATCGATGTCTACGGTACGACGGGAGCGCCGATGCTCGACGCCTACAAGCACGAGCTCGAGCGCCTCGTCACGCGACCCGGCTACGAGTTCGCGTCCGTGGACGGGGCCATCCCGCGACCAGAAGTGCCGAACGCGTACGCGCAAGCGGATGTCGTCGCCTCCGACTTCGACTCGGCCGACAAGGTCGTTCTCGAGGCGGGCGCGTCGTGCCGGCTCGTGCTCGCGTCTCATGCGTCGTTCGACCGGTTGTTCGAGGGCATTCAGCCGCCGCTCCAGTTCGAGCGAGGGCGGCCCGACACGTTCGCCGACCGCCTGCAGGCGCTCGCCGCGCTCAGCGACGACGAGCGGCACGCGATCGGCCGGATACTGCGAGAGCGCGTCAGGGCGCAGCACTCCGTGGAGACGTGGGCGGATGCGATCCTGGAGCTCGTCGAGGCATGACGTCGATCGTCCATCTGCAGAAGGTGGCGGGCATCTCCGGCTCGGAGGCGCACCTGCTCGCGCTCCTTCCGCGACTGCGCGAGCGAGGCTGGGACGTGCGCATGCTGATGCTGCACGAGAACGAGCCCGGAGCCTGGGACTTCGCCCGCGAGCTCACCGACCGCGGCGTGCCGCTGGACGAGATCCAGGTCGGCGCCGACGTCGATCCGGTCGCGTTCACGCGCCTGGTCGCCCATCTGGTCCGCCGCCGCCCGGCCATCCTGCACACGCATCTCGTGCACGCGGACGCATACGGCCTGCCCGCGGGCACCATCGCGCGCGTGCCGATCCGGTTCTCGACCAAACACGGTTTCAACGAGTTTCGCGAGTCGCCGTACTTCGGCGTCGCCGACCGGACCGTCGCTGCGCTCGCCCACGTGCACATCGCCATCTCGCGCGGCCTGGCGCGCTACCTCGAAGAGGTCGAGGGATTCGACGGCGAGAGCTTCGAGATCGTCCACTACGGGATCGACCCCGACGGCGAGCCGGGGCCGACCGGCGACGACGTGCCGCGGCTGCTCTGCGTCGGGCGCCTCATTCCGATCAAGGGCCACATCGTGCTGCTGCGCGCGTTCGCGGAGGCGAAGCGCTCGCTGCCCGGCCTCGAGCTCGACATCGCCGGGCGAGGCCCACTCGAGCCGGCGCTGCGCGCGCTCGCGGGCGAGCTGGGGATCGGCGGATCCGTGCACTTCCTCGGGCACGTGACTCCGATCCAGGCCGCGATCGAGCGCTCGAGCATCGTCGTCGTCCCGTCGATGGGCGAGGGATTCGGCATGGTCGCTCTCGAGGCGATGGAGCGTGCACGCCCCGTCGTCGCCGCGTCCATCGGCGGTCTCGGCGAGCTCGTCCGGGACGGCGAGACGGGCGTGCTCGTCCCGCCGGGCGAGGCGGAGCCGCTGGCGGCGGCGATCCTGCAGGTTGCGGGCGAGCACACACTGGCGCGGAGGATGGGCGAGGCCGGCCGGCGCCGCGCGCTGACGCGCTTCCTGCAGACCTTCTGCACCGACCGGACCGAGCTGCTCTACGAGGACGCTCTCTCCAGGTTGTCGTAGACCGCGACCGTCCGGTCGGCCATGCGCCACACCGAGAACTCGCGCCGCGCCCGCTCGCGCCCGGCGGCGCCGAGCTGCGGCTCGGCGAGGGCGCGTGCGATGCCGCGGGCGAGCGCCGTGGAATCGTCCGGCGGGACGAGGACGCCGGTGTCGCCGTCGGCAACGAGCTCCGGGAGGGAGCTCACGTTGGTTGCAACCACCGGCACGGCGCAGACCATCGCCTCCAGCACCGCGAGCCCGAAGCCTTCCCACCTCGCGGGATGGACGTAGACGGCGGCGCGCCGGAGCCACGCCGACACGTCCGGGACGCGGCCGAGCAGGAACACCCGGTCCGCGACGCCCAGTGAGGTCGCGAGCGCTCCGAGCGGCTCACGCTCCGGCCCGTCGCCGAGGACGACCAGCACCGTGGGGGCGGGGAGCTCGGTGAGCGCCCGGACGGCCACGTCGACGCCCTTCTGCCTCGTCAGCCTCGAGGTCGAGAGCAGGATCGTCGCATCCTCGGGCACATTGTCCGGCGGGTTCTGCCCCCACGCTGCCGGAGGGTCGTCCAGCCCGTAGTGGATGGTCTCCACCTTCGCCGCGGGCAGGCCGACTCGATCGACGGTGAAGCGGCGCAGCGAGTCGGAGATGGTGACGATGCGGTCCGCCAACCGCGAGAGGGCGCGCTCGACGTGCCGAAATCGTCCCGAGCGGAACGGGTCGTCGTTGTGCTTCGTCGAAACGAGCCTCGCGCCGCGCAGTCGGCCGGCGACGCCGCCGTAGAGATCGGCGTGCACGAGATGCGTGTGCACGACGTCGGCGTCGAGATCGCGTAGGAGCCGGGCGAGCAGGAGTGGGTCGAGGTCGCGCGGCGCGGGGATGCGCATCGCCGGCACGGTCAGCGCGGAGTAGAAGTCGGCCGGGTCCCAGGCCGGGTCGTCGAGGCCGACGAACACGGCGTCGATCCCGCGTTCGGTCAGCGCCGGGAGGAGCGTGAGCAGATGTCGCTCGGATCCGCCGATGCCGCGCATCCGGTGCACATGGGCGACCCTCACGCGACCGACACGGGTGCGTCCACGTGCGTGCGCTGCCATAGCTCCAGCATCGTCAACGTCCACAGGCGGTGGCCGTTGTCCGTGTGGCCGGCCGCGTGGTCGGCGAGGAGGCGCTCGACCGCCTCGGGTCTGAACCAGCCGCGCGACCGTGCACGCTCGTCGAGCAGGAGCTCGCGCGCAAGCGGCCGCAGCTCGCCGCGGAACCAGTGCGCGAGCGGGACGCCGAAGCCTGTCTTGCCGCGGTCGAGGACGACGGGTGGGAGCTCGGGCGCGAACGCGCGACGCAACGCGGTCTTGCCGCGGCGTCCTTCGTGCTTCAGCGAGTCCGGCAGCGACAGGCCGAGCTCGACGACACGGTGGTCCAGCAGCGGCGAGCGCAGCTCGAGCGAATGCGCCATCGACGCGATGTCCGACTTCGGCAGCAGGTCGCCGGGCAGGTACGTCGCCATGTCGAGGAGCTGGAGGCCCGTCGTTCCGTCGGCAGGCGGCGGGCCGAGCAGGAATCCCGCCGACGCGAGCGCCCCGATCTCCTCCTTCGCTTCGTCGCTCCAGAGCTCGGCGCGCTCCGCGAGCGTGAACACCTGCATCAAGCGTCCGTACCGCTCGGAGCGAGGCACGGCTGCCGCCTCGAGGAAGCGTGCTGCGCGGAACATCGGGGAGCGCCGTTCGCGCCTGCCGGCCGGGAGACGGCGGAGCATGCCGGCGCCTGCCGCCGCGATCGGCTGCGGGACGTGCTCCGCCAGCGCCGTTGCGATGTAGCGCTCGTAGCCGGCGAACGACTCGTCGCCGCCGTCGCCGACGAGCCCGACGGTCACCTCGCGCCGCGCTGCCTCGCAGATGAGGAAGAGGGGTAGCGCCGCTTCGTCCCCCAGCGGCTCGTCGAACGCTTCTGCGAGCCGCGGCAGCGTTGCCGCCGCGTCAGGCTCGAGCACGATCTCGACGTGTTGCGTCCCGTAGCGCTCGGCGACCGCGCGCGCATACTCACGCTCGTCGTAGCGCTCGTCCGGGAAGCCGACGGTGAAGGTGCGCACCGGCTGAGCGGAGGCCGACGCCATGATCGCAACGACGACCGCCGAGTCGATGCCGCCGGAGAGGAGCGCGCCGAGCGGCACGTCCGCGGCGAGCCGCTTCTGCACCGCAGCCGCGACCTCTTCGCGCACGCGCTCGACCCACGACTCGTCGGTGAGCCTCTCGTCGTGGACGCTCGGCTGCCAGTAGCGCTCGACGCGCTCCCCCGACGCGTCGGCGACGAGCAGCGATGCGGGGGGCAGACGCTCGACTCCGCGGAGCCCCGTCCGTGCGCCGGGGACGTACTGCAGTGCGAGATACGCGTCGAGGGCGGCCAGATCGGGCTCACGCCGCAGGCTCGGCAGCGCGAGCAGCGACTTGACCTCGGACCCGAACGCGATCGTTCCGTCGTCGAGCCGCGTCCAGACGAGCGGCTTCTTCCCGAGCCGGTCGCGCACGAGCACGAGCCGCTGCTCG